>Ga0209958_1000076_pt1 | contig 350036 bp, 280 predicted proteins | sample ThiBio_inoc_plan_FD_183942 | JGI IMG/M metagenome (GOLD analysis project Ga0209958, IMG submission 183942) | Wastewater bioreactor microbial communities from Cape Town, South Africa - Thiocy_inoc_plan (SPAdes) | ecosystem: Engineered > Bioremediation > Thiocyanate > Unclassified | place: South...
TGAGAAAAGGGAAAGTATCAAGACTTTGATACTGACCTTGTGGAAACGTGATGACGAACCGCCAACCCGTTCTGAAGAAGTTGCCCTTTCCAATGCGGTAAGCGGTTATATTGAATGTATCAAAACGGAAGATGTGTACCCGTCATTCAACGGTTTCTATGAGTATGTAAAAGGCGATTACCGTAAGGTACTGGAAGAAAAACAGGTAAGAGAAAAAGACTTTGACATTGCCAACTTTCTGAATGTTCTCGAACCCTATTATAAAGGTGGCGAATACGATTACCTGCTGAACTCCGATAAGCAGTTAGACCTGCTTTCCAAACGCTTTATCGTGTTTGAAATTGATGCGATAAAAGACCACAAAATCCTCTTTCCTATAGTCACGATTATCATTATGGAGGTGTTCATCAACAAGATGCGCCGACTGAAAGGTATTCGCAAACTCATCCTGATTGAAGAAGCTTGGAAAGCCATTGCAAAAGAGGGAATGGCAGAGTACATCAAGTATTTGTTTAAAACTGTGCGTAAGTTTTTCGGAGAAGCTATTGTCGTAACGCAGGAGGTTGATGATATCATCCAGTCGCCCATTGTAAAAGAAAGTATCATCAATAACTCCGACTGTAAAATCCTTTTAGACCAACGCAAGTATATGAACAAGTTTGATGATATACAGGCAATGTTGGGGCTTACCGACAAAGAAAAAGGGCAGGTACTTTCCATCAATATGAACAACGATGCAAGCCGCCTTTATAAAGAGGTTTGGATTGGCTTAGGTGGTACGCACTCGGCAGTCTATGCCACCGAAGTTAGTTTGGAGGAATACCTCGCCTACACCACAGAGGAAACCGAAAAAATGGAAGTGATGCAGCTTGCTGGGGAACTCGACGGTAACGTAGAACTCGCCATTAAGCATATCGCAATGCAAAGGCGGGACAATTCAAATCAATAGTCATTAACAATTTAAAATTTCAAGACAATGAAAAAAACCTTTTTTATGGTGTGTACAGCATTAATGCTCGCCGCAACACCGTCAGCAAAAGCCCAATGGGTAGTAACAGACCCCGCAAATTTGGCTTCAGGGATTATCAACTCTGCGAACGAAATCATACAGACTTCTTCGACCGTGAGCAATGTGATAAAGAACTTCAACGAAGTGAAGAAAGTGTACGACCAGGGCAAAGAGTATTACGACAAGCTGAAAGCTATCAACAACCTTGTAAAAGATGCCCGTAAAGTACAGCAAACGGTTTTATTGGTAGGCGATGTATCCGAAATGTACGTGCAGAATTTTGGTAAGATGATGAACGACCCAAATTTTACCCCACAGGAATTGGTCGCTATCGGCAACGGTTATTCGGCGCTGCTCAATGAAAGTACCGAACTGCTGAAAGAATTGAAGCAGATTGTAACCTCTACAAGCCTTTCGTTGAATGACAAAGAGCGTATGGACATTATTGATCGTGTGTACAAAGAGGTAAAGGAGTACCACAGCCTGGTGCGCTACTATACTAACAAGAACATTTCTGTAAGCTACCTGAGAGCGAAAAAGAAAAACGATGCCAAAAGAGTACTTGACCTCTACGGAACTGCTAACCAAAAATACTGGTAAACTATGGAATGGGATAATCTTCACGAACTCCTGCGGTCGCTTTATGATGATATGATGCCCCTTGCAGGCGACATGGCTGCAGTAGCTAAAGGATTGGCGGGATTGGGAGCGTTGTTCTATGTGGCATTAAAGGTTTGGCAGGCTTTAAGCCGTGCCGAACCTATTGATGTGTTCCCTTTGCTGCGTCCGTTCGCTTTGGGGCTTTGCATAATGTTCTTTCCAACCATCGTATTGGGAACCATCAATGCAGTATTGAGCCCGGTAGTTACGGGAACCCACCAAATACTCGAAGACCAGGTGCTTGATCTTAATCAGCTCCAACAACAGAAAGACCAATTGGAATATGAAGCAATGGTCAGAAATCCCGAAACAGCCTATATGGTATCAGACGAAGAGTTTGATAAGAAGCTGGACGAATTGGGATGGTCGCCATCAGACGTAGGCACAATGGCGGGTATGTATATGGACAGGCAGGCTTACAAGATAGAGAAAGCCATAAAGGATTGGTTTCGCAATCTACTGGAAATACTCTTTCAGGCGGCAGCATTGGTCATTGATACCATACGGACGTTTTTCCTAATAGTCCTTTCCATACTAGGACCAATAGCCTTTGCCATTTCCGTATGGGACGGATTTCAGTCCACGCTTACGCAATGGATTACTAGGTATGTCAGTGTTTACCTGTGGCTTCCTGTTTCAGATCTGTTCAGCTCGATGCTGGCAAGAATACAATCCCTCATTTTGGAAAGGGATATAGCTATGCTTGCCGACCCTACCTACATACCTGATACGAGCAATACTGTGTACATCATTTTTATGATAATCGGCATTATAGGATACTTCACAATACCAACAGTAACAGGCTGGGTGATCCAAGCCGGAGGTGCTGGAAACTTTACCCGCAACGTAAACCAAGCTGCAATGAAAACAGGCAACATCGCCGGAGCAGGTGCAGGTTCTACAGTTGGAAACATCGGCGGTAAACTAATGAATAAATAAACAATTAATCACTCTAAAATGGAATTTAAAACGCTAAGAAATATCGAAAACAGCTTTAGGCAGATAAGGTTATATGCCATTGTGTTTGCGGTTCTCTGCACCAGCGTGGTAGGATATGCCGTATGGCAATCCTACCGCTTTGCAGAAGAACAACGCCAAAAAATTTATGTATTGGATAACGGCAAATCACTGATGCTTGCCTTATCGCAGGATGCGAGCATCAACCGCCCGGTTGAAGCAAGGGAACACGTCAGACGTTTTCACGAGCTTTTTTTTACGCTTGCACCTGATAAGAATGCTATCGAAAGCAATATGAGCAGGGCATTTAACCTTGCCGACAAAAGTGCTTTCGACTATTATAAAGACTTATCAGAAAAGGGCTATTACAACAGGATTATTTCGGGTAACGTGCAACAACGCATAGAGGTGGATAGTGTTGTGTGTAACTTCGACAACTACCCGTATGCGGTGCGCACCTATGCCAAACAGTTCATTATCCGGTCAAGCAACGTAACCAGACGTAACCTGATTACTTCCTGCTATCTCGTTAACTCCGTTCGCTCTGACAACAACCCGCAAGGCTTCAATATTGAAAAATTTGCAGTCGTGGAAAACAGGGATATCGAAGTCATCGAACGCTAAAAACAATCTTATGGAAGCATTATCAGATTTAAAAACGTTCGCAAAAATCCTTACAGACAAAGGATATAACGGCTATTTCCATACGCAGGGTGCGTATGCCGGAAAGCTGAAAGACAGTATCAGCGAATACCTCGAAAGCTGCCAAAAAGGTGCAGACACTTTACCTAAGCAGGACTTATTGCTGACAGGCTACCTGCAATGGTCAGGCGATGACAAGCCCCGTGTAGAATGCAATATGTGGGTAAAATACCTGAACGGCAAATTTTCGCTTAGCCGTATGGAAATAGCCAAGAAAGACGGCTTCGGGCAACTGCTCAAAAAATCGGAACTGGCTAACCTGTCCATAATGTCAGCTCCTAAATTAATGGAAGCGGTCGCACTGGTCAACGATGAGCCAAAGCAACAGGCGGGTAAAAGTCCTAAGCGTTTCAAGCTGTAACAACTAATAGTAAGGCTATGAAAAAGTTAAGAGCAAATATGGACAGGTACTTTGACCAGCTCGATGAACGTTGGCGGGCGTTGCCTTTGCGCAAACAGCGCCAATATACGCTGTACTTCTTTGTGGTTTACCTACTGCTCACCGTAGTGGTCATTGGCAAAGTGATGTACGACACCTCAAAGTCCGGTAACGATATGGTCATTGAGCATATCGAGAACCCTGTCCTTAAAAATGGAAATCCTGCAAGTTTGCAGGACAGTGTATCAACAATTTTAAAAAATCAGATTTATGAAAGAAAATGAGAACAAAAGATCGGTTGTTCGGGTAACGGAGGGGAACCCGAATGAAACCGCTGATGTGCTGCAAGACGGAACACAGAACAAAGCCGACAAACTCAAAAAGCCACTGATCTTCCTTTTAATGGGTGTGGTATTTCTCGGCTGTATGTACCTGATATTTAAACCGTCCAAAGATAAAAAGGCGGTCGAAAGTATTGGGCTAAACGATGCTGTACCAGAGGCTACCGGAGCAGGATTGCCTGCCAATAAAAGCAAGGCCTATGAGCAGGAAATGCTCGAACGCAAAGAGCAGGAAAAACGCAATGCACTTGTAACGCTTTCCGACTACTGGAATGCAGAAGATAAAGAAGAACCTACCGACGAGCAGTTTCCTGAAGATGAAGAAAGCAACAGCTTTGGAGGAGGTAGCAGAAATTCAGGAAGAAACGGTAATCATGGATTGAACAGCTACAGAAATATGCAAAGCACATTGGGTTCATTCTATCAGGATAATAATTCTGAAACAATGGAACTCCGCAAGCAATTGGATAAGTTGAAAGAAAAGTTGGCTGAAAAAGATGTGCCTAAGTCTGTAACCGTTGATGACCAGCTTGCCCTGATGGAAAAATCCTATCAAATGGCGGCAAAGTATCTGCCAACAGGTACAAATCAGGCTGAAGCTCCGCCTGGTAAGGATGCAAGTACAACTACATCAGCTTCCAATCAAAAGGAACATTTTGTAGCATTTGCACCGACAAGGAAAAACACCGTATCTGCCTTGTACCGTGAGCCTACCGACAGTGCTTTTTTAGCCGATTGGAGCCAAAACAAAAATCGTGGCTTTTATACCGCAGGCTCAACGGAGCAGGTTGTACGACCGAAAAACAGTATCAAAGCAAGTGTACACGAAACACAAACCGTTATCGGCGAAACAGGAGTTCGCTTGCGTTTATTGGAGCCTGCTCAAACGCCCAATCGTACCATTCCGCAAGGAACGGTTGTAACCGCCAATGGCAAGTTTCAAGGTGGACGTTTGCAGTTAAAAATTACTTCCATAGAATTAGAGGGTAATATCATTCCGGTAGATATAACCATTTATGATTTGGACGGACAGCAAGGTTTGTACGTTCCGTATTCGCCCGAAATGAACGCCCTTACTGAAATGGCTGGTAATATGAGCCAGACTTCGGGAACAAGCATAATGCTTACACAGAATGCCGGACAGCAGGTTGCCGCAGACCTAAGCCGTGGCGTGATACAGGGCATTTCGGGCTATTTCGCCAAAAAAGTAAGAACGCCAAAAGTTACGCTGAAAGCTGGGCATCAGGTCTTTCTCGTATCCAAAAAATAATGTTGAACTCAAATATTTTAAATAATGAAAAATCATTTAAAAACCTTTTGGGCTTTTGCCCTGATACTCGGCTTAGCCGTACAATCTTTTGCACAGGATAGTGCAAGAACTCCGCTTGCATTGGGTAAGATAGAGCCGTATCGTATGGAAGTTACCTACGATAAAACTTCGCACCTGATTTTCCCAACTGCCATTCGTTATGTGGATTTGGGAAGTGAATATCTGATAGCCGGGAAAGCAGACGATGCAGAAAATGTGTTACGTGTAAAAGCATCGGTAAGGGATTTTGAACCCGAAACCAATTTTTCAGTCATTACCAATGACGGGCGCTTTTACAGCTTCAATGTGTATTACAGTTCCTACCCGGAGGCAATGAGCTATGACCTGCTCACGATGCAAAAGGCAGTAGATAAAGCCAACGGTAACGATGTGCTTTTTGAAGAATTGGGCAACAATTCTCCGTCATTGGCTGGCTTGCTGTTGGAAACGATTTACAAGAAAGACAAGCGAATAGTTAAGCATATCGGGGCTAAGAGTTTCGGCATTCAGTTTATCCTCAAAGGCATCTACATACACAACGGCAAGTACTATTTCCATACGGAATTGAGAAACCGTACCAATGTGCCTTTCGAGATTGATTTTATCAATTTCAAAGTGGTGGATAAAAAGGTAGCCAAACGCACCGTAGTCCAGGAACGTCCTTTAACACCTTTGAGAACTTACAAGCCATTGGACGGCATTGCCGGACAATCGACCGAACAAAACGTATTCCTGTTAGACCAGTTTACCATTGCCGATGACAAGGTGCTGCTGATTGAGATTTTTGAGAAAAACGGTGGCAGACATCAAACATTGCAAGTCGAAAATTCCGATTTAATCAAAGCCCGTTTGATTAACGATATGCACCTGAAATTTTAATCACCCTATAAAGCAATAATATGAAAAAGTATATCTACACCGTGTTGATTGTCCTGATAGGCATCACGGCTGCACAGGCGCAAAGAATGCTGCCGAAGCAGAAAGGAATGGAAATAAGTGCAGGTGTGTTGTCCGATGATAAGATTGGCAATGATTACTACATCAGCGCAGCAATGACAGTAAACGGTAAGAATGGCAACTACCAACTTTGGGCGTTGGAATATACCCACCAGTACCACGGGTACAAAGACCTCCGCATACCGCAGGAAACCTATTCCGCAGAGGGCGGTTACAGTTTCTTCTTGTTGGGCGATGCCCGAAAGAATATCACGCTGAATTTCGCCGTAACAGGCGTGGTCGGCTACGAAAGCATCAACCGGGGAGAAGCGATGTTGTACGACGGTGCGAAGATATTGAGCGAAGATAATTTTATCTACGGAGCAGGCGGTCGCCTCACTTTTGAAACGTACCTGTCCGACCGTTTTGTATTAGTCCTGCATGGGCGTACTAAAGTTCTGTGGGGGACGGATTTGGAACAGTTCCGACCGTCGGCAGGTGTGGGATTAAGGTTTAACTTTTAAAACGTAAAAAACAATGATAGCATTATTCAATAAATTCAGAACAGGGCTACTGCCATTATATGTATTCCTGACAATCCTCACAGCTTCGGTTACGTTGGTATCTTGCAGCAAAGATGATGAACTGGAAATACAGAACAATTTCCCTTTCGAGGTCAATGTAATGCCAGTGCCTAAAGATGTTGCCAACGGGCAGACCGTCGAAATACGCATTACTATACAGCGTACTGGCAATTACAGCAACACGCAGTATTTCCTCCGCTATTTCCAGTTTGACGGTCAGGGAACGTTAAGATACTACAATGAACCGCCGTATCTGCCGAATGACCTGTACCAGTTACCAACGGAGCAGTTCAGGTTGTATTACACTTCCACATCTGCCGTATCACAATCATTTGATGTTTGGATTTCGGACAGCTTCGGGAATGAAAAGCAAGTGAGCTTTCAGTTTAACAGAAGCGATTAAGAGCAGTATTTCAATTCATTAAAAACGGCTTATCCGATGGGTAAGCCGTTTCCGCGTTAAGTACAAATCGTTTACAGGCTGAAAAAATATTTTTCTTAAATTCAAATAGTGGAAATAAAGTGTTTTTGTTATGGTCGCATCACTAGTTATAGGTATCATATTTTTGGTTGCAGGCTTGGGACTTCGTTATTGGATTAACCGGAGAAAGTTTTACAGGCGTAGCCCTATGGGAGCAGAAGGGTTCTCATCTTATGAAAGTTCGGTTTTCATTAAATTGATTGAAAGGGTTGGTAAATGGATAGCTTATGCGTTGATTATATTTGGGCTGTTGTCGTTATGGGTTTATTCCCGTGAAAAAACGGAAAAACAACAGCCTGACGTAACAACCGAACAACCTGCCCAACGCAGATAATTATTACAGCATAAATTTTAAAAGCAAATCGGATAACCTTTTGGGCTATCCGATTTTTTATGACTACAAATCCGTACAAATAAAAGAAGAGAGCCTTAACGGCAAATATATTTCATCTGGGCTATGTTTTATATAATCTTCTTTAACATCATCCCACATAAAGCCTGGTCTAACAAGCGTGAAGTCATTTATTTTATTTACTGATTGAACATAGCTGTAACCCCACGGAGATTTGTAAATAATTTGACCTTGAACTGCAAGTGTATCGAAGTTTTTTTCTGCAAGTTGCTTCATAACTTTTTTAAATGCTGGACAAACTTTGTAATAAAACACCATCAGATTTTGTTCAAGTCCTTTGGTTCGCTGTTTTAGGTCAGAAATTCTAAGATTGATTTTAGTTTGCAAATCATCAAAATTATTTTCAAAATCATCAATATTTTTCCACCCTAAATAATGAAGCGTGTTTAGAAGCATTGAAAAAAAGTAATGCATCTCGCCATCTTTCCAATAATTGTTTATCAGGCAAACAATCGTGTTTACAAGTGCATCGGCTTTTAATTCCTCAACTTTCTTTTTTGTATAATCAAATTCGTATTCTTTAAAGCCTGTTCTTGCCAACATTAAAAAATCGCCTATTAAGTTCAAACAACAACCTTTCACATTATTGTTGTCATAATTGTTACTAAACGGAAGATAGCTAAAGAAATGTTGCTTGTCTTGCTCGTCGTATTTTTCTGTCTTGCCTCCATATTCAAGCATTAGCTCAAGCGTTATCAAATATTTGGTTAAGTCTGTTAATGTGGGTTTATAGTTTTGAGGTCTATTGCTACCATAAAGAAGCTCTTGCTGATTATAATACAGATTATCAAAATAGCTTGTCAATTTTCTTTTTTCAGATTTTAGCAACGCAAAAGAAAGATTGCGAACTGTTTTCACTTCGTTTTCCTCATTTCCATCAATGTTACCTAAATTTTCTTCCTGTTCATCAATGCTAATATCAATCTGTCTGTTTGTGGACAGAGATTTGGAGTGAATGAATTTTAAAACATCTAAAACCCGAAGCGAAAGAGAAGAAAGCAAAAGACTTTTCTCATACGCAGAATGCTCAATTGGTTTGTAAGAAGAAAGGTCATACAGCTTTTCGGGCTCGTTGTTTCCGTCTCTTTTTGCATCTGTAGTTTTACGGCTATTCAGAATACTTGCACTTTCTTCGTTTTCCGTTTCATCAATTATCGCATAATGCAACAAGTCGAGAACTTTGCTTAGTTCTCCATTTTGGATTTCGCTGTAAATCCTTTCTATGTCTTCAGTTTTAGGATTTGGATGGGTTTTCGCAAGAAGAAAATAATCAGACACCAAAAGTTTGTTTGATACAAATTCATCCTCCATATTAGCCAATTGAACGTACTGAAAACTACCTAATTCTGCACTGAGTTTTACTTTTAGTTCTTGCTCAAACTTCGAGAATGTTTGGGAATGAAAATATCGGTTCTCTTTATCAAAAAGCATAAATTTAAACGGTTCTGAGAAATTGCCATTTAAGTGAATTGTAAGCTCATCATAAATCAATTCTGCGCTAAGAAGTTGAACCTGAAATTTATTATTCTTGATTATCGTTTCATAAATGGATTTATGAGCTGTAGAAGTAAAATCTGAAAGTTGTTTTTTGTTGCCAACTTTCAATTTTATGCCTAATTTATTAAGCAAGCTACCTTTTTCAGATTGTATAAGAAGTGAAACTTCTGCATTTGCATTTTTTCCTGCTAATGCCAAGCCCTCCGGTGTTATATTGGCACTTCCGAAAAGGCAAAATTCTTTTCCATCTTTTGTTTTAAAATGGATAATCTTTCCGTGAAGTTTAGAGTTTGAATTATCAGATTTCGAATATTGAACTCTACTGATACCAGCATTGCACCAGTCGTAAAATGAAAATGTTTTACTCAAATCCATTGCCGATGGAATAAAACCACTTTCTTCTAAAACAACATTAATATCTGCTTTTGGGAAAAGATTTTTCAGCTCTTGCAGTACCTTTCCTTTGCTATCATAAAATGGAGAAATGGTAGTAATTTCAACAATTTTTTCGTTGCTAATATGTTTTAATAGCTCATTCCAAATCGAAGAGGTTTCGGAATTGAATAAAAAAGCAACTTTCTCTTTTTGTGAAGTATTTAAAAATTCAAACGGTTTTACTGCTGGTAATTCATTAAGCCATTTTGAATGTTCAATTATCCACCTTGTGGTCTTTTCATTCATCTGACCTTTAACTGTTGATGAAAGCATCGATAAATAATTCCAAGCAGATGAAAATATTGGGGCGTTCTCGGTCGAACGAATATCAAAATGATATGCTCCCCAAATTTCATCGTTGTTTCCATTTCCCGAATTGGTAAGATTTCCCGAACCAACAATTAACAAACCCTCCTTATCGCCAAATAGCATCCAAATTTTTGGATGAAATACTGATTTTTGAAAAACAGGATAAAGTGAATAACCGGCAGTAAGTTGCATTTCTTCGCCAGTGGCTTGGCTCATCAACTCTGAATAATAGTAGCCGTCAATAAAAACATTAATGTTTCTCACACCACACGAACGCAACCATTTCATTGCTTTCATTTCAAAGTAGTAAAAGTCAAAGCTGAAAGTGGTAAGAATACAAGAATGATATCTTCTGCTTCCAATTAAAGTCAAAATATTTTCTCTTTCTAATGCCATTAGTCAACCAAAAGTTTTGTGTGAAGCGGAGACAAAACCTTTTCCTCATCGATTACCTGCAAATCAAACATTATGTTTTGCAAAGCATTCATTCTCGGCGATGTATTTTTTGGTGGAAATATATCTATAAAACGTATGTATTGTTCTTCTATAAAAAATTTATGCGTGGATTGTGAGCCATTACCCATTTTTCTAAGGGCAACCATTGTGTGTCTGTAAATTATTTTGCGTAAAATAAATTGTTCAACAAAATCTTTAAGTGTTTCTTTCTCTGCTTTATGAACTGTAAGGATTCCATCAACCATATTTCCATCTCTTTCTGTTCTCTTTCTACTCATAAATTCTTTCAAAGGATGCAATTGTTCTCTATTATTTTTGAATAGCTGAAGTAAAAGGATGAAACCGTATTTACCAGCAAGAATTGGGTCTTTGGTTTGGTCGATTGCTTTTTTCGTTTCCTCTTCGTCGTTTGTTTCTGGAATAACGGACAGAATTTCTGCAACCAATGATGTTGGCTGTAATGTTTGGTTAAAATCCTTACAAATTTCTTTGGTGATACTAGCCGAAAACTTCCCGACAAAAGACGGCAAATATTGGTCTTGCTGAAAATCGTAAAGATGTTGTAGTACTGCCCAAAATATTGTTCCGCAACTGTATTGCCAATATTCATTGAGTTGATAGCAATACCAACCCATATTGGTTTCTGTTTCGGGTTGAGTGCTTGAACCTAATTTTTTATGATAGCTTTCGAGCAAAAATTTATACCAATTATAGTCATTATCGTTTTGAACCGCTGTTTTTATTAGCGATAAAATGGTTTCTCTTCTATGAAAAGTCACCAATTCTTCAACTTCTTGGCTTGGCTCATCTTTGTCAAGGAGCATTTCCATATACAATTGCCATTCGCTGCTTTCAGTTTCTATAGTCTCAATCGCAAAATATTTGATTAGTTCTGGAATATCCGATTGGTAAAGCTTTCCTTTTTTTATGTTGTTGTAGAACAGTTCTTTTATTTCAGCGGATAATAACATTTCAAAAGCGTCAGCCAATTGTTTTCCTGAAACTTTTTGTCTTGGATGTGGTTGGCTGATATTGTAAACAACATCGCCAAAATCATTAACCGCAGTAATAATCAATGAAAGAGCTTGCATAGCCCCGTAATAATATTGTCCGAAAGCACCTGACGGATATTTCCAATAAACATTTTTGTCGGTACCGTCTTTATCAGCTCCCTCGGCTAAATCAAAATAATTTTCTTCAACTGTACTGAGAAGGTTTGATGCGAAGTTACTACCAGTAATTTGCTGAACTCCCTTCCGCTGGCTTTGCATTATGATGGCAATCATCAACTCAGCCCTACGAATAAATCGGTATTGTTCTTTTGAATTTCCTTGTTTCTCCGTTTTAAAGTAAAAATCTAACAACCAACAATAAAAACCGTAGTAACGCAGCCGATTAGTCAAGTTAGAAATTCCGGGCAACATCGTTGCATAAGTTGCCTCTGACGTTGTCTGAAGCCCTAATGGGTCAAGTCCTGTAATTAAATTTATTGACGCTCCCCAAAACGGATAGTTTGATTTGCCTTTTTGTAAAACTGCCATTTAAAAATTCATATTGATTTATTATTAACCTATATTTTTCAAATTTACAAAATAAACTATGCTGAAATTTATCGCGGAGCCAAACACTACCTTTCAGAGCCAAAGCCTGCAACATTTTCTAACGCTGTCATTAGCATTTATAAATTCGACTTCCATAGCAAAATTGAGCAAACAATGGAAGTAATCGCAATACAAAAATCCGCATTGGACGAAATGAAGAATGAAATGAAAGCACTTTTGGAATTGACCGAAAATGCTACGCAGAAATATACGCCCATCTTCAACGAAGAGCAATGGCTCGATAACCAGGAAGTGTGCCTGATGATGAATATTACCAAGCGGACTTTGCAGACGTATAAGGACAAAGGTTTATTACCATACTCCCGACTGAACCGCAAAAATTATTATAAACGCTCGGATGTACAGGCTTTGCTCGAAGCCGAACAGCCGGACAATACTACTGAAAATGGATTTATTCACGAATGATAGTGACGAAATCGTTGCACATCATGAAATGATAACGCAGCTACGAAATCGTATCGAACAAATATTAAAAAACTACCGTCCTGTAATGAACGGGGAAATATATCTGTCTGGCGAAGATGTTTGTAAGCTGCTCCATGTCAGCAAACGGACTTTACAGCAATATCGTGATGATAGCATACTGCCGTACGTACAAATAGCCGGTAAGATTATTTATAAGGAAAGCGATATTCTGACCATACTGGAGCGAAATTACGTTTCCGCTAAACCAAAATGATTGCAACCTTTTTTTGCCATACATGCTGTCGAAAAGGAACGAGTTTAGTATCTTTACCATCGAAAATATAAAAATACTTAAAGTGTTTTTGCTTTAAGTCCCACATTGAAAACTGGTAATTTTTAGACAACGGGACAGATAAGTAGGAACGCTCACGCTATAGGCGTGGGCGCTCGCTTATTCGTTGTCGGGTATACCAGTACCTCAATGTGCGGTAAGTGTAGTTGCCTGCGCTTTCTTTTTGTGCAGGGCTACATCAACACAAAAAAGGTATGATATGGAAACTGGTACTGCACAAAAAACAATCTCCCTGTCTTTTATTAATGATAAAAGCCCGATAACCGATAGCATCTGTAAAGATCTCGCTGCATCCGAAATGAAAGTCCTATGTCGGTCAGAAAATATTGAGGATGGACTATCTCAATTGTCTTCATTGAATAAACTTCCCAAAATCTGTATTATTGATTTGGATTTTTACGACCAAAATGTGCTGGTGCAGCTTCACAAATTAAAAACAGAATATCCTACAATAAAACTGATTGCCCATAGTGATATAGATGATGAGAAAGTTGGGAAATCTCTTTTGGATATTGGTTTTTCAAGTTATCTGCTACTTGGTAGTGATGTGGATGATTTTAAAAGAGTAATTGAAACCGCTATGAATGAGGCTAGATAGGACGTTAAATCATTTCATCCTGTAACCGACTAATATTCATATAAAATGCTGACTATTTTTTCATCATTTAATACAAACCTTATCTGCTCGTATTTTTGAGTAGGGTGCATATTACCTTCTGTAGGTAGCGGAAAATATTTGACACCAATAGTCACATTTGGTAAGTTAAAACTCCAAGACGACCTAATTTTAAAATTCTTACCACACAATTGTTGTTTGGATGAGTTCAAATATTCTTTGAATTTTGAAAGACCTTCGGTTTCAAATATAGTTTTCCAGTTTTTACGTTCTTCAAAAATAATATTTTCGTAAAGATTATGCACAATACTGCTATCGTCGGAAGCGTTACAAGCATTTATAAAATCCCTGATGATTTTTCGTGGTAGTTTCTGAATTTTTCTATTTTCCTTATTTTTATTTTTAATGTAAGTGCTAAAATCCTTACCTACTAATTCAGACAACTTATAGTATCCTGAATGAAAGGCTTCTAAAGGAGATTTATACAATCTATCTTTAAAAAATGCTGCTTCTTTAGCTTCATCGGTTTCAAAACAATCCAGAAGTAAAAAACCTTTTTCTTCAGTAGCGCTGTTAATACCATTCACAATATTTACAAAGTAGTACTGCTCTTTATCTTCAAACAGGACTTTTATTTTAGGGTTGAATTTTTCAGATTTATTTGCCGATGCCTTTACAAGATATTTAGTTTCATCTAAAGGGTTTTCAATCCTTCTTCCCCAACCATCAGTTGATAATTCTGATTGGAATCGGGAAATCTGAACTCGTATTTCTTTACGTCCTTTTTCAAGGTCAGTAGTAAATTCATATCCAGGAAAAGAATTGAGAATGGCTGTGTCTAATTCCCATTCCTCATAATCACTTGTAAAATCTATTTGATAGCTAAATTCATATTCCCGAATGTAAACCGGAAATTGGAACTTGTTCCCTATAATTGTTTGCTCTAATATAGTAATATCGGATTTCCTGTTTACGTTTATTGATATTTCTGTTTCTATCATTTAAATAATGCTGTTAGGTCTAACGTCTATTAAATTTTTTGTCGACATCGATAGGTATAAATTTGTTAAAAAGATACTTAGGCATATTTAATCGTGCAACAATCGGCAGGTTTTCTCCCTCTGCCGCAAGAACCCTGTCTTCAAAAGTCAGTTGGAGAATATTTGTTGCTGCAAAGATTTCCTTTGAAATTTTCTTTTTAGCAAACGGATTGTGGAAAATAAAAAGGCCATCGGAGAGCTCTTCGGGATTATCCGGGTCTACCATCTGTGTTTTATATATTGGCGGCTCGTAATCCTGTCGGACATTCAGCACAGTATTAAGCTGCAAGCTGGATAACGATTGTGATATGGAAAGCGATGTTAACTTTCCCAGAGTAGTTGTACATGAAAATATTACTGCAGAGATATGCTCAAATGAGTTGTCATTGAACAGGCCTACGGGAATGGTTGATGTTGTATTGGGTTTTGTGATTTCTGTTACCGTACTAAAACCATTTTTTGAGGGGATAAAATACAGTCCATAGAGCAATGCGAGCAATGGGTAATAATATTCCCTGCCATAATCTATTTGCCCGTATGAACTCAGGGCAATGACAAAAGGTGTTTCCTGGTCAACCCATTCACAATTTGCGTACCCGTTTACATATTTTTTACTCTTTGAAAGTATGGCATTTGAATTTCTGACAATAGCCTCGTCCAGAAATTCATTATAGTTCTCCTGTAGGTGCGGAGGTTCCAGCATACTGAGAATATTGTCCATGTTTCTATTTTCTTCTCCCTTATCTCCCTGTCTAATATTTGATACTACCGCTTCAATATTCAGATCAATGGGTGACTTAATGATAAAATCAGGTCTATCCTGGCTAAAGTCAATGACAAAACCGGCCTCCTTGAAGACCTTATGAAGATAGAACTCCCAAAAACTGGAGTGGAAAGTGGTCTGAAACTCCTTAACAATTTTGTTGTCTCTGTCTACAAAGCCTTCAGTCCAACTTGTCACTATCTTTCGTTCGCCATCCAAAGCAGGATTATCACGAAGAAGCTTAAATTTTCGATGCAATATATTTTCTTTTATGCCATCCAGTTTTCCGAATAGATTCAGTGTCATTATAGATTGGTGTAAGATTTTTATTTGTAAAATTTATCAAGAGTTTCTCTAATAATTGAATCTAACTGAATGAAATACTCTTTCGCTTCTTTTCTTGCCTTCAATTCTTGGAACAATCCCTGTACCCCAAGATTATATTTAGTTTCATATTCTTTAACTTCTGAGAAAGAAGATTCGCCAGATGTAGAATTAGGGTTTACTTGAAATCCTACTAATTTGTCCTCTCCGAATATTTCTTTTTTTGTTGCATGTGAATATGGATTTCTGTATTTCGTCTTAAGTTCTTTAAGAGTTTTCTTTTGCTCTTTTGTTATTAATCCGCTTGAACAACAAACATTTAGTACAGTTTCAAGGTTTTTGTCATCATATTCATCAATCACATCTTTATACATGCTTCCTAAATCAGTGTTATTCTTATCATAGCCTAATTTTAATTGAATCATTGTTTTAAAAAAATTTTCAAAAAAATGATTTGTTAGAGTTATAGCAGCCTGATTTAAGCCATATAAAATACATAAACAGATTTCTTCTCGTAGAAAATCAAATTGGCTTGACCCGTATGCATTTTCAAGTTGGAATTTTATTTCGTTATAGTTTTCGTTTATTTTATTAATAGCATTCTTTTCTGCGTTTTGCATATTATCAATCATAGGGCAATTTGTTTGGGATATTAATTGAACACAAAATATTATTGAGTGAGCTTATTGGTGTAATAATTTATATACTAAATCCAAATTTAATAAAATAAAACATTGCTTTAATAGATCTAAATCAGAACCCATCATTAAAGAGCGGCGTTCTTTTGCTTTTCTTAGGTCGCCAATGTGGTAAGAAAAGAAGTTCTCTAAAACAGAGAAAGGGATAATGAATATCCCTCAAATAATGCCACAACCTGTTTGGTAAAATGTGTTGGCAGGAATGGTGCGTGGGTATCCCATTTTGGCAAAGGGGTTGCACCGCTTTGATGCAAAAAGACTGCCCCGACCATCGGGAGGGAGTGTCTTTTTGCCGCCCGATTTTCCAATCAGGCGACTTTTATAGGGTGGGTACGGAAATCCTTCAGGTTGTGAAAAAATCCCCTGTATGGTGTCAATCCGTTACGGAACAAACCCCATAACAGGGAGCAACCCATCTGAACCAAAGATGAATTGATAAACAAATCCTGCTTTTCCAAAGCTTCAGCAAGGGAACAGCTTGGCGTATCGTCTTCCAGTTCCGACTGTTTGAGCAACTCGCCAAATTCATCCGTAACCATTGGCAGGCTTGCCACCGTTTCGTATTTCTCGGACTTGGGTTGCTGTATAGTTCCTATTGTAGATAGTATAGCTTGTCCTGTATGTTGACTGTTGCCAAAGTCCAGCCAATAGCGTGGGCGGTTGGAATAGGCTTTGCCGTTGTTCAATCCGTTTAATATGTCCGCAATCTCAAACCTTGCTTTTACGCTGTCCACACAAGAAATATAAATACTTGCTCCTGTGTTTTCGGGCAACCTGTCCTTACTGTCTTTTTCAAATTTCCTTGCTTCGGCTTTCCAGTTTGTACCTGCCCAACGGTTGATGCGGTTGATAATGGCAACGGACTTGTACAACCCGACCTCACATTCAGCGAAACGCTGTCTGCCTAAATTGGCTTGGGTAATAACATCATCATCCCAAAGACGTACAAATATTCCTGCGTGTCCTAACTCGATTAGGCTATGGTTCATTTCAAGCAAAGCGGTCATTACTTTTGAGCCTGTGCCACCTGCTCCGATTACGTTTACCGTTATCGGGTTGGTTGGATTTATCAAATAGCTGTCCGTAAAATGGACTTTTAAAATTTCTGTGTTCATTACAATATCGTTTTTATAGTCTTGTTTGTCTTTTTCAATACATCTTTAGGAAATGCTTTACCTGTGCTGATAAGGTCTTTCCAAAGGCTCACACAATTCCCTTTTATGGGGTTGTGTTCGTTTACCAAGTGGCTGAAATAGCTAATAAAAAAATAGCTTTGCCACACCTTTATAAATTCTTCCACCGAAGCCGAATTTTTGATGTTCACATCTACATTTCCCATACATACGTGTCCATCCTCGTACACGTTGAAAAACGGAGCGTGAAACAATACGGTTTTCTCGGTAGGTCTGCGGTCTTTATCAAGGGCAAAAACAACAAGGCTCTGCTTGCTTGCATACCAAAGCATGGCAGGTACTTGTGCCGTGCCGTTTGGTATTTCAAGACTTTCCGTAAAGTACATTTTGGTTTTTCGTGCTTTGGTGTACCAAAGTACCGTACCGTTCTCACTCGGATTAATGTGCAGGACGTTGGTAGGTAGAATGCCGTTAGATTTTAAAAATGCCTTGCTCTTTTCCTTTTCCGTATTAAGTGCTTTTGCCAATACTTTGGCTTCCCGTTCGGTCAAAGGATGGGCGTTGATTGGATTACCGTTCTTATCCATATCAAAATGCTCTACATAGGTGGCTTTACCACTTCCCTTGGTCTGGTAGAAAACCAAAGCCGATAAGGGGTGGTAAAGTGTTCCGAAGTCTTGCGTTATATCTTTCATCGTTCCTGTATTAATAGTTATTCAGTATGTATATCAATTCTTCAATTAAGGCAAAAACACGGTTTTCAAATTCAAGGGTATTGGCGGTAATGTCACTACCATCAAACCGTTTCACAATGGTGGGTTCTTCCATCTGTCCGTATTCCTGCAACTCGGTGTTAACGCTGTCGAAAAGTGTTTGAAACAAAATGCCTTTAGCATCGGCACAAAAGGAAACATACTTTTCCATCCCTATAATGTTTTCCATATCTTCTTCGTTAGCTTCTCCGTTTGGCAGGGCATTGCGGTTTATGGTGGCAGTCGGGAATTGTCCATACAGGGCAAAGGCTTCGCTTGCCAGTTTGTAACAATCTTGGTCAAAGCTGTCTTTGATTTTAAAGGCATTTAAACGCTCTTTAAATCGGCTCAAATTCTGCCCGTTGTAAATCTTCTGCTCCATATGTTCGCCTATCTGTTCTGCTTGCCTAATCTCGTTTAAATAGGTTGGCGTGTCCTCATTCTCATCATCGCATACAATCCACTCTGTTACCATTTCATACATCCAATACAGGTAACTGCTTTCCTGCCGATAATAGGGAACATCTGCAATGTGGTACAGGTAGGCACACACCGACTGCAATAACTGTACGGCTTGCTTACGGTTGGGGTTCTTGGATAGTCGGTACAACGGCACTACAGGAATGTAATACAGGGTCGCACCTGTACTGTACCGTTCCTCGCTAACGAAATAAGTTTTCTTACTATCCTGCATAAAACGTATTTCTTCCCAATCACGAAACTTTTTCCTTAACTGTTCTTCTGTATCATCCAAAGCCAAAGCTATATTGTAGGGATAGCCGTATTGCCTGGACTGCATAGGTTGTATGCCGTAATGTCCTGCAAGTTTGGAAAGGGACTGGTAAAAATCCCTCTCCGTTTTTTCAGATTTCTTACAAGCCTGTGCCGTTTCCGCTTCTTGCAGTTTCGGAAGGAATGAACATCTTAGAAAACCATTGGTAGCATGGCTATCGGTACGGCTTTCAATTTGTCTTTCCGTACCTCGTTTGCGTCCTTTGGTCTTTGCATCCAGTCTGCGAACTCGCCCAACTGTTTGTGCAAAGTCCGCTGTTTTGGTTGCTGTGGGGTTTTGATAGTACCCGATATGATGTTGCGTTGCATAGTTCATCGTTTTTGCTTTTTGGTTTAACCTTTGGTTCCCATTACACTCTCAAATCGGTACTGTACTGTATCGTCACGGATAACAGGGGCAGATACTTTTGCGGTGGTCAGTATCGGGTAAGAATTTGCGTAGAAATTCATCACTGCTTCCACGCTCCATTTTGGTTCGGGGTCGGTCAGTTTTATTTGCTGTCCTTTATCGCTGAGTATAAATACTCTTTCTAATTGCGTTGCTAATAACATGGTTTCTGAATTTTGGCGTTAAACAATTTGTTCCTGTTCTGCTCCGAAAAGGTTCGGTGTTGAAAATTTTGCGGATAGTTCGCCCTTGCGTTTACGTATCTCGTCTGCTTTTTCGGGAAACTCTGTTATATCGGGTACTTTCATCCACGCATCACGGAACTTGCCGGCTGCCTCCAGTTCTTCAGCCTTTGCCATTCCATCTTTGAATTTTTTGTCTTTGGCTTCCTGCTCCTTCTTCTGCTTATCGGCTTTCTCTTTCTCCATTGCGGAATTTTTTTTGACTTCCTCCAATTGTTTCATAAATGCTTCCATATCCACCATTAAGCCCGAAGCCTTTTGTATAGGCGTGGTTATCTGCTCAAAAAATCCCTCGTCAAACTCCTGCGGAGTGGCGTTAAAGGTCAAAGGGGGGATAAGGTTTTTGGCGTTATCTCCGCACCCTTCGTTATTGAGCAAAACCGATACAATAAGGTTGCTGTCATTGCCTTTTGCTATTGTCAGTTGCAGATTACCTGTAAAATCCAACTGTGCTATCTGATTGAAAAAATTTGCGTTCATCGTTCTTAAATTTTAATTGTCGTCTAATCTTTTTTTGATTGCTGTCAGTTTCTCGTACATATCCGTCCAGTAGGCTTTTTGCCGTTTGTCAAACTCGGAGAAACTCTTATCCTCGTGTCGGTATTCTTTATATTGCCTCGACATTTTTATGGCTTCTCTTAGGTTTGTTACCTCGATAGGGCAACCGTTCAAATCTGTTACTTGCATCATATTATGAGGTTATTTTTCAACGGTATAAACTCCATTTTCATAGTAGCCTATCAGCCGTTCCCAAAGCCGTATTAAGCTGTCCGTATCTACATAGAAATACTCGCTTCTACTGCAATAAATGATGTATATGGCTTCATTCTTATGTTGTGTTTCAAGGCTTTTATCTTTAGCCATACTTTTCGCTTCGTCTATTGATTTTGATTTCATCACCATATTTTTTAGTAGGCTACCACCGTTTTAGGCGGTAGCCTTTAGTTGTTTAATTAAGGTTTAGAATTTCTGCTCCGTCTGTTGCAAATGAGGTGCATAGTTCAAAAGCCTTTTGGGTCTTTAACTGTGCAGTACCACCCATTACAATACTTTGCAACTTGGCTTCATCATTCTTATAGTTGCGTACATTCTGATAGTAGCCTGTAACAGCGTTGTAAGCCCCGAACAATGTGCCTTTAGTGGTGTCCATTTGCTGTGTATCGCTTATCATTGCGTATGCAAAGGCATCCTCTACCGTATTTTTGAACAGCGTGGAAACTTCATCTTCCGCACCTTTTTTCAGCAAATCAAATGTTTCCTTATTCGGGCAAAGTGCCAATTGGATTAGCTTTCTTACTTCCCTGTCTGTTACTTTTACCTTAGCCCACTCATTGAAAATGCCTTCTAACTGGTTACTTAGGGTATTTGCCAAGCCCATAACCTTGTGAGCGTTTTCCAAACGTTGTTTTGCTCCTGAAGTGTGCTTGATGCGTACAACATTGCTCATATTGCGAAGCGAAGCGTTAAGGGTATTTTGGCATACAATCCTGATAGGTGTAAATGCTGCGGTAATGCTTCCGCTACCATCGTGCGAAGTCGTGAGGAAGATATATTTCTCTGTTACGTCATCGCCATTGCCTACACGGATATAGTCAGGAAGTTTTGCGGTTATGAATATGCGTTCTCCGTTACCTAATGCTCCTGCGGTTTCGTACAGAATACCCTCGCCACCACCAACAATGGCGTCAAAGAAATTGAACGCTTCACGGTTTTGTACAATGTGATAGTCTTTGCCCACCACACCCAATACAGCGTTGTTGTCGGTGCGTATGTTGGCGAAATAGTTGGGTACTTCAAGTTCACTACTGCCTATTTCTATGCCGTTTGCAGTTTCGATTATGCCCGAACCTTTGGTAAACAGTGGGGATTTTACGACTTCATAATCTAACCCTGCGTATTTGATAGCTTCTTCGCTTGTCGGGTATTGCTCCACGATTTGCCCCAAACCGTGCCATGCTTTTTGTTGTACGCTAAAGAATGAATAACGTCCTGTTCTCTCGTTGAAATTGATATTATGTGCCATGATGCTTAAAATTTTGATGTTGAAAAATGATTTAATGCTCTTTGTTAAAATGGGAGGTCGTCCTCCGTGCCTTGCCCTGTTGTAGTGTTGCTTCCTGTTTGTGGGGTAGCCTGTACGGTTTCTAATTTCTTGCCACCTCCGTGCAGTTTGATGTTTGAGGTATGGAAATTCAGCCCTGCGTGTGCTTCTCCATCATTGCCCGTCCACGCCCTTGCACTTACCCTGCCTGTCAGCTCTACCAATGTGCCTTTGGTGAGTATCTTCGCTACATTGGGGCTTATCCAGTATGAGCAGTCGAAGTAGGTTGTTTGCTCTATGCGTTCGCCCTGTTTGTTACGGTAGCTGTCGTTGGTCGCTATCGAAAAGGTTACTACTTGTTTGTCCTGTGACGTTGTGCGTACTTCCGCATCCCTTGTCAGTCTTCCTGTGATGTTCATGTTTTCTACTTTTTTGCGTTATGAAATTTGTTCTGATTTGATTTTTTTAGATTTATTCGGTAATGAGAGGAGGTGCTGAATTTTCGTTTCATTCTGTTACCGTTTCCAATGCTGTATTTTTCCATTACTGACATTTTTTTTATTCGTCTAAAGAGCCGGAGTATGCTTTGTTTCGTTTCACGAGCATAAAAGGTTAGTGTTTAGCAGGAACAAGGTTTTGCCAAACAAATACGACCCGCATGGGTGGAGATTTTTTGGCAAACCCAAGGGGCATGACCTTGTTCCTGGGTTAAGAACACGATCATACCTTTGCTCTTGAAATGGAACAAAAGCGGCATACTGGCTCTTGAATGAAAACTATGTGGAAGCAGGTGGAAAAGGCATTAGGAAACGGTCCCGTGTGATTACAAAATCTGCATTCAGTTGTAACAGAATTTTTTTAAGACCTTTTATTGTTTCAAAGTATCGTGGCCTGGGAAGCCACGTAAACAATACTGAAAATGTAGTTGAGTAGCAGAAGGGAAGATTTTTTGTATGGTTTATCAATACATCCTGTTAAAGCTCTTTTATGGTAGAGGGTGTGTGCAGGAGAAATAAATGTGCTTTAAGGATTAAGTATGGGCATAAAAAAAGCAGGACTTAATCCTGCTTCGATTTGTAAGTAAATAATAATTTTACACAAGAACCTCTTCTTCCATTTCAATAAATGCGGCTTCCATTCCGGCGAATTTATGTGACACTAAATCCATGTCCTTACTGATTTTCTGACTTGTGATCTTTGCATAAATCTGTGTGGTGGAAATATTTTTATGCCCCATCATTTTGCTAAGGCTTTCAAGTGGCACACCTTCGGTCAGGAACATGGTAGCAAATGTGTGACGTGCAGTATGGAAAGTTACTTTCTGTTCTGTAATAATTTCCGCTTCCTCTATCAATTTCTTTACATGACTATTGCAGGTTGCATTGGAAGGAACCGGAAAAACATACTCATTACGGGTAACGCCCCTGTATTTCTCAATAATACGTTTTGGAATTTCCAATAGGCGGACGTTTGAAGCAACGTCTGATTTTTTTCTTCTGCTAATGATCCATTGGTGGCCATCAAAGAAGGACTGTATGTTGCTCCATTTTAGATTTTGAATATCAATATAAGAAAGCCCTGTAAAGCAACTGAAAATAAAGAGGTCTTTTACAAGTTCGTATTTGGACTTGGACGGTTTTAGAAGCATTAACTTTTCTACATCCTCTTTTAAAAGATAGCTGCGATCAGTTTCTTCCATGCTGATTTCATAATCCTCAAAAGGGTTTTGTCGAATCAAGCCTTTTTTAATCGCCAGTTCCGCCAATGCAATAACCGGCATCGTATAAACCCAAACCGTGTTATGTGTACATTCCTTATCTATGCGCAGAAAGAAATCGAACTCCCGGATAAAGTCTGAGGTAAGTTCCCGAAACGCCATATCCTCCCTGTGATAGCGTTCCCTGATAAATTCGGACAGATGATTGTAAACGGTCTTGTATTTATTGTAGGTGTTTTGAGAACGTTTGCCCTTGCTGACCATTCTTTCAAAATCCTCATTCTGGTCTTTAAACACTTTAAGGATAGCATCATCCATTACACCAACTCCCAAAAATGATAGCTTTACTTTTTGTGCAGTTGCAAAGCCTTCATCTTTGAGCATATCATCGTAAATCTTATTGATACGCACCCGTATATTGTCCAATTTAAGATTGGTACTCAGTGCCTGGGCACTTTTGCCCAAAACCCTTCCGTGCTTTAAATCCCAATTATTGGGGTTGATGTCCAGTTTGGTACTAAAGGATTTGGGTGTTCCGTCAATAGTGATACGCCCCATAACAGGGACGTTCCCGTTCTTCTTAGGTTCATTCTTCTTCAGGTAGAAAAGCAGCTTGAACGTGGATCTTTTCTCTTGTTCCATAACTCAATTGTTTAACGTTTAAAATTAACTTTCATTGAGTTACAAGGGAATATGAAAATTGATGCAAATGACTGAAATATAGATTGTTATATTATAATTCAGCTGATTGTAATCAGTAACGATTTAGTAACCTAACCTTGTCATTTTAAGCCCAAAACCTGTCGGACACCTACTTCCAAATTTTGCCTCACGTTTTATAAACCACTGTATATGAACGGTCTTAACCGTTTTGCTTATTTTTGCTTTCTTCTAATATTTTTTAAACAAAACAACAATGTTTGCTGCTGTCAAAGGCCTCGCCCTTGCGGCGGCTGTAATGACCTTATCCTGCAATTCTGCCGATAAAAAAGCCGGTGGTGCTGGTGGTAATGACCAGGCTTTCCGGTTCAATCCGCCGGTAGGCGCTGCCTATGATATTACCATGCAAATGGATATGGACCAGAAAGTAATGGGTCAGAATAATAAAATCGGTATGAGTACCACCTATAATATGCATGTGAAGGGGCTTGACACAGGAGTATATGACCTGCATATGAAATACAACCATTTCAGGATGTCGATGAATGCCGGCGGGATGGATATGGAAATAGATTCAGACAAACCGGCAACTGAGGCTCCCAATACCGGCGATCCTACCGCTATGATGATAGCTATGATGAACCGTGTATTTTCCGGTATCAAAGGACAGTCATTCAGCATGAAACTATCAGAAAGCGGAGAAATTTCGGATATCAAAGGTCTGCAAAATATAGTACAGGCAATGGTAGACAGCATGGGGCTTCCGCCGGAGGCACAGGCGCAGGTAGGCGCATCGCTCACCGACCAGTTTAATGAAAATGATATCCGTAATTCCTTCCAGACAGCGTATTCCATTTATCCCAATAAACCGATCAAAGTAGGGGAGAGCTGGACCAGAACAGCTTCAGTAAAAGGAAAGATGCCGATGATGATTGATTCAAAATATACAGTAAAAGCGATCGAAAACGGCATTGCTACCCTGGATGTGGCCTCTACCTTCTCTCCACTTGAAAAAGATGGCGGCAGCAATATCAAAGGCACACAGGACGGCGAAATGCAGGTAGACCTGGCCACCGGCATCACTACCGAGGCTAAACTCAATCAGCAGTTTACTATGGAAACCCAGGGAGTACCCGTAGAAATGAAATCGCTTGTAACGATTAAGAGCAAGCAGGTACAGTCGGGTAAATAATTAATATTATTTCTCAAAATAACATTGCCGGCACCGGGGCTCATACACGTCCCGGGCGCCGAGCATAACCTGGTCTTCGTTGGGAATCTTTCGGTAAGAATAATTGGCAATATGGCCGCATTGCACACAGATGGCATGCAGCTTGGTCACATAATCGGCTTTGGCCATTATAAAAGGCATCTGGCCAAAAGGTTTGCCGGTATAATCCATATCCAGTCCGGCTACTATAACCCGGATACCGCGATAGGCGAGTTCATCGCATACATTGGGCAGCTCATTGTCAAAGAATTGGGCTTCATCAATGCCAATCACATCCACATCCTGCGCCATCAGCAGTATTTTCTGTGAATTATCTATAGGCGTACTTTGAATGGCATTCGTATCATGCGATACAATGTCTATTTCATGATAGCGGACATCCACCGCAGGTTTGAATATTTCTACTTTAAGATTCGCAATTTTAACGCGTTTGAGCCGGCGGATCAGTTCTTCGGTTTTGCCGCTAAACATAGAGCCACAGATCACTTCTATCCAGCCACGTCTTTCACCACGTATATTCGGTTCAATAAACATTGTTAATATTTTTATTTCCCAATCTCGTAATCGCTTAATTGGCAAACTGTTTGTAACTTACAGAGGCATTTTATACAGGTTATTTCCCCTGGAGGGGCAATTACCGGCATAATGCGGGCGTTTAGGCCGTAATCGCACTGAAAATACCTTCTTTATCAGCGCTCCAAAAGTAGCATAATGGAACGAATACAGGCATTGATTGCGCAATTAAAAGAGCTGGCAGACCGTCAGGCAGATCCTGCCCAGATGATGCTGTTGGTACAATTGATCCAGCAGGAACTTTCTGCGCATCAGCATACCCCACGCACATTAGGAACTTCGAAGGTTGCCGTGTTAATGCCCGGCAGATCCACGCAGCATACAGAACAGCAGGTATGGGAAAAATATGCGCCTAAACCTGTTGCAGTTACCGCTGTGGCGGAAGTAGCTGCGCCGGTTCCCAATCCCCCCGTTGTGCAACCGCCGGTCATTTCGCAACCGGTAGTACAGGAAGAACCTGTTGTACAAAAACCGGTGCTGCAAAAACCGCTTGTGCAGGAGCCCGTGCCGGTGCCGCCGCCACGTACGCCTGATCTGACTTATGATCCGCTGGTAGAGATACCCACTCTCTCACAACAGGTAAAACAGGCAGAACCCGAATCGATCAATGACCGGTTGAAACAAAGCAAAGTTGAGCTGGCCGAAGTGCTCAAGGAATCACCCATAAAGGACCTCCGCAAAGCAATTGGTATCAACGACCGGTTTTTATTTATTAATGAACTTTTCAGGGGCGATGAGGCTATGTATGAGCGCAGCATCAAAACCATCAACGGTTTCAATATTTATCCCGAGGCAGAATACTGGATCAGCCGCGAATTGAAGACCAAACTGGGCTGGAATATCGATCATCCCTCTGTACTGCAGTTCGATCAACTGGTCAAAAGGCGTTTTTCCTGAATAAAATCAAGAATTTTTCTGGTAGCACCAACGCTGCGGTCTACATATTGTCCTGCAGCCATTCCGGCCTTTACCCGGCTGTCTGGCCATTGTATCCATTGCTGAAGATGTGCGACGGCCTCAGCCGGCTCTGTTATGCTAAAGGCAGCTCCTGCTGCAATCAGGTCTTTCGCCTCTTTGAATTTGTGAAAGACCGGGCCAAATAACAGGGGCTTTGCGTATACTGCGGCTTCGAGTGTATTGTGAATTCCCTTACCAAATCCTCCTCCGATATAACAAGCCATTCCATAGCGGTAGATGGAAGAAAGTAACCCGATATTATCAATGATCAGTACGGGGATGTCTGATGCAGGCAACCCGTTTTTAATAGCTGCAGAGTAGCGGATAGACTGTGGGAAAAGCTTTTCAATTGCGTTAATGCGATTTTCGCTGATGTCGTGTGGAGCAACAACGATGCGAAGGCCTGTATTGGGCATTTGCAGCCATACCTGGTGCAGTAATGTCTCATCTTCGGGCCAGGTGCTGCCGGCAATCAGAGCAGGCCTGCCAGCCGTAAATTGTTCTACAACCGGCACAGAAGCGGCCTGCCGTGCAATAGCCGCAACACGGTCAAACCGGGTATCGCCCGATATGGTCGTGATAGGTCCAATGCCAATATTCTGCAACAGTTGCTGTGAGTTGGCATCCTGTACAAAAAGCTGGTCGAAGCGGGAGAGCATTTTGCGCTGCATAGCGCCATACCATTTAAAGAAAGACATCTTTTCCCAGAACAGTGCCGATACCAGGATCAGCGGAATGTTTCGGTATTTGACTTTTTTGAGATAGTAAAACCAGAATTCGTATTTGACAAAGATGACCAGTGAGGGTTGTACTATTTCCAGAAAGCGGCGTGCATTACGCGGGCCATCCATAGGAAGGTAGAATACCCAGTCTGCGCCGGGATAATTCTTTCTGACCTCGTATCCGGAAGGAGAGAAGAAGGTGAGTAAAAGCTTGCAGGAAGGGTATTGCGTTCGTAATGCTTCCAGCAGGGGGCGTCCCTGTTCAAATTCGCCCAGCGAAGCACAGTGCATCCATACAACCTGCTGGCCGGGAATAATAGCCGATTGCAGCCGCTCAAAGATCTGATGGCGCCCTTTTACCCATTTGCGCGCCTTGGGGTGAAACAGGGCCGCTATGCGGATGCCGGCTTTAAAAGCAAGCAGAAACAGGTTATAAAAAAATAGTCCCAAATGGCGTGATATTGACCGGTTTGTGCCGGGTTGGCAAAAATAAACTCAAACCATGAAACTATTGGTATTTTACTATTTTTGCGACACTTTATAAGATCAGTGTTCGTTGTGTTGTGCCCCTCATGTGAAAACCGCCCCCATGCAGGGATTCTATCACGGCCTACAGTTCAATTTAAGCTTATTCTATGCGTCCAATACAAATGGTGGATACCAAAAGTCAGTATCTGAAGATCAAATCTGAAGTAGATCAGGCGGTATTGCAGGTGATGGAAAGCGCTGCTTTCATCAATGGCAAACCCGTACAGGAATTTGCCGGAAACCTGGCTCTTTACCTCGGAAGCCGTCATTGCATACCCTGTGCCAATGGTACAGATGCGCTTCAGATAGCCATGATGGCCCTGGGGCTGCAACCGGGCGATGAAGTCATAACTCCCTCCTTTACCTATATCGCCACTACGGAGGTAATCGCTCTTTTACGGCTTACCCCGGTATTTGTGGAAGTAGACCCACGCACGTTCTGTATGGATCCTGCAGCATTGGAAAAGGCTATTACCCCTCGTACCAAAGCTATCGTGCCGGTACATCTGTATGGCCAGGCTGCTCCGATGGATGCCATCATGGATATTGCCAGCCGTCACGGCCTTTGGGTCATTGAAGATAATGCGCAGGCCATTGGGTGCGATTACCGCTCTGCCAGTGGCCGGGTGAGTAAAACAGGTACATTGGGGCATATAGGTGCTACTTCTTTTTACCCATCCAAAAACCTGGGGGCTTTTGGTGATGGCGGGGCACTGTTTACCAACGATGACGAGCTGGCTGCCCGTATGCGTATGATAGCCAATCATGGTCAGAGCAAACGATATTACCACGATGTAGTAGGTTGCAACAGCCGCCTCGATACCATGCAGGCCGCTATTCTCAATATTAAATTAAAACATCTCGATAGCTATACAGATGCCCGCCGGCAGGTTGCCGCTTATTATAATCAGGCATTTGCCGGCCAGGCAGGCCTTGTTACTCCTTATGAAGCAGACTATACGCGGCATGTCTATCATCAGTATACATTATTGGTTGAATCCGGCGACCAGTCTGCGGCAAAACGGGATGGACTCAATACCTTCCTGGCCAGTCACCAGATACCTTCCATGATCTATTATCCTGTACCCGGACACCGCCAGGCCATGTTTGCACAGTTTAATACTGCCAGTCAGTCAATGCCGGTTACAGACTGGCTTACAGAGCGGGTTATATCATTGCCCATACATACAGAAATGGATGAAGAGCAACTGGCATTTATTACGGGAAAAGTCCTGGAATACCTCAACAACTAATCAAAAACCAATATTGAATTTATTATGAAGATTGCAGTGGTCGGAACTGGTTATGTGGGTCTGGTAACGGGAACCTGTTTTGCGGAAACCGGCAATGATGTGACATGTGTGGATATTGATGAAAGTAAAGTAACAAAGCTCAGGAACGGAGAAATAACGATTTATGAACCCGGACTGGAAAAATTGTTTCTCCGTAATATAAAAGAAAAACGGCTCCGGTTTACAACGGATCTGGCAGAAGGCATACGGGATGCGGAAATAGTTTTTCTGGCATTGCCCACTCCGCCCGGCGAAGATGGCTCGGCCGATCTGAAGTATGTACTGGGAGTAGCGGCACAGATAGGCAGCCTGCTAACGGACTATAAGGTAATCGTTGATAAAAGTACTGTACCGGTGGGTACATCCGAAAAAGTGAGTGCCGCTATCGCAAAAAATTATAAAGGGGAATTTGATGTAGTCAGCAATCCTGAATTTCTACGGGAAGGTGTGGCTGTAGATGATTTTATGAAGCCCGACAGGGTGGTTATAGGTACTTCTTCGGCGCGGGCTGCTGCTGTGATGGGAGAATTGTATGCTCCCTTTGTACGCCAGGGAAATCCGGTGATTTATATGGACGAACGCTCTGCAGAGCTGACCAAATATGCCGCCAATTCATTTCTGGCTATGAAAATATCATTCATGAATGAAATTGCCAGGCTTTGCGAAAAGCTGGGGGCAGATGTGGATATGGTGCGAAAAGGGATAGGTAGTGACGAACGTATTGGTAAACGGTTCCTTTTTTCAGGCATAGGTTATGGTGGCAGTTGTTTCCCAAAGGATGTACAGGCACTGGCTCATTCTGCTGCCGAGGTCGGCTATGATTTCCAGATACTTAATGCTGTAATGCGTGTTAATAAGGAACAGCGTATTTATCTGATTGAATCTATCAAAGCTTTTTTCGGTAACGAAATAAAAGGCAGGCATTTTGCGTTATGGGGCCTGGCATTCAAGCCCAACACCGATGATATTCGCGAAGCGCCGGCTTTGTTTATTATTGAAGCGCTGTTGGCGGCAGGAGCTACTGTGACGGCGTATGATCCGGAAGCGATGCACAATGTACGTCAGCAGATGGGCAACCGTATTGAATATGTAAGTAGTCAGTATGAGGCGCTCGATAATGCGGATGCACTCATTATAGCTACTGAATGGAATGAGTTCAGGACCCCTGATTTTAGCCAGATTGTTTCCAAATTAAAACGGAAAGCCATATTTGATGGCCGTAATCTTTTTGATGTAAAAAGAATGAAGGACCTCGGTTTTCATTACGTTAGCATCGGAAGGGCCGTTGTAAATCAAAACGAAAAATAGTGTCCAAAAAACGAGTTCTCATTACCGGAGCGGCAGGGTTCCTGGGCTCACATTTATGCGACCGGTTTATCCGGGAAGGATATAAGGTAATAGGGATGGATAATCTCATTACAGGTGACCTGGCCAATATTGAGCATTTATTTAAACTGGAGGATTTTGAGTTTTATCATCATGATGTAACCAAGTTCATTCATGTGGCAGGGCATCTTGATTATATCCTTCATTTCGCTTCACCAGCCAGTCCGATTGATTATCTCAAAATTCCCATTCAGACACTTAAAGTGGGAGCGATGGGCACACATAACTGTCTTGGTCTGGCAAAGGCTAAAAAAGCCAGGATACTCGTAGCCAGTACCAGTGAAGTGTATGGTGATCCACTCGTACATCCGCAGACAGAAGAATACTGGGGCAATGTAAATCCGGTTGGCCCACGCGGTGTATATGACGAAGCCAAACGTTATATGGAATCCATCACTATGGCGTATCATACATTTCATGGAGTAGATACCCGGATAGTGCGTATTTTCAACACCTACGGCCCCCGAATGCGCCTCAACGACGGAAGGGCACTGCCTGCATTCATTGGTCAGGCATTGCGGGGAGAAGATATGACTGTGTTTGGTGATGGATCGCAAACCCGGAGTTTTTGTTTTGTAAGTGACCTGGTAGAAGGTATATACAGATTACTGATGAGCGATTATCATCTGCCTGTAAATATTGGAAACCCCAACGAGATAAGCCTGAAGGAATTTGCAGAAGAAGTGCTAGCGCTCACAGGGAATAAAGTAAAAATTATCTACAAACCACTGCCGGTGGATGACCCGAAACAAAGGCAACCGGATATTACCCGGGCAAGGCAGTTGTTGAGCTGGCAACCAGTAGTGGATCGACGCGAAGGATTACAAGTAACATACGATTATTTCCGGGCATTACCGGAATCGGAATGGAGAAAACAACCCAAAGAATTTCCGCGTATCAGTTAAGAAATCCTGGAAAAATATGGCTATTTATAATGATGTTATAGAAAAGAAAGCGAAACTGGCAGTAATTGGTCTGGGGTATGTAGGCCTGCCTATAGCACTGGAGTTTGCGCGGAAAGTATCCGTGATTGGTTTTGATATTAATGATAAGCGCATAGAGCTTATGAAACAGGGTATTGACCCCAGCAATGAATTGCCAGGGGAAGCCTTTCATGGATGCGATATTACATTCACCAGTTCTACGGAAGTACTCCGCGAAGCCCGGTTTTTTATAGTAGCTGTTCCCACTCCGGTAGATGAGCACAATGTACCGGATCTTACTCCGGTACGCAAGGCTTCCGAAACAATGGGGAAAGTGGTGAAAAAGGGAGATTATGTGGTGTATGAATCCACCGTATATCCCGGTTGTACCGAAGAAGATTGTCTTCCGGTCATAGAATCCATTTCAGGGTTAAAAAATATTATTGATTTCAAACTCGGCTATTCACCGGAACGTATCAATCCGGGCGATAAAGATCACACCCTGTCAAGTATTGTCAAAGTGGTGTCTGGCTGCGATGCTGAATCGCTGGAAGAAATAGCCAAAGTGTATGAACTCGTTGTGAAAGCAGGCGTGCATCGGGCTTCTTCTATTAAAGTGGCAGAGGCAGCCAAGATCATTGAAAATACACAACGTGATCTGAACATCGCACTCATGAACGAACTGTCGATTATTTTTGACAGGATGGATATCAATACTTTCGAAGTACTGGAAGCCGCCGGTACCAAATGGAATTTCCTGAAATTCCAGCCGGGCCTCGTTGGGGGGCACTGTATCGGAGTAGATCCCTATTACCTTACTCATAAAGCGAATGAACTGGGCTACAAGTCGCAGGTAATACTGGCAGGCCGCACCATCAACGATGGTATGGCAGGGTATGTGGCGCAAAAAGTGGTGCAGCATCTGATTGCTACAGTTGGGGATGTGAAAAAGGCACGTGTGCTGATAAAGGGAGCTACGTTTAAGGAAAATGTCAGCGATATCCGTAATTCCAAAGTGGCCGACGTTGTAAATGCATTAAAAGCATTTTATGTAAATGTGGATGTGGAAGACCCTCATGCTGATAGCGATGAACTGCATCATGAGTATGGATTTGGACTTACAGAAGAGGTTCAGGGGCCATATCATGCAGTGATAATCACTGTCCCTCACGCAGTATACGCAGATCTTGATGACGCTTATTTCAATAAGCTTACCGATGATAGAGCATTAATTGCTGACCTGAAGGGCATTTATCGTAATAAATTAACAAGCAGAAAATACTGGAGCCTCTAATTTTTTATGCAAGTAACTACCACCCACATCCCCGACTTAAAGATTCTTGAACCCCGTGTATTTGAAGATAGCCGCGGTTATTTCTTTGAATCCTATAACCAGTCCACTTTTCAACAGAATGGGATCGGCCTGGCATTCGTTCAGGATAACCAGTCCTCCTCTTCATACGGTGTAATACGGGGATTACATTATCAACTGTCTCCGCATGCTCAAACCAAACTGGTACGTGTGCTGAACGGAACAATACTTGATGTTGTTGTCGACATTCGTAAGGGGTCACCCACTTTCGGACAGCATTATTCAATTGAGCTGTCCGCTGAAAATAAAAAACAACTCCTCGTTCCACGCGGTTTTGCCCACGGATTTTCTGTGCTGAGCGAAAAAGCAGTAGTGCTGTATAAATGCGATGGATTTTATAATAAGGAAAGTGATGCAGGTATCTTATACAATGATCCGGCACTGAACATTGACTGGAAAATACCAGGCGACAAGGCAATCGTATCTGAAAAAGACCAGGTTCTGCCGCTTTTCAAAGATTGCCGTAATACGTTCACCTATTAACCTTTAGGTTATGCAACCAACCATTCTGATAACCGGTGCCAACGGACAGCTGGGAAGCGAACTTCGCCAGTTGGAAGATCGGTATCCTGCTTTCAATTTTGTATTTCTGTCCCGCGCTGATCTTCCGCTCAATAATTTCGAAATGATCCGCTCGAGCTTTAAAGCATATCAACCGGCTTTCTGTATTAATTGCGCCGCCTATACTGCGGTTGATAAAGCAGAAACAGAAAGAGACCTGGCCTTCCAGGTCAATGCGGAAGCGGTTGGTATTCTGGCTGCTGTGTGCAAAGAGCAGGATTGCCGGTTTGTTCATATATCTACAGACTATGTGTTTGATGGTACAGCAACAAAACCATATACTCCGGCAGATGCGACCAACCCGCAAAGCGTTTATGGGGCCAGCAAGCTGGCAGGGGAGCAGCAGGCACTGGAGTTGAATCCCGATTCTATTATCATCCGCACTTCCTGGGTGTATTCTGCATTTGGGAAGAACTTTGTAAAGACAATGCTTCGGCTTATGGCTGAACGTACAGAAATAGGTGTGGTTAATGACCAAATGGGTTCACCTACCTATGCAGCCGATCTGGCCGAAGCCATTATGCAGGTTATTGCTTCGGGCAAATGGTACCCCGGTATCTACCATTTTAGCAATAAGGGCATCATCTCCTGGTATGAACTGGCCGTTGCCATCCGCGACTCGATCGGCAGCAGTTGCAGGGTTAATCCGATACCTACCAGTGCCTATCCTACTCCCGCCCGGCGCCCTGCTTATTCGGTAATGGATAGCAGCCTGCTCGCCGAACGATACGGTATTGCAGCTCAACCCTGGCAGGAACGGCTAAAGGCCTGCCTGCAACAAATAGAAAAAGCCCCGCACTAATCGTACAGGGCAGTATATGATGAACCGTCCAAGAGAGCATTTTAATAAAATAATCAGCACAAGCTGACTGCTTTCAGAATATCCCCTGTATAGGGGATGCGATAATTAAATAACTGGCTACTAACAGGCGGCAATAACAGATGAAAAAGAGATTAAGCCGCTGAATACAGGCTGAGATAACCTTCAGACACAACAAAATTAGTGTTTGGCAACACTCCAGACAATTACCTAAAGAGGGTATTGACTTCTTCAGATTTTTGTTGCATCTTTGTACTGTCATATCCGTAATCCCTCCTCCTCTGAATTTCCAGCAACTACCAATTACTAGGTAAAATCACCAATTACAAAACGTATTGCAATTGAAATAAGCCTTTTGGTTTATTTCGGGCTGGATTATTTATAAACCCTTTCAACCTACCACTATGTCAATTTTCTTCTACCTTTTTGGTGCACTGTTCCTTACAGGCGTATTGCTTTCCTTCAAAAAGGAAAATGCATCCTCCTGATACAACGCTTATTGCCTGACCCCGGGATATCCTTCTATACAATAGCTGGAACAGGACCGTTTCCCCCGCTCCAGCGCCTGTACAGACCGGTACCGGGCTCCAAATATGCATTGCTGATAGCTGGCTGCGGCCGGCTATTTTTATCTTCTGGCTGCACAGGTATCCTGTAAATTTGAGTAGCTTTAAACAGAACTTATTTATTCGCTGTCTTTGCAAGGCAAAGAATGCAGGCATGGCATTTGTGAGAATGCTAACAGTGTAAGTTCTTAACTTGCAGGAAGCGTTATTGTTTTAATATAAATAATTGTATAGATATGAAAAGTGGTCTTTTCTTATTGTTTATGTTGGCTCTGGGGGTATCCGCACCGGCCCAATCGCTGAAAGAAGCTTTATATGGCGGTAAACTGAAGCTGGACTCCGGTGCGGTGATCCGGAAAGGAGATGACCTGAAAGCCCATATTGACACCAGCACCAGAAAACCGGTTGTTGCGGAAAAGCAGGCATCGCTGTCCGCAGCAAAAGATTCACTGACACAGAAAGGGCAGACATCGCAACTGACTAATGCTGCCACTCAGCAGGAGGCGGCAGACAACCCTGTAGCCGGCACAACCTCACCGGCTGTTGGTAACAATACCGGTACCAACGCCGCTGCCGACAACAATAAAGTATGGAAAGACTATATCGATGAGTTAATGACGGCCATCCGTACAGATGTACTGCCTTCCAAAAAGATTAAAAACGGCACTTACTATGTACTGGTTGACTACGAAATTGATGTTGACGGGCAGGTAGCGGTAAAAAATATTACCTGCTCACCCGGCAGCGAATACCTGGAAGAACAGGTGAGAGAACGTATCAATCTGACGGCTCCGCGCCTGACCCCGCTTCTGAATACATACGGCAAACCACGGAAGGCAGCCAAAAAACAAAATCTGACCATTACCAAGTAATTGCGGATCTACTATAATTACCTCAAAGCGGATACCTCAACGGGTATCCGCTTTCTGTATATTATCCGTCAAATCCTCATCCAGCACATAGTTATAAGGATCAATAGATACCAGGGCAGGTTTATGATCTGTTATAAGTGTAATACGCGTTGTTTTTTTATCAATAAAAACCCATTGCTGCAATATCGGGCGGGTCTCCTCTTTCCGCTCATCATCGGGTACATACCAGACAGTAAGCGGCAGCCATAATAGCGGGCCCGCCGGATGCTGTTGTTTCCCCACGCGATTTTGCTGAGCTACGGTGAGTTCGGTCTGTAACTGATAACGGCCATCTGGCTGTTGCCGGCAGCTTACAATTCTGACCGTGTTGTTGTAGGAGGCAACCTCTTCTATTGTTTGCCTCACAAACTGCTGCTGTTCCGGAGAGGCCACTTCAAGAAGCAGCCTGGTAAAGTCATCCACTACAGCCTTAGTGTGACCCGTACCATGCCCGCGCAGGAGTTGTCGCAGTGCGGCTTCAAATTTATCCTGACCCAGCATTTCTTTCAGCATATAGAAACTGAGTCCACCTTTCTGATAAGCCACAAAAGGTTGCCCGTTGCTGTGTGCCAATGGTAATTCTTCATCGGTTCCTGTACGCATGGCAAAGTAATACTCATTGTCTTTTTTGAAATATGACCGGAGGTACATCGGCCCAAATCTTTTTTCTACTACTGCAGCTTCTGTATACTTGGCAAGCGACTCGGTGAGCGTAGCCCGTCCGGCAACCGGCAGGGGTGCCAGCTGTTGCGCCCACCACTGGTGTGCCACTTCGTGTGCTGTAGTGGCATAAGCGAAATTGAAAAGACTGCTGTCGCGGAAATCGGCCATAAAATTGAACATTTCTGTACTGAACAATACACCGGGGTAAGCAGTGGCCGAGCCGGGGTAGTGCGGTATTTCTGCCAGGCTTATTTGTGAAAGAGGGTACGGACTAAAATGGGTGTCGCCATAGTCAATGGCATCCTTTAATGCCTGCATTATTATAGCTGTATTAGACGTGTGGTCCGGATGATAATACACGCGGAATGTTCTTTCTTTATAAAACTCTTCCTTAATGGCATAGCGGGCCGAGCTAAAGGCAAACATAAAGGACATGGGCTGGGGAGAGCGGTAGTGAAAATAATGCCGGCCATTGGCCACCCATTCTTTTTCCAGTATACCTGCTGTCACTACATGCTGATCTGCAGCTGTAGAAAGAGTGGATTCGAAATCGATGAGGCGGTAAAAACTGTCAACGGAAGCCACGGTTCCCTGGGGAGCCAGGCCCCAGCGTTTGCGCAATGCCTCATCGTCTATTTCAAGACGCTGATTGTAGCCAAAGGCGGGTACATATTTTTCCAATTCCACATAGCTGCCATTACTGACCACAGCATGCTCACTGTTGAAAGGCCGGAAACGGTTAGGTAATCGTTTTATAATAAACTGCAGATTGCGTACTTCGCCCGGTTCCAGTGGCTGTTTCAGTTTATAACGGTATTGTTTGAAAACATGATCTGCAGTGATTGGGGTGGCATCAGGTATAATTAACTTTACAGAGTCGATCTCCGGGTCTATCCCAAGCCATAATTCCGACAGTGGGTGTGACGATACATTTTTGTAACTATAATTTCCTTTTACCTCATATGACCCCTGCTCAGGATACAGGGCAGTTTCCATCTTTACAGCGGTAATAACAGGCTGTACAAGGGCTGCAAGTGGTTTGTATTTCTTTTCATACTCATACCGCCAGTTCAGCGCATTTGTTGAATTTCTCGCGGTGCTTAACTGATTACCGGAATGTGCAATATAAAATCCCAATCCTGTGCAGCAACCAACGGCAATAACAAATGCAAGGGCCCATCTGCCCGGTCGCTGGCGGAAAAGATTTTTCCAGCGTTTCCGCAATCCGGTTTCTACCCCTCCCTGCCATAATGAAGAAGCAAGAATGGCCAGAGCGGCGGCACAACTCAGCCAGTAGAGCATCAGCCAGTTAAAAGCGCTGGTATAATATCCCCAGCCATTCATATTGCGGTAGGAGAGAGCAGGGAATACAGCATAGCGCGCCAGATTACCCGGCATTCGCCCATAGAGAATAATACCCAGTAGCAACAGGCTTAGTAACATTCCTACATATACATTTCGCACAAGTGTCTGTATAAACAGGATGAGAATAGCGAAAAGCAGTAGGGGTAGTCCTGCATAATAATACAAAGACAGGTAAACGTGCCATTCGATAGCTGTGCTGCCAGCAGCCATTTGTACACCAATACCCGTTGCAATATGCAGCGTTAATAAAAGCATGATTAATGCCGCCAGGGCTCCGGCTTTGGCAAACCAGAGTAACCGGGGAGGCGCAGGGGTGGAGAAAATAAGTCCTTCCATACGACTGCTATGCTCTTTGTTGATAAGCTCACCTGCATAGAAAACGAGCAGCAGCAGGGCAGGTTTTACAGACAGCAGATATTCGGCGATATATCCGCTGTTGGCATAAAACTTTATTCCATATGGTCCGCTGAAAGCCGATTCGAAAAGGTCAATGGCATACATAAAAACCCACAGCGCCAGCATGACTATAAATGGGATCTGACGGAAAAGTGATTTTGTGTGCAGTAAAAAATGAGAATAAACAACCTTGAAGGAATACAGCCAGCTGTTGTCGTCTGCTGCAACCGGCCGATAAATGGTTCTGCCAGGGGGGATTGTTTCTTTGTTTTGTTTTCTTCCATAACCCTGGCCAGACCGGAAACGAAATCTGATAAAACTGACAGTGAGTATCAGCAGGGAAACCGCTATCCACAAAAGCCTGTTGAGCAGAAATGGTCCATGCAGCGCAAACAAATCCCGGTTGCGTTGAGCAGGCATCCACTCGCGGGTTTGAGTTAAAAAAACGGTAATGCCGAAGGGATCAATAAGGAAAGGCCATAACCTGTTATTGCTGTATGGCAGGGTAGAGCGCGCCATCAATGGCGACTGGCCGAGTATGGATACCGTCATATACAGCATAAAGATCAACACACCTGTAGCATAGACTGCCCTGGTGCTGCGGGTAACCAGGCTTACGGAAAAAATGATACTGCAACAAAAAAGGGCATTGGGAACAGCCATTACCAGCAGTGGTTGAAGATAAAACCACAACCGGAAGGGCCCGCTCCGCTCGGGAGCCACCAATCCCATACCAAGAATCAGCCCTGCGGCCATCAGTACAAAAAGAAAAACGACAGACAGGAGTAATCCGGTAAACCGGATACTGAAATATTGCAGACGGGTAATGCGTGTGCTGAAGACCAGCGCATCCATCCGGGAATTGTGATCCCGTAAAACAAAAGCAGTGGAAAACAGTGTCGTTACAAAAATGGCCAGCAGCGATAGTATGCCGAAAATGCTGGTGTTGGCATAAGGGGAGTTTTTATAAACTTCGGGGCCGCCAAACTCGCCCTGTACCATAGCCATACCCAGTGCCAGAAACACGAGGGCGGCTATCCAGAACAAAAGCTGCCGGCTATAATAACGGGCTTCAAAACCCAGTAATGCCTTAATCATGCGGTTACCTCCTTTTCTGTGTGCTGAGTGCCAAATAGTACAGAGAAATAAACGTCTTCGAGACTGGGAGAGAGCGGTTCAAAGCCGGTGGCGGGCCGCTCGTCGCAGAATACATGTATCTGCAGCCGCCCGGCCACCCGACGGGAAGAAAGTACGGCCCACTCATCCTGATACAGTTTCAGTTCTTCTTTGGATACAGTCTTACTCCATACCCTGCCTTCGAGTGCAGCCATCAGTACAGCTGGTTTGCCCTGCAGTAAAACCCGGCCCTGCCCCATTACCGCCATTTCAGGACACAGATCATATACATCTTCTACAATATGGGTAGACAGAATAACCACTACCTGTTCTCCGATCTCGCTCAGCAGATCGTGAAAGCGGTTGCGTTCAAGCGGATCAAGACCTGCCGTTGGCTCATCTACAATGATAAGTTTAGGATCCCCCAGCAATGCCTGGGCAATACCAAAGCGCTGACGCATACCGCCTGAATAGCTGGCTACAGACTGCTTCCGCACTTTATACAGGTTTGTCTGATCAAGTAATGCAAGTATCTGTTCGCGGCGTGCTCCGGCATCAGTAATTCCTTTCAGTATGGCCAGGTGTTCCAGCAGATCAATGGCCGATAGTCGCGGGTAGACACCAAAATCCTGTGGCAGATAACCCAGGCGACCACGCAGCCATTGGGGTTGCTGATGTATGTTGATGTTATCAAACAGTACCTGCCCGCTATCTGGTTCCTGCAGGGTTGCCAGCGTACGCATAAGCGACGATTTACCGGCGCCATTCGGCCCAAGCAGGCCAAACATACCCTGACTGATAGTAAGTGACACGCCTTGCAGCGCTTTCACTCCGTTTTTGTATGTTTTGTTGAGATCAGCAATTGTAAGCTGGTGCATGATAGTTGTATTTGCCGGCAAAGTAGCAGCAGCTACGGTTGAGGTACAACTAATCATGATCAATGGGCGGCGTGTGCTGATGATCGCCCGCGAACAAGGATCAATACGTTCGTCCATAAAAAAAGGATGTTTATCATTAAAACTTGCTGGAGAACGACTGTTGCATTCATTTTACGCCGTGCTATATTTTATGAACAGAAATGCGGGGGGCGTGCAGCTGGCCGAAAAAAATACATCACTTCTTTTTCTGTCGGGAGTCTGGTGCTGGCTGGCTATTGCTTATGCGCTTAATGAAGGTTCCCCGGTATGGCAGCATTTCCTGCAGGCACTGGGCGTAATGGCCGTATTGTTATGTCCGCTGGCATTGTTTTACTATTTCAGACAGGCCTTGCGCGCGCGCTATTCGGCTGTTCAATACAGGATCTGGTGGATGGGCTGTTTTGTATGCTATTTGCCGGGGCTGGCTCTTTTGACAACCTATGTATGGCCTGGCAGCGTAGTGCCTGGCTATCTGTTTATGATAGGGGTAAGCTGTCTGCTTCTTGAGTTGCTGTTGCTGGCCCAGGGATATTATTACAATCGTATTCGTCATTGGAGCTGGATCAGGCAGATCAGTCTGGAGAAAGCGGTTTTACTGAGTCTTGTTCTTTTATCGCTTTGCCTGGGAGTTATGGCGGTATCGAGTTGGGGCGATCCGGAGTATCATGATAGCAGACGCCTGTTGCTGGGCTTTGTATTCAGACCGCAGCAGCTTTTACAGCACATGGGGCTTTTTGTGGCATTTACCGGCCAGTTGCTGCTGATGTATCTCTGTGGCTATTTCTATTTCTATATTAATCTCAAATGGCTCGTGCCGGAGGTTTTAAGGAAAAAAGGAGTGGTTTACTATATGCTCACCGCGCTGGCTGTGGTGGGTATTACCTATCCTCTTATCGGGCAGTTCCTGCTTTTGTTACCAATCAATGATTTGCTGGGCGGTGTTTTCCCCGACAACCCATTCCGGCTCGAATCGGCATTTGCGGCAGCAGCCATCATCCTGCTCAGCCTGCCTGTAGTACTGGCTGTGCAATCGGCACGGCAATATCAGCAGATTGTGGCACTGGAAAAAGAAAAAACACAGGCCGAGCTGGATCTGCTCAGGCAGCAGCTGGACCCTCATTTTTTCTTCAATACCCTCAATAACCTGTATGCACTAAGCCTGCAGCAATCGCCGCAAACTCCCGATAGCATTTTGCAGTTATCTGAACTGATGCGCTATGTAATTTACCGTGCCAAAGAACCCCTGGTGAGTGTGGCAGAAGAAGTAAAATATCTGCAGGATTATATTGATCTGCAGCAGATGCGGCTGCGTAGGAAACCGGATATTCAGTGCCATTGGGAGGCTGCAGCAGATACGCCCCCGGTTGCGCCACTGCTGCTGATTGTGCTGGTAGAAAATGCATTCAAACATGGTATAGAGCCCGCAGACACGCCCGGTTTTTTACATCTCCGGCTTCAAAGCAATGCCCGCCATCTTAGCTTCAGCTGTGAGAATCCGGCCGGGGAAATTTCCGGGAAAAAACCAGGAATAGGTCTGGATAATCTGCGCCGCCGCCTGTCTTTGCTGTATCCGGGTAGATATGAACTGAAAACAGGGAAAGAAAATCATATTTTTAAAGCAGAGTTGTATCTCGACTTTACATGAAATTACGTTGCCTGATAGTGGATGATGAGCCGCTGGCGCATGAAGTAATACTGCGCTATATGGCCGATACGCCTTTTCTGGAAAAGGCCGGGCAATGCTATCTGGCTACCGAGGCAATCGCTTTTCTGAATACACAGCCGGTTGATCTTATCTTTCTCGATATTCAGATGCCCAAACTGACCGGGCTCAATTTTTTGCGTACACTCAAACAACCACCGCTGGTGATTATTACATCGGCCCACGAAGAATATGCACTCGAAAGTTTTGAGCTGCAGGTTTGTGATTACCTGCTCAAACCATTCCGGTTCGATCGTTTCCTGAAAGCAGCCAACCGCGCGCTATCGCTGTTTACTTTACAGCAAAACACTACATCCGCTGCCGCGCCAGCCAAAACAGATCCGGTAGCCGGGGTGTCACCATTATATGTCAAAGCCGATAAAAAGCTGATACAACTGCAGCCAGGGCAATTATATTATCTCGAAAGCCTCGGCAACTATGTGAAGGTATGGGATGATAAAAAATACTTGCTGACACAACGAACGCTTAGCAGTTTTGAAGAACAATTGCCCGCGGAGATGTTTATACGCATACATAAATCGTATATCATCAACCGGAGGCATGTACAGTACATTGAAGGCAATATTATACGTCTTACCAACGGTAAAGAATTGCCCCTTGGAAAGAATTACCGGCATGCGATTAAGCAGCTGCTTTTGTAGAAGGCACAGGGTGAAAGGTAGAGGGAGTAAGTTATAAGGTATAGGGGCTTCGTATTAGGTCATGTAATAGTCAGGATTTGACCTTGCAGACATTGTCAGATAAGTTTAAACTAATCGTACAGTTTTGAACCTTTAATATTTTGCCGGCAATGTCCTACGGCATTGAAAAGAGGACTTGCCAGGAAAAGCGTTGATCCGACAGGATCATTCCATGTCAATCAGGATAACTTGTCAGATCAAATGCTGGGTTTTACAGGTCATACTTCCACCTATCTTCTGCCTTTCACCTTTTGCCTTTCACCTTTTCCCTGCTACCTTTTGCCGGCTATTGGAAAAGTGTTATATTCACTATCCATTAAACCTTAAGCCATGCATGGAAAGTCACCCGCACCACTCATGCCCAAGCAAGCCAATGTGCTCACATTAAAAGAAGGCATGGACCGGACAAACTACTGGCGCGAAGCCGTAAAGACCCATTTCGAGATCCCTCCCTCTAAAGTACCCGTTGGTTTTTTTATCCCATTTGAAGATTTCAAAGATATCGTGGAAGCTTATAAAGGATACGTTGATCCAAAGGGTAACGAACGGCCCTGTGTGGGAGTGCGTATTTACCTTACACTACCCGGACCGGTTGCTCCTGGTCAGCCTATTCCTCCCGATAGCCTTAGCGGAGTACTGGTTCCCTGTTATGCCGCTCCGGTGCAGCCAGCAGGGGGAGAGGTGGGGATATTACCTCCAGTGGATTATAAGGATATCCTGATCGAAGTGCCGGCAGATAAACAGAATGCGTATTCCATCTATGATCTTACGCAGCCCTGTCCGCCTATGTGCGACCCGGAAAGTCCGCTTATGTAAACACTCATGCAATAAGAAACAGATGAAATATTTTTTTGCAGGCATACTGGTGCCTGCAAGTGCTGTTATTCCTGTGTGTGTTGCGCTTGGTAGGCGGCAGCAACTGGCTGCCCGCCACTGGATATTGTTTGTATATCTCATCATTACCTTATTGGGTAATATCCTGGCCCGGTATCTCGCACAGCACGGTATAAGGAATACACCCCTCTTTCACCTGCATACCATCGTTGAAATGGTATTGTTTTCTTTTTTCTTCCGAACACTGTTTCGCGCACAGATAATACGGACTGCAATTATTGGTATAGCAATAGTGTTTTCCCTATACTGTGTTGTTAATTTTATCTTTTTGCAAAGTATCTATTCATTCAATTCTTATACCCGGTCCATTGAAGCTATTATACTTATTTTATTCTGTGTAATGTATTGGTGGAAGGGAGCGACAGCCGCGGGTGACAGCCCCTGGGTAGCTATAGCAGACAACTGGGCAGTAAGTGGAATACTTTTTTATTTTTCGAGCGCATTATTCCTCTTTATCTTTTCCAATTACCTTTTACAGCATGTCAGCAAACAGGCTAATGTGCTGGTCTGGAATATTCATGCGGCCATCGTATTGCTGATGTACCTGTTGCTGACGGTAACATTTCTAAAGTCGAAGCGATGAATGACAATATGTATATGCTCATTTTGCTGGCAATGCTGGGTTCGGCCTTGCTGGTTGTATCGTTTATAGTATTGCAGATCAGAAATCAGAATAAAGTGTTGTTGCAGAAAAGACGATTGCAGGAAGCAGAGTTGTTTCATCAGAAAGCGTTGCTGGAAGCCATGATCACTTCGCAGGAGGCAGAACGTAAACGTATTGGCATGGATTTGCATGATGAAGTAGGCGTGGTACTTGCAGCATTGCGTATGAATATGGAAAAAGCTTCAGCTGATAGCGGGGCTTCTTCTTTTCCTCTACAGTCATTTAAGACGGCTATTGACCGGGTCATGGAAAATGTGAGGCATATAGTCCATTCCCTTTCTCCGCGTATATCAGGAAGTTTTGGTTTTTATGATGCTCTTCATGAACTGACAGATGTTGTAAACCGCTCCGGCAATATTGTTGTTGAAGTCCGTTTTCCCGAACAACAGCAGCCGGTATTTGCAGACGGGCAGCATGCCATGGCGCTGTACCGCGTTCTGGCCGAACTGATCAGCAATACCATGAAACATGCATCGGCTACCTTGATAAAAATTGATGTGACTCTGGCAGATAACCGGTTAGAAATTGAATATAGTGATAATGGTAAAGGAATGGCTTTGGACAACAGGCAGACAAAAGGCATGGGCCTTCACAATATAGAGAGCAGGCTCACAATGATCGGTGCCAGCTGGCAGGTGAGTACTGTACCGGACGGGGGATACAGCATGCATATTTCAACACCTTTAAAGTAAACGGATATGACACCCATCCGGATCGCATTGGTAGATGATCAGTTGTTGTTCAGGCAAAGCCTGGCGATGCTGATGCAGGGTGAGCCGGATATAGCCCTTGTGCTGGAGGCTGATAATGGCGACAGTTGTTTGAAAGGACTAGCCGGTTTGAGCGAGCTCCCCGATATTTTACTGGCAGACATGGAAATGCCCGGCATGGATGGAATTGAATTAAGTGAAAAATTGCATCAACTCTACCCTTCGGTGAAGCTGATAGTCCTGTCGGTACATGCCAGTGAACGGCTGATAGCCCGCATGATAGACCAGGGAGCCTGTGGCTACCTGACCAAAAACTGTGACAGAGCCGAGTTGATGACGGCTTTGTATACGATCCGATCAACCGGCTATTATCTGAATAGTCGTGTATTGAATGCTATGCGCAATGTATCGCGCAATATTACCATTTCTCCTAAAAATCTCACTGGTGTGCCGGTGGCCTTATCAAAAAGAGAAAAGGAAATACTCCATCTTATCTGTAAGGAATACAGTACTTCGGAAATAGCACAGCGCCTCTATCTTAGTCCACGCACGGTGGAAGGGCACCGCAATAACTTGCTTCAGAAAACCGGTCGCCGCAATACTGCCGGCCTGGTCCTGTTTGCCCTCAAATACCGCCTCTTCGAAACCGCCTACTGAACCAGGTATTTCTACCTGGTTTTTAAAAGGAGTGTAACTGCCTGCCTTCTGCCTTTGTATGCAACGTTAATTTGTTGCGCAGCCGGCTGTTTATTGTTAATCTTTAAATCATTTTTTATGCAAAAGGAAAAGGTCGTTCATGCCGATATCCCATTTCCCGAAAGCCAGATGGAAGAGGTGGTAAGAACAACTCATCCCCCTTACCAGTATATATGCCGGCTTGAAAGCAGTTTTCACAATGCCAGTACATCAGGTACCGGAACGCTCATTGGAGACCGCTATGTACTTACAGCCGCACATAACCTGCTCAACGATACTTATGGCAAGGCAACAGAAGTTCGTGTTACCCCAGGTCAGACAGGTGGTCGTCTGCCTTTTGGGCAGCAGATGGCTGATGCTTTTTTTTATACAGAAGAATATGCCACGCATCCCGCTCCATATCCTGCCGGCGATGGCGTAATCGATTACACCCGTTTTATTTATGATTATGCAGTAATACGCCTGCCTAAGCCTTTTTTCAGGGAAAACCCATTGGGTCCCTATGTGGCTTCATTCAGAGAGCTTGACAGAAAACCGGGACTTATCATTGGTTATCCTGGCTGCAAACCTGCCGGCACCATGTGGGAGGCAAGGCACCCTATCCAGGCCAACGCAGATCAGGAAGAGCTTCTTTTTTATCGTATCTCTACCTGTCCCGGCGACAGTGGGGCAGCGGTTCTCTGCGATGTGAATGAACAACTGCGTATTGTAGGCGTTCATGTGGCCGGTTCCGAATTTCTTCAATCCAATTTCGGTGTTCGCATCAATGACGAAGTATACAGCAATATTCGTAAGTGGATAAGCTGATCGCTTCACCGCATCCTGCATTCAACTATTCATTTATCGTTTTTCTTAACCATTTAAAACCTATCATTATGGGACAGGGACCTTCTATTCAACAAATGGCCGAAAAAGAACAGGCCTTCCGTGATTACCTCACAAAAATCAGGGGTGAGCTCGAAAAAGATAAAGAGAAAGACACGCAAAACCTGCAGGTCGAAATCGACAATTTTTACCACAAAGGTGGCTGGGAGTATAAGCCAATGCTCCAGCTCGATAAGGTAGAAGTGCAGCAGGTGTCTTCCTGGTCGCTCGACAACATTGTAAAAATGCTGAATGGTGTATCGTCGGCCATATTCGGTACAGATGATCCGCCCGAAGGAGTAAAAGTGGAAAAGCCTTCCGACCTTACCAAATCCATGCAATACCTGGATAACCTCTCACTCCTGCTGGTGAGCAAGGCTTTTTCAGTGATTCAGGGTATCCTGGAAACCTTTGCCACCGAATCATCGTACAAAGGACAATCTATTACCAAAGTGGAGGTAGTGGCTCCGGGCATTACCCTGTTTGTTTCCATTCGTTCGGATGTCTGGAAGAACCGGGGCTTCTTTAACAATGATTCCATTGCGCAGTACCTGTTTATCGTACGCTCTTACTTCTCTCTGCAACAGGCCGGCGATATATCAAAGATCAACGATATACAGGCCTACGAAGAGCTGAAGACCGCTTTCCGTATACGCATTTCAGCATTGAGTGACCGGATCGCCAATCCTGAAACACCCTTCTCGGCTATGGAAGAGCTGGATCAGGAGCTGGGTTTCTATGCTAACAAACTGAGTGAGATCCAGGGCATGATCGAATCGCTGGAAACGAAGAAAAATGCCGAACTCCGTCGCTCATTGCGTCAGGCAACGCAAAAACGACTCAGAGAAGTGGCCCAGCCGGCTTAAGGATCTACAGTACCGGTTATACAGGAAGCCCGGCTTATCAGGCCGGGCTTCTCATTATATGTTTTTGTGTTTGGGTGTAAAAATCCCGGTATGATATATTATGGATTAAAAAAAATCTAACATCGCTATCTAATCAGCAGGATATTCCCCTTTTTGGTAATAACCTTACCGGTATAATCTACCCCCTGTACCATGTATACAAAGTTTCCGCTGCTTTGCGGTTGTCCTCCTATCATGCCATCCCAGCCACGGCCCATGCCTGATGTACTGAATATCAGCTGTCCCCAACGATTGAACACACGGAAATAATTAAGCCGTGTAATACCTACGCATACGGGCATAATCACATCATTGAGTCCGTCTGCGTTGGGTGTAAAGGCATTGGGCATGAATATATCGGCAGCCGTTTTGAAGATTTTTACCGTAATGTTATCGGAAGCTGAGCAGCCGGCTGCCGTACTGGCGGTAGCTACATAGGTAATCTGATCGGGGCTGCTGCTGTTGAATGTTGCTACAGGATTGGCAATAGCCGTATTGTTTAGATAGCTGGCAGGTGTCCAGGAAAAAATATTGGCTTCCGCACTATTGGCACTGGCTTGTAACTGTAGTGGCTGACCAATGACCACGCTGGTGTCGTTGCCGGCAAATACTATAATTTTAGGAGCTACGTGTATAGGTAAACGGGCTATATAGGCGTTGGGACAACCGGCGTTGTAGACAGAGAGCAGTAAGGCCGTACTGCTGGCAGGAGTGACCGTACCGGTAATGGTATATGGCTGCACAGGAACGCTACCATTCCCCGATGCGAGCACTATAGACGGGTTACTCCAGGTGTAGCTGGTACCAGTAGTTATACTGGCTGTGAATGCAGCTGATTTCCCATAGCAAATCGATGCTGTGTCGGGTACAAATGCAGCGGCAGCAATAGGAGTCGGAAAATAGTGAATGCTGGCCGTAAGGCTGGTGTCGGCAGGGCAGACCCCGCTTTTTACAATCACACGATAATGAGTTGTTGTGGTAATTGTACCTGGTTGAAAGGACTGCTGCTGCCCCGCTGCGTAAAGATTACTCCAGTTGATATTATCTGTTGATGACTGCCAGTTCTGCACATTACCATTGCTGGCGTTTAACTGCAGGGTGGGCCGGGTAGTTTCACCCTGGCAGATATTGGTGTTGGCAGGAGAAAGGCTGCCTCCGGCAGACTGAGTGTTGACTGTAATGACAGCCGCATGACTGGTGTCGATACTACAGGTATTGCCATTTTGAATCAGTGCTGCATAATGTGTGGTCGTCTGCAGGTTTTGTGCGAGATAGCTATTGCCTGTAATATTCAGGCTGCTCCAGTTAACACCATCTGTTGATGATAGCCAATTGAGCACACTGCCTCTGTAACCCGCAGTAGTAAGCAGTGTACTGTTGTTGCCGGCACAAACAACTGCATCACTGTTTACCTGACCTGCAATAGTGGGTAATGTGGTGGTGACGGCCAGCGTATCTTTCAGGTTGGCACAACTATTAGCCTGCTGCACGATGATGTTGCCTCCGTTGTTTCCCACTTTTACCCGAATCGTATTGGTATTGGCGCCGGAAAGAATAGTCCATCCTGCCGGAACTGTCCAGTTGTAAGTGGCGCCTGCCAGAGCAGGTATGGAATAAGTAAGTTCGCTATTGGTACAGGCGGTAGGGCTGCCACTTATTTCAAGACCAGCGCAGGTATTGCGCAAAGCCACATAAGCATAGGCGAAATGCGCGCCGGGCGTACAGTTGTCTGCTTCGAATGTAAGGGTTACCTGCTGTCCGCGATAAGGCGAAAGATCAAAAGTGACTTCTGTCCAGTTTTTTGTCCATACATCCTGCAGCCAGGTACCCGCATTATTGTTGGTACCGGAATAGGAAAGAAATAAAACCGGACTGTTGGTAAACCCATTAGCCAGAGCAGCGGCCGTATCCAGTGTGGCTCCTGTAGAGGTGTTACCGCCATTATTACCCGCATTGTTCAGGGTAGGCAGGTAATACTCCGGAGAAGCACAGCTGATAACACCGGCACTCGTACGTAGGGTGGCTTTAAAAAGTGGTTGCTGATTGGAATTATGTGTACCATTTTCCAGTACCAGTGCATAGGCATAGGTCATGGTATAAGGCACTGCCGCGGAGCCGGCTGGCACATTGATGGTGTAGGTTATGGCCCGGGTAAAACCACCCGGGTTGCGATTCGTTGAATTGAGATCGTGCGAATTGGTGGTTGATCCCAGCTGCACGGAATAATTATAAGCATATCCATTGATGACAGGGATGGTGGGAAATCCGCCAAAATGGTCGTTGAAGGAACTGGTAATGACCTGGATGCCGGTATTGGAAAGACTGTATTCTGGTATAGTCGTAACCCCATTATTTGGAAGCGGATAATTCATAACAGCACCACCAACCAAGCCGGTACTTGCCGACCAGTTATATAAATCTCCCGTAGAAAAATTAATATTAACCGGACAGGTTTGGTCCTGGCTATGGGCTGATGTAACCAATAGCAGCAAGAAGGGTAACCAAAAGGTCGCTCGTTTATGGGGCATACAGTATAAAAGTAACAGTTCGGCATTGAAAACGTCTGCCGGATCGACGATCTCCGGTTTTGACCCGGTGATCTTTTAGTGCAAACGGTTTCTTTGGCTCAAAATTGCAGCCACAGCAAGGATAACAGTTGGAGAGGAGTACTGTTGCCGAAGCACAGCATTCTTTTCAAAAGTACTGATTTCAACGATTCAGTCAAGACGGCCGCAGGAGCGGATCAGGGTAAGGAGCCACCTGTTTGACTACACGGATAGATGGAGATAACTGCTGACTCAAAAGAACGGAAGCAGAGTTTAGAAATGGCCAACTGATGTTGTGAAAACCATTTTTGTTTAAAATAAATAATTGCAAATCATTGATTTTTATATTATTTAAATTTATTCAATTTTCAAAGACCATAGGGGAATCAATCTATAATATTTATCTTGTGGACTCGTTTTAGTACAGCCTTTTTTTGATTTTATGAACCTACCCACCACCCGAAACATTGCACTCGCAACTACGAAATACTGCACTGCCATCTTTTTGTATCTGTTTTTTTCACTTTCTGCTATGGCCCAATCCAGTGATGAGGAGAATCCGAATATTTCCCTGCAGGAAGTAAAGAGAGAATTTGTTGTTATTGCAGGAAATAGCGAACATCCTGTTCTTATCAAAGAAGAATCGAATCTGACTTATTACTGCAAAGAATATCGGGCAACTGTGCAGGTAGCGGAGTTCTATAATGATATGGAGACGCTCGATGATGTTGATATCCTGGTCGATGGATCTAAAAAACATGGCATCATTCCCAAAAAAGAGTTTTATGAGTCTGATGGTATCTTTTATTCAGATGCAAGGGTCTGTTATTTTAATTTACCACTGAAAAATCAGGGTTCGGTTTCTACAGTAAGGTTTAAAAAAACCTACCTGGATCCTAAATATTTTGCAAGCATTCATTTTTTACAACCTCAGCCGGTGACAAAAGGTGAGGTGGTCATCAGGGTACCTTCCTGGATGAAACTGGATATAAAAGAATACAATTTCGGGCAATATGGTATTCAAAAGCAGGTATCACAGCAAGGTAGCGAAACTGTATACCGGTTTGTGATGGAAAATTTGCCCGCGCTAAAACGGGAGCCATTTTCTCCAGGCTTTACGCATTATTCTCCCCACATACTTATTATGACCCGGTATGCAGAAACTCAACAGGGGCGCCAGAATTATTTTAATACGCTCAATGATCAGTATGCATGGTACCATCAACTGATCATGGATGCGAGAAACGATGAGCCTTTTGTAAAAGAAAAGGCTCAGGAGATTACGAAAGGACTTTCTGCAGATGCTGATAAAGTGCGTCATATCTTTCAATGGGTACAGGACAATATCCGCTACATTGCTTTCGAAGACGGTATTGCGGGATTCAGACCCGAGAAGGGAAGTGAAGTGATGCGGAAAAAATACGGCGACTGTAAAGGAATGGCCAATTTGCTGGTAGAAATGCTTCAATCGATTGGGCTCGATGCCCGGCATTGCTGGATTGGAACCCGTCATTTGGTGTACGATTACAGCACTCCTTCACTCGCAGTCGACAATCATATGATTGCCGTCTGGATGAACAATAAGAAACCAGTATATCTTGATGCAACCGAAAAGTATATCGGGATAGACGAACTGGCCGAACGTATTCAGGGACGGCAGACACTCATCGAAGACAATGCCAATTACATTCTTGACAGAGTGCCTGTACGGGAACCCGGCCAGAATACTTTGTTTGAAAAACGATCGCTTTCTATCGAAGGGAATAACCTAAAAGGACATGTAATACAAAGCTGGAAAGGGGAGAACAGGGTCGCGTTGCTGGAAGGCATTAACAGCATTAAACAGGAAAATCAGAACATCGTACTGAAAAATTATCTGTCCAGAGGAAAGAATAACTTTGAGATCAGTAATCTCCGCATAAATAATTTGACTGATTATAATAATGAGCTGAGTGTTGAATATGATTTAAACTGGAAAAATGTGCTGGCAGCGTTTAATAATGAAGCATACCTCGAACTGGATAATCGCCGCAAATTTGAGGATCTCAAAATTGATACCGCCAAACGTAAGCTGCCCTACTGGTTTCAGTTTAAAGATCATATTGTTTTTGAGACAACTTTAAGAATACCGGCCGATAAAAAAGTGACCGGCATTCCTGCATCCTTAAAGATTGAGCGACCAGGGTATCGGTTTTCAGGATCATACTCGGTAAACGACACTGCATTGGTTTATCGCTGCGAAATCGCATTGCTGAATACAGTACTCGGTACCGGTGAGTTTCGCCAGTGGAATGAAGATGTACTTCAATTAAAAGATTTCTATAATCAGCAAATCGTCTTAACTACCCGCAAATAATTTTTATATGAAAAAAATGGCACTCCGTTTAACGGTATGTCTCTTGCTGTTTGTGTCAGCAATACCGAAGGGTTCGGCTCAGAGTAAAAGCGAAGAAAAATACAGGAAGGAGTCTGAAAAAATCCGCAACGAAGTCTGGGCCTGGGACAAACCTGAGTTTAATAACACTGCAGTGCCGGATAAATACAGTAACACATCGCAGGTGGTGATAGCGCATCACACAGAACTGGTTGCAGATAGCCGGAGTAAATTGATTTTTTACGGGCTGGGGTTTAATTCAGAAAAGGCGCAGACGCTTACAGAAATTGTACGGGAGAGGGTAAAAGTAAACGATAAGTCTGCTGTAGAAGAGTTCTCTGAACTAAGTTTTACCCGTTTTGAAGCTAAAAGCGGTTTTTTGCGCAATAACCGTTCTACCACATATGTAGGTGTTAGAATTGTCAAACCGGACAAATCTGTAAAAGAAGTAAATGCAGACGATATGGTTCTTACGCTGGATTCAGACAACGAGAAGAAGGCTAAACTGGCCATTCCGGATTTACTGCCAGGCGATATTATTGACTATTTCATCGCTACGGAGCAGAAAATGAGCGACGATTATGCGCCTAAACAGTATAACATATTGTTGTTTGACGAATCTCCGGTACTGCATTATTCATTTCATGGTCAGCTGGGAAAAAAGTATGCGATTGACTACAGGAGTTATAATGGAGCTCCTGATCTGACCGTGACGAAGAACAAGGATAAAGAAGTAATCATTGATGTGGAAAAGAAAGATATGCCCCCTTATGAATCTTCATTGTGGATTTCGCCTCAGCGACAACTTCCACTTATCAGAATGAATATTTCGCTGGGCTACAGAGGTTTTATGTCTGACAAATACCTGGGAGCGGCTAAACCTGGGGAAGTAAATAAAGATATTGATACAGATGAAATTGTAAAGGACCTGGCAAAAGATTATTCGCAGGATTTTCTTTATAGGTATTCAAAGAGCGAGTATGACGATATAGCGGATGATGCACATAAAAAAGGCCAATCTGTCGGCCTGAATATTAAAGACATGCCTGAAGATGAAAAGGCAGCCTACCTGTACTACTATGCCCGTTTCGTCAGGTTGCTGGCTTTAGAACCAGGTAATGTTAAACGTTCAATTAATATCGGTGATTATACTTTCAATGGTTTTCCTATCCTGATTAACTGCATATTGAAAGGTGGCGACATTGATGCAGGTATTGTTGTAGCCAGTCCGCGACTGGGATTTCGTATGAACGAAGTGCTGGATGCAGATGATTTGGTAAGTGCGGCGTATCTGAAAAATAGCAAAAAGATCATTCATATCGGATCCATCTATGATCATCCATTTATGATACCACAAAGTATGAGTGGCGAAAAGGATACCCGTACAATGGAGCTGAAAAAGAAAATACTTATGTTGACCCCTGCAAGTACAACCAGACTGGCATCTGTGGGCGGTGGATTTGCATTGCCATCAACCAATGCCGCACAAAATACACATTTGGAGGAGTTGAAAATCAATCTGAACCCGGGAGAGACAAAACTATCTGTACAAAGAACAGCCACACTAACCGGTTATTACAAACATAGCTGGCAAAGAAAATTGATTTTATACGAAGATTATTATGAGCAGGAGCGTAAGCTTGTAGGAGAGAAAGAGACCATGCTGGAGGCACTTGCAGGCAATCAGAAAACCAGTTGGATGGTAGAGAATGTAAAAAGAGCTTTGGCTGATGCCCGCAAGAAACAAATGGAAGAATGTATTGATGAGGCAAAATCCTGGTTTGAGCAGGAGGTGACAGATCTGAAAGATTTTAAGATCGAAAGCATGGGGGTGAGGCATACTGATCCCGATTTTGTTTTCAGCGAAAGCTTTTTGTTGGATGGGCTGGTAAAAAAAGCCGGTTCTAACATCATTTTTGAAATAGGAAAGATCCAGGGGCAGCCTCTTGCCATAAAAGATAATCAACGCAAAAGGGAACAGGATGTTTATATGCCGTATGCACGCAGCATTGGTTATGACCTGCGCATTCAGATACCGGAAGGTTATTCGGTTGAAGGTGTGGATGCATTGAAGAAATCTGTCGAAAATGAAACCGGTTATTTCAAAACGGAAGCACGTGTTGAAGGACAGGTAATAACCGTTACTGTTAAAAAGGGGTATTTCCACAATTTTGAGCCTGCATCCAACTGGGATAAAATGCTGGCTTTTATGGATGCTTCCAACGAATGGGAAAATGCGAAGCTGCTGTTTAAGAAAAATTAAACATGCCCATACTGGGTTTACCCGCAATAAAAAAGAGGCTGTCTCAAAGTATGAGGCAGCCTCTTTTTTATTGACCCATTTGGAGAAATTTCGAATCGATTTATAGTTGATTTACAGGCGCCTGCTGCTTTATTCACTTAAATTAGTATGGTTTTTTATAGCTACGTTGAACCTCAGATCGACAGCCAACTTTTTTGCATGGAGTCGCCAGAAACGATGCTTTGGTAGAAAGGGCCGGTGACTTCAAAAAATGCAACGATTTTTCAAGTCTTTACACTATTTCGGATTTTCCATAATGGTTCCATTTTCGGAAATACTAGAAGTCTTTTCATCGAAAATGAATTTCATGATCAGACAGACTTTTTCCACGATGGAAAAATATGAATTATGATCGAAATGCAGCTGCCGCAATGCCCCGGTGAATTGGATTCCCTTGATATTAAAACCTTGTGGGTGTTTTTTAGTTACCATTTGCCCACCTCTAATACCACAGCGAAAAGTAATGGTTTCGTCGAATTGGATTCGCCTCTGTAACTCTTCCTGAAAGGTTCGCACATAGTACACCAAAGTGCGACTCCTTCCATTCGGCATTTTGATGAAGTTGCTATCGATATTGACTGATTCGGTATCCATATGACCATTGTCGACGTATTTGAACCTCGTACTTATGGCTTCAGGCCGATTTATGGTGACATGACAATTGATCTTCAATTCGGCGATGTTAAGTTCTCTCTGATTATCGTAAGCCTTCCAACTGTCATATGATAATCCACCTTTCTTTATTACAATTTTCCCTACCAGTAATGTACACGATATTTACATTGGTTGACTAATGTCTACGAGGTAATCAATATAATAGCCGACTCCCCGGTGCGTGGTATTATCTTTATTGGCTTCATCTTTCGATGATCTCCAGGCAGGAGATAAGATATCATTGTGGGTTACACAAATGGCTTTGAATTGGCGCCTTAATCCCAATGGATTGACCTTGGCCGCGCGATTCCCACCAATCAGACCATGACGTGTGGAACGGTGCTTTGCAGGTTTTCTGGCATAGTGTTTATTTAAAGGTCGGTAAATTAAGTGGTACGCCAATCTGGCCGCCGACTTCAATGCGATTATGAAAAAATTTCTCTTAGGTCGATAAAGCTTTTCCTATGTCTATCCATTTCCCATAGAACTTGATACTCAGGACCGGCTAGTCCACCTTAGTTTTAATCGCCAATAAAAATCCCATGCCGGCATTGACCGGATTTTCATGCGTGTTCCGGAATTCTACATCCCAGAACACGTGCCAGGCGAATTTCTGTTTTTGCCAAACGTAAAATAATTGTTGGCATACAACCACCAAGCCCGGTACTTTATTACCGAATCGGGGTACACATTATATTTGGTACCAAGACTATGTGAAGAATCACCCTCCGAATATTTTCTGCCATCCGTCATTTCGGTGGTGGACAGATCCGCCATATTGTTCGATTTGATGCGCGTAAAGCCAAGATTGCCGGTATAGAAATGAGGGGATGGCCCCACCGAACTACTTTTACTTTTTGTATAGCTTACCCAATTTAAGTCGAGGCCAACCGAACTGGTGGTGGCTTTCTTGTCATAAAACTGCTTACCGAATGCCAGGCTATTGCGGAAGTTGTAATATTTCTTACGAGAAATATCTCCCACCAGCGATATTCAGATATAGCTTCCATCCTGCATATTCAATGTCATTTCCAGTGCTGTTTTTTTTCTTGTATGCCGTATCGGACATATACATCAATTTATTGATCTCGTTTGACCAAACACTATCCATCGCTCAGGTGCTATCCTGGATTATTTGCGCATTGAGGATTGCTGTGTCCGCCCGGGCCTGCTTGGTTTGTTTATATAAGTCTAATAACTGCGTACTGAGTTTCAGTCGCGTGGCCGTATCCGATGTTGGCGTCGCTTTCAACATTTTTGTGAGCGTTTCGTTCAATGAGTCATTGTCATATATTTTTTTTAATCAAGGTATCCCGCACCAGTTGCGCCTGCTGGTATCTGATCGCCAGAAACGCAGAATCAAAATCTGATCTTGCTTCCGTCACAGAGGCTGTTCTTTTTCTTTCTTCGACACAGATAGCCTCTAAATTTTTTTTTCTCATCGCTAACTATAAAGCGTAGCCCAAAATGTATCGGTGGCAGATGGATCTTTAGGCCCAGATTTATCTCTGAATTGAATTTGGAGTTGTTAAACAATACGCTGCTATTGTCACCAAATTAATTTGCTTCCCACGGATATGCTATAGAAGCTGGCTGTTTTCTTTGTGACTGCCCCGATGGAGCCAAATATATTGAGCTTGAATTCTCCATTGACCGGTTCAAAAGAACCCTAGTTCGCCAAGTTTCACCGCATCGCCCTGGCCGGTAACTATGCTTCCGGAATTTTGATTGATCTTTTTGAATAGTACGCTATCCGGTATTTGAGCGGTGTTGAATTGCGCCTTTCCTCGTGCGCTATTGATAAGACGAATAACAGGAGAAAAATGATTCGATACATTTGCCATGGATATCTTCACTTGAAAGGTCCGGTGGTTCTTGATACTTAAATGTAATCAAGTTGTCTTATTCTTGGTACCGTTTTTTAACGGTAAGTGCTCTGAAATGACTTTTTATCCACCTATCCGTATTTGTTTAGCCGATTTCCAGTATCGGTACAGGTATTAAGTTGACGTGTGTTTTGCAAATATTAGACTGCGCATATTCTAGGTACAACCTTTTTAATCAGCGATTTCGAGCGGAAAATTATTGTTTCTCGGTTTGGAAAAGTATTTTCAAAATAAATGTCCACACCGTTAAAACACGGGAAGAACTTTGTGAGAACAACTTCTACTTGTTAAGACTTTAATTATTAATTTCATTGAACCATTGGTACTCCCATATGATCACTACGTTTCTTGCAAACCATCACTATCATGCGAATCAACCTATTTCAGCTCGCTGTTCTGGCGATACTTACTTTACTGTTAGTAGAATCGTGTTGCAACAACCACAAGGAGGCTAAACAACAAAATGAACTGGAAACGTTATTGCCAGGGAAAAAGTTAGTCAGCTTTAGCCTTGATAGTGTGCTCGCCCGGATAATGAATAACAATTATGTTGAATTATCCTATTTTATCAGCTCTCGCGAGAATGACACTCTTGCCACCGATAGATTCGCCTATTTTCCAGTGCTGATAACAAAATACCCAGTTGAGTTTATCAGGTCAACTAGCGACTCATTAACTGGATTGAATCTGCTGACAGTAAACGGTGAGAAAAAGAATTATTATGTCGCAGCTATTCCATGGAGAACAATTGACACATTCTTTGTGCTGAATTCAATGTTAGGTGTTGAATTGATTCGCTATAAATTGTCTTATCTCATCAAACTTGATAGCAGGGAAGACCGAAGAATTAATTTGCCCTACAATTTTCCAAATGGAAATGCATGGCTTAGAATAATAGGCGATTCGTCAACTGGCTTAGCTAAAGTTACTATTTCTTCAGAAGAATTGAAACAACCGCAGGTTATTCATGAACTGCCTTCACAAGTGACGGATGGTCGGCAGGTCTTTGAATCCCGCTATCATTTTGTAACTGGAGAAATTGCTTCGATTGAGTCTGTTTCGAAAGCAATACCATCAACTACAAGAAGCCGTGCACGAATTAGCATGATAGTCATTATGCTCCTCATAGCAATTTATTTGTTAACGGTTTTAGTATTTGTGAATAGAGCTCAACGAATATTCAGCAATAAAGATAAAATTGAAATTATTGACAATTTGATATATGCATACAAGATCCGGTTGAAACCCGATGCTATATCTCTCAAAACATTTACAGAGCTTACAGAGAAAGAGACTGCGGAAGTGTTGGATCGAAATTATGGGGAAATAAACAAAATCATGAATCTTGAAACGATGAAAAGATATTATCTTAAATTATCGCGAAAAACCTTCGTACGCGAGATAATCCTCTCGATTATTCTGCTTGTTATGTTTCTTTTCTTTTTCGTCATTTTCGGCTTTTCCCAAGTAAAGAAAATGCCCGATCGTAAGTATAAATTACAGGATGAATATTTTATCGATGATCTAACAATGAATATCACCCCGGAAATACTAAAGAATGATAAGCTGAACTTGAGTATAAGCTTATTATTTGCGGTAAGGAAGTTTAATAAGGTTCCATCCACATCATACTTTCGACTTGGAGTGTTAGGAACGGGCAGGACGCTTGATGAGAAGGGTATGATAAAGGAACCATCGGGCATAATAAAAGATATGGATTACCTTAAGGACGGCTATCGGTTCAATTTTAATAATGTACCGGATAATCCCATTGAAGAAAGCGAGTTTGAACTCGCGTGCGATACCCGAATGAACTATACGGATATGACAAGTTACGAAGGGGAGATTAGCCTTGGAGAGCATTATCATCGAGCCGAATTTCCGTACAATAAGGTTGAAGTGAAAGACGGTTCGTCGATGGAAAAGGGCTTTATTTTTTTAAGAAAAGGTAAAGATTCAAAATTTCCATACGATCAGTTTTCTGTTGACCTTCCCTTTGATTTTAATCGGATGTTACTGATCAGGAAAATTAGGGTTGCCGAGGTGTCGGGATTTAATGAAAGCGTGGATATTTCCAATCTCCCCGATCTGATATTGGAAGAGGCGAAGGAGGGGTTTGAGTCTAATAATAAAGGCCGCTACAAAGTCGCAAAAGGAAACTACTTTAACCTGCACATTGAATGGAGAAGGTCTTGGTGGTTGCGTTGTGGTATTCCAATAACACTGGTTATTGCTGCTATTCTTCCATACCTTTTTAGTTTTGTAAGGTGGTTCCGGAAATTCCTGAAGATGTTTCCTAAATTCATTACATGGGCAGCTTATGCTGGACTTTTTACTTTTCTGCTGGATGAGTATAATATGGAATGGCGTTCCTTGTTTGATCATCACAACACTTTGCATTACGGGTATTTGATGATTGCAGGAGCCATCCTGGTTTCTATTATTGGACTGCTTATTTTGATTTTTAGATTTCCACCTAAACCGGAAACGGAAGATTAAGTCTTCAAAGCGGCAATGAAATTGAGTATAAATATTTACTACAAATAAATATCTTTCTTCGTATTCAGACGACGTATTGGTTTTTTTTAGTAGTTAGGCTCGTTATATAGAATTGAAAAACTTGTACCCGAAGCATGCAGTGTAAAAGTGTATGCAATGGTATTAAACGATGTGTATGCGATGAAGACACGCAACGTAAGAGAGGAAGTGAAGTTGCTGCAATCTAAAATTGAAAAGATACAAACAAGAAGAACCACCGCACGTGACCTGCTATTATCGGGCACCATAGAACCACAGGAATGTAAAGAGATCAAGACAAGGCGCGATCAGCAGCTGGCATCTTTTGAGGGATAGCTATTGGAAGTATTCTCCAAACAAGTCACAGATGTTGAGACTCTATTATCTACAAAGGCATCCAGATTATTACCAAGCTTGACCAATTACACACCAAGGCTGATGTCGAAAACAAGCGAAAAATCGCCGGTTCGATTTTCCTTTAAAATTGACGGTTGACGGGAATAATTTTTGAACCGCTCGAATGAATGAGGTTATTTCGCTGATATCCACACTGAACGCAAGTTCCAGCGTAAAAAAAGGAGAAAGCAGCGTTGAAACTGAATTCTCCTTTTTTGTTGAGCTACTAGGATTCGAACCTAGACAGACAGAACCAAAATCTGTAGTGCTACCGTTACACCATAGCTCAATCCGAACCCGCCTCTTTCGATTTGGGAGTGCAAAAATAGGGGAACTGGTATTTATTCCCAAATGCTTTTTGAAAAAAATATCCTGATCTGACAGGGCATGGGCGACTGTACCTGAGCTGGTTATCTATTACCTGCCGCTTATCAATGGATAGCAGGATGTTATTGAATATTCCTTAATTTCCGGGTTACGAACACTAACTATCATGAGAAAAACTATTCTGACAGCCAGCCTGCTGTTTGGCCTGGCATTTACCGTGCCAGCCCAGTCCAAAACGGATAAGCCGGAAAAAAGCGATTATAAAACCGGTAACCTGTCTGTGACCAGCCACCAGCTGAAACTGGCCAGCGGTGAGCAGCTTAATTACACGGCCACTACCGGCTACATGGATATCCGGGATGAAAAAGACACACTCAAAGCCAATCTCTTCTTTATTGCCTATACAAAAGATGGTGAACCGGACCCGGCCAAAAGACCTATCCTTTTTTCATTCAATGGAGGTCCCGGCTCATCCAGCGTATGGCTGCACATGGGTGCTCTTGGCCCCAAAATCGTGAAGATGACAGATGAAGGCTACCCGTTGCCCCCTCCTTATAAATATGAAGATAACCCGCTGACCTGGCTCGATAAGGCCGATATCGTATTTATTGACCCGATGATGACCGGATATACCCGTCCCGCAGGCCGCACGTCTCAAAGCGACTTTACCGGTTATGATAATGACCTGCGTTTCGTAGGTGATTTTATCCGTCTTTATACCACACGGTACAAACGCTGGTCGTCGCCCAAGTTCATTGCCGGTGAAAGTTATGGCACCACCCGTGCCGCCGGCCTTTCCAATTACCTGCAGGACCGTCATGGGTTGTATGTGAATGGTATTGTTCTTATCTCTGCAATCCTTGATTTTGGTACGGTGCGTACCGACAGGGGCAATGATCTGCCTTATGCGCTTCAACTGCCCACTTTTGCCGCTACCTCCTGGTATCATAAGAAACTCGGTAACCGCTATCCCTCACTGAGCAGTCTGCTGCAGCAGGTACAGCAGTTTGCCATGGGACCTTACCAGTCGGCCCTTATGAAAGGCGATCAGTTGCAGGGGGCAGAGCGCCAGGCCATCATCCAGCAATTGCAGGATTTTACCGGTCTTTCGAAAGAATATCTTGATGAAACCAATATCCGGCTTTCGGTAGGCCGCTTTAATAAGGAGCTGTTACGATCAGACAAGAAAACCGTAGGCCGCCTGGACTCCCGCATCGTTGGGCAGGACTATGACCATGCCGGTGAGAGCTACGATTATGACCCCAGTTATGACCTGGCTATTTATGGTCCATATACCGCTGCGCTGAATGATTATGTGCGCCGGGAGCTGAAGTATGAGAATGATCTGCCTTATGAGATACTTACGGGTCGTGCCCGGCCCTGGGTCAACAGCCAGGATCGTTATCTCAATGTGGCCGAAAGTCTGCGTACCGCCATGGTAAAGAATCCAGCTCTGAAAGTATGGATCAGCAATGGTTATTATGATATGGCTACTCCCTACTTTGCTACCGACTATGTGATTCACCATATGTTTCTTCCCGAAAACCTGCGGGGCAATATCAGCTTTACTTATTATGAAGCAGGCCATATGATGTATATCCACAAACCATCGTTGCAGCAACTGAAAAAAGATTATTCCAAATTCATGGACCAGGTGAAAGCCTCCATTCAGTAATGATATGAACCAACAACAACGCCGCGGTTTTCTCCGCAAACTGGGTGCCCTTACAGGTGCCGGTTTACTCGCTTCTGTTTCTCAGCAGGCACGTGCAGCCCGCCTCGACCGTGCCCTGCAGCAAGTAGCTCATCTCTCCGCCGATGAACTCGCTGCCGATGAAGATTTCTGGTACTATATTCAGCAATCATTTACCGTCAATCCCGGTATCATCAATCTCAACAACGGTGGCGTTTCGCCAGCACCCCGTACGGTGCAGGAGGCAATGAAACGTTATTATGATCTCAGCAATGAGGCACCCAGTTATTATATGTGGCGCGTGCTTGACCAGGGGCGTGAGCCATTGCGCCGCAACCTGGCCCGCCTGGCAGGTTGCGATGCGGAAGAAATTGCCATAAACCGCAATTCATCCGAAGGCCTGGAAACGATCATCTTCGGGCTGCAGCTGAAAGCAGGCGATGAGGTAGTGGCCGCCCGGCAGGACTATCCCAATATGATCAATGCCTATAAACAGCGCGAGAAAAGGGATGGTATCAAAATGGTCTGGATCAACCTCGAGCTTCCCAGCGAAGACGAAGAATACCTGGTACAGCAATATGTAAAGGCATTTACACCACGTACCAAAGCGGTGCATATTACACATATCATTAACTGGAATGGACAAATACTGCCTGTAAAGCGCATTGCACAGGAAGCGCATAAACGGGGTATCGAAGTAGTGGTGGATGGTGCGCACAGCTTTGCTCATTTTAAATTTTCCATTCCCGAACTCGATGCTGACTATTTTGCCAGTAGTCTGCATAAATGGTTGTATGCGCCTATCGGCAGCGGATTGTTATATGTAAAAAAAGACAAGATCAGTAAAATATATCCCCTGTTTGCCACCAGCGATGATCCGCTGAAACCCGATATCCGGAAATTTGAAGCGCTGGGAACCAGGCCGTTTTTTATTGAGCAGGCCATTGGCAAAGCGATCGAGTTTCATGAAATGATTGGCAGCGAACGCAAGGAAAAACGTTTACACTACCTTAAGAATTACTGGATGGAAAAAGTGAAAGACCTGCCCGGCGTTAAACTCAATACCTCCCTGCACCCCCGTTGGGGTTGTGCTATTGGTAATATCGGTATAACCGGTAAAAAGCCGGGGGAACTGGATGGCTTCCTGTTTAACCAGTATAAAATACACACAGTGGGTATAGAATGGGAAAATATCAACGGTGTGCGCATTACACCCAATGTATATACCAGCACGCGCGATCTGGATGTGCTGGTGGAAGGCATCGCAGCGTTTGTTAAAAAGAACGGATAGTTTTATGTTTAAAGGGTATAAGGTGTTTAAAGTGTAATGGTACAATACCCGTTAAACCCTTTATACTCTTTATATCCTTTTATACTCCGTTTTTTTGTACCTTTTCAACATGAAATATACACTCCTCCTCGCTATGGCTTTTGCTGCGCTGGCTTTCGTACCACAGAAAAAAAAGCAGGTGATCTTTTTTGGTGATTCTATTACTGAAGCAGGTGTAAAACCAGGCGGCTATATTACACTGGTAGATAGTTTGTGTAAAAACGAAAAACAGGATAGCCGTTTCCAGTTTACCGGAGCGGGTATCGGAGGCAATAAAGTATACGACCTGTATCTGCGGATGGAGGAAGACGTGTTGAAAAAAAATCCTGACGTGGTAGTGATTTATGTGGGGGTTAATGATGTGTGGCATAAATCCTCTTTTGGCACCGGCACGGATCCTGATAAGTTTGTGAAATTTTACCAGGCTATTATTAATAAGCTGAAGGAAAAAAATATCCAGGCTGTGCTGGTTACTCCGGCGGTAATAGGAGAGAAGGCCGATTTTTCGAATCCACAGGATGGCGATATGAATCAATACAGTCAGCTCATAAGAGACCTGGCACAGAAAAACAGCTTACCCCTGGTGGATCTTCGCCAGTTGTTTTTGGAGTATATCCGGAAAAATAACCCGTCTAATCAGGAGCGTAATATTCTGACTACCGACCGGGTACATCTTAATCAGAAAGGGAATCTGCTGGTGGCTGAAGCGATGTGGAAAGCGATAAAGGGTATCAACTGATCAGAAGATACCCTGGTCCGATTCCCATTTGCGGGAGGTCTTACCATCGTGAAAGTAGACAGGGTACTGATTTTGCCGTGCCCAGCGGTAAATCTTTTTACGCAATAGTTTGGGATAAAAATGCTGGAAGATATTCTGATTTCTGCGGAGTCTTTTCAATAATCCCACTTCACTTAATACATGATAGCTGGCGGCTGCACAGCGCATGCCGAATATGGCATAGTCGTAAGGAGTTTGTTCCGAAAGTTCATCGAACAAAATAAGCAGCTGGCTTTTTTGCAGTGCCGTCACAGGAATATGTACTTCGGCCCATTTGCTGGTCGCCGTGTCCCAGTACCGGGCGGGGTTGATTCGGAAATGTCCCGTGGGGCGGCCGTTTTGTGGCAGCAGGGGATTTTTGCCGGGCAAAAAATCCAGCACCTTACCATCCACTTCAATGTTTACGTGTCCGCCCTTGATGCCTCCGAATACTTTCTTTTCCGTGTCTTTATACCCTCTGGCAGGCCGGGAACCGTAAAGGAAATGCAGTTTGATCGTATCTGTTTGTGCCCACAGCAAAAAAGGAGCGATACCCAACAGGCCGGTAATAAGGAGTTTGATGAGGCTATACATATCTGAATTTACAATACCTGGTCAATAAATGACCGTGCCTGGAGAGAGGATATGATTTTTTAACAATTGTGAAATGGTTTCCGGGTATTCCAGTGGCAGAAGGTGGCCGCCTCCCTGAATTTTATGCGTTGTGATACCTGCAGGGCAGGGGAGTACCCTGTCTTTTGTACCGTGAATATGGATAATACCGGGAGGGAGTGCCGAAGCTGTTTTCCAGTGCAGGATCGACCAGATCGCCCATCGTACAAAATCGCTGTCGGTATTTTGTACAATTTGGTTAAACGTTTGTCTCCCCGCAGCAGAGCGTACGCCAAATAACCATTGACTGATGAAATTTCCCGGCAAAAGCAGGGGGCGCGGCAGTACCCGGTACAATGGCAGGTATTTTCCCAGTCGGTACCACCGGGGCAGTTCCTTACTGTTTTGTATGCTGGCCAGCAATATTATCGTGACCGATGGATCAACACGCAGCATTTCGGCAGCCAGCATTCCTCCAAATGAGATGCCTACAATGATGGGAGAAGTATCGCCGATCTGCCGGCGAAGCCTTGCTGCATAAGCCGGTAAAGACTCTTTACTCAGCGGTCTTATCCATCTTACGAAAACAGGTTCGCACCACGTCAGATCGAGCTTTTCAAATACACGTTTATCAGCTCCCAGCCCACTGATAAAATAAACCCGCTGCATAAGGTGGAGATTACTGAACCTCTACGAGGTAATAATTCCTTCGCCCTTTCTGTACGAGAATATATTTATCATGCAACAGCTGCTGTGCAGAAACTATTTCCTGAACCGCTTCTATCTTATGGCGATTGATACTTACGCCACCACCCTGTACTGTTTTGCGGGCTTCACCCTTGCTGGGGAAGATGCCTGTCTCTGCCAGGAAACTCACCACATCGGGCGATTCGGCGAGGCGTGCTGCGGTGTAAGGAATTTTGACTATTCCGGAAAGGCTTTCCAGGTCTTCAATACTCATTGACTCAGCTGGAGCAGATTGGTTGGCAAAGATTTTCTGAGTGGTTTCAAGTGCTTTGGCCAGTTCTGCTTCGCCGTGTACAAACCGTGTTACTTCTTCGGCCAGTCTTTTTTGTAAAGTCTGTTTACCGGGGTCCTGCTGGTGTGCGGCCAGCAGTTCATCTACTGTTGGTTTATCGAGAAAGGTGAAAATCTTAATCCATTTTTCGGCATCGGCATCGGAAGCCCGGATCCAGAACTGGTAAAAATCGTAGGCAGATGTCTTTTCGGGGTCGAGCCATACATTGCCCTGTTCTGTTTTTCCAAACTTGGTACCGTCTGCTTTGGTAATGAGCGGGCAGGTGAAGGCAAAGGCTTCGCCACCGGCTTTCCGGCGTACCAGTTCTGTTCCCGTGGTGATATTGCCCCACTGATCGCTGCCGCCCATTTGCAGTTTACAGTTTTTATGGGTATAAAGCCACCAAAAGTCATATCCCTGCATGAGCTGGTAGGCAAATTCGGTATAGCTGAGGCCTACTTCGCCTTCAATCCTCTTTTTCACACTATCCTTTGCCATCATATAATTGATGGTGATATGTTTGCCGGTATCGCGCAGGAAGTCGATGAAGCTGATGGTTTTGAACCAGTCATAGTTATTGGCCATTTCGGCGGCATTGGGTTTGGCCGGGTCAAAATCGAGGTAACGTTCCAGTTGAGCCTTTACGCCTGCCACATTGCGGTTGAGGGTAGCCTCATCGAGCAGGTTACGTTCCTGGCTTTTGCCGCTGGGGTCGCCTACCATGCCGGTAGCTCCGCCTACCAGGGCAATGGGTTTATGGCCGGCGCGCTGCAGGTGTACGAGCAGCAGGATTGGCACCAGGCTGCCGATATGCAGGCTTTCGGCAGTAGGGTCAAAGCCGATATAGGCAGTGGTCATTTCTTTTTTCAACTGCTCTTCCGTTCCGGGCATCATATCCTGGATCATGCCCCGCCAGCGTAATTCTTCTATGAGGTTCATTGCTTTAAATCAAAAATTTAGGCGCAAAAGTAAGTCAGATAAGGGGAGCGGCCCTGCTGAATGCAATATTTTTCTAAACACTTCGTTTTCAATGGCTGGGTTTTTCCCTTAGTAAAACTATGATTTTACAGGGTGATGATCTAATTTTACAGGCCGACTTGACCCTGTAAGACTGCAACTTATTAATTGCTTATTAGAAAACGATCCGAATGAAGTCGCTCCGTTTATACCTTGTCCTGATGGGAACATTGTGTTCTGTGTGTTCCTTTTCTCAATTCCGTAAGTACTCCAACGAATTTTTGAATATTGGCGCCGGTGCCAGGGGGCTGGCGATGGGTAGTGCCCAGGTAGCTTCTGTGCAGGATGGCACTTCTGGCTACTGGAATCCTGCAGGCCTGGTTGGCGTCAAGGATTATACACAGCTCAATCTGATGCATGCCGAATATTTTGCCGGGATAGGTAAATATGATTTTGCCAGCATTGCGTTTCCTTCGGCCAATAATAAAAGAACATTTGCTATTACGGGACTGCGCTTTGCGGTAGATGATATCATGAATACGCTGTTCCTGGTTGAGCCGGACGGATCGATCAACTACAATAATATCCAGGCGTTTTCATCGGCCGACTATGCGTTTATGCTCTCTTTTGCCCAGCGCCTTAAGGATACAGAGAAGAAAAAAGTACAGTTTGGCATCAATGCCAAAGTGATTCATCGGAATGTAGGCAAGTTTGCCAGGGCCTGGGGATTTGGGATAGATGCGGGTCTGCAGGTGCATCAGGGCAAATGGCGCTTTGGAATTACCGGCCGCGATATCACTACCACTTTCAACTCCTGGTCATTTAGCTTTACTGAGCGCGAAAAAGAAGCGCTGTATCTAACTAATAATGAAATACCCGTTAAGTCGACCGAAATGACCGCACCCCGCCTGGTGCTGGGCATTGCGCGCGAGTTCAGGCTTAGCAAGAAGACCAGTCTGCTGGCAGAGACCAATGTGGATCTCACCTTTGACGGTAAACGCAATACAGTGATCAGTGCCGACCCTGTAAGTGCCGATCCCAAGCTTGGACTGGAGTTGAATGTAAATAATGTATTCTTTCTGCGTGGCGGTATCAATAATTTTCAGCGTGCACTGGCCGATGGCGATACGCTCAACCAGAAGAAGGTGTGGATTTATCAACCCAGTGCCGGGGCCGGATTCAAGATACAGAATGTGACGGTCGATTATGCATTTACCAATCTGGCCAACCAATCCAATCCATTGTTTACACACGTATTTTCACTGCGGCTCAACCTTGTGCCGCAGGATAAGAATAAAAAGAAGAAGTGATCTGTACGCTTAATACCCGAACTACATGAAACGAATTTTACTGCTTGTATTTATCCTCACATCAGTGCTGTCTCAAGCGCAGAATTACAACAATGAGTGGATTGATTATAATAAGACCTACTATAAGTTTAAGGTTGGAGCAACCGGTTTTTATCGCATTTCTGTGGACGCACTGGGAACTATAGGTCTATCAAATGTGAATGCTAATCATTTTCAGTTGTGGCACAATGGTGTCGAAGTACCACTTTATACTACGTCGGAAAATGCGCCATTGAATGCCGGAGGATATCTGGAATTTTGGGGTGAAATGAATGATGGTTTGCCGGATAAGCCTTTATACAGACAGCCGGAATGGCAGTTGAATGAGCGAGCTAGTCTTCAAACGGACACATCTGTCTATTATCTTACTATCAATTCTGACGGAAATAACAGGCGGCTTGTTACGACAGTCAACGATGTAGCGGGAAATACACTTCCTGCTGAGCCTTATTTAATGTATACAGTAGAGACAAATCATAAGATACGGATCAATCCTGGAAGGGCGGAGTTGGTGGGAACATCTTATACCTATTCTTCATCGTATGATTATGGAGAAGGGTATACATCGGCTGAGCTTATATCCGGAGGAGCCAGTTATGCGGCTGTTTATTCGCTGATGCGTCCTTATACCGGAGCAGGAGCACCAGATCCCGAGTTCAGAATACATGCTTCGGGCAATACAGTCAATCCGCGATACTTTCGTGTGTTGCTTAATAATGATAGCCTGATGGGGCCTACTATGGATTATTTCGATTATGTAAAGGCTACCCAAACATTTCCTATTTCGAAAATAGCCGCTTCTGGATCATTGAGTATCAATGTATCTAACAGGAGTGCCGTTTCTGGTGACAGGATGGTCATGCATTATATGAGTGTAACATATCCACGGTTATTTAATTTTAATGCAGCTTCTGTATTTTCATTTAGTCTGCCTGCCACTGCTGTCGGTAATTTTCTAGTAATAGATAATTTTCAGGCGGTAGCCGGAACTTATCCTGTCTTATACGATCTGACCAATGGAAAGCGGTATGTTGCTACAACTACAACCGCACCTTTCCGATTTAGGATAGATCCATCCGCTACTACTCGCCAGCTGATACTGGTAAATCAATCCCCTTCTAATTTTAAAGCGATTGGTAGCTTTGAGCAGCGCGATTTTATCAATTATGGAGATCCTTCTAATCAGGGAGATTTTCTCATTATTACAAATCAGGTACTTACAGGTCTTTCGGGTGGTGCTGATCCTGTTGAAGATTACCGGCAATATAGAAGTTCGGCTCAAGGGGGCGGATATGCTGCAAAAGTCTATTTGATTGATCAACTGGAAGATCAGTTTGCATTTGGAATAAAAATGCATCCTCTTTCAATCAGGAATTTTGTTCGTTGGGCCCGTAATACCTATTCTAATCCTGTAAAAGATGTATTACTCATTGGGAAAGGAGTGATATACAGCCAATTTAGGACCAATGAATCGAACCCTAATATCAAATTACTTTCGCTTGTACCGACTTTTGGAAACCCCGCTTCCGACAATTTGCTTACTGCGGAAGGAAGCAGTTCGATGCCACTTACACCAATCGGTCGTATTTCAGCTATTTCAAAAGATGAAGTTTATGCCTATCTGGCAAAACTAAAGGAGTATGAACAATTGTATAATTTTTCATCACCTGTGTTGGCCGAAAAGGGGTGGATGAAAAATATTATTCATGTTGTGGGTGCGGGAGATAATAACACAAGCAGCCTGCTTACTGCAGCTTTGGAAGGCCAGAAAAAGATCATTGAAGATTCTTTGTATGCGGGCAATGTGCACACTTTTTCTAAAACCTCGGCTGATGCAGTTCAACAGGTAGCCAGTGTACGATTGAATAGTCTGTTTAAAGAAGGTGTAGGTGTTCTTACTTATTTTGGGCACTCATCTTCAAATGCGCTGGAGTTTAACCTTGATAATCCTCAGGCATACGACAATCCCGGAAAATACCCTGTATTTATTGTGATGGGGTGTAATGCGGGTAGTTTTTATAACTACAACGTAGCCAGGCTTTCAACCAAAGAAACAATTTCTGAAAAATATGTACTGGCCGAGGGCAGAGGAGCAGTAGCATTCATGGCGAGTACTCACCTGGGTATTATTCATTATCTGGATATTTATAATACACGCAACTACCGGGCTATGAGCCAGACTCAATATGGGAAAACGCTTGGCGAAACCATGGATGAGGCCATTCGTCAGACATTTGCTCTTACAACAGAAAATGACTTTTATGCACGATTTCAGTGCGAACAATTTACCCTTCATGGTGATCCGGCTGTAAAATATTATACTTCTCCAAAGCCAGATTATGTTATTGAAGATGCAATGGTAAGTGTCGATCCGAAGTATATTCCTGTATCCGAAACTGAATTCAGAGTGACTGCCAAATTTGCCAATCTTGGCCGTTCACTAAACCGTTCCGTTGTTGTGGAATTAAAGCGGACCTATCCCAATCATCATGTTGAGGTTATTAAAAGAGATACAATTATCTTCAAAACCTTTCAGGATTCTCTGGTTTATACTCTTCCAGTTATTTCTACACGTGATAAAGGTCTGAACAAGATTAGTGTGACTATCGATCCGGAAAATCAGATTGATGAGCTTTACGAAACAAATAACAGTGTTACCCGTGACGTTTATATAATTGAAGAAGATATAAGACCGGTTTCCCCATATCCTTATTCTATCATAAATCAGCAAGGGATCAAACTGGCGGTTTCTACTGCCAATCCATTCTCTACCAACCATACTTACATGATGGAGATAGATACTACAGAAGACTTTAATTCTTCATTAAAGGTCATCAAAACAGTACAGGCACCGGGAGGGTATATTGAATTTACCCCAGGTATTACTTTTACAGATAGCACTGTTTATTACTGGCGGGTGGCGGCGGCTGTGAGTGTAGGAGAGCCGGTATGGCACAACAGTTCGTTTCAGTATATCGCCAACTCAGGATACGGTTTTTCACAGGCTCATTATTTTCAGCACAAAGAATCCAATGGTTCGCATATCCGGGTCAATGAAAACAGAGAATGGGTCTATGATTCGATTGTCAACAATCTGTTTATAAAGAATGGTGTATGGGGTAGTGCTGTAACAACATCCTCAGAACTCGCTGTCAATGTCAACGACTCTTCTTATATAAGAAATACCTGCACATATGGATTTGTGTTTAATATTTTTGATCAGAAGACATTCAAACCATGGGTAAATCAAGTGGTCGGTAGCACAGGGCTGTATAATAGTGTGGCGCCCTGTGATGCAACCAACAGGCGGTACAACTTTGAATTCCCCAACACACCTGCAGGACGTCAAAATGCATTATTATTTCTACGGGCAGTACCTGAGGGTAATTTTGTTGTATTGCGCAATCAGATTTATCAGGCAGTTGCCTCAAATGAATACGCCGCCCAGTGGCTGGCAGATGAGGCAACCTATGGTGTAGGTAACAGCCTTTATACTGAATTGAAAACCCAGGGGTTTACTGATATTGATTCAATAAACAGGCCACGCGCATTCAGTTTTGCATACAAAAAGAATGGAGCGGGAAGTCTGCAACCAAAGTTTATAATTAGTGAGGGTATATTTGATGCAATCAACCTTTCTGTTGATTGTGTAACCCCCCGGTCAATTGGTTACATTACTTCACCTGTGTTGGGCCCGGCCAAAGAATGGCAGAAACTATACTGGAATGGCCGCACGATAGATCCGGATTTGAAAGATAGCCCGACAATTGATGTTATAGGCATTGATCGGGATGGTGTCGAAACAGACCTGATAGGCAACATTGATCTGAGTAATCAGGAAGTTGATATTTCCGCAATTGATGCGGTTCAATATCCAAATATTAAGCTGCGTATGGCTAATCAGGACACCATACATTATACCCCCTACCAGCTTCGCTATTGGATTGTTAATTACGTGCCCATTCCTGAGGGGGCCATTGCTCCTAACCTCTACTTCACTACAAAAGATACAGTCGAAGTTGGGGAGCCAGTCAATTTCGGTATTGGATTTAAAAATGTCAGCCCATACAGCTTTGATAGCGTAAAAGTAAAGCTCACAATCACGGACAAAAATAATATTGAGAATATCGTTCCTGTACCCAGACAAAAGAAACTGAATTCGGGTGATACTATCCAGTTGCAGGTTCCAGTCGATACCCGTTCTTTGTCTGGCATCAATACATTATTCGTAAATTTCAATCCGGATTCAGATCAACCGGAACAGTATTTATTAAACAACTATGCATTCCGCACACTATATGTTCGTCCAGATAGTTTGGATCCTTTACTGGATGTAACGTTTGATGGAATCCACATATTAAACAGGGATATTGTTGCTGCAAAACCCATAATTGTAGCGGAGCTAAAAGATGAGGCTAAGTGGATGTTGCTAAATGATACGAGCGTCCTCAATGTGAGCGTTCGCTATCCGGATGGCACTCAGCGCAGATTTAATTTTGACAATGATACACTTCAGTTTATCCCGGCCACACAATCGGGGGCTACGGGTAATACAGCAAAAATCAACTTTAAGCCATATTTTCTTCAGGACGGCGACTATGAGTTGGTGGTAAGCGGAAAGGATAGAAGTGAGAATCTGGCTGGAGCTGTTCAGTACCGGGTGGCCTTCCAGGTTATTAACAAGCCAATGATCTCAAACATGCTCAATTATCCCAACCCATTTACGACATCCACGGCTTTTGTTTTCACTATTACCGGGGCCGAAATCCCTCAAAATATACGAATCCAGATTCTTACTATAACTGGAAAAGTGGTACGGGAGATTACCAGGGATGAATTAGGTCCATTGCATATTGGCAGAAATATCACAGAGTTTAAATGGGATGGAACCGATCAATATGGACAAAAACTGGCCAATGGCATTTACCTGTATCGTGTGGTAACAAACCTGAATGGGAAATCGCTAGATAAGTATAAGGCAGAAGGGGATAACACAGACAAATATTTCAATAAAGGGTATGGGAAAATGTATCTGATGCGATAACAGATTTATTGATTCTGCATTGTCAAATAAACAGAAGCCCCTTCAGAAGCAAATTTCTGGAGGGGCTTCTGTTTTGTAGTAATTATTTCTGATAAGTGGTGATCCAGGACCCTCTGCCTTTTTTTTCCCGGGTGGATTGTAAAACACCCGATGCAGAGTAAATACTTAAACGGAGACTATCATTCTTCTCTGAAATGGTCGCATTATATAAATCGGTTTTAACAGTTGCAGCAGATGCAGTTGTCTGATAAAACGGTCCTGAATTCATAAAAAGAGACTGGCCGGTCCAACAGGTGGGCTTATCTCCAAAAATCTTCTCTGTAATGCTGGGGGCCAGATCCTTCAAAGAACCGGTTTTTCTGGTAAAATGCCAGGAACTGTCCTGGCTGTACATGAGAATTGGGATTTCAAGAAGTTTTTCATGAAGCCCGCCTGCATGGCCGTACTGATTATTTTCTCCCATCAGGTTGCCGTGATCACTTACAATAAATAAAGTGGTATTTGCTAGCAGGCTGTCGCGTTGTAGTTTATTAAATATCTGACGACAAACAAAATCTGCCTGTAGAATTCCATTATCGTAGTTGTTGATGATAGGAGTGCGCTGGGAGGTAGTTAAACCGATCTTGTCAGGCATAAACACTCTGAAGCGGTTGTCCCTTTTCCCGATTTCGTGTGTTGAGAGCAGATGAATGTATATAAAAGAATTGGGCTGCAGGCGAGTTGATTCTATTTTCTTTAGTGTGACCAGGTCATCGTCTACGGCATGATTGTAGGCTGAGGTACTTTCATAGAAATAATCGCAACTGGTTCGATACATGGCAGAAAGCCCATACCACCCAGAATGGTAGCCAGTTAAAAAAGCATAGGTTTTATATCCTGATTTTTTGAAATATTGCATTAGGTTGAGCTGCGACATATTCAAAGAATTCCAGTCGCGCGAAAAGAAGAGCGAGGAAACTCCGCCTATTGTATTACTTGAGCCGGAAAAAGAATAAGGAAGCGCTTGCAGGGCTCCAGTCCGGTATAACGAATCCAGAAAAGGACTGGTGTTTCTTTCATAACCGTACATTGAAAGATGATCGCTTCTTAAAGCATCAATCAGGACAATCACAACCAGTTTTTCATTTTTCTCTTTCGCTCTTACCTTTTCAATGCACTCATCATCTGCAGTAGTTCGTGGTTTCTGCTCCATCAGAAGACGATCTGTATGTATTTCCCACATAGGTCCCAAAACAAAATAGGTTAAGGGTTCCTGCTCAAAATGAAGCGTTCGTTTCCAGTCAAGGATTATGTTTTTCCCCAAAAAAGCTGCGATTAAGATAAAAACAACAAGGCCCCATTTCCATTTTTTTAGGAAAATAATCGACGGTGTATCTGTCATGCGTACGTTTACAGACTTCCTAATCCTTATAAAAAAGAAAAAACCTGAAAGAGTCAGAAGAAAGAGCAAAAAACCGGAAATAAGCAGCCATTTTTCTACCGGCAAAATCGACAAAACAGCAGATATATTACCCAGGTATTGCCGTAGAATATCAAATGTAATTGTATTGCCCCAAAAATAATTACTGCCCAGTACCAATGAATAGAACAGGCAGAGCATAATCCAGTATAAATAGGCGCCTGCATTGATCAGGCCGGGAATATTTTTTTTTTGACTGCTGATATATCTCAGCCAGTAAAGTATCGTAAGTACGCCGATGTGGACAATTGCTGTTATAATCAGATGATGGATAGATAGACGAATGCTATAGCCAAAATGGTAATGTAGCAATATCGTACTGATAATACTTAGAAAAAAAATAGCAAATGTGTATCTCTTCATTGATCCGGTAAATTTGAGGAATAGGTTAATAGAAGATAGGGAGGGAAATGCCTGAACCATTTAACTTTTGCATCTGAGAAAGTATGATTAAGCTCCCAAAGCAGCCATACTGCGTGGAAAAGTATGATTATTTCGCCGCCCGGAGCCAATTGGTTACGCATGTTTTGCAGCAACAGCGTTCTGTCTTTCTTTGAAAGAAAGGACAGGGGGAGTGAACAGATAATAAGGTCAACGGGGTTTTTGACGATGGAAGGGAAGGATACCGCGTCATGATTATGAACAATAATTCCGGGAAAGGATGACTGCAATTCAGTAGCAAAGGTGCTATTAATCTCAAATGCATCAAACTTCAATTGAGAGCCATTCGAATAGGTTTCGATCACTTTTTGCGTGATCTCGCCGCGGCCAGCTCCCAATTCAATAATGTGCTGTGGTTGTGATTTGGGCAGTTGCTTTTGTATATATCTCAAAACGCGCAGTGGTGTCTGACTGACAGCACCGGTAGTAAATATGTTACTTAAATACTTCATCTTGCAAAACGATTTCTTCGAAAATCCGATAAGTAAAGAACTCCCAGGCTCGCCAGCATCAGACAATGCGGAATCAGTACCATTGTGAACCTGCTATGCCAGTCATCGCACTGCAATGCAATGATCGATGGATATGTAATAAACAATGCTATCAAAAATATAGAATAAGCATTGCCCGGTTTTATTTTCTTTACCCATCCTATTATTCCAAAAAGATAAACTGGGATCATGAATAAAACCAATAATAAATTGTGTGCCGTGCTATAGTAATGACGCGTCATATTGAAAAATGAAATAAGACGCAATGAAAATAATTTCAGAAAATGAAGTGGGTTGTGCAGAATATAATAAAGCAGATTGCCAACAGCGCCACGATCCTTCACAAGATCAAGGATCGTGTGCGATTCTTTAGATGGAACACCACATATTATATGTTCTTCTACAAAAGGTAAAAGGCTGTCGAAATCATTGCCTCCTGCATAAAGCTGATTTATTAAGAGGCTGGCTACGATCAATATGATAATGCTCATAATTAGGTGAAAAAAACGCATTCCGGCCGCTTGTTTCCGCAACAACAGATATAATAGCCATGGAAAAATGAAAAGAATACCCGTTGGCCGGGAAAGGACCAGTATTCCAAGTAGGAGCAGACATGATAACTGTGCTGGCCAGGTCTGAAGCCTGTTTTTATATACAAGCCATGTAAACATCAGACACAGACTCAGAAAAATTGACTCCGAGTACAAATAAAAATTCCAGCTCTGATAAGGAATAAACAGTAATAATCCCAACGATGTGAAAAAGGCACACCACCTATTGTCCGAAAAAGATCTGGTTAACCGGTAAAAGCAATATTGAGACCAAGCAGATAATGCTATTTGAACCAACACAACCGTACCCAACGGCAGATGAAAGGTCTTGCAGAAGGATACGAGAAGAATTACTGGCAGGTAGAAAAAGTATTTAAGCTCAGAAAGCTCATATCCCATTGACAGGCGTTCGCCCTGCTCAATATACTTTGTAGCTTCCAGCGAAGTAAAGATACCCGTTCTGTAATATAAAAATAAGTGAATGAGAATAAATACCCCGCCCAGCAAAACGACGTCCTGATTTTTGAAATAAAAAAGCTGAACTCTCCTGATGATGAGCATAGCAGAATTTAAACTGTAAATATAACAATCTCCCTAATATGGAAGCGAACGTTCTGTTAAGGAATGATTTGCATATTCGCGAAAAACGGTTGATCTTGTAAGTACATTTGTCAGGTATAGGTCTATCGAATATGGAAAATAAAAGAAAGCTGATTTATTGTTATCCGTGGTTTGCTCTTTTGCTGCCAGTTTCCTTTGTTGTACATGGGTATGTCAGGTACCCTGATTTTGTAAGCGGGGTTACTGTATTGAAACTGTTATTGCTTTACATCGCAACGGTGTCCATTCTTTCGGCATTAGCTTATTGCTATTTCAAAAACCTTACGAAATCCTGTTTGATCGCTTCAGTTTTACTGGCATTTAATTTTTACTGGGGTCCGGTACATGATTACCTGCTGCATCAGTTCGGTGCTGTTTGGTTTACCAGGCAATCTGTTATCTGGCCAATATTTGTGCTTGCTCTCCTTTATGGAATATACCGATCAAAGCGATCTTCCGGACCAGGCCAGAGGCTTATCAGTTTTATTAACCTGATTTTTGTGTTATTTCTGCTTGTAGATGGCGCCAACTGGTTTTTTGCCCGCAAAAAGTTGCTGACTATACAGGACGTTAACAATGAGCTTCCTGTAAAACTGCCTGCTGGATCCCGCCCAGATATTTACCTTATTATACTGGATGAGTATGCTGGTCAGTCTTCATTAAAGAAAGGGATGCAATTTGAAAATACCGATTTTTTAGGGGCACTCCGCTCGCGGGATTTTTTTGTGGCCGATAGCAGTAAATCAAACTATAACGCTACACTATATTCCATGGCCTCTCTTTTTTCAATGAACTATATGGATTTGCGGGGCCAGGATTCTACTCAGGTGGCAGATGTTGGCATTGCACTACAGGCGATTTATGATAATCGCTTTGCTACTTTTTTGCAACAAAAGGCAGGGTATAAAATACTGAATAATTCCTGGTTCCGGATTTCCAATTCAACTTCAATGGAAAATCCGTCTTATGGCCCCAATGAAGCCGCCTTTATCAATGCGCAAACTCTGGTTAATCGGTTTCGTCGTAATAGTCTGCTCGGTGTTGCACATAAATTGGGCTGGAAATCATTTGAACGTTCGCTGATGTCTGAAAATGAAATTTATAATCGATTTGTACTGGACAATATTGAAAAAGCCGTCGGTATGGAAGCCGATGCACCCAGGTTTGTTTACACCCATCTGTCGATGCCGCATTATCCATATTTTAATGATAAGAACGGACATGCCTACTCTTTAGATTCTCTGGTCGTTATAAAAGCCGGAAATCAGCGGGCTTACCTCGAATATCTGCAGTATGCCAATAATGCGGTTTTGGAAAAAGTTGACATTATTTTGCAACAGTCGAAAAAGCCGTTTTGCATCATTCTTATGAGCGACCATGGATTTAGGAGGATGGAGAATATCTCATTTTTCGAGGCCGCATATTCCAATCTTTTTGCCGCCTATAGCAGCAATCGGTCACTTAAAGGGTACGCACAGGACATTTCTAATGTAAATGTATTTCGAGTATTATTAAACGATCTATTCCATACCCAGCTTGCGCTGGTACCTGATTCAACGTTTAAAGTTCAGTTTTAGCAGCTACCGTTAAATCATGCCGTCTGTTGATATATTTCCCAATCAAATCAAATTCCAGGTTTACCTGATCTCCTGGCTGCAGTGTGTGTAACATGGTGTGCTGCCAGGTATAGGGAATGATGGCTACGGAAAGTTCATTCCTTGTTACATTGAAACAGGTAAGGCTGATACCATTGATACAAATAGACCCTTTTTCGATAACCAGGTGGGCAAATTCCTCAGAAAAACTAAATTGAAATTCCCAACTGCCATCGAGCTCTTTGCGACTCTGGCAGTTGCCGGTAGTATCCACATGCCCCTGCACAAAATGACCATCGAGCCGGCCATTGAGCGGCAGGCAACGTTCCAGGTTGACCAGACTACCCGTTTGCCAGTGAGCCAGGTTGGTTTTGCGAAGTGTCTCCTCTATAGCCGTTACCTCATGATACCCATCGCCCGTACTTTCCACGGTCAGGCATACACCATTATGACTGACACTCTGGTCGACTTTCAACTCATGACTGATAGGAGAGGAGATGCGGAAACTAAGATTGGAACCCTGCTGGCGGACCGATTCTACCCGGCCCACTGATTCTATAATACCTGTGAACATGCCGCAAATTACTGGATATTTGCCTATACTGCCTGCCGGCCTGGTGATTCAGTAAAGTTTTGCCAGCCCGGTTGGTGGTTATATCATAATTTCTCCCTACCTTTGCCACCCGATATTTATAAGACCTAAAATATACCAAGGGAGGTATTAAACATTATGCTTATCATCGATTCAAAAGATTGCGAAAACATCGACAAAGCGCTTAAAAAGTACAAGAAGAAATTTGAAAAGTCTAAGACGCTTCTGCAATTGCGTGAACGTCAGAGCTTTACGAAGCCTTCTGTAAGACGCCGTGGTCAGGTTCTCAAAGCAATCTACCGTCAGCAGATAGCTAGTGGCAAGATCGAAGGTTAATCCTTCCCGCTAAATCATATTTGGAAAAGCTGCAGCATTTGCTGCGGCTTTTTTATTTCCCGCAATAAACTGCCTGATTCCGTAGTTTTGAATACGTTATGACGGCAACGCCTCTCCAGTCTTTTCTCGATTACCTCAAATTCGAAAAACGGTATTCGGCCCATACGATCGGTTCTTATCAAACCGACCTGGAGCAGTTTTTTACCTACCTCGAACAGCAATACGGTTCCCAGCCACTACATGCCATTCAGCCCGTATTTATCCGCAGTTGGATGGCGGAATTGAAATCGGAAGCAGGCTTAAGCAGCAAGAGTATCAACCGCAAATTGTCGAGTCTCCGTTCGTTTTTCAGGTACCAGCTCCGGCAGGGGCTCATTAAAACGATGCCTACCGCAAGTCTTCCTGTACCCCGGCAGGCCAAACGTTTACCTGTATTTGTAAAGGAAGATGAGATGCGGGGGCTTTTACAGAACCTGGCGGCCAGTACCGAAGATTGGAAAAGCCTGAATGCACGTGTGCTGATCACTCTTTTTTATGCCACAGGCATGCGCCTCAGCGAGTTGATAAACCTGAAAACCAGGCAGGTCGATTTTAGCCGTAAGCAGATAAAAGTACTGGGAAAGGGAAATAAGGAGCGGATCATTCCGGTGCCTCCGGCTGTACTTGACCTGGTAAAGCAGTATGAAGCGGAGAAAGCAAAGCAACTGGGTGCAGATGAACCCTATTTGTTACTGACCGAAAAAGGCCGCCGCCTGTACCCCAAATACGCCTACCTGCTGGTGCGCGATTACCTGGGGCAGGCCAGTACACTTGATCAGAAAAGTCCACACGTGCTCCGGCACAGTTTTGCCACCCACCTCGTCAACCAGGGAGCGGATCTGAACGCGGTAAAAGAACTGCTGGGACATGCCAGCCTTGCCGCTACCCAGGTGTATACGCACAACACGATCGATAAGCTCAAAGACGTCTATCGGAAGGCTCACCCCAAAGCCTGAAAAAATAAAATAGCCCCGGTAAAATTTTAAGAAAAAATGTTTGCATTCCCCCTCGTTTTATACTAAATTGAGGGTGACAAAAAGAACGGATGAATCCGCTATTTGTCAACGCTAGCAGTTCTTTCAAATTATTGTTTCACTGATTTAAAAAAGTTGATTATGAACGTAAACATTCAAACGGTCCGTTTTGACGCAGACTCCCGGTTGGTTGACTACATCAACAGGAAACTTCAGAAACTGGATACATTTCATGACCGTATTATCAGAGTGAGTGTTTTTTTGAAACTCGACAACGTAGTTCATACGATTAAAGACAAGGTTGCGGAAATCAGGATACACGTACCCCGCCATGAATTTTTCGTGAAAGCAACAAGCAAATCCTTCGAAGGTTCTTTTGACAATGCGTTTGACTCTATCGTCAATCAGATAAAAAGAAAAAAAGAAAAGCAAGCTGCCTGAAAAAACATTTAAACGCCCCGGCCCCGCCGGGGTTTTTTATTTTCTTTTACAACCGCGCCAGGTTACCTGGGCGGTTTTTTTGTATTCACCTGTATGAGTTTCCGTTTTGCCTGCTGGATTATACTGACCAGTATTGTTTTAAATACCTGTAGCCGGCCTCGTCAGCGGCAGCAGAATGTGATTGCTATTCAGCCGCTCGGTATAGTTGATGCAGGATTGCTGCAGTATTTGAAAACAGAAATAACGATCCTTCATGGCATACCGGTAGAAGTGTTGCCGTCGCAGCCATTGCCGGCCGCAGCTTTTGAAAAGGAGCGGGGGCGTTACCGGGCCGACCTGCTGCTCGCTTATCTCGAGCACTGCGGACAGGGGAAATTCGAAAAGATAATGGGTATCACAGCGGCGGATATAGCAACCACCACCCAGGGGCGCAGCAGTTGGGGAGTAATGGGGCTGGCTCGTTTGTATGCAGCTCCTGCTGTGATATCTTCATTCCGGGTACAAAAAAAACTGCGTTCCGTACAACAGTTCCGGCAGCGAATGCTCACCCTGGCCAGGCATGAATTAGGGCATACCTGGGGTTTAAGCCATTGTTCTTCCTCTTTTTGCCTGATGCGTGATGCAGAAGGGAAAATGAAGCTGGATAGTGCCGGTTTTTTCTGCAAAGCCTGTACAGGCTTAGTTTCGCGGCTGTAATACTCCTCTGCGAAAAACTACAGTTTTGAGAAATAATGCACAAGTGACTGAAAACAAAGAAAAAAATCCCCGTAGAAATTTTTGCAATTATGAAATTCCCTTACCTTTGCCTTCCCAAATTTTAAGGGGTAGTTCTTTGATCATTTCCTGAACAGAAAAATGTATGTGAAGGAAATTGATAATCATCCTGATCCGGTTATTTTTGCCGGAAAGGAAATGCCACTTTAGCTCAGCTGGTAGAGCAACTGATTTGTAATCAGTAGGTCGTTGGTTCGATTCCGACAAGTGGCTCCTGGATGACCGGTTTTTACCGGATTCAGCAATGGGCAAGTAGCCAAGTGGCCAACGGCAACAGACTGTAAATCTGTCCTCTTCGGAGTTCGGTGGTTCGAATCCATCCTTGCCCACGATTTCGATTTGAAAAGGTGTTGATGTGAAGATTTGAAAATTGACGCCAGTTCATTCGGATCTGTTCTTTGAGAAATGAAGGCGCTGATTTTTTATCAGTATGGTAAAAGTCAGATCAGCGGAGGATGTGCCAATTTTCAAATCAGCACATCTTCAAATCTTCAAATCAATTATGCGGGAGTAGCTCATTTGGTAGAGCGATAGCCTTCCAAGCTATAGGTGGCGAGTTCGAGCCTCGTCTCCCGCTCATTCAGAGAGGTGACAGGTGAGCGAGAGAGGCCGGTAGGCAGGAATTGCCGCAACGGTGAGCTGTCTACTTCGACAAAAGCCGTTGTAGCTCAGTGGTAGAGCACTTCCTTGGTAAGGAAGAGGTCGTGAGTTCAATTCTCATCAACGGCTCTACAGTTACCTGGTTAGCTATACCCGGGTACTGCTATCCTGCGGATAATGAGATTTCGGTTTTTCGAAAGGCTGGCCTGTGCCAGCCTGTTGGAATTATAGTAAATTCGTAAACACAACTTTAAAACACATAACAATGTCAAAAGAGACCTTTAAGAGGGACAAACCTCACGTAAACATTGGTACGATTGGTCACGTTGACCATGGTAAGACCACTTTGACTGCCGCTATTACAGAGATCCTTTCTAAAAAAGGTCTTGCGCAGGCAAAAAAGTATGACGAAATCGATGGTGCTCCCGAAGAAAAAGAGCGTGGTATCACAATCAACACTGCTCACGTGGAATACCAAACCGATAGCCGTCACTACGCACACGTGGATTGCCCCGGTCACGCTGACTACGTTAAAAATATGATCACTGGTGCTGCCCAGATGGATGGCGCTATCCTCGTGGTAGCTGCTACCGATGGTCCCATGCCCCAAACTAAAGAACACATCCTGCTGGCCCGTCAGGTAGGTGTACCCCGTATCGTGGTATTCATGAACAAGGTAGACCTGGTTGATGATCCTGAACTGCTGGATCTGGTAGAAATGGAAATCCGCGACGAGCTCACAAAACGTGGCTTTGACGGTGACAATACTCCCATCATCAAGGGTTCTGCTACTGGCGCCCTGGCTGGTGAAGAAAAATGGGTTGGTGCCATCACTGAACTGATGGATGCTGTAGACAGCTACATTCCGCTGCCTCCCCGCCCCGTTGATCTGCCCTTCCTGATGTCTGTAGAAGACGTATTCTCTATCACAGGTCGTGGTACCGTTGCTACCGGTCGTATCGAGCGCGGTCGCGTTAAAACTGGTGAGCCCGTTGAGATCGTTGGTCTGATCGAAGCTCCCCTCACTTCAACTGTAACAGGTGTGGAAATGTTCCGCAAAATCCTGGACGAAGGTGAAGCTGGTGACAACGCAGGTCTGCTGCTCCGCGGTATTGAGAAAACTCAGATCCGTCGTGGTATGGTTATCTGCAAACCCGGTTCTATCACTCCGCATACAGAATTCAAATGCGAAGTATACGTACTGAGCAAAGACGAAGGTGGCCGTCACACACCTTTCTTCAACAAATACCGCCCTCAATTCTACTTCCGTACAACTGACGTAACTGGTGAAGTAGAACTGAACGCTGGTACTGAAATGATCATGCCTGGTGATAACACTTCACTCACTGTGAAGCTGATCCAACCTATCGCCATGGAAAAAGGTCTGAAGTTCGCCATCCGCGAAGGTGGTCGTACTGTAGGTGCCGGTCAGGTAACTGAAATTATCAAGTAATTGAAATTTCTTTGAAATATATCATTTAGCTAATTGGTCCCGCCCAAAGCGGGACTGATTAGCTAAATGAATCTACGGGCATAGTTCAATGGTAGAATAGCGGTCTCCAAAACCGTTGATGGGAGTTCGAATCTCTCTGCCCGTGCTGAACAAAGGTTTAAGAGTTCAAAAGTTTAAAGGTTTAAGGCTAACGGTCTGATCTGTCCTTAAGCATTTGGAATTTAAACTATTAAACCTTTAAACATTTAAACCCCTAACTTTAAGGGCATGAATAAAATTGCAACATACTTCCGGGAGTCATACAAAGAGCTGACTGAGAAAGTGACCTGGCCCAACTGGAAACAACTGCAGCAATCAACTATGATTGTGCTGATTGCCACCCTGGTCATTACAGCCATGGTGTCGCTGATGGACTTTGTGACCGGCGGCGCATTGAAGCTCATATACAACCAACTATTCAACTAATGGAAGCTACTACAACCCATACAGACAACGCTCAGCAGCAGGAAACCAAATGGTTCGTGTTGCGGGTGGTGAGCGGAAAAGAGCGTAAGGTGAAAGAGTACCTCGATAAGGAAATTTCCCGCGGCGGTTGGAGTGAAGTGGTAAAACAGGTCTTCCTTCCCGTAGAGAAAGTTTATAAGGTACAGAATGGTAAGAAAGTAATGCGCGAGCGCAACTATTACCCCGGCTATGTGATGATTGAAGTGATTGATGGCAAACTGAGCGATGACCTCCGCGATACCATCAAAAACACCAATAGCGTTATTCATTTCCTCGGTAAAGACAACCCCATTGCCCTCCGCAAAGCTGAAGTCAATAAAATGCTCGGCAAAATGGATGAAATGGCTGAGTCTGGCAGCTCCAGCATGAGCGAACCCTTCATTGTTGGTGAAACCATTAAGATCATTGAAGGACCATTTAATGACTTCAACGGCGTAATTGAGGAAGTTAACGATGAAAAGAAAAAACTGAAAGTAACGGTTAAAATCTTTGGCCGCTCTACTCCGGTTGAACTGAACTATATGCAGGTAGAAAAGATCAGCTGATCTTCCTGTCCTGATATTTTATTGAAAGCCATTCGCCAAGCGGATGGCTTTCTTATTTCTGACTAAATTTGCTCCCTGCCGCGGCATGAATAAATACACTGCATGAAAGCCAAACTGAAATTCCTGGCCATTTATTACCTGAGCTGGATACTCTTCTTCGATATCATGCGCCTGGTTTTCATACTGTATCACCACGACAGATCTGCCGGACTTTCCTGGCGCACGCTGGCTGCATCCTTCTGGTATGGCCTGCGGATGGACCTTTCGGCAGCAGCGTATATCGTAGCCCCGGTATTTCTCTTCGTCTTACTCAGCCTGTTTATTCATTTTTTCCGCCGGCTTACGATCTATAAGATTTATACGTTTACTATTTTACTGGTAGTGGCATTGATCTCCCTGGCTGACCTTGAATTATACAACGCCTGGGGATTTCGGATCGATACCACACCGCTACGGTTTCTCAGCACCCCTCATGAAGCCTGGGCCTCCGTAAGTCATCTCCCACTTTTCTGGATCGCGCTCGTATTCCTGAGCTGTTATGGATTATTTTATTTCTGCTTTAAAACTCTGCTGAAACATATTTTTTTCCAGCAGCAGAACAATGGCAGGATTCTGACAGGAATTGTTCTGCTCGTTCTTATGGTGTCACTTATCATACCCGTAAGAGGCGGATTACAACTGGCCCCGCTTAATCAAAGCAGTGTGTATTACTCTACGAGTAACTATGCCAATCATACCGCGATCAATGCTACCTGGAATTTCCTGCACAGCTTATTCAGTAAAGGTGCCTCGGGCAAAAATCCTTATCAGTATTTTACCGGCAATACCTATCAGCCGGTGGTAGACAGCCTGTACCGGCAGGATTCGCTGACAATACCTGCTGTTCGGTTCAATGATGCCGTACCGACCAATATTATCCTGATCGTATGGGAAAGCCTTACCGAAAAAGCACTGCATGTAAAAGGGAGCAATGGAGAACCTGTATTACCCCAGCTACAGGCGCTCAGGAGTGAAGGCATTTATTTCAGTAATGCCTATGCCAGCGGAGACCGCACCAATAAAGGAGTACCTGCTATATTCAGCGGGTATCCGGCAATGCCCAACACTACTATTATTCATAACCCCGGCAAATCGGTAAAACTGCCTGTTATTACGCAGGGGTTCAGGCAAAGAGGTTATAAAACACCTTTTTATTATGGTGGTGAGCCGGAGTTTGCCAATATCAAATCCTACTTGCTGCATGCAGGCTTTGATCCGATTATAGGAAAAGATGATTTCAGTACGCAGGATATGAATTCAAAATGGGGCGCTCATGACGGCGTTGTGATGAACAGACTGCAGAAAGATCTGGCTCAAACGAAACAACCCTTTTTTGCCGGTTGGCTTACGCTCAGCAGTCATGAGCCATTTGAAACGCCGGTGCCGGTAGCGATTCCCGGGCATGATCAGGCATCACAATTCCTCAATTCACTTCACTATACTGACCAGGTGCTGGGAGAATTTATCCGTTATTGCCGGCAACAAACATGGTGGTCGCATACGCTGGTGATAATAGTTGGTGATCACGGTCACCCTTTACCATCTACCGGGCACAAAGCCGATGATTTCCGGACACCCATGTTATGGCTGGGCGGAGCGGTAATGCAACCGGGAAGGGAAGTGAAAAAAGTGGTTTCGCAACTCGATATTGCTGCCAGTCTGCAGATACAGGCAGGTATAAAGCCTGTTGGTTATCCATTCAGTAAAAACCTTTTTACCGCAGATACAACGGGCTGGGCCTTTTTTACCTTCAATAATGGTTTTGGATTTGTCAACGAAAAAGGGCGTATCGTTTACGACAATGTAGGCCGCCGGCCTATTGAGCAGCAGGGAGATGCAGGGGAGGCCGAAATCAGAGCCGGCCAGGCAATGCAACAGGCTACCTATCAGGATTTTTCAGTCAAATAGTGCTATTTAACTCTGAAGGCTACAAAGTAATAGTTGTTGGCCGCAGCAATTAACTCAAATTCCTTATAATAAGACTGTGTAAAATCCAGAAATGCTCTGAACTCATGCGTGGGTACGGCAAACTCATCGAAGAAGACGATATCATCTTTTTTCAGATAAGGAGCCAGTGTGCTCAGTGTATATAAAGTCGCCGAATAAAGATCGGCATCCATCATAATTACATTCTTTCTGTTGTTGTCAAGATTGGGTAAAAAGGCGGGGAGGGTCTGCTGAAAAAGCCCCTGGTGGAAAGTTCCTCTGCTGTCATCTATTTTTGGAGGTTCGCTGTTGTTATCGAAATAGCCTTTTTTGAACGGCCCCCAGTCTTCGGGAAGCCCGGTAAACGTATCGAACCCATGAAACCGGGTAGCGGGGTGCGGGTTTTGGGAAACAGCCCAGCGAAAAGACTGCCCCTGGGCTACTCCAAACTCCAGGTAGTTGATCGGCTGGTTTTTTAAATCCTCTTTTTCCCAAACCCATTCGTACATAGGGTAACGCTTATCATAGTTCCATTTGGAAGGGAAATCGTTGCAGGCTATTTTCCTGTTTTTACTGATCCAGGCAGACAACTTTGTCATATATACCAGGTTGAGCTGGAAGCCGGAAAGCCAGCCAAACAGATGGTGCAGCTGCAGGCGTGAAAAAAGGAGTTTTGTATAGCGGATCAGAAATAGTTTCATCCATAAAGGTTTAAAAGTCAGTGACTGTTCAATATTTGACAGGCGCTGCAAAAATAGCCGGAAAGCAATTAGCCGGAGCCCATCAGACAAAAAACAGGGAATATGCAGTGTGTAAAGGAACAAGCTGAACCTATAAATAAATAGGAAACAGCCGATAAAAAACACGAAAAGAGAAGAAAATCAGAATATACACAGTATCTTTGCAGCCCCAATCAGTTCTTTTTTTGGATATCCGGTTTAATGCCGGCGTATCCAGGGAATTTGGGAGACCAGAAAATTTGTACATAATGTACTGATTAAGTGGTCGTTAACACCAAAAAAGTTTTAAAAATGGCTAAAGAAATCACAGGCTATGTGAAGCTTCAGTGCAAGGGTGGCCAGGCCAACCCGGCACCTCCGATCGGTCCAGCTCTGGGTTCCAAGGGTATCAACATCATGGAATTCTGTAAGCAGTTCAATGCAAGAACGCAGGACAAAATGGGAAAAGTTCTTCCCGTACTTATCACCGTTTATTCTGACAAGAGTTTTGAGTTTATCATCAAAACCCCTCCCGCAGCAATTCAGCTGATGGAAGCCGCCAAAATTCAGAAAGGTTCTAAAGAAAGCAATCGCGCCAAGGTTGGTAAAGTAACCTGGGATCAGATTGAGGTTATTGCCAAAGACAAAATGCCCGACCTGAATTGCTTTACCGTTGAAAGTGCCATGAAAATGGTAGCTGGTACGGCTCGCAGCATGGGGCTCAATGTAGAAGGTAAAGCTCCCTGGGAAAATTAATTTGTTTTATCTGCCGGAGCAATAGCGATGGCAGGCAGACATGAACCTTTGTTCCACTGTAGTAATAACGAAAGTGGGATCCAAAAAAAGAATCAAAATGGCATTCATCAGTAAGAAAAGAAAAGTTGCTGAAACAAAAGTTGACAGCAACAAAGCATATTCCTTGAAGGAAGCTTCTGCACTGGTAAAACAAATTACCACCTGCAAATTTGATGCTTCCGTTGACCTGCACGTGCGCCTTGGTGTTGACCCCAAGAAGGCTGATCAGGCTATCCGTGGTACAGTTACCCTGCCGCATGGCACCGGTAAAACCAAACGTGTACTGGTACTTTGCACGCCCGACAAAGAGGCTGAAGCAAAAGCTGCCGGTGCTGATTTTGTAGGTCTTGACGAGTTTGTAACCAAAATTGAAGGCGGATGGGTTGATGTGGACGTTATCATTGCCACACCCTCAGTAATGCCTAAAATCGGTAAACTGGGTAAAGTACTGGGTCCCCGCAACCTGATGCCCAATCCCAAAACCGGTACGGTTACCAACGATGTAGCAGGTGCAATCACCGATGTAAAAGGCGGTAAAATCGCTTTCAAAGTTGATAAAGTTGGTATCATCCACGCTTCTATCGGCCGTGTAAGCTTTACTCCCGAAAAAATTGCTGAAAACAGCCAGGAGTTCCTGAACGCTATTATCAAAGCCAAACCGGCTACAGCGAAAGGTACTTACCTGAAAGGTATCAGCATGGCCAGCTCTATGAGCCCCGGTATCGCCATCGACACCAAAGCATTTGTACATTAAGATCTTCCGTGCTTTCCGCCGGAAAGATCTTATTAACTGACCAGTCAAAATCTTAATAAAATGACTAAAGAACAAAAAAACGAAGTGATCGAAGTGCTGAAAGGCAAGTTCGCTCAATATAATAACTTCTACATCGCCGACACTGAGTCGCTGAGCGTAGAACAAGTTGGTAAGCTGCGCCGCGCCTGTTTCAACAAAGATGTTGAAATGAAAGTGGCTAAGAATACGCTTATCAGAAAAGCGCTGGAATCGCTGGACAGTGAAAAATATGCAGGTGTTTATGACTCCCTGCATAAAGTAACTGCCCTGATGTTTTCAGAAAACCCTAAAGAGCCCGCGCTGATCATCAGCTCTTTCCGCAAAGAAAGCAATGGTGAAAAACCCGTGCTCAAAGCGGCCTTCATCAATGGTGATGTGTATACAGGCGACAACAACCTGAAAGCACTTACGCAGATTAAGACGAAGAACGAGCTGATCGGCGAAGTGATCGGTTTGCTGCAGTCACCCGCCAAACGCGTACTGGCTGCCCTGCTTCATCACCACGAGCAAAAAGCAGGTGGTGCCGAAGTTGCTGCACCCGCTGCAGAATAATCAAGCGAGTATCTGGTCCGCCTGACGGACTGTATACCATACAACAAATTTTTTTAATCACTCCGCCGGAGTCACAAACAATGAAGGCGGGAAAAATTTAAATCAAATGGCAGACGTTAAAGCATTAGCTGAAAGCCTGGTAGCCCTGACAGTAAAAGAAGTTCAGGAACTGGCTGATTTTCTGAAATCAGAATATGGTATCGAACCTGCTGCTGCTGCAGTTGTAGTAGCTGCTGGTGGCGATGGTGGTGGTGCCAAAGCTGAAGAAAAAACAGCTTTTGATGTTATCCTGAAAAATGGTGGTGCATCTAAACTGAACGTAGTTAAGATCGTTAAAGATCTGACTGGTCTTGGTCTGAAAGAAGCTAAAGAACTGGTTGATGGCGCTCCCAAACCCGTTAAAGAAGGCGTATCTAAAGCAGAAGCTGACGATATCGCTGCCAAGCTGAAAGAAGCTGGCGCTGATGTTGAAGTTGCTTAATCTTACTTCTTCATAAAGGAACCCCGGTAGCAATACCGGGGTTTTTTATTGCCCGCAATGCAGATTCAAGTAGTAAATTGCAACACCTGAATCAATCTTTCTTCATACCTATTCATCTGCTCATGAAGTTTCGTTTGCTTATCGCATTTATTGGTGGCGCATTACTCCATGCCAATGCCCAGACAGTCAGTAATGTAACAGACCCTGTAGAATGGATTAATCCACTTATGGGCACCGACTCCAAACCCAGTCTTTCAAACGGGAATACCTACCCAGCTATCGCAGTGCCCTGGGGTATGAACTTCTGGGTACCGCAAACCAACAATATGGGCAACGGATGGGCTTATCAGTATGCTGCCGATAAAATCCGTGGCTTCAAACAAACACACCAGCCTTCGCCCTGGATGAATGACTATGGTCAGTTCTCTATCATGCCCGTTACCGGCAAGCTGAAATTCAAACAGGATGACCGGGCCAGCTGGTTTTCTCATAAAGCAGAAATAGCGAAACCTTATTACTACAGCGTATACCTGGCCGATGCAGATGTGACCACTGAAATCACCCCAACCGAAAGGGCCGCTCAGTTTCGCTTTACTTACCCCGGCACCGACAGCGCCTTTATCGTGATCGACGCTTTTGATAAAGGCTCACATGTAGAAATACAACCAGACCGTAAACGTATCATTGGTTATACTACCCGCAACAGTGGTGGTGTGGCTCCCGGCTTTAAAAACTATTTTGTCATTGAAACAGACAAACCCTTCAGCCTTACACGTACCTGGCGCGATAGTGTGCTGGTATATGACAGCCTGAGCGTATATGCCAATCATACCGGTGCTGTTATCGGGTTCCGTACCAAAAGAGGGGAGCAGGTAAACCTGCGCGTAGCATCTTCTTTTATCAGTTACGAACAGGCCGCACTCAATCTGTCGAGAGAGTTGGGTAAAGACAGCTTTGATCAAACCTGCAAAAAAGCAAAAGACAGCTGGAATAAACAGCTGCAGCGGATACAGGTTTCCGGCGGTACTATTGAGCAAACGCGTACTTTTTATTCCTGCCTTTACAGGATGCTGCAGTTTCCGCAACGGCATTATGAATACGATGCCAGCGGGCAGATTATGCATTATAGTCCCTACAATGGCCAGGTACTGCCCGGTTATCTTTATGCAGGTACCGGCTTCTGGGATACATTCCGCGCGTTGTATCCTTTCCTGAACCTGTTTTATCCTTCTATCAACAAAGAGATGCAGGAAGGGCTGATAAATGCGTATAAAGAAGGCGGCTTTTTACCGGAGTGGTCGAGCCCCGGATTCAGAAACGTAATGGTGGGCAACAACTCTGCTTCTGTAGTGGCTGATGCCTATCTGAAAGGAGGAAGAGGGTATGATATCGAAACGCTTTATCAGGCATTGGTACATGGTGCCAATAATGAAGGTCCCATGTCGGCCGTGGGTCGCGCCGGTGTTGCCTACTACAACGAACTGGGCTATGTACCCTACGATGTAAAGATCAACGAAAATGCTGCCCGTACACTCGAATATGCCTATGATGATTTTTGTATTTACCAACTGGCCAAAGCGCTGAACAAACCGCAGGCGGAGATTGATCTCTATGCCAAACGTGCACAGAACTACCGCAACCTGTTTGATAAGGAAACCAACCTTATGCGGGGCCGCAACAAGGATGGCAGCTTTCAGCAACCATTCAACCCATTCAAGTGGGGCGATGCATTTACCGAAGGTAATAGCTGGCATTACAGCTGGAGTGTATTTCACGATATCCAGGGGCTCATCAACCTCATGGGAGGACGCGCTACGTTCACTCAAATGCTTGACTCGGTATTTTCCATGCCACCTGTTTTTGACGAAAGCTATTATGGCGGTGTCATTCATGAAATCAGGGAAATGCAGATCATGAACATGGGACAATATGCTCACGGCAATCAACCCATTCAACACATGATTTATCTTTACAATTATGCCGGGCAGCCCTGGAAGACGCAATACTGGGTGCGGCGGGTAATGGAGCAATTGTATAAACCCACACCCGATGGTTATTGTGGTGATGAAGACAATGGGCAAACCAGTGCCTGGTATGTATTCTCTGCGCTGGGTTTTTACCCGGTCTGTCCGGGTACTGATCAGTATGTATTGGGAACACCGCTTTTCAAAAAAATAACAGCCACATTCGAAAACGGGAAGAAACTGGTCATTGATGCACCGCAAAGCTCGGCCAGCAACCTGTATATTCAGTCATTGAAATGGAATGGTGCTTCCTACAACAACAACTGGATCAGCCATACAGCACTGCAAAAAGGCGGTACACTTTCTGTTTTGCTTGGCGGAGTACCCAATAAGCAACGGGGTACACAGCCGGCGGCTTTTCCTTTTTCGATGAGCGCAGCTGCAAAATAATTACGAGTTTTTTTCACCAATAAACTTAAACGCCTAATGAAAATAGTCGTAAAGTTTTCCCTGCTGGCAAGTTTAATCCTGGCCGCTTCTTGCCAACGGGAAATAACAGATGAATTGTTGACCGAACCAGGTAATCAGGATTCAGCTACTGTCAACAATCGGGTGATGCTGGTCAATACCCAGATATATGATCCTGAAGGATTTGCCTATGGCAGCTATTATACCCTATATGAAGAAGATACTTTACAAAAAACAATAACAGCCTATTTTGATACGCTGGACGTAGGCTATTACAGATATTATTATGACGATTTGAATCGACTTACAAAAATTCTGATTTATAATGCTGATACAATGCGGCTGGTGAATAGCAGAGATTCGTTTGTGTTTACACGGCCTGCTGAAAATAAGATTACGATGACTTATGACGGAGGGGTGGAGCATTATGACATAGCTGATATAGGAGGGGGGCGAAAAAAAATCCTAATTACCCAGGACGGTAAGAATCCGCAATATCACCGGTCGGAGTTCTATATATCATCAGGCGGATGGCCTGATTCAACGATTGAATTGGCAGACCGGTTTAATACGAACCAATCAGATTCATATCGCACACACTATCGGTTTGATGCTTCTGGTAAACCGTTATCTATTCAGTATCGTTTTGAACAGGATCCATCATCGGGGTACCAGCTTACCGATTTGGAATTTAATAAGGATGCTCAGCCCAATACTTTTCTGGATAGTTTTCTGGGTAAGCTTGCAGGTTCCGACATGCAGTGGAATTTGTTATTGTTGAACAAAAGTCCAAGCTATGAGTTGTTTTATGAGATGTCGGATCATTTATTTCTGAGAAAAGGAACTGTATTGAATCTGAAATATCGTACCCGGATTTATGACCGGGCGGGAAATCTGGATGTTGAGAGTATCCTCTATGACGAGACGATTGAACCGGTCTATGATACTCGCGGACGTATCACTAAGTTGACTATTAAAAATAAAGGCAAAATGTATCGTCAACCGGAGATTACTTATTACAGGTAAGTATTGAAACAAAATAGCCAGGCCTTACAGACGGAGATAGGGAAGCATTCTTTTTAATATCGAATCATTCATCGCATGCAGTTGCAACAAATGCTGTAGATCGGAGAAGGGTCCATGCAAGTTCCTGAATGCGATAATCTGACTGGCCAGCGATCGCCTGATATAGGGATGCCTGCTCAATTCTTCTATACCGGCTTCATTGAGCGATAAACGAATTTGTTGTCCGGGCTGGCAGGTGAGCCGGGGCCTAATACGCTGATAGACTGAATCAGGTAATCCAAATACCTCCGCAACCTGGCTTACCTGGTAAAAACCACCCAGTGCCTCTCTGAACTTAATGATCCGGCTCGCCAGTTTGGGACCAATACCCGGCAATGCCTCCCAGGCGGTACTGTCGGCCTGGTTGATGTCGGGCAGGGTAGAAGGTGAAGGGGAAAAGGAAGAAGGTGATTTAGCAGGAAACTTGTTTGTTGCCGCAGAAGCAGGTTCCGGTATCTGTACATAAGGAATCAATTGTTCGGCCTGATCCGGATGCAGTCCATATATACGCCGGAGATCTTCCGGTGCCCGGAAACGTCCTCCCTTTTGCCGGAATTTCATAATGGTACCTACAGTCTTTGCTGACAGGCCAAAAGACAGCCAGCCAGCTTCGGAATGAGTGTTGGGGTCAAAAGCAACCAGGTTTTTAAGCGGGTTATTGCGGCCAGGTGAGTTGAATTTCCTGGCTTTATTAAAAGAAGCCCTCATTGAATCATCTCTGACTGTACCTGATTCGAGTGTGGTCAGAGCCTGCATCCACGCTGTATCTCTATCGGTCTGCCATCGGGGTACAGGGCGTGAACAATAGTAAGGTAAGATGATCGCCATTGTCAATAAAAAAAGAAGGGTCAGAATCGCCAGCCGCTCTTTTCTTGAAAAGACAAAATACTCCTGTATAAACCATCTCCATTTCATGATCTGTACCTCTGTGCTAAGTTAAAAACAGGAGGTCGCTGTTCCTTGTTTTTTTCATCGCTTTATGGTGGTGTTTTTCTATTCCAAAAATGTTTTTTTCTGTAAAATAACGGAGCGAAATGGCGTCCAGCCGTGTATACTGTGCCGGCGTCACAGATTTTTTCAGCTGTAAGGGAAAATTTTCCATACAGACTATTTCCGGTTCATAGTCAGGCTTTCCGCGTCAAATCTGCCGTCAAAACACCGTCTTTTGCCGGGTTTTTCACCAATTTTTGGCGGGATTTTTGTCGGCAACTTTTTCTTGTCGGATTGCTATTATTCCTTACCTTTGCTGTCCTTTATTTTGGCCAAACATATTTTGACATTCCAAATCATTGCTAAATAGTTGATTTTCATGGGCTATTGTTTCTGCGGAAATGATTGCCTGTGAATGATTTGCTGTCATTATTATCTTAAAACCGGTTTTTAAGCATATGTCTTCTACAAAAGTGAACTCAAGAGTGGACTTCGGTAAGATCAAGCACCTGGCTGAAACTCCCGACCTTCTTGAAGTACAGATTCAGTCTTTCAAAGAGTTTTTCCAGTTAGAAACGACCCCGGACAAACGTAACAATGAAGGCCTGTTCCGGGTATTTAAGGACAACTTCCCGATCACCGACACAAGAAACATCTTTGTGCTCGAGTTTCTGGATTACTTCATTGATCCGCCCCGCTACACTATTGAAGAGTGTATGGAGCGTGGTCTTACTTATGCCGTTCCCCTGAAGGCCAAACTGCGCCTTAGCTGTAACGACGAAGAGCACGTAGACTTCCAGACAATTGTTCAGGATGTGTTCCTGGGTAATATACCTTATATGACCCCCCGCGGTACATTCGTGATCAATGGTGCTGAGCGCGTAGTCGTTTCTCAGCTGCACCGCTCACCCGGTGTATTCTTTGGTCAGTCTGTACACCCCAACGGTACCAAAATTTACTCTGCCCGTGTGATCCCCTTCAAAGGTGCATGGATGGAGTTTGCTACCGACATCAACAACGTGATGTACGCCTACATCGACCGGAAGAAGAAATTCCCGGTTACCACCCTGCTCCGTTCTATCGGCTACGAAACCGATAAAGACATCCTGGAGCTGTTTGGTATGGCCGATGAGGTGAAAGCCGATAAAAAACTCCTGTCTAAATATGTAGGCAGACGCCTGGCTGCCCGTGTACTCCGTACCTGGGTAGAGGATTTTGTAGATGAGGATACCGGTGAAGTAGTATCTATCGAGCGGAATGAAATCGTAATGGAGCGCGATACTGTTCTCGACGAAGAAGGTATCGATACCATTGTAGATATGGATGTAAAGAGCGTATTCATTCAGCGCGAAGATGTAGGTGGTGACTATGCCATTATCTACAATACCCTGAACAAGGATACTTCCAACAGTGAGCTGGAAGCCGTTCAGTTTATCTATCGCCAGCTGCGTGGTGCCGATGCACCTGATAACGAAACTGCCCGTGGTATTATCGATAAGCTGTTTTTCAGCGATAAACGTTATGACCTCGGTGAAGTAGGCCGTTACAAAATCAACCGCAAACTCAGTCTGGATGCTCCGCTGGATCAGAAGACACTGACCCGCGAAGACATTATCCTGATCATAAAATACCTGGTACGCCTCACAAACGGTAAAGCAGAGATTGATGATATCGATCACCTGAGCAACCGTCGTGTACGTACCGTAGGCGAGCAGCTCTATGCCCAGTTTGGTGTAGGTCTGGCCCGTATGGCCCGTACCATCCGCGAGCGGATGAACGTGCGCGATAATGAGGTATTTACTCCTGTTGACCTGATCAATGCCCGCACACTGTCTTCTGTGATCAATTCCTTCTTTGGTACATCACAGCTGTCGCAGTTCCTCGATCAGACCAACCCCCTGTCAGAGATCACACACAAACGCCGTATCTCCGCACTCGGACCAGGCGGTCTGAGCCGTGAGCGTGCCGGCTTTGAGGTGCGTGACGTACACTACTCTCACTACGGACGTCTGTGTACAATCGAAACACCTGAAGGTCCCAACATCGGTCTGATTTCTACACTGTGCGTACACGCCAAGATCAACGATATGGGCTTCATCGAAACCCCCTATCGTAAAGTAACCGACGGCAAAGTGAATATGAAGGAACTCGAGTTCCTCAGTGCAGAAGAAGAAGACCTGGCAAAAATTGCCCAGGCCAATACGCCGCTCGATGATAAAGGCAACTTCGTGGAAGAAAAGATTGTGAGCCGCGAAACCGGTGACTTCCCGATCCTCGACAAAAATGAAGTGGAATTCATGGACGTGGCACCCAACCAGATCGTGGGTCTGAGTGCTTCCCTGATTCCATTCCTCGAGCATGATGATGCCAACCGTGCCCTGATGGGATCAAACATGCAACGTCAGGCTGTACCCCTCATCCGTCCCGATGTACCTGTAGTAGGTACCGGTCTGGAAGGTAAAGCAGCCCGTGATGCACGTATCCAGATCCATTCAGAAGGCGAAGGTGTGGTTGAGTTTGTAGATGCCAACGAGATTCATGTTCGTTACGATCGTGATGAGGCCGAAAAACTGGTAAGCTTTGAAGAAGATCTGCGCGTATACCGCCTGACCAAGTTTATCAAAACGAACCAGGAAACCTGTATCAACCTGAAACCTGCCGTTAAGAAAGGTCAGAAGGTGAAAAAAGGAGACTTCCTTACCGAAGGGTATGCTACACAAAATGGTGAGCTCGCTCTTGGTAAAAACCTGAAAGTGGCCTTCATGCCCTGGAAAGGTTACAACTTCGAGGATGCCATCGTGATCAGCGAACGCGTGGTAAAAGAAGATATGTTTACTTCTGTTCACATCTCTGAATATGAACTGGAAGTACGTGATACAAAACTGGGTGAAGAAGAACTGACTCCGGATATCCCCAACGTGTCTGAAGAAGCCACTAAAGACCTGGACGAAAACGGTATCATCCGTATCGGTGCCAGCGTAAAAGAAGGTGATATCCTGATCGGTAAGATCACTCCTAAAGGAGAGTCTGATCCCACTCCGGAAGAGAAACTGCTGCGCGCCATCTTTGGTGACAAGGCAGGTGATGCCAAAGACGCTTCCCTGAAAGCACCCAATGGTGTGGAAGGTATCGTAATTGGTAAAAAACTCTTCCAGCGCGCCAAAAAAGACAAGAACGCCAAAGTACGTGAGAAAGCAGCCATCGAGAAACTCGAGAAAGTGCACGAAAAGAATGAGAGCGATCTGAAAGAGATTCTTCTCGAAAAGCTGACTACACTGCTGAAAGATCATGCTTCTGCCGGTGTAAGCAACAACTTTGGTGAAGTACAGATTGGCAAAGGCGCCCGATTCACAGCCAAAAACCTGGCTGGCCTGGATTATCAGAATATCAATCCGCTGGGCTGGACTGGTGATGCTAAAATCGACGACCAGATCAACATCCTGCTGCACAATTTCAATATCAAATACAACGAAGAGCTGGGACGTTACAAACGCGAGAAATTCAATATCTCCATTGGTGACGAACTGCCTGCAGGTGTATTGAAGCTGGCTAAGGTTTACCTCGCTGTTAAGCGTAAGCTGAAAGTAGGGGATAAGATGGCCGGTCGCCACGGTAACAAAGGTATTGTGGCCAAGATCGTGCGTCAGGAAGATATGCCATTCCTCGAAGATGGTTCACCTGTAGACGTAGTGTTGAATCCGCTCGGTGTACCAAGCCGGATGAACCTGGGTCAGATCTACGAAACAGTACTGGGTTGGGCCGGTCAGAAACTGGGTGTAAAATTTGCTACCCCCATTTTTGACGGTGCCAGTACCGAAGAGATCGAAAGCTATTGCAACGATGCAGGCATTCCGAAATTTGGCCACACGTTCCTCTATGATGGTGAAACGGGTGAGCGCTTCCACCAGAAGGCTACCGTGGGTATCATCTATATGATCAAGCTGCACCACATGGTTGACGATAAGATGCACGCCCGTTCAATCGGACCATACAGTCTTATCACACAGCAGCCGCTCGGTGGTAAAGCTCAGTTCGGTGGTCAGCGTTTCGGGGAAATGGAAGTATGGGCACTCGAAGCTTACGGTGCTTCCAACATCCTGCAGGAACTGCTCACGATCAAATCTGATGATATCATTGGCCGTGCCAAGACGTATGAAGCAATTGTAAAAGGTGATAACGTGCCGCGTGCAGGTATCCCCGAATCATTCAACGTACTGGTTCACGAATTGCGCGGTCTCGGTCTTGACCTGAAGTTTGAATAAGTTATAAAGTTTAAAGGTTTAAATGCCAGGATCACACAAAGGTCACCAGCTTTTAAACCTTTAAACCTTTCAACTTCTAACGTAACAACAATAAAAATCTTAGAAATTCAAATATGGCTATCAAAAAAGATAATCGTCCCAAAGCAGCGTTTTCGAAGATTACCATCGGTCTGGCTTCGCCCGACACGATCCTTGAACGCAGTTATGGTGAAGTACTGAAGCCTGAAACCATCAACTACCGCACCTACAAACCCGAACGTGACGGTTTGTTTTGCGAGCGCATTTTTGGTCCTGTAAAAGACTACGAGTGTGCCTGCGGTAAATATAAACGTATCCGTTACAAAGGCATCGTGTGTGACCGTTGCGGTGTGGAAGTAACAGAGAAGAAAGTTCGCCGTGAACGCATGGGACATATCAAACTTGTTGTACCCGTAGTTCACATCTGGTATTTCAAATCGCTCCCCAATAAGATTGGTTACCTGCTGGGTACCAGTTCCAAAAAGCTGGAAAGCATCATTTACTATGAGCGTTTCGTAGTAATTCAGCCCGGTATCCGTGCTGATAAAGGACAGAACGCCGGTGATCTGCTCACAGAAGAGGAGTACCTCGATATCCTGGATGCATTGCCCAAGGATAACCAGTATCTGCCCGATGATGATCCCAATAAGTTCATCGCCAAAATGGGTGCAGAGGCTGTACATGACATGCTTCAGCGTATTGATCTGGATCAGTTGTCATTCGATCTGCGTAATGCTGCAGCAACAGAAACTTCTCAGCAACGTAAAGCAGATGCCCTGAAGCGTCTGAGCGTAGTAGAAGCTTTCCGTGATGCCAATACCCGTATCACCAACCGTCCTGAGTGGATGGTAATGCAATATATTCCTGTAATTCCACCGGAATTGCGTCCGCTGGTTCCCCTTGATGGCGGTCGTTTTGCGTCATCTGACCTTAACGATCTGTATCGTCGTGTTATCATCCGCAACAACCGTCTGAAACGTCTCCTGGAGATCAAAGCTCCTGAGGTGATCCTCCGAAACGAAAAACGGATGCTGCAGGAAGCGATCGACTCACTGTTCGACAACAGCCGTAAATCAAATGCGGTAAAAGCCGAAGGTGGCCGTGCGCTGAAATCACTTTCCGATGTACTGAAAGGTAAACAAGGTCGTTTCCGTCAAAACCTGCTCGGTAAACGTGTTGACTATTCCGGTCGTTCCGTTATCGTGGTAGGTCCTGAAATGAAACTGCATGAGTGCGGTCTGCCAAAAGATATGGCTGCCGAGCTCTTTAAACCATTTATCATCCGCAAGCTCATTGAGCGTGGTATTGTTAAGACCGTAAAATCGGCCCGCAAGCTGGTCGATAAGAAGGAAGCCGTGGTTTGGGATATCCTCGAAAATATCCTGAAAGGTCACCCGGTGATGCTTAACCGTGCCCCAACGCTGCACCGTCTTTCTATCCAGGCTTTCCAGCCCAAACTGATCGAGGGTAAAGCCATTCAGCTGCACCCGCTGGTAACCACGGCCTTCAACGCCGACTTTGATGGTGACCAGATGGCGGTACACGTGCCCCTGAGCAATGCCGCTATTCTCGAAGCACAGCTCCTGATGCTTGCTTCACACAACATCCTGAACCCGCAAAACGGACAGCCCATCACCCTGCCTTCGCAGGACATGGTACTCGGTCTGTACTATATCTCTAAAGGCAAAAAGACTACTGAAACCGAAAAAGTGCGCGGTGAAGGCATGGCATTCTACTCAACTGAGGAAGTGATCATTGCCTACAACGAGAAGAAAGTAGACCTGCATGCCTGGATCAAAGTGAAAGCAAACATCCGCAATAGCGATGGTCTGCTGGAACACAAACTGATCGAGACTACCGTAGGACGTGTGATCTTTAACCAGTTTGTACCTGCCGAAGTAGGCTTTGTGAATGCACTGCTCACCAAGAAAAATCTTCGGGAGATTATTGGTGACATCATTGAAATCACCAACGTTCCCAAAACAGCGAAGTTCCTTGATGATATCAAGCAGCTTGGTTTCCGCACCGCCTTCCAGGGTGGTCTGTCATTCAGCATCAATGACCTGATTATCCCCGATGTCAAGGAAGAGTTGCTGGAGAATGCGAAAGGTGAAGTAGATGAGGTGTGGGATAACTACAATATGGGTCTTATCACCAACAACGAGCGTTATAACCAGATCGTAGACATCTGGAGCCGTGTGGATACCCGTATTACTGAAACACTGATCCGCGAGTTGAGCAGCGATAAGCAAGGTTTCAACTCCGTATATATGATGCTTGATTCCGGTGCCCGTGGTTCCAAACAGCAGATCAAACAGCTGGCTGGTATACGGGGTCTGATGGCCAAACCACGTAAGTCTGGTTCTACCGGATCTGAGATCATCGAAAACCCGATCCTTTCCAACTTTAAAGGCGGTCTGAACGTATTGGATTACTTCATCTCTACCCACGGTGCCCGTAAGGGTCTGGCGGATACGGCCCTTAAAACAGCCGATGCCGGTTACCTCACCCGCCGTCTGGTAGACGTAGCCCAGGACGTGGTGATTACCGAAGAGGATTGCGGCACACTGCGTGGTATTGCAACATCTGCTCTCAAAGACAACGAAGATATTATCGAACCGCTGGCAGATCGTATCGAGGGTCGTACATCACTCCACGATATCTACAACCCTGTTACCGAAGAATTGCTCATTGCAGCCGGTGATGAGATCACACCAGATACTGCCCGTAAGATTGAAGCAGCAGGTATTGAAACGGTTGAAATCCGTTCCGTACTCACCTGCGAAAGCAAACGCGGTTGCTGCGTGAAGTGTTATGGTAAAAACCTGGCATCCGGTATCCTGGCACAGAAAGGTGATGCAGTAGGTATCATCGCTGCCCAGTCAATCGGTGAGCCCGGTACCCAGCTTACACTGCGTACCTTCCACGTGGGTGGTGTTGCCGGATCTGCAGCTGTAGACTCTACCCTGGTTGCTAAATTCGATGGTACCATCCAGTTCGATGGTCTGCGTACTGTAACCACAGAGAATGCAGAAGGCGATAAAGTACAGGTAGTAATCGGTCGTACCGGTGAGGTACGTATCGTGGATACCAAGAATGACCGCCTCATGATCACCAACAACATTCCTTATGGTTCTACACTGATGGTCAAAGACGGTCAGAAGATCAGCAAGGGAGATGTGATCTGCACATGGGATCCGTTCAACAACGTAATCGTGGCCGAAATCAACGGTATCCTCCGTTTCGAAAACGTGATTGAAGGTGTTACCTACCGCGAAGAGTCTGATGAGCAGACCGGTCACCGCGAGAAAGTGGTTATTGAAACCCGCGACAAAACAAAGATTCCTTCTATCGTTGTAGACGGTAAGGAAAACAAATCATACAACCTGCCTACCGGTAGCCATATCATGCTCGATGAGGGTGATGATGTGAAGGCCGGCCAGGTACTCGTGAAGATTCCACGTATCCTCGGTAAACTGCGTGATATCACCGGTGGTCTGCCTCGTGTAACCGAGCTGTTTGAAGCCCGTAACCCAAGCAACCCCGCAGTGGTATCGGAGATCGATGGTGTGGTATCTATGGGTTCTATCAAACGTGGTAACCGCGAGATCGTGATCGAAGCCAAAGACGGTGTGACCAAAAAATACCTCGTGCCGCTGACCCGTCAGATCCTGGCACAGGATGGTGACTTCGTAAAAGCAGGTTCACCACTTTCTGATGGTCAGACCTCACCACAGGATATCCTTTCTATTCAGGGACCATTTGCAGTACAGCAGTATGTGGTAAATGAGATTCAGGAAGTATATCGTTTGCAGGGTGTAAAAATCAACGATAAGCATATCGAGGTAATCGTACGTCAGATGATGCGTAAGGTAAACATCGTGGATCCGGGTGATACACGCTTCCTCGAGGATGATTCCGTTGACAAGTTCGAATTCCTGGAAGAGAATGATTATATCTTCGATAAGAAGGTGGTGACAGAAGCTGGCGACAGCAGCAAAATGCGTCCCGGTCAGATCGTTAGCCTCCGTGAAGTACGCGAAGAGAACTCCATTCTCCGCCGCAACGATAAAAAGCTCATCGAATACCGTGATGCCAAACCCGCTACCTCATCACCAACACTGCTGGGTATCACCAAGGCATCTCTGGGTGTGCAAAGCTGGATATCTGCCGCTTCATTCCAGGAAACAACCAAGGTACTTTCATCTGCCGCCATCCACGGTAAGACAGATGATATGCTGGGACTGAAAGAAAATGTGATCACTGGTCATCCGATCCCTGCCGGTACTGGTTTGCGCGATTTCGAAAACATGATCGTGGGCAGCAAAGAAGAATACGAACTGCTGCAGACTACCCGCGAAGCCATGGCATTCGACGAAGAAGAATAATAAGGAGCCGGTTATAACGGCGCCCCATAGAATCAAAGGAGCGAGATCAACTCTCGCTCCTTTTTATTAAACACAGGCCTTTGTTAAGAGAATCTTAAAGTGACCAGGATGCTTATCTTTGGCCGGACGATGAACCTTAATTTGCACAAAACGACTGCATGAAGTGAACGTTACATTTCCTTCTTTTACTGATCTTAAGTGAAATGATACCTTCATTTCATCTGTCGCCTCAAACATGACACGATGAAAAATGTGCTGCTGACCTGGAATATTGTATTGACGCTTGCCGCTGGTTATCTGTTTTATGCCTACTACACCGGTAAACAGAAAAGTAAAAGCCGTATTCAGGCTGAGATTGCCAAAACAGTTGGCCCTTCCGGCCCTTTCCGTATTGCCTATTTCGAAATGGACTCTATCGAGAGCAGTTATCAAATGGTCAAAGATGTGAAAGCCGAAATCACTAAAAAGAATGAAGAACTGGGTGCTGAAATAGCTAAACTGGGTCAGGAAATGGAGAACCGCCAGCGCTATTATGAGCAAAAACAGCATACCATGAGCGAGGACGATGTACGCAAAGCCCAGGAAGACCTGATGCGTCTGAATGAAAACCTGAAGACCCGTCGCCAGAATCTCGAAAACGAATACCAGGATTTTGTATTTCGCCGCAATCTGACGGTACGCAAGGAAATCGAAAAATTTCTGGCTACTTTCAATGAGAATAAGAAATATACCTACATCATGTCGTATGAGCAGGGGCTCTTTTATTACAAAGACACAGCCTACAATATCACCGGCGAAATAGTAAACGGCCTTAATCAGGAATATAAGAAAGCGAAGAAATAATGTGCTAATGTGCTGATGTTGGGTTTAAAGCGTATAAAGGGTATAAATAGTTTAAAGTGATTTCTTTAAATTATTTATACCCTTTATAGCTGGCGGCACCCAGTCACTGATCATACATCAGCACATTAGCACATCAGCACATCAGCATATTAGCACATCAGCACATCAGCATATTAGCACATTTCCTCCGAATTACTTATCTTGATCGCCAAACCCCCTTACATGGCAGAGGAAACCTCTTTTAAACGATCGCTAGGATTAGTAGATGCCACCATGATTGTGGCAGGCTCTATGATTGGCTCCGGTATCTTTATCGTGAGCTCCGATATTACCCGCAATGTGGGCAGTGCCGGCTGGCTCATTGCAGTCTGGCTTATTACCGCTTTTATGACCATTACAGCTGCCGTTAGCTATGGCGAATTGAGCGGCATGTTTCCGAAGGCCGGTGGTCAGTATGTATACCTCAAAGAAGCGTATAACCCGCTGATGGGGTTTTTGTATGGCTGGAGCTTTTTTGCTGTAATCCAAACCGCCACTATTGCGGCCGTAGGTGTGGCATTCAGCCGCTTCACGGCTTACCTGATTCCACAGGTAGGGGAGGATAATATATTGCTTACCCTGGGCAGTCTTAAAATATCTGCAGCGCAGGTGCTGGCTATTGCCGTAATAGTATTGTTGACCTATACCAATACCCGGGGAGTAAAGGAAGGCAAGATCATTCAAACCACCTTTACTTCCGTAAAACTGATTTCCCTGTTCGGGCTCATTGTGCTGGGCTTTATTCTTGCCAAAGAAAGCTTCTGGTCTTCTAACTGGGAGAATGGCTGGGCTGCTACACAGGTTCCCAAAGATGCTGTTGGCGAAGTAGCACGCGATAACTGGCAGCCTATTGGTGGTGCTGTGCTCATAGGCGCTATTGCCGCTTCCATGGTAGGGTCTATTTTCAGCAGCGATGCATGGAACAATGTGACCTTTATTGCCGGTGAAATCAAAAATCCGAAACGTAATATCGGCCTGAGCCTTTTCCTTGGAACACTGATGGTGTCATTTATTTATGTGGCGGCCAACTTTATGTATCTCCATGTATTGCCACTGCAGGAAATAGCCTATCCTACAGGCAACCGTGTGGCCGTAGCAGCTTCTGATGCCATTTTTGGCCCCAGTGGCTCTACGGTGATTGCCGTAATGATTATGATTTCCACCTTTGGCTGCAACAATGGACTGATCCTGGCCGGCGCTCGTGTATATTATACCATGGCACAGGATGGACTGTTCTTTAAAAAGGCCGGTCATCTCAATAAGAATGCCGTACCTGGCTGGGCCCTTTGGGCACAGGCAGTGGTAGCATCTTTGCTTTGCCTCAGCGGCAGCTACAACGATCTGCTCACCATGATATCTTTTGTAGTGGTAATTTTTTACGCACTTACCATTGTGGGCATTTTCATTCTGCGCCGTAAGCGCCCCGAACTGGAACGTCCCTATAAGGCATTTGGCTATCCTGTATTGCCGATCATTTATGTGCTGCTGGGGCTGACCTTCTGTATTTTCCTTGCCATCTTTGAGCCTCTGTATTCGCTCTGGGGCTTGGGGATTGTGCTGCTGGGTATTCCGCTTTACTATGTAGCTATTGCAGTAAGAAAATAAATAACCCGTAATAAATAACTGGTATACGCAGCTCTCGTCAGGGCTGCGTATTTTTTTATTTCATATCAGCAATACTCCGGTCAACCATCTTATCCATATTTACATACAGGTCAAACAGGAGCTTTGCAATAGCAAAAACCAGGATGAAGCCTTTGCCACCACCGAAGACCAGAAACATGCTGCCTACGATGACGGTAAACTGCTGAATGAAAATGCGACCATACGGCATAAACATGATCTTCATGAGAGGGGTGTTCTTATACGCGCCTGATGATAAAAAAGGAATGACCTGCTGAGCAATATAACTGATTACAAAGGCGCCCAGCATGAGGGCAATATCACCATTGATATAGGTATACCAGTAAAAAAAGAAATGCAGGGGGCCTTTACCGGGGGGAATGATGTTGGCTGATCCGGCAAATATGGAGGATTGTACAGCAGCAAATATCCCATAATGCATAATGAAAAAGAAAATGAAGAAGAACCCGCTTTTCTCTACACTGCTGCCTTTATTGTACCAGGTATCGCGCGGACGTGCAAATAAGGTGACGACCACCATTTGAAAGACGGTAATGATACCCACAATCAGGGTCTCCATGGCATATACGGTAAAAACTTCCACCGCACTCCATCCCCAAAACCATACGCCCACAATGGGCAATAGATTGGCGGCAATAGTAAAGAGGTCTGCCGGGCTGTATTTACGCTTGAGCATGTCGGGGAGATCAATAGGCGACAAAATAGCTTTTTTTGACCGCTCAGAAAATACCCGCCGGCACGGATTCTATGCAACCTTACCCCTGTACCAGCCACCATTGATTGCCCCAACGATCCTGTATGCCTGCAGTATATCCATAATCTCTTTGCTGAGGTGCCATCAGGTCTTTTGCACCCGCTTTTATTGCATTATTATAAATCATATCTACATTTTCCACGTAGATAAACATACCGGCCGCCTGGGTCTTCCATTGTTCGGTAGCCTCTGCAAACATGATCACCGCATCGCCCACCCTCAATTCGCCATGCACAATACGCCCGGCTTCGTCAGGCATGATCAATTGGTCTTTTGAGCCAAATACTTCTTTCATAAATACATGAAAGGCGGCAGCCTCCGCAATGATGAGATAAGGCATTACCGGCAGGTACTGTTGAGGAATATTCATAGCTTTTTTTATTAATGATGATCAAAAATAGAGCCGCTATACAAGATGAAATTGGAAAAAAACGACATTCTGACCGCTGTTAATGACTCCATTCAGATTTCAGCATGACTTAACCTCCTGTTGAAATCTCGTATCTGCGATATTCTACGTTTTCTATGGATAAAATTTCCGGCAGATTTACACAGATAAATATTCCCCGGCCTTTCGGACAGCGCCATTCCCTAATCGCGCCAGACAGTGCCTTCGGCATTTCCCTTAAAAAATTCGCGTGGATGAAAACCGGAAAATTCTCTGAAATCATGAATAAAATGTGACTGGTCATAATAACCACATTGCTGGGCCAGGGCTGTTAGCGACAGGAAGTCTTTATTGTAATGCCGGGTGGCGTGTTGAAAACGGCTGATCCGGCTGAATAGTTTGGGCGTAAAACCGGCCAGTGATTTGAAGCGCCGCTCAAACTGCCTCTGCGAAAGAAATGCATGACTGGCCCACTCGCTCACGGGCGACAAATGAGGCTGCTGTTGCAAGGCAATAATGCAGGACGCGATCGGCTGGTCTGCCGCAGGTAACTCCCGCAAATGCTGCCGGAAAAAAGTATTAAGTACAGATAGGCGTTGCTGGTTATTCTCTGCCAGCATTACCATTTCCTGCAATTGCCTGCCCGATGCACCCAGTAAGCTGGGCAGATCCGGCATTTCATTGCTCAGCGTACTGGCTGGCATATTAAACAAAACCGGAATAGCAAAAGGATACATGTATACCCCAAAAATGCCAAAACCGGTATCAATGGAATAACGCCTATACTGATGCGAAGGTCCCTGAAGACCGGTAACAGCGGTGGCTGCGGCAATGTTCTGCTTATTCAACTCATCAAATACACCGGCATAATGAAAGACCATTTCCACACTGCCGCAGGCGAGTGAGCGATGGGTATAGGGTTCATCACCCTCCAGTATCCAGTAAAAACGGATCAGGGATCGCAGGTCAGGAGGTGGTATTATGGTATGATAGCGGATCATGACACTGGACAGTGATTTCTTAAAGATAGGCCAATCTCTGCTGGCGCGAAACACCTTAATTTTGTGATATGAAGAAAGTTGCAGTCATTGTTGCCGGAGGTTCGGGTACGAGAATGGGGAGCACCCTGCCCAAACAGTTTTTGTTATTAAAAGATAAACCAGTTCTGTACTTTACACTAAATACATTTCTGCAGGCTTATCCCGATATGCAGATCATTCTGGTATTGCCGGTGGATTATATGGAGATGGGACGCGAGATCATCGATGCCTGGTTTGATGCCGACCGGGTACGGGTTACCGCCGGTGGCGACAGCCGTTTTCAGTCTGTAAAAAACGGGTTGCAGTTGATCGAAGAAGAATCAATTGTATTTGTACACGATGGGGTACGTTGCCTGCTTACAACCGATCTTATACACCGTTGTTACGAAACAGCTTTGCAAACAGGCAGCGCCATACCGGTAGTACCCTGCAAGGATAGTGTACGTCTGGTGCATGCTGAAGGCAATGAAGCGGTAGACCGAAATGCCATTGCACTGGTACAAACACCCCAGACGTTTCACAGCAAGATTCTTATTCCCGCATTTCAGATCGATTATAAAGATAAATTCACCGATGAAGCTACAGTGGTAGAAGCTTTTGGACTAAAACTTACACTGGTACCCGGCGAAGAGTCGAATATCAAGATCACACGGCCCGAAGATATGCTGCTGGCAGAAAAGCTGCTGGAAACCCGCTCTGTCTGATCATTTTTTGAGCCAGCGAATAAACCAGGGCAAACGGTTTAATTGTAGCGCCGGATAATTTTCCTGCTGTGCCCCAAAGCCTCTGTAAAACCGGGCTACCGTAGCTATATCAGAACCTTCAAAGTCAAGTATACGTAATTGCATAGCATACTGCCTTATAAACTGATCAATGAGCATATGTGATGCACCAGTATGCCGGCTGTCAGGACTATTGCCTGGTAATATATAAAAAGCACGACCTTGTTGTACAAAGAAGATAGCTGAAGCCAGCAACTGTCCGTCTGCACCGGTGACTCCGTAAGTGAAAGATGCATTACGTTGTTCCAGCATTTTGTACAACCGCGATAATCTACTTGATTGATCAGGCGATAATGGCTGATAGCTTAGCGCCATTATCTCGGCAGGAGCGATATCTTTTTTTACCAGCAAACCTGTTGTTTCCGCTTTGCGGAGATTGCGTAAAGTGTTTTCATTGTATGACTGGCGGATAGCTTCATAGGGCTGTTGCAGCGGCAATACCAGGTTGATACGCGACCGGAGTGAATAACCCTCAGTCTCCGGCGGATTGCGATGATGCAGACAAATGTCCCAGTACCTGTACTGCACAGGAATGGCATCGAGAAAGGCCCGAAGCAAAGCCGGTGAATTATCTGACGTGATTAATCCGAGTTGAGGTGTAAGAAAGGGCTGATACAGATATTGAATGCCATATTTTTTACGGCAGGGCAGCGGCATCACTGCCTTATAGTTGCCAAGCACCAGGGCTGTCCACCCGGGTACCATCACGTCGAGGTACCAGGAGTATGCATAAATATGATCGGGTGAATGAAGGCCTACACAGGCATCCCAGGCCTGCCGGTCAATGTCCCGGTGTTGTATAAATGCTATATCCTTTTCTGTATACATCAGAAACCGAGATTGCGGTTGATCTTGCGCAGACTGAAATTGGAAAAATCAATAGAGAAAGAGATTCGCCTGAGCAGCCGCTCGTTTTTGGGTATGGTAGATTGAATATAATCTTTGAAAGGCCGGCTGTATATGAGGGGCAGGTAAATATTCACAACTTCTTTGAATAACGGAATCTGCAAACCGGCATCGAACAGGAAACGATCCGTATTGGCATTTCTTTTCCAGGCTTCTGCATAAGTACCTACATCGGCAAATACTTTTAGGGGAATGCGGAAGGGGAGAAGATTCAGCGGGTTGACCTGGTCGGGAATAGTCGTACTGAAGTTGAGGGCAATAAGCCAGTCATCTGTGCGTCCTACTTTTTCCGCCAGCATATCCGTTCTGGTTTTGAAAGCGCCATCACGCTCCATGATCTGCTGACTGGCCCATCCGTCAAATTCGTTGCGGCCGGCAAAATAATCGCTGTAGGTATAGTCTTCCTGGCCGTTGGCCCCCGTCATATTGAGATGATAACGATCGGTTGCGAACTGTTTGGAGAATGTTTTGGATGAAGTATAAAAGAATTTACCGGCAAAGAACCGCGCATTTAATCCGCCACCGTTGGCATAATTAAAAAAGTAATGGCCGGTAAAAGCAGCGCGGACAAAATCGGTACCCTGCTCGAGTTTAAATTCCGCTTTGTATGGATAGAGGGCGCGGAAATTCTGCCAGACAGCTTTTAGCTGGAGCAATGTACGGTTGGCAGATCGTTTACCGTAATTATCCACGAGAAGGGTATCGGTACCGGTAAATACGGAGTCTCTGGAATAACGCAGGCCCTGTTCGGTAATGAAATAGCTTTTGAGTTGTATATACCGCTCGCGTGTGCTACGCGCGTTTTTTTCATCGAAGGTAAAGCGCAGTGAGGGAACAATCTTATGAAAGCCGAAATGCAGTTTTTTGTTTTCTGGTGTGGTAAAATCGTTGATGCTGAAAGCAGCGGCACTCACACCTGCATCGATACGATAGAATAGGGCCTGTTTTGGATAAATGCTGTAGTTGATAAAGCCATTGCCTGCCAGCCTGCTGGTGCCGGTAGCATAGAGCGGGGCGAGCAAAAAGCTGAAGCGGGGCATGGGTAATCCCATATTGGTAACCAGTGCACCAACCATGAGTTTGTCATAGGTATTCATACCAATGGCAGGACTCAGCAGTAAAGTATGGGCAGGCCGGTTTTTGAAGTAACGGCTCCAGAATGCGGGGCTCAACGGAAAGCCGGCCTGTGTACCTTTTCTGCGTGCATAGGGCAGGGGACCGGTGGCCTGCAACAGGCTGAATGCACTGTCGAGTGAGTGGCCGGCTGCTTTCTCCATCGCTACTTTGAAATCTGCAGGCGCCGGGTGTTTAAACTGCCATTGCGCCACATAACTTTTCATACCTGCATCAAACGCCGCAGTACCCATTACCTGCTGCAGGTATTCGAGCCACATGGCGGTTTTGGCATAAGCATCCAGATTATAGTTGACCTGACTAAAGCTGTCGGCAGGTGTGGCAATAGGCTGGTCGCGGTACAGGGAGGCAGAGGTTTCTACCAATGCGTTGCTGATGGCATGAAGGGGAATCTGTTGTTTACCAAACTTCACTTCTCCTTTACCATTCCCGATCTGTGTACTGTACCGGTTGTCGTAAAAGCTATTAAGGCCTTCGTCCATCCAGGGATAGCTGCGTTCATTGCTGCCCACAATCGCCTGAAACCAGTTGTGGCCAATTTCGTGTGAGATGGTATAATGAAGTAAACCTTCGCTGTCGTTGGGGCCAATGAGAGCAATGCTGGGGTACTCCATGCCGCCTCCGTTACCGGACGGTCCCTGCACAATACTAAGTGTGCTGTATGGATAATTGCCCAGCCACCGGCTGCGTGCAAGGAGTGACTGACGCATCATAGTCAAACTTTTTTCCCAGCCCGGAGCTTCGGCCGGTATAAAATAACTCGACAGGGAAACAATGGAACCATTGTCGAGCCGGCAGGTGTCCTGCAATACCCGGAAGCGTTTGTCGGCAAACCAGGCAAAGTCCAGCACATTTTCTTCCCTGAAATGAAGTGTCTTTTGTGTACTGGCCGAAGGAGGAAATTTCTCTGTGACTGTTTTGATGGCGCCAGACCTGGCCTTTTCCTTCCGTCGTTCAGGAATCCATTCAAACCCGGACCGGCCGCTCAGCCAGTTTTTTTCGCTTTCATCCATCAATTGTCCGGTAGCAGCCACTACGTAGTTGGAGGGTAGGGTGATATGTACATCGTAGGTACCGAAATTGCTATAAAACTCGCCCTGATCGAGGTAGGGCAATGGATGCCATCCATCACGGTCATATACGGCCGGTTTGGGATACCATTGGGTGATCTGGTAACGTTGCCCCTCATGCCCGCTCCTCGAAAACACCTCGGGCAATTTCACATGAAACGGTGTGGTGATCGTTACTTTCTGCCCCGGCGGTAATGGCGTTGGCAACATCAGACGAATGATGTCTATATAGTTGGGATGATCTGCTGTTTCTGCATGCTGATCATTTACCTTAAAATCGAGCCGGTTGATATAACCTCTTTCTTCCTGTGTGGCAAAATAAAAGCGGGTGCTGCCATTTTCAAGCAACTGATCGCTCAGTGCGGTCTTATCGTTTTTGTATGCATTGGGCCAGAGATGAAACCAGATGTAATGAAGGGTATCGGGCGATTGGTTATAATAAATAATACGGGCAAAGGCATCGAGGGTATGTTGCTGATCGTTGAGTGATACATCAATTGTATAATCAACCCGCTGTTGCCAGTATGGAGTTTGTGCGCGAAGTGAGCAGACGCATAACAGGGCGGTTAGGCCGGTCAACAGCTTTTTTTTCGATAGGAACATATTTCAAAAATAGAACCTATGGCCCGCAATTACAAGCAAATATTCCGCTACTTGCCTTTGCCCTTCCAGATGATACGCAGGGTATGAGCCATGATCTTGAAGTCGAGGGCCAGGGAGATGTTTTCAATATAGATAAGATCAAATTTGCTGCGTTCGATCATATCGTCCACATTTTCGGCATAACCAAACTGCACCATTCCCCAACTGGTTAGGCCGGGTTTTACTTTAAGCAGGTATTTGTAATAGGGAAAACGGGCTACGATCTGGTCGATATAGTATTGCCGCTCGGGCCGTGGACCTACCAGGCTCATTTCTCCAATCAGGATATTCCAAAGCTGCGGCAGTTCATCGAGCCTCCATTTGCGCATCACTTTACCCCAGGAGGTTATACGGGGATCATGGTCTGATGATAAGGCCGGACCGCCTGCTTCTGCCTGTGGGATCATGGATCTGAATTTATAAAGGCGGAAAGGTTTTCCCTTGTAACCTACCCGTTTTTGGGAGTAAAAAATGGGTCCGCGATCGGTCAGCCATACCCGCAGCATCACATAGAGCATCAGTGGAGAGAGGATGATCAGCGAAAATGAAGCTGCCAGCACATCTATCAGTCTTTTGATATGCTCCTGCCATTCGGGAATCAGGTTGGTACGAAGGTCGATGAGCGGAGCGCCCAGCACATTGATCGTTTTGACCGAACCCGCCAGGATATCGAGTGTGTCGGGCAGGATTTTTATTTCCACATCCTTTTCGCTTAAGCGGTTGATCAGGTTTTCGAGCTGCGGATACTGTGTCTTTTCCAAACCCAGCACCACCAGCTTAATGCCATGCTCATCAATAACCTTTTCGAGGTTTGATAACTCACCCAGCTGAGGCAACAATCCCTGCAGGGGGGCAGCCTGGCTGGTGCTGCCGGTACTCACGAAGCCGGCAAACCAGTAACCGCCATCGCCCAGTTGCCGCGAGGTGGCCTTATACAGTTTCACCGCATTTTCCTGACTGCCCAACATCAGTGCAGGAAATCTGACACGGCCTGTAAGCAGCTGCCATTTTACTTTATTAAGAAACAGCCAGCGGCAACCAAATGTGAGCGTAAAATGAATGCCGCCCAGGAGTGCCAGTACGGAATAGAAATAATGTGTGCCCGGCGAAGGATCGTCGAAGATGTATATAAAAAAAAGTGCCAGGCAACCGAGAATGGTACAAATGATGGTCCGGAATAATTCTACCATCCGCGATTTTTTGTACAGCGAATTATACGTACCCGCCAGTGTATATAACAGGATCCAGCCCGCAGGTACAATCAGCACAGCATCGAGCCATGATTTTTCAGGAAGGGCATGTGTGGCAGGGCCAAAAAGCCATTCGGTTCGCACCAGCGTTACAATAAGCCAGGAGAGGGCAGCAGCAAGATAGTCGGTCAGGATATACCAGGACAATGATATTTTCTTGTCACCATTCATCAGTGTGAGATCACATTATTGCCGATTTTGGAAAGTATCTGGTGAGCTACATCCATGGCCATAAGACCATCGATCTCTGATACAACTGTTTTGGTGTTGGTAAGGATGGCGTTTTTAAAAGCGGTCAGTTCTTCTTTGATCGCATTTACTTCGGGTATGGCCGGGTTTGAAACGGCAACGGTCTTGGTGCCACTGTTGGTTTCAATATCAAACGCAAAAACATTGGAGTCGCCCGGTTCTTTCAGCTTTATTATCTCCGTCTTTTTATTGAGAAAGTCGATGCCGATATAAGCGTCTTTCTGGAAGAGTCTTATTTTCCGCATTTTTTTCATGGAGATACGGCTGCTGGTCAGATTGGCCACACAGCCATTGTTGAATTCGATGCGTACGTTGGCTATATCAGGTGTTTCGGTCATAACCCCCACACCACTTGCCGAAATACTTTTTACATCACTTTTTACAATGCTGAGAATAATATCAATATCGTGGATCATCAGGTCCAGGATTACACTCACTTCTGTGCCGCGGGGATTGAATTGTGCCAGCCGGTGTACTTCAATAAAAAGCGGCTGCAGGTGTACATCTTTTACAGCCAGAAAAGCAGGATTGAAACGTTCTACATGACCTACCTGAAACCGGATGCCGGATTCACCGGCCAGCTTTACCAGCTGACGGGCTTCCTCCATCGTATTGGCCAGGGGCTTTTCTACAAAAACATGTTTCCCTTTTTTAATAGCTTTTTCGCACCAGTAAAAATGAAAGGTAGTGGGAGCTACGATATCTACGGCGTCCACGGCATCAATAAGAGCATCGGCATCCAGGAAGCGGGGCAGTTGATACTTTTCTGCTACTTCTTTGGCGGTATCATCATGCGGGTCATAAAAACCAACCAGCTCTACATCCGGAATTTCCTTCCAGTTGTTGAGATGAAATTTACCCAGATGCCCTACACCTATTACACCGATTTTTAACATGCCTGTTTTTTTGAATAGGCAAAGATAAGAAGGAAAGGCGGAAGGAGAAATTGGGGTATAAAGGGTATAAAATGTTTAAAGAGTTTAAAAGGTGGACTACTCTTTATACCCTTTAAACTCTTTAAACCCTTTAAACCCTTTAAACTGGCAGAGACGTTATGCTTTTTTAATCTTCAATTCTATTTTCCCTTTCCTCTCCCCACTCTTCACCTTCAGCACAATCCGGTACACGGTGGCAGGCCATGATTGAAGCAGGCGTTTATCTTTTACAGCAACAGGTTCCAGGGTGGCTTCCAGTTGTTGTGGGTTATAATCCAGTGTCAGTGCCCCGGAAGCAAGCGGAAAGCGGATTTGTCCGGGTTTTACCAGTTCTGCAGGCAGGCTGGTCATAAAATGCAGGGCGGTATTACCCTTGTTTTCCTGCAATTCATAGTTATCAGTGATGCTGAATTGCTGGCCGCGTGTAAGCAAATAGCTGCGTTCCCATTTTTTTACCGCAGCAGCGGCAGGGTAGGCGGCTGCGATATCCAGGGAGAAACGGACTGTTTTTTTAGAGGCAGTAAATACCGGGTTGCCGGCTTTGTAAGCGGCCCCTTCTTTCTGCATCACTCCATTGATGAGGGGCAGATTATGCCAGGCCGACTGCATAGTCCAGATGCTGTAACGTTCGGGACCAAAAGTCTGCCGGGTATAGGTCTCGCTGCCGATATCGATCAATACAGGCTGGCCGTTATAGAAAAGAATACAACTGCCTACGTCATTATGATTATGACTTTCGGCATTGTGCCCGCCCAGGGCAGAAAAATAAAATCCATCGGTACTGCCTGCCTGGTCGCGTGCTGCCATGATCTGTGTGCCCGGCATCCACCAGTCGGCGATCAGTGGTTTGCGGGCAGGTGTCTGCAGAATAGCCGGAGCCGCCAGTGCATTTTCCAGGGTGGCTTCGATCGTCTCGGCTGGCAACTGCTCTTTCCAGTTTTGCTGTGCGGCGAGATAACTGCCAAAGCCGGTCATAATACTATCATTGGTGGCCTGACCATAACGGAAAATAAGTCCTGCATCGGGATTCAGTTTGGCGCTGGCATCTGCATAGTTGATATAGTAGCGGTCGTTGATGTAGGCTTTGTAGATATATGCCCCGATATTACGGATCAGCGGATCATTGAATTTATTAATGGATCCACCGGTGGCTTTGCTGAGCAGATCGAGGTAGTTGAAAAGCATACCACCGGCATGTGACCAGTAGGCAGGGCCTTCTTCGCATCCGCCATCGTCTTTATAATAGTTGATGAATTTATCGACCGACTGCATGCTTTTGTAGATGCTTTCGATGCGTTTCTGCTTATCTTTTTCAATAAGGAGAATGCAGGTAAGTGCATTGAAATTGCACCATACATTCCAGTTGTTGACCATGGCATCTTCCTTTAGCAGCCCCATCCACCAGAAATCGGTACGGGAATAATAGGGCTGCAATACCTGTCTGTCTATTTCTGTCGCAATACGTGAGGCGATGAGCGGACTTACTTTGTCAAACGATTTTTTAAAGAAATGATGGGTCCAGGCCATTAGGGCACCCGTAATGCCCACGCCCAGGTCAATGATCGGTTCTTTTACATCGGGCAAACCATATCCTGCTTTCTGGATAGACAGGTGTGCCGAAAGAGCCCAGGTAGTCATTTCGCAGATACTCCAGCTTCCGTCAATGATCTGGGATAAGAAGCGGCCTTTGCCTTCGGCCAGTTCGGCCAGCACCAGTTTCCGAAGTGCGCCGGTATTCTGGCTGTTTACATTCTGCATCGTATCGCGGTTGCCTGTACGCACAAATTCGAGATAAGAGCTGGCTGGTACTATCTGCCATTTATAGTTCAGTGCCTTTTCGCCTTCCTTTATCCAGGCAGTGCGGTAGTTGACGGGTATCTTTTCCCATCCGGCCCGGTCTTCGTAGGCAGGAAAACCGATCCAGCTTTTATCCTGTTTAAGCCAGCCGGCCAGTTGATCAGGGCTGATGGCACCGGCCAGCAGATTTCTTTTGCTTTGGGCCATCAGAAAGGCAGGGAGTAATACCAGTAGTAGGGGGAAAATAATTTTTCTTGGCATGATCAAAAATAGTTTAGTTAATAGGATCAGCAGGGGATTATTGATAGACTCTGACATAGTCGATATAATAAAGGGCCGGTAAAATGCTGTCATCGGTTGGACCAGGCCAGCCTCCTTCGTGCCCCAGTGCCAGGTTGAGCAGCAGGTAATTCTTTTTACGGAAAGGATCCTGGCCGGTATGGTTGGCTTTGTTGTTGAGAAAACTTAAATAAAGCTTGTTGTCGAAAAAGACATCTATTTTATCAGCATTCCATTCCAGCGCATAAATATGAAAATCCAGGCTGGGGTCAGGAATCTTCAGGCTGGTTCCGGTAGAACTGTAACCACGGGCGGTAGTATCCGGATAATGTACCGTGGCATAAACCGTGAAAGGATCTTTACCCAGGAATTCCATGATATCTATTTCGCCGCAGCGGGGCCAGCCCAGTTGGGTTCTGTTTTCTCCCATCATCCAGATAGCGGGCCAGGTGCCTTTGCCGGCAGGTAATTTGGCACGCACTTCTATACGGCCATAAAGCCAGGTCTGCTGTGCCAGTGTGTTAATGCTGGCCGAGGTATATTTTGCCAGACTGTCTTTTTCTCTTGGTTTTGTTGAGCCGGGTACATAGTAGGCATTGCGCCAGTTTTCTTTATGCGCTTCGAGTATGAGCAGGCCATTCTCAACGCGGCTGTTGGCCAGGCGCGCTTTGGTGTAATACTGCGGTTCATTGTTACGAACAAAGCCTTCTTCGTATCCCCATTTGGCCGGATCGGGCAGGCCGGTGTAATCAAACTCATCGGACCAGACCAGTTTGCGCACCGGAGATGCCGGAGATGGAACCGGTTGCTGATGCCGGTTACAGGCCGTCAAAAGGATCAGAAATGTGATGGGATAACAGAAATTCAGCATTGCTTTTATCTTCTATAAAGTTATCAGGTGTTGGTTAAAAAATCATGCCCCCGTTTCAGTGCGAAACAAGGGGCATGCCTAACTGCTAATGAACGATTGCTGACACCTCAAACGTTAGTTGACCCAGCCCGTGTTTTGTGTGAGTGACGGGTTGATTTGCGTTTCAGACGCTGGTATAGCCCAGGTATAAATATAGTCGCCTTTCCAGGTGTAAGAGGCTACGTTGGCGCCCCATACCTGTTTGATGCCGTTGCCGGCATAGAATACTTTGTCTTTCCAGGTGTTCCAGCGTAGCTCATCAAAATAATTGATGCCTTCATTGGGGAATTCGCGGCGGCGCTCATCGCGGATACGTTCACGCAGCTGGTCCTGGTTAGTCACTGTTGTAGCTGCTGATGAGTTGAGCAGGCCAACACCCGCACGCTGACGTACAGTATTTACCAGGTCCACAGCATCCTGGCTGAAGCCGATCTCATTGATTGCCTCTGCCCACATGAGTGCGATATCTGCGTAACGGATTATGGGGAAGTCGGTAGGGCCGGTGACGCGTGTAGTAAGCTGGGTAGATCCTTCATATACATATTTACGATGCAGGTAATAGAAATTGCTGCGCGTATCTGTAAACAGGTCAAAGGTTGGCGAAGATTCCAGCCTTGCGGGCCAGCGTGAAGTAAAAGTGCGGTCTGCACCATCGATGGGGCGGCCCAGGTAGGTAGCATAAGGCACTATCACGTTGGCATTCAGACGGGGATCGCGATTGGTATAAGCCGCTTTGATACGGGCTTCGTTGCCGGCAGGCAGATAGAGCGACATGTCCAGACCACGATTGGTGGCCGCGGTGATTTCTTGAGTCGTGAGATTGTCACGGAAGAAGAAAACCTCACGTTTAGCTGCGGGCATGGCACTATATCCGGGAATTACATCATCCCAGTTGAATGGTGAGCCATCGGCATTTTCATACAGATCTACAAGGTTGGGAGATATCAGGTAGGTATTCCAGCAGGAACCGAAAGAGGAACGGGTACCGCAGTAAAATTGAGTAGTGGATCCATAACCATCCAGATTTATGTGCTGAAGCGAGAAGATCATTTCATCCGATTTTTCGTTGGCCAGCGTAAACAGATCCTTGTATGAACCGGTAAACAGTTTGTATCCGGCATCTTTTACTTTCTGGAAATCATTGATCGCATTCTGCCACTGCTTCAGGTACATATAGGTCTTACCACGCAGCGCATAGGCTGCACCCTTGGTGATATGACCATAAAGGGCATCTCCAGCAGCATATTTATTGGGCAGATTGGGCTCATTGATGGCATCGGTGAGATCCTGCAATACCACTTCCCAGATTTTAGCCTCTGTTTCGCGTGGTTTGGTTGCTTCATTTATGCTGATAGGTTCCAGGTAAAGTGGCACACCCTTGTACAGCTGGTTGAGCCGGAAGTAGAAGTAGGCACGCAGAAATTTTGTTTCGGCGATATAACGCGACTTCTTTACATCGCTGGAAGGTGATTTGAGCGGAATGTTGTAGATAGCATCATTGGCACGTTTCACACCTTCATACAACTGCTGCCAGTTGGTACTGAAGATGGAACTATTGGCAGTAATGGTGCCGTTGAGCATAGCGTCCATATCACGACCCTGGCCTACAAAGCCGAGTCGGTCAAACTGATAGAGTTCATTGCCCGATGCGCCGCCGGTACTGATACTGAGCCGGAGGGCCTGGTATACACCCGTCACACCCTGGTCGGTGAGCCCATCGGTAGTCCACATCGTTTCAGAACTGGCTGCATTATAAGGAGCAGTATCCAGCAGGCTTTTGCGGCAGCTGGTCATGATGGCCGCAGTAGTTATAAAGATTAATAGCTTTTTCATCAGCTTATTCTTTTAGAGTTTGTTGATAGTGATCCGGTCGTCAGGCGACAGGTTCGTTTTTTAGAAAGTTACTGTTACGCCTGCGGCAAATTGTTTCATAGTCGGATATCCAACGCTGGGTCCGATCTCCGGATCAAGTCCGGGATACTTGGTAATCAGCAACAGGTTTTCTGCAGACAGATATACCCGTGCGCGGCTGATCAGTGCTTTGGATGTGATATGAGCCGGAATTGTATAGCCAATCTGCAGATTTTTCAGTTTAAAGAAGCTGGCATCGTACAGCCAGAAATCATTGAATACACTATTTTGTCCATCAGAATTGTATTTCAAACGGGGGTATTTGCCGTTGATGTTATTGTTAGGATCGCTGGGGTTTGCTTCGTTGTAATAATAATGGTTATTGGCAATACGCTCTGTTACATGGAAGCCGTTGCGGGTTGCCACTGTATTGTAGCCATCATTCCAGTAGTATTGCATACCAGTAGCACCAGCCCACAGCATTGCGAGGTCAAAGCCTTTCCAGCTAAGGTTTACGTTAAAGCCGAAATTGTATTTGGGTGTAGTGGATGTGCCGGTAAATTTCCGGTCAAAGCTGTTGCCATAAATACCATCGCCATTATTGTCGGCATAGATAAAGTCGCCGTAGTTGAGCAGGTTTTTATTGGATGATGTAGCTACACTTGATACAGGAGCAAAAGAATAACCGGCCGCAATCATCGCACGTACCCAGTTGAGGTCATCTGCAGTACGGATCATGCCATCTTTGGGACCGCCATTAATGTTTATGCTCCCGTCGCCATTGGTATATGAACCATCGCCACGGTATCGGTTGTAGATGTAGAAATCATACATCATGTGATCTTCAACAATTACCGAGTTGCTTGTTGTACTGTTAAATACAGCTCCATTGTTTGTTTTATAAACCCTGTTACCTCCGGCATCTGTGGTCCAGCCTTCTTCCAGTTTACCCTTGTAGTCTACAACCCGGTTATAGTTATAAGCAGCATTACCGCCGAGCGAAAGTGTAACATCGCCTATTTTCTTAGTCCAGTTCAGATTTACTTCTATACCTCTGTTCAATACAGACGCAGTGTTTTGCAGGGGAGCCTGAGCAGTACCTAATACAAGAGCAACCGGAGGTGCTGTAAGGATTCCGTCTGTGAGACGATTGTACCAGTCTATCTCAATATTCAGCGAACGAAACAGGGTAGCTTCAAGTCCGATATCCGTTTGGGTAGTACTTTCCCACTGCAGGCCCAGGTTGGCTGTAGTACCCTGCCGCAGACCAACTACGGGGGCACTATTAAATGAGTAAGGTACAGAACCGTAAACAGCCTGGTAGGCATAGTCACTGGTACTTCCGTTATTGGTTGCCCCGAAATTACCCAGTTTTCCCCATGAGGCACGGAGCTTCACATTTGTCAATGGGCTGTTCAGGTTCTGGAAGAAGCTTTCTTCAGATAGTCTCCAGCCTGCAGACACGGAAGGGAAATAACCCCAGCGGTTGCTTTTGGCAAAGCGCGAAGATCCATCATAACGCAGGTTGCCTTCTACCAGATATTTTCCTTTATAGGCGTAGTTGACACGGCCAAACCAGCTACGGATAGCGCGATCGTATTCTACTCCTTCAGTAAGGTTTGCCGCATTACCTGCTGAACTGGGTACGGTAATATTATAATCAATGAGCCCCAGTTTACTGGCTCTTAAGTCATAATAATTAAAGTACCATTCGTTGTAACCAGCCATTGCACCTATTTCATGGTTATTACCGATACGTGTATTGTATCGCAAAACCTGGTCAATAGTAACCCGATAGTCTTTTGCAAATAAATAACTGGCGCTTAACAGATCAGGTGTTGCTGTTGCAAAACGAAGCGTATTGGTAGCAAAGTCCCAGCGATCGGTTGGGAGTGTATGTGCATTGCGCTCCTGGAAACGGGTCTGATAGTTGAAACGCGATTCAAAGCTCAACCCTTTGTACAGATTAAATGTTGCATATACGGTACTGTTGAAGCGCGATTCCTGATCATGCCCGCCAGTGCCATACAGGTAGCCGAGAATATTATTGGCATTTGCAGACTCTTCCGGTGCGGAAGGATAGCCAAACTTGCCATTATAATAGGGATAAACGCCGGGCGAGGTTTGACTCAGGTAATTAAATGCCAGGTCAGTATTAGCCATTCCATAGGTTTGCAAAGACGCAAAAGTCTGAGTACCTACCGTGATCACCTTATTGATTTTTGCCTCCAGATTGGCACGGAACTGATAACGTTCTGTGCCGGTATTCTGCATCAGGCCTGGGTTATTGAGATAGTTCATGGAGAGGAGATAGGTCACTTTATCACTTCCTCCATTTACAGAGATGTTGTGGCTTTGCCCCGTTCTGTTACGTAAAACAGCATCATACCAATCGGTGTTGGGATATGCCAGCCAGTTGGGTACCCCATTGGAATTGGTACCATTGGGGTCGGCAGTGGCCGCTTCCCATTCCTGAATACGCTGATCAGGAAAAATAGTGGTCTGTCCCAGATTGGTCAGGCTTTCATTGATTAAACGCATGTGACGCGCATAATTAGTCACAAAATCGATCTTGTTCATCGGTTGCGTTTTTGAAACATAAGCGCTATAGGTAACATTTGTTTTGCCTTTGGCACCCTTCTTTGTGGTTACCAGTACAACACCGTTTGCGCCCAGTGAACCATAAATTGCAGCAGAAGCGGCATCTTTCAGTATAGAGATAGATTGGATGTCGTCTGGATTCACGGCGTCCATAGAACCAATGATACCATCAACAAGAACCAGCGGATCGCTATTATTAAGCGTACCCAGTCCACGGATATAAATATTTGCAGCATCCGAACCAGGTTTTCCCGATCCCTGACGAACAAATACACCCGGTGCAAGACCTGCCAGGGCAGATGATACGTTTGTAACCGGACGGCTGGCCAGATCAGCAGCAGAAATAGAAGCCACCGAACCGGTCATGTTTACTTTCTTTTGTGTGGCATAACCTACTACCACCACATCGCCCAGGCTGCCGGGTTTTGCCTTTAGGCTGACGCTTACAACAGCCTGATCGCCTACTACGATCGTAGTGAGTTCAAAGTTTACGGATGTAATTTCCAGTGTTGCACCTTCCTGTGCAGTAATGGTAAACTTACCGGCATTGTCGGTAGTAGTACCATTCTTCGTGTTTTTGACAAATACAGACGCTCCGGCTACCGGCAAGCCCGATTCATCGGTCACGGTGCCGGTAATAGTTTTGGTCTGCGCTAAAAGTGTGAGGGGAAGCAGAAAGACGAGCAGCAAAGTGGCAAGTCGTTGTTGTAGCATAAGCAGATGTTTTAAAATAAGGGGTTAAACTCTGCCTGCAAGAGGACATGCCCTGTATCAGGACTGGTTTTCTTTCTGGCAAGAGTCAATGCAAATTTGTAAGGAGATAAAAATTAAAGGGGGGAGAATCATAAAAGATATGAGTGATTATTTTAAAAACCCCGCAATTTGTTGATTACCAATTTGGATAATTTGAAAACCAACCGATATTCTACCATATTAATATGGAGTTTGCCTGAATAAAGGTGGACGGTAAAAGGTAGAAGGTAGAGGGTCAGGAGATGAAGAGGAAAGATTAGATGTTTTCCTTTTACCCTCTACCTTTCACCTCCCACCTTTACAGTCAGTTAATGGGCCTGTGGTCCTGGATGTACTCGCGTGGATTTTTGCCATACTGCTTTTTAAACTCCTGGCTAAAGTATTTACGGTCATAATAACCTACCGCAGCGGCTACTTCATTTACGTTTAATTGCTGACCTCGGAGGAGTTCTGCCGCCTTTTTGAGACGTATGGATTTGATAAAATCATTGACCGACATATTGGTCACCGCTTTTATCTTTTTATATAATACCGGCACACTCATGGCCAGGTGACGCGAAAGCATATCAACCCCAAATTCAGGATTATCAAGATTGTCTTCAATAAACTGAACGAGCTCCTGCAGATAAGCCTGCTCGGTAGTATTGGAGGCAGGTACATCTGTCGCTGGTGATGAAGAGGGAGCTGACGGATGGGGAGCCCAGCTCTTCTGAAAGTGTTCACGCAAACGTTCGCGTGAGAGCAACAGGTTGCGTACATTCAACTCCAGCACCTTTGTGCTGAATGGCTTCGTTACATACAGATCGGCGCCATTTTCCAATCCGCTCACCTTATCGTTTTGTGTGCCCTTTGCGGTCAGGAGTATTACAGGAATATGGCTGGTGCGCGTATCTGTCTTGAGGTGGTAACACATTTCCACACCTTCCATTTCGGGCATCATCACATCACTGATGATGAGGTCAGGTATTTCTGTGCGGGCCAGCTCCAGTCCCTGCACACCATCTCCAGCCTCCAGTACCCTGTATTTATCGGCAAAGGTATCGCGCACCAGGGCCCGCAGGCTGATATTGTCTTCTACTATTAATAGAGTATTGCCCGTTTTTTCTCGGAAATTATCAGCCACTTCCGTACCCAGGTCTATCGGATCAACCAGCGATACAGATGGACGGCGTACCGGCTCATCAATCCATTTCAGCTGATCAGTATCAAAATGGGTGTAGCCCTTGGGTAGGGTCACTCTAAACGTGGTACGACCATCCTGGTTATCGGAGGCAGGCACACTTTCCACTACAATAGAACCATGATGCAGCGATATGATCGTACGTGCCAGAGCCAGGCCAATACCGTAGCCTGTATTCTGCACACCATGATCGGCCACCTGAAAAAAATTGGTAAAGACCTTGTCGAGGTACTCCGGCGCTATACCCCGGCCATTATCGGTGACCGCCACGATCACTTCCTTTTCGGCATCTTTTATTTCAAGCGTGATCGTGCCGTTTTGCGGTGTAAAGCGGATGGCATTTGTAAGCAGGTTGATAAATACTTTTTCCATCTGCTCGCGGTCAAAATATACGGCAATGGCATCTGTATGCTGTATAAAGGAAAGCGTGATGTTTTTATGAATACAGGCATCCCGCACACTTACATAGATTTCTTCGAGGAAAGCGATAATATCATACTTACCGGGGTAAAGCTTCATATTGCCCGTTTCGGCTTTTCTGAAATCCATTAGTTCGTTAACGAGTCGTAACAGGCGATTGGCATTTTGCTGTACAGCCCCCAGTTGCTGACGCACAAAATGATTGGTCTCCTGCGATTCCAGCATGCGGTCTACCGGTGCTGTAATAAGCGTAAGGTGGGTACGAATCTCATGCGAGATATTGGTGAAAAAATTGAGTTTTACATGATGCAACTCTTCTTCCTTTTTGAGTAACGCGCCCAGGAAGAAATAACGCACAATCAAAAAACCCACGCCGGCAATAGCCAGAATATAAATACAATAAGCCCACCAGGTAAGCCAGAAGGGTGGGAGTACATTTATTTTAAACGAAACCGGATCGCTCCAGATGCCATCATTATTGGCGCCTTTTACAAGAAAGTTGTACTGCCCCGGCGGCAGGTTAGCATAGTTTACAGCAGGCGTGCCGGTAAAATTCCAGGCCTTGTCATAACCTTCCAGTTTATAGGCATAGCTGTTCTTGTTGCTTTTTATATGATTGAGTACAGCAAAATCAATACCCACCATATTCTGATTGTACCGCAGCGTCACGCCCGCTGTGTGTGAGATGGACTGTGGCAGTAAACTTTGCTGATCACCCGGTTTTACCGGTTCATTAAACAGTCGCAGATCGGTGAGCACCAGCCGCGGTACTTTTTGATTGGACTGAATACGGTCGGGAAAAAAATGAGTGATACCATTAAAACCGCCAAAGAAAAACTCACCTGCATCATCTTTAAAAAAGGATTTGAAGTTAAATGCATTGCCGGCAATACCATCACTCACCGTAAATATCTGCAACTGGTCCTGTGCGGGGTTAAATTTCAACAGGCCATTGTCTGAACTCATCCAGAGATGTCCCTGCTGGTCTTCCAGTATACCCATAATATTGCGGGTATTGAGTTTGTTGTCCTGGCTTACATAATCCAGGCTATGCGTGTTTTCGTTGTAGCGGGTCAAACCGCTTTGACGCATACCCATCCATATCTGTGAGCGGCGGTCCTGCAATACGCAGTTGACCTGTTCATTACTTATTTTCTGAAATGTTTCATTGGTAAGCAGGTACAATCCATCGGAAGTAGCGATCCACAAACGTCGTTTGTCGTCTTCATAGAAGTAGCTGGCGGTACTGCCAAAAGGAGCAGACTGGGTAAATGTATTGTTGACGGGTTCCAGTCCACGTGTTGTTTTATTAAACAATTTTATACCCAGCGTAGATCCAACCCAGAACCTGCCGCGACTGTCTTCAAACACACTCAGCACTTCTGAGTTTAGGGTTGTAGCATCATTTTCTTTAAACAGGTAACGGCGAAAACTGCGTGTGGCAGGATCTAAGTGGTTGAGACCTCCGCCGTGTGTGCCGCACCAGATATTCCCTTCGCGGTCACGGTATACCACTTTTATAAGATTGGAACCGATGCTGAGCGGATCGGCAGCATTATGTTTATAGCTCGTAAAGAGGCCACTGCTTCTGTCGTAGTAGTTTAGGCCACCGCCTTCGGTACCGATCCAGAGATTTTTTTTCTCATCTTCCGTAATACTGCTGATTACGTTATTGCTCAGAAAATTGGGGGCATCTTTTTTACGCAGCACGGCAAATTCGGTATTGACTGCATACGTATAATTGAGACCACCAAAATAAGTACCGGTCCAGATATTGCCGCTCACATCCTGGTACAGGCAATGCACACTGTTGTGACTCAGGCTGTGCGGATCGCCATCTTTCTGCTGAAAGGAATAAACAACCCGGAGGTTTTCATCCAGCACGCTGATGCCTTCCTGTGTGCCGATCCACAATAACCCGGATTTGTCGAGCAGTATTTTGCGTACATTATTATTGATGAGAGAGGGTTGGCCGCTTATATGCAGAAAGCGGCGAAAACGATCAGTGCCCGGCTCCAGCATATTGAGACCATTGTTGAGTGTGGCCGCCCAGATACGGCCAAAACGATCTTCTTCTATACCCGTTATCAGATCTGCGCTAAGGGTAGCGGCATCGGCGGGGTTGTGCCGGAATACTTTCATGCCCTGTGTCTGCCCGTTGGGCAATTGCAGTAAGCCGGCAATAGTGCCTATCCATATATGCCCGTTTCTGTCCTGAGCAATAGAGCGCACGCCCACATCCGAGGCCACACCGGAGCTTTTCGGAAAGTCAACCGCTACGAGGCGGTCATTGACCATATTATAAAGGCCTTCATTGGTACCTACCCAAAGTCGTCCGCTCCGGTCTTCGAAGATGCTGGCAAAAGAAAGCTGGTGGTCGCGGGGCGAAGGGATACGTTTGAAACGATCCAGTGCCGCATCATATTTATTGAGGCCAAAATAGGTGCCTACCCACATTTGATTGCGGGAGTCGTTGAGGATCGATAAAATATTATTATTGGTAAGCGTAGTGGAATCGTTTTGCCGCGACTGGTAAATGCGGAAGCGATAACCATCATAACGGTTAAGCCCATTGCTGGTGCCAATCCAGATGAAACCCTGTTCGTCCTGGCTTACGGATAATACCGCATTTTGCGAAAGCCCGTTTTCTACCGTAAGGTGGTGAAAGGCGATGCTTTGCGCAACACCAGCCACCGGGCACAGCAGGTACAGCACCAGGTATAATATGGAGTGTCTTTTCAGCATGGCTAGTAATCAGGTAAGCCGGTTTCCACCAGGGGTACTATCCGGTCATAAATCCTTGCTGGCTAAATTTACGATTGAAAACCAATATAGTGTGCAATATTTAAAATACTCACCTCATTTACTTAAGATTATCCCCCTTTTGTGAGCATGTTGTGAAGGAACTTTACCCGGATCAACAATCCGGCTTGCCATAGCCGGGTGGCGCTGCTATTTTTTGGTTAACTTACCGGCAAATGCTGATGGACAGGAAACGGTGAAATGCCTGCCGGGTTAAGTGCAAAACTGATACAGGAACATGAAAAAACGATTGAACAGGCCGGTACTGATAGGTGTCCTAATTTTTGCGGCAGTGCTCCTCATTGCCCGCATGGGCTTCTCTGGCAACCTCGCCATACCCGACGATGTGAAAGCCGCCATGGCTGCTCTCCCGGATCAGCTCGATTATAATATTCATGTAAAAAAAATATTATCTGATAAATGTTTCAGTTGCCATGGACCCGATGCTGCCAAGCAGAAAGGGGACCTGCGGCTGGATGTGGCAAAAGCCGCTTACGGCAAAACAACAGAAAGCGGACGCAAGGCCATTAAACCGGGCAGCCTTTCTAAAAGTGATGTAGCCCACCGTATACTCAGCGACGATGCAGAGTACCGCATGCCCACACCTGCTTCACACCTGAACCTTACGACCGAAGAAAAAGCCATTCTGCTCAAATGGATTGATGAAGGTGCAGAATATAAGCCTCACTGGGCCTTTTTGCCGGTAAAAGAGCATTCGCTCCCCGAAGTACAGAACAAAGCCTGGGTGCGCAACGATATTGACCGTTTTGTGCTGAATCGCCTCGAAAAAGAAGGGATAGAACCATCTGCAGAGGCCGATAAGGAAACGCTTATCCGCCGCGTGGCTTTTGACCTTACAGGCATATCACCCGGTATTGCAGAAATCGATGCATTTGTAAAAGACACTTCGCCCGATGCCTATGAGCGTATGGTGGATCGCTATCTGCAATCGCCGCACTACGGTGAACGGATGGCTGCTTACTGGCTCGATGTTGCCCGCTTTGCCGACAGTCATGGTTACCTCGACGACAAGCATCGCGATGCATCGCCCTGGCGCGATTGGGTGATTAGTGCGTATAACCGGAATATTCCTTTCGATCAGTTTATTACCTGGCAACTGGCCGGCGATCTGCTGCCCAATGCCACTCGCGAACAAATACTCGCGACCGGCTTTAACCGCAATCAGAAACAAAACAGCGAAGCTGGTATCATTCCCGAAGAATTCAGGGTAGAATATAATGTAGACCGGACCAATACACTGGGTACGGCACTTATGGGTCTTACGGTGGGCTGCGCCAAATGCCATGATCATAAGTATGACCCCATCAGCCAGAAAGATTATTTCTCACTTTATGCTTTCTTCAACAGCACATTTGAATTGGGTAGCTCCAATTACGGTGCGGATAATAATATTGTACCGGGTCCCACATTGATGCTGCCGACTGCTGAGCAGGAAACGAAGGTGGCAGAACTGCGGCAATGGCTGAGCCGTCATGCAACTGCTCCGGTAAAGAATACGGATGCTCCGGCCGTCACACTGCAGGATAAAATGCTCGCCAGTCTTTCTTTCGATAAAGTTGAAAACATCAGCACCTCTACCGGTAAAAAGACGGAGACCATTCCTGCCATGCGCAATGATGTGAACCCGGGTCTCTCGGCCGCCACCCATTACGTAGAGCAGGCGGAAGGCAAAATGGGTAATAGCCTGTTACTGGATGAGCAGACCGGTGTCAACTTTCCGCCTTACCAGGTAGGTGCTTTTGAACGGTATGAACCCTTTTCTTTTTCGCTCTGGATAAAGGTTCCCAAACGTTACGAAGAGTCGGCCATTTTGCATCATAGCGATCCGCGCCGTTATGGCTTTCAGGGATATGATCTGCTGCTGAAAGAAAACAAACTCAACTTTCGCCTCATGCATGCATTTCCGCACGATGCTATCAGCGTGTTGTCGAAAGCAGCATTAGACTCCAACAAGTGGTACCATATAGCAGTGAGTTATGATGGCAGCAGTACGGCGGCAGGCGTTAAACTGTATATAAACGGACAGGCGGTGCAGCAGGAGGTGGAGTACGATAACCTGAAGAAAAATATCAGACCATTTCCCAATGTGCATAAAGTGGTTTGGTTTCGCGGCCTGGCTTTTGGTGCACGCGAGCTTGAGCGTACGATGAAAGGAGCGCAGCTCGATGAGTTTTATTTATTCAATAATCAGTTGACAGATGCAGAAGCGGCCTGGCTCTATCAGACGGTACGCCTGCCGGTAACATCCAGGCATGCACCTGCAAAACCTTCGGCCGATAGTATTTTTATTCAGCGAAAAAACCTGGCCGATGTATATGATTCTACCAAAGAGGTAATGGTAATGGGTGATCTTCCCAAACCACGGGTAACCCATGTATTGCTGCGGGGTGTGTATGATAGCTATGGAGATGTTGTACAGCCGGCCACACCAGCTTCAGTGCTTCCTTTTCCCGACTCACTTCCCAAAAACCGGCTTGGGCTTGCACGCTGGTTGTTTCTGCCACAAAACCCGCTTACCGGTCGCATTGCTGTAAACCGTATTTGGGAAATGTATTTTGGACGTGGCCTGGTAAAGACTACCGATGATTTTGGCAACCAGGGCGAGATGCCCACGCATCCTGAGCTGATGGATTACCTGGCCCTGAAATACCGCAAAGAAGGATGGAATACAAAACAACTGCAGAAGTTTATTCTCATGAGCGCCACGTACCGGCAATCGTCGGTGATAAGGCCGGAACTCTTGCAGATCGATCCGGAAAATAAACTGCTGGCCCGCAGCTCACGGTACAAGATGCCGGCTGAGATGATACGCGACAATGCGCTATCGGTAGCAGGCTTGCTTTCTTCGCGCATCGGCGGCCCCAGCGTATATCCCTACCAGCCTGCCGGATTGTGGGAAGCGCTTAGTGATAAGAGCTGGCGGTACGTGTATAAATTGTCGGGCGGCGAAGACCTCTTCCGGCGCAGCATTTATACGATCGTGAAGCGCTCCAGTCCGCCGCCTTATATGCTGATCTTTGATGCGCCCGACCGCAACTTCTGCACTGTTAAAAGACCGGTATCCAGCTCACCACTGCAGGCGCTGGTATTGATGAATGATCCCACTTTTGTGGAAGCATCCAAATTTGTAGCGCAACGTATGCTGCAGGAGGGAGGTGCTGATATGTCCGCCCGCCTTAGTTACGGTTTTCGCCTCATAACCGGTCGTACACCCAGCGCAAAAGAAAAAGAGTTGCTGACGAAAATGTATGATACGGAACTGGCCCATTACAAAGCACAACCTGCCAAAGCCCGTAAGCTGCTCGATGTGGGTGATGCGCCATTCAGTGTACAAAACGATATTACAAACCTGGCCGCCTGTTCGAATGTGGTCATGGCATTAATGAATACAGATGAATTCGTAACCAGAAAATGACGAATCATGGATGAGATCAGTAAACATTTTTATAACAGCAGCCGCCGCGATTTTTTGCGCGGTTCAGCACTGGGCCTCGGAGGTATTGCACTGAGTAGCCTGCTGGGCTGCGAGTCCGGTGTAAAACAAGTGGTAAAGAAAATGGTGGCGGGTGAGCCAGATGAGAATCATCCGCTTATTAATCCGCATTTTGTGCCAAGAGCCAAACGGGTGATCTACCTCTTTCAGAGCGGGGGGCCTTCCCAAATGGAGCTGTTTGACTACAAGCCTCATTTGTACCAGATGCACGGACAGGAAATACCTGCCAGCGTGCTGGGCAATGGTCGTGTCTCGGGCATGGTGTCGAATCAAAATGGTTTTCCGCTTGCGCAGCCTGCCGCTACTTTCAAACAGTATGGAGCAAGTGGCGCCTATATGAGCGACCTGGTGCCGCATACCGCTGGTATCGTTGACGACATCTGTATTGTGAAGAGCATGTTTACCGAGCAGATCAATCATGAGCCGGCAGTGATTTTTACGCAGACCGGCAACCAGTTGAGCGGCCGCCCCAGCATTGGCTCCTGGCTTAGCTATGGGCTGGGCAGTCTCAATCAGAATCTGCCTTCCTTTATTGTAATGGTATCGAAAGGCGGCGGCGATCAACCCATCAGCAACCTGGCCTGGAGCAACGGTTTTCTGCCCTCTCACCACCAGGGTGTGCAGTTTATGCCCGGTAAGGATCCCGTGCTTTACCTGTCTTCTCCCGACGGAGTAGACCGGATCGATCGCCGGCGTGCACTGGATTATATCCGCCAGTTTAACCTGCTGCAAAAAGACCAGTGGCAGGATCCGGAGATCGACAGCCGCCTCAATCAGTATGAAATGGCTTATCGCATGCAGATGGCTGTACCGGAAATAGCCGACCTCAGCAATGAGCCCGATCATATCCTCGATATGTATGGCCCCGATGTACGCACTCCGGGTACGTATGCTTACAACTGCCTCATGGCACGCCGCCTGGCCGAAAAGGATGTGCGTTTTATTCAACTCTATCACCTGGGCTGGGATCATCATGGCAACCTGGCATCGGGTATACGCCGCGCCACACAGCAGACAGACCAGGCCTCGGCTGCACTGGTAAAAGACCTGAAACAAAGAGGCCTGCTCGATGACACACTGGTCGTATGGGGCGGTGAATTTGGCCGTACCAGTTTTTGCCAGGGCAAACTCACACCCACTGAGTTTGGGCGCGATCACCACCCGCGTGCTTACAGCATCTGGATGGCCGGTGGCGGATTACGCAGCGGTATGGTCTACGGAGAAACCGATGATTTTGCACACAATATTGTTAAAGATAAAGTACACGTACACGATTTTCAGGCTACCCTGCTGTATCTGCTGGGAATTGATCATGAAAAATTTATTTACAAAAGCCAGGGACGCCGCTACCGACTCACCGATGTATCGGGCGAAGTAGTAAAAGCCATCATTGCCTGATATGAAAAGAAGGACCTTTCTCAAAAACTCACTGGCATTAGGTGCAGCCGGGCTGGTGAGTTCGCCATTTAATATCATTCATGCACAATCGCGTAAAGGCGAAATCATTGGTCATGGCGATTTCCGCTACAGGATCAATGAATCGTGGGGAAAGCTTGACCCAGCCGTAAACCCTGTTAAAGACTGTCATGAAATGGTGATGGACAGCCGCAAGCGGCTTATCATGCTGACCAATGAAACCCGTAATAATATTATTGTCTACGACAAGAGCGGTAAATTGCTGGAGACCTGGGGACACCAGTTTCCTGGCGGTCATGGCCTCACCCTGCACAACGAAAATGGAACAGAATACCTTTATATAACCGATATTGACCTGGGCGAAGTATACAAGACCACACTCGATGGCCGTGTACTGCTCACTATACGCCATCCTAAATTCATAGGTGTATACGCGGAATGCGATAGATTCAAGCCTACCGAAACCTGTATCGGCCCCAATGGAGATATTTATGTGGCAGATGGTTACGGCTCACAATTCATCCTGCAATATTCACCCAAAGGAGAATTCATCCGTAAGTTTGGCGGCGACAGCTATCGTGAGGATAATTTCAAACAAGTGCATGGAGTAGCGCTGGATACACGCGATGCTTCAAATCCTGTATTGATGTGCACCGACCGGATGAAGAATTGCTTTAAACGGTTTTCGCTGGACGGTAAATATCTTGATTCTATCTATCTGCCCGGCATCTATATGAGCCGGCCGGTGATTGACGACGATATGCTGTATGCCGGCGTTTGTTTTTCGGCACTCAAACATCATATGCTCACTTACAATTCCGGGTTTGTAACCATTGTAAATAAGCAGGGCAGGGTAGTATCCAACCCCGGTGGTACACGCCCCCGATACAAAAACGGAGAACCTGAACTGATGGTGCAGGACAAACCCATCTTCAAACATTGTCACGATGTATGTGTAGATGATGATAAGAATCTCTATGTGTGCCAGTGGAACGCAGGAGGTACCTATCCTGTGAAACTGGAACGAGTATAATTTAATGCGATAAAGAAACCGGAATGCTGCTTAGTCTTGGCGAATGGATGAATTATTTTGGACATTTTCACCCGCTGTTTGTCCATTTACCTATCGGGATACTGATACTGGTATTTGTGCTGGAATATATTCAGGTCAGGTCAAAACAGAATGATCTGCGGAGGGCCATATCCATTTCGCTGGCTGCCGGTTTTATTACAGCAGTATTTTCCTGCCTGGCCGGATGGCTATTGGGGCAGGATGGAGGCTATGCAGCAACTACGCTGCAGCTGCACCAGTGGATGGGCATCAGCCTTGCTGCCGTAACAGGCATAGGCTGGTGGCTGCAAAAATATGCGGCACCCCGTTTTTACCGTTTCATACTCGCGGTCATTTTCCTTTTGCTTATGATCACCGGTCACTATGGTGGCAGCCTTACGCATGGCGATGATTACCTCACAGCCGGATTGCCGCAACCTGTTGCTGGCTGGCTCGGGACAGAAGCCAAAAAAGATTCGGTCAGGCCACGTACTCCTGTTGCGGATATCAACCGGGCACAGGTATATGCTGATCTTGTAATGCCGGTATTGCAGGAAAAATGTTATAGCTGTCATAGCGCGCAGAAGATAAAAGGGGCATTGCGCCTTGATACCGAAACCCAGCTGATGAAAGGTGGTAAACATGGCCCGGTGGTAAAAGCTGGTGATGCCGATGCGAGCGAACTGATCAAAAGGCTGCTGCTGCCTGCTGAAGATGATAAACGGATGCCGCCAAAAGACAAAGAGCAGCTTACCAAAGAAGAAATAGCCCTGCTGCACTGGTGGGTAAGCGCCGGACTACCTATGAAACAACAAGTGGCGGAGATGAAGCCAGACTCGGCTACTACTCAGTTACTGCATACATTTGCCAGCGGCGCAACTACGGCCAGCACACCCGCACCGTTGTCGCCGGTGCTGGCGACAAAACCGCCGGCTGCCGACTCCATGGCTGTGCAGGCGTTAATCAAACGGAAAGTACTGGTAAGTCCCATCGCCAAAGAACAAACCCTGCTGGATGTGAGCTGTATCAATGCCGCCGATATTACCGATACAGATATGCCCTTGCTGCTGGCCGTAGCGAATAACATTGTTTTTCTTCAGGCAGAAAACACACGGATCAGCAATGCCGGGCTAAAAGAATTTAGCCGCTTTACCAACCTGGTGCGGCTCAACCTTGCTGGTACCGGCATTAACAGCAGCGGCATTACATCCTTATTGTCACTTACACATCTGGAGTATATTAACCTTACAGGCACCCAGCTCGATGATGCGGGACTGATGCAGCTGGCTGGTTTACCAGCCCTAAAGAAAATATATGCCTGGAATACCCGTGTTACTACTGCCGGAGCCGCCGCCTTCAGAACAAAAAAGCCGGACATACAACTGCAGTTGGGGACAGAATGAATAGTGAATACCGGTAATATGGGTGAAGAAATAAGTGAAAGCTCTGCTTTGAGAGTCAATGCATTGTGTGGTTTTTATAAAAACCCCTGCAATCATTTAAGATATTCTACCCGGCAACAGCGCAAATTTCCAAGATTTGTAAAATGCCGGTCCCTGTACCGGAACACTCAGAACCAGATCGAAGATATTATCACGTATGCGGTTTGTTTGCCAATTGGCCCTTCTCTTGTTGATCCCCATTTTACTCACTGCACAGGTGAAAAGGGATATGCTTATCCATGCAGCCACAGCTGCTCAGCTGAGTACTCATTTTGATCCCGCCACCGTCAATGCCCTTTATCCCGCTTACGAAAACAGGAAGGCCTGGGACTCCATTGCTCCTGCTTACCGGCACCAGCTCATCAGCCAGGGAGAGGAGGCGCTCGATTACAAATGGCAGGTGGTACCGGCTTCAGTGTACCTGGAGTTTGTACGCACCGGCGAGCGTTATGTAATGGAAGATCTTTTTAACCAGAATCTCAATGCCATCAAAAAGCTGGCGTTTGCAGAACTGGCCGAAGGCCGCAAACGGTTCATACCCCAACTCATCAACGGTGTATGGGCTATGTGCGAGATCACGAGCTGGTCTATTTCGGCAAGTATCGGCCTGCAAAAAAAGGGAGCCGGCCTGCCCGATGTGGAAGAACCAATTGTAGAGCTTGGGGCTGGTATCACAGCCAACGCAATGGCCTGGACATATCACTTTTTCAAAAAAGCCTTTGCTGAAGTAAATCCGCTGATAGCTTCACGCCTGAAACTGGAAATCACCCGCCGCTTCCTCACGCCGTATTATACCCGCAACGATTTTTGGTGGATGGCGCTGGATGGCCGTCCCCGTATGGTTAATAACTGGAATGTGTGGCTCAACTACAATGCGCTTACCTGTCTGTTGCTGGTAGAAGATGACCGGCAGAAACAGCTTGATGGCATTTACAAAAGCATGCGATCGGTCGATCAGTTTATCAATTATTACAAAAACGATGGCGCTTGTGAAGAAGGCCCGGCCTACTGGTCGCACGCCGGAGGAATGTTGTACAACTACCTGGCGCTGCTAAAACAGGCTACCGGTGGGTTTGTCAATCTTTTTGACAGCACGCTTATCCGCAATATCGGCAGCTATATCTGCAAAGCCTATATCGACAGCAATTATTATCTCAACTATGCCGATGCTTCGGCCCGCCTGCGGGGAGATGTCGGACTGATCTACCAGTTTGGAAAAGCATTGCAGGATAAGAGTATGACCAGTTTTGGTGCTTACCTGGCCAGACAACAACACCTGGCAGACAGCTTACCCGCCGATACGTATTATGGCATGCTGCGTCATCTGTTCAGTGCGGGTGAAATTCTGGCCGCAACAGCGCAACCTCCATATCTCCGCGATGCCTGGATGCCGGAAACGGGTATTGCTGTAGCACGCGATGAAGCAGGTACTGCCAAAGGTTTTTATTTCTCTGCACTGGCAGGCCACAACGATGAAAGTCATAATCACAACGATGTAGGCACCTGTGTACTTTTTTATAACGGGCAACCCATACTTATTGATGTGGGCAATGAAACATACAACCGTCAAACTTTCAGCGCCGAACGGTACAGTATCTGGACCATGCGCTCGGCTTATCACAACGTGCCGCTGATCAATGGTGTTGAGCAGAAGGAGGGCAAACGGTTTGCCGCAACTGCCGTGCAGTTCCATTCATCAGCCACGCAGGCGAGCTTTACGGCAGATATTGCAGCAGCCTATCCTGAAGCAGCAGCAGTAAAAAAATGGAAACGGAGCTATGAACTGAAACGGAAAAAATCATTTCTGATCAGCGATCAGTACAGTCTTATTACAAACAACGGCAAAACTGAATTGCATTTTATGACCAGTGCACAGGTGCAGGTAGTCAAAGATGGTTTGCTCAGGTTTACCATAGGAGAGGTTAGCCTGGATATGACTTATTCTCCTAAACTTTTTCAGGTAAAACTGGAACCTGTAGAGGTCAACGATAAAAAATTACTGCAAAGCTGGCCGCCAGTCATTACCCGGCTGGTATTGCAGCTTACTAACACACAAACAGAAGGAAACACAGAACTGCTTTTTCGACCATCGAAACAGCCTTATTAAATCTTATTGCATGAAAAGATACGCTACTCTTTTACTTGGTCTGACCGTTGTGCTGGGGGCATCGAAGTGTCCGGATAATGAAACAAAATTTGTAAACGATAATATGCAGTCGGCCGGCAACCAGGTCAAACTGCTGCTGAAAGATGCGGGTACGGGCAACAGGTTTCCCCGTACTATTAACAGCCAGGGCAAACTGGTATCTACCAGCATGTATGACTGGACTCCCGGTTTTTTCCCCGGTAGCCTATGGTATTCATATGAGTATTCGCAGGATCCGGCCTTGAAGCAGGCTGCTACCCAATGGACGGAAAAACTGGAGCCGCTGCGTGACTTTAAGGATCATCATGATCTGGGTTTTATGATGTACTGCAGCTATGGTAATGCTTATCGCCTAACCGGCAAAGAGGCTTACCGCGAAAACCTGATACGGGCCGCCCGCTCACTCTGCACCCGATTTGATCCAGTGACCGGTTGTATCAAGTCGTGGAACAGCTTCAAGTCATGGCACGGCGACAAGACGTATAATTTTCCGGTGATAATAGACAATATGATGAACCTGGAATTGTTGTTTTTTGCAACAAGGGTTACAGGCGACAGTTCTTTTTATAAAGTAGCTGTTACGCATGCCAATACCACACTCAAAAATCATTTCCGCAAAGACTTCAGTTCGTATCATGTAGTATGTTATGATACGCTTACGGGCAAGGTACTGGCGCAGGAAACTGCACAGGGCTATGCAGATAATTCTACCTGGTCGCGCGGTCATGCCTGGGCTATCTATGGATATACCATGTCTTATCGCGAAACACAGGATCCCCAATACCTCGATGCGGCTATCCGCCTGGCCGACTGGTATCTCAACAATAAAAATCTGCCTGCGGATAAAGTGCCATTATGGGATTTTAATGTCCAGGAAAAAGGATATACACCCGGCATTAAATCAAATGCCAATGTGGTGAATAAACCTTATCGCGATGCATCAGCGGCGGCTATTACCTGCTCTGCCTTATTTGAACTGAGCACATTTGCCGGGAATAAGAACGAAGGCTACCGCGCTGCCGCCATTTCCACCCTCCATTCGCTGGCTGGTTCTGCTTATCGTGCAGATGCAAACACCAATGGAAATTTTCTGCTCAGGCATAGTGTGGGCAGTATTCCGCACGACACCGAAATTGATGTGCCATTAGTGTATGCCGACTATTATTTTCTGGAAGCACTGCTTCGTTATAAAAAATTGCTCGGAGGCGCCACCCAACTGGTATCCTATACAGATCCGATCTATGACAGAAAACCGGCTGCTGCGCCCTGATGATACAGGTGCCGGTTTGTAAATATCTGCCGGCACCTGGTCGTTTTCCATACCACCACAAACGATTGGCATGCAAAAAATTTCCCGACAATCTTATATCTGCTATACAGCAGCCATCGGCGGGCTGCTGTTTGGCTTCGATACCGCCGTCATCTCCGGTGCCCTGCAACCTATAAAGGCGCAGTTTGGATTAAATACCATTATGGAGGGCTGGCTGGTGAGCAGTGGATTGCTGGGTTGTATTTTGGGAGTAGCTTTTACAGGGATGGCAGCTGATCGTATTGGCCGCAGAAAGAGTATTGTGATAGCGGCTGTGATGTTTCTATTATCAGCTATTACCTGTACAGCCGGCTTTTCAGTATCCATGCTGATTGCAGGCCGTATCATTGGTGGCATTGGGGTAGGAATGGCATCGGTACTGTCACCTATGTATATCACTGAGTTTGCTCCGGCGTCAAAACGCGGACAAATGGTGTCTTATTATCAGCTGGCGATTACCGTGGGTATTCTGCTGGCTTATTTCTCCAACGCCTTGCTCGACACCCCGGCCGCACAACAACTTTTTCAAACGGAAGTATGGCGACCGATGTTCCTCGTCATGGCATTGCCTTCCTTACTTTTTTTACTACTGCTGGCCCGCGTTCCTGAAAGCCCGCGCTGGCTCATGCGTATGCGCGAAAAGCAGGAGGCTGCTACAGTATTGCAACAGGTAATGTCTGCCGAAGAGGCAGCACAGGCCTACCGGTCTATTGAAGAAGCTGCCCAGCGTAATGCCGGCCGCCGCCGCTCCCTGCTGTCACCCGGTATCCGGTTGCCACTGATCATTGGCATTGTGCTGGCCGTATTTCAGCAGTTTTCAGGTATCAATGCAATCATTTATTATGGCCCCAGCATTTTTGAAAAAGCCGGGATCGACAGTAAAAATGCGCTGTTGTTTCAGGTGATCATAGGAGCTGTAAACGTGCTGGCTACATTCATTGCAGTGCGCTGGGTAGATAGCTATGGACGAAAACGACTGATGCAGATCGGCCTCTCCGGTATTGTGTTTACACTCATTCTGTGTGGTGCATTATTCTATACCGGACATACACAGGGGCCCTGGTTGTTGGTATTAATGTTGTTGTTCATCGCCTGCTTTGCATTTTCATTGGGCCCCATCACCTGGGTTATAATAAATGAAATATTTCCAACCGATGTGCGTGCACGTGCAGTGGCGATATGTACACTTATGTTGTGGATAGCGGTGGCAATGGTTGGGCAGTTTGTTCCCTGGCTGCTGAGCAAGGCAGGTGCGGCCAGCATGTTCTGGCTCTTTGCCGGATGCAGTTTGTTTAACCTGCTTTTCAGTTCGGCCATGGTGAAAGAAACACGGGGCAAAACACTGGAAGAAATGGAAGATATGTATGTGGTCGCCTCTAATTAAACTGATCGATCAACAACCCTCAAAATAACTGACGATGAAAACGAGACGGGAATTTTTACAACAATCAATTATGGGATCAGCTGGTATGCTTGCTGCAGGTCCACTGATGTCCTGTACAGCAACACCAAAACCAGCTAGTCCCATTGTAATTTCTACCTGGGATTTTGGCAAAGAAGCAAATGGTGCAGCCTGGGAAGTATTAAGTAAACAAGGCTATGCACTGGATGCAGTAGAAGCCGGTGTGCGTGTGCCCGAAGCAGACCCGAAAGGAAATAGCGTGGGATATGGCGGACTGCCTGACCGTGATGGGCGTGTTACCCTCGATGCCTGCATTATGGACGATAAATATAATTGCGGCTCGGTGATGTGCCTGGAGCATATCATGCATCCCATATCTGTGGCCAGGCTGGTGATGGAAAAAACACCGCATATCATCCTCAGTGGCGAAGGAGCCCTGCGGTTTGCACTGGCCAACGGATTCAAAAAAGAAAACCTGCTCACACCCCGAAGTGAAAAAGCCTGGCGTGAATGGCTGAAAACATCCAACTATTCGCCCGAGATCAACAGCGAAAACAAAGGATATAATAAAGACAATGACCCCATGCCGGGTGGAGTAGACAATCATGATACCATTGGCATGCTGGCACTCGACAGCTCTGGCCGCATGAGTGGTGCATGCACAACCAGTGGCCTGGCCTATAAAATGCATGGCCGCGTGGGTGACTCACCGGTAATAGGAGCCGGTCTGTATGTGGAACCGGAAGTAGGTGCTGCCACTGCTACAGGAGTGGGTGAAGAGGTGATCCGCATAGTGGGCGCACACCTTATCGTAGAACTGATGCGCCAGGGATATAAACCCGAAGCAGCCTGTAAAGAAGCTGCCCAGCGTATCATCAAACGTAACCCCGCTAAAGCCAAAACCATTCAGGTCGGATTCCTGGCATTGAGCAAAACAGGAGAGTATGGTGCCTATGCTTTGCAGAAAGGTTTTACGTATTCGGTCAAAAGCGGATCGGAAGATATAGTAAAAATGGCGGGCAGTATTTATTAAGTTTAAAGGTATAATGGTATAAAAGTATAAAGTGTTTAAAGAGTTTAAGGTGTTTAAAGGGGAATGTGCTGATGTGCTGATGTGCTGGTGAGAGTATCGGCGGAGTTCTTTACTATTCACTGTCAACTGTTAACTGTCAACTGTCAACTGTCCACTGTTAACTATCCACTGTTAACTGTCATCTGTCATCTGTCAACTGTCAACTGCCCACTATATGAAACAGTACAAATTTCTAACAGCATTATTGTTTGCAACCTTCTTCGTGGCTGTTGCACAGGCGCGGCAGGCGGCTTCAACAGTATTTGAAATCAGGCAGCCTGATTATAAACGTAGTCCACTCACGGGCATGACGCGCCAGCACTGGAAAGATGCCGGCGTTTATTTGTTGCAGGGTGCATTCAGCTATATCAAAAAGCTGGATGACTATATGGTATTTCCCCATCAGCCAGGCAAGTCGTACCCCGTTAATGAAAAACAATTACCAGTAGAAAAGCTGGAAGGGCTCTGCCGCACTCTTTTCATAGCCGCACCTTTGCTGCGCGAAGATTCCAACCTCGTCATCAATAATGTGCGGCTGCTGGATTATTACCGGCATCATTTACGGAAGCTGCTTAACCCTGCCTCGCCGGGTTATATTGCGCCCCGTGCACCCAATGGCGGATCGCACCAGGCGCTGGTAGAGTTTGGCGCATTATCGATTTCTTTTTTCTCCGTACCCAACCTGCTGTGGGATCCATTGGATAAAGAAGTGAAAGACGGACTGGCTGCACTGATGCTCAGTTATGGTGATGGGCCAACCAATCCCTCCAACTGGCGTTTCTTCAACATTTTTGTCCTGAGTTTTTTTCGCGAAAAAGGATATACTGTCAATAATAAGCTGCTCGAAGAATACCTGCGGCTGAGCCTTACCCATTACCGCGGAGGCGGCTGGTATAGCGATGTGCCCGCTTACGATTATTACAGCATGTGGGCGTTTCAGATGTATGGCATGCTGTGGTCAGAGTTTTTTGGGAAAAAATATTATCCGGCCGAATGCGCGGTGTTGCTCAATAACTTCCGCGATATGTCGCAGACCTATCCTTATATGTTTGCCCGAAACGGACACATGATCATGTGGGGCAGAAGTATCACCTATCGCTTTGCTGCCAATATTCCGCTTGCCCTTACCGGCTATCTGCCGGCAGGCGAAGTAAATGCTGGCTGGATGCGGCGCCTGGCTTCAGGTACCCTACTGCAATTTTTACAAAACCCTTCCTTCCTCGAAGACCGGATTCCCACACTGGGTTTCTATGGAGCTTTTGATGATGCTGTACAGTACTACAGCTGCCGTGGCAGCGTATTCTGGATGGGCAAATCATTCCTTGCGCTGCTGCTGCCATCTGATAATCCTTTCTGGACAGAAAAAGAAAATGACGGCCCCTGGGTAAATGAAATAAAACCCAATAAGCCGGCACAGCATTTTCAGATTGGCCCCGGCATCCTGATGACCGACTATGCCGGCATCGGTGCTGCTGAGCTAAGAGCGTGGTGCAATACACGCCTGGGCGGCAACTGGACCGATTATCGCGCCAATGAAAATTATAACCGGCTGGCATATAACAGCGCTTTTCCCTGGCAGACAGATGGTGCCAACGGAGAAGTGGCCATGAACTATCTGCTGCGCAGCAACCTGCAGAAATGGGAGCCACTGCATCTTTACACGTTCAAACGTTTTGCCGGTGAAGTGTATTACCGCAGTGCTGTACTCGAAACCGATAGCACCGTGCAGATGGATCTTGCTGATGTATTTCTGCCACACGGCATCATACGTGTTGACCGTATTCGTGCAAAGGATGAGTGCGACATCCGCCTCGGCCATTATGCATTGCCGGCACTGAAAGGCGCCATCCGTAAGGAAACACGAAAGGTCGAAGGACACACCGTACAACTGATCGATAATGGTATCTATCAACTGGCAATGATCACCCTCGAGGGACTGGAAAACCCGGCTGCCATCGATACAAAGGGATTACATCCGGCTGCAGCCAACAGCACCGTTATCAATGCAACGGGTAAAATACATGGCGGTGATAAAACGAAATGGCTGATTACGCTTCAGCTGTGGAAGCCATCGGGACAGTCATGGACAAATGCAGAATTGTTGCCGGTAAGATCAGTAAAACACTCCGGTAATGATCAGTCTGTTCAGCTGTTGTTTAAAAATGGAACCAGTAAAACAATCACGTTTTAAGAACCATAAAATAAAGGCATCATGCATATTAGTAGCCGGTGGCTGGTCATCCTGATCGCCGCGTTTCCTTTTTTGTCGCATGCGCAGTCAGTATTGCCATGGGAAGACCCTGCAGTATTTGCTGTAAATAAAGAAAGACCCAGAGCCACGGCATTGCCTTATCCCAGTACAGAGCTGGCAATAAAAGACGTGTATGCATCTTCTCCGTTTTACCAGTCGCTTAATGGTAACTGGAAATTCAGGTGGGTGCCCAAACCTGCCGACCGTCCGGTGGATTTTTATAAAGAAGATTTTGATGTGAGTGGCTGGAAAGATTTTCCGGTGCCCGGCAACTGGGAGACCAATGGCTATGGTACGCCCATTTACACTAATATAACCTATCCTTTTCCAAAGAATCCGCCATTCATCGATCACAGCGATAATCCGGTGGGCAGTTATAAAAGAAATTTTGAGTTGCCGCAGCAATGGAATGACCGCCGTGTATTTCTGCATTTCGAAAGCGGAGTGGCCGCCATGTATATCTGGGTAAATGGTAAACAGGTAGGATATAGTGAAGATGCCAAGAACCCGGCCGAGTTTGAGATCACCGATTTCGTACGCCCAGGCCGCAATAGCATAGCCATTGAAGCTTACCGCTGGAGCGATGGGTCGTATATGGAAGACCAGGATATGTGGCGCCTTTCGGGTTTTGACCGCAGCATTTATCTCTACTCAACAGCCCCTACACGGATCCGCGATTTCTTTGTGCGTACTCATTTTCTGAATGATCAATTGTCGAAAGCTACCCTACAGGTAGACTGGCAGGTAGAACGTAAAAGTATTGCCGGGCGCAACAATGTAGAAATACAACTGCTGGATGCCGCTGGTAAGCAGCTACTGAAAAAATCTGCCGCTGTTGATAAAACCGGTACAGAAGTAAATGGTACGCTGAATGCTTCCATTTCTTCGCCGCAGCTATGGAGCAACGAAACACCTTATTTATACACGTTGCTGGTATTGCTGAAAGATGAAAAGGGAGCGGTAATAGAAGTCAGCTCCTGTAAGGTCGGATTCAGGAAAGTGGAGATCAGGAATGCACAACTGATGCTGAATGGTAAGACGCTGTTGATACGTGGTGTAAACCTGCACGAGTTCAGTTCAGCTACAGGCCATGTAGTGGATGAAGCCACCATGCGGCGCGATATAGCACTCATGAAGCAGCATAATGTAAATGCAGTGCGCATGAGCCATTATCCGCAAAATCCGCTATGGTATAAGCTTTGCGATGAGTATGGCTTATTACTTTGCGATGAGGCTAATATCGAATCGCATGGTATGGGTGTGGCTTATGACCGGCCGCTCGACAAGAGCCGCCACCCGGCTTATCTGCCGGAGTGGGCGCCTGCACACCGCGATCGCATTACGCGCCTGGTAGAGCGCGATAAAAACCATCCCAGTATCATTCTCTGGAGTATGGGCAATGAGTGTGGTAATGGCCCGGTATTTTATGAAATGTATGACTGGATCAAACAACGCGATGCCAGTCGCCCGGTGATGTTTGAACAGGCAGAGGCCAACCGCAATACAGATATCATTGGACCTATGTATCCGCTTATGGACTCTATGCGGCGCTATGCGCTGCGCAAGGATGTAACGCGCCCCTTCATAATGTGCGAATACTCCCACTCCATGGGCAACAGCAATGGCAACTTTCAGGAGTATTTTGATATAATGGCTCTTGCGCCACATATGCAAGGTGGTTTTATCTGGGAGTGGCTCAACCATGGATTGAAAGCCGTAGATGAAACCGGTCGTTCCTATTGGGCATACGGCGGAGATCTGGGTGGTTACCGGTATACCAATGATGCTAATTTCTGTGCCGATGGACTGGTATCGCCCGACAGGCAACCGCATCCTGGCCTGGCAGAAGTTAAAAAAGTATACCAGGATATTTTGTTTACACCCGTAAAAGGAAAGCGCTCACAGGTGCAGATACAGAATCGTTTTCTGTATCGTAATCTCAGCGCCTATACTATCAAATGGGAGTTGAGTAGTAATGGTGAGGTAGAGGCCACCGGCCTGCTCGATGTTGTACAGCAAGCGGGCACTGTACGCCAGTGGGAGTTGCCCTTACCAGCACTATCGTTACAGGCTGGCCGCGAGTATTTTCTTCAGCTATACGCGTATACCAAAGAGGCCGATGAAATGATGCCGGCGGCATTTGAAGTAGCCAGGGCGCAATGGCCGCTGGAGGGTAGTTGGTTTACTACGCAGGCCGCCACAACTGGTACTATCAGTCAGCAGGAAACCAGCACTCAACTGCAACTGGAAGCCGGAGGTACCCAATTGCTGTTTAACAAAATTACCGGTAAGCTGCAGTCTGTTTTAAGGAATGGAAAGGCAATTATTACCAGTGCACCTGAGCCCGACTTCTGGCGGGCACCAAATGATAATGACTTTGGCAGCGACATGCAGATCCGACTCAATGCATGGCGCACAGCCGGACAAAATAAAAAGCTGCTTCAGTTTACCAGCAGCAGCAAGGATACAGCCGTTGAAGTCGTGACACGGTACAGGCTTACAGATGTGCCCAGTGAGTATCAATTGATCTATACATTATACCCCAATGGGAAGCTGAGGATATATGCAAGATGGAACGCCAATACGGGGGATGTACCGGAACTGCCCCGCTTTGGGATGCAATTGCGTCTGAATAAGGATTATGATAAGGTGACGTATTATGGACGCGGTCCGCTTGAAAATTATGAAGACCGTAATACAGCCAGTTTTGTAGGCATTTACCACAGCGATGTAAAGGGGCTTGGTTTCGAATACCTGCGTCCGCAGGAAAATGGTAATCGTTCCGAGGTGCGCTGGTTTACGCTTACCAACGAAAGAGGGCAGGGAATACGGGTAAAGGGATTGCAGCCCATTCAGCTGAAAGCATCGTATAATCCTGCAGAAGATATTGATCCCGGCATCAGTAAAAAGCAACAGCATCCCAAAGATGTGGTACCCCGGTCTGAGATTTACCTTAATATTGATTTCCGGCAGCGAGGTGTTGCCGGCGACAATAGCTGGGGGGCAGATCCTCACCCACCATACCAGCTCACTGATAAGAAGTATGAGTATGGGTATGAGATTGAATGGATAGATTAAGTTACTGTTGAAATAAATGTTCCGGTGGATGTATTTTATCTCCTACAGACACGCGGTAGATCAGGGCCTGCTGGAATTAGCATGCTGTACTATCTTTTTTAACAAACCATAATTCGACTTTTTGCCTCCACGGCCGGCGGGGCCGATATGGTTCACAAGGCACCTTGTGAACCACAAGAAAAAATAAGAGAATATGGTATGGGAATGCCCCTGCTATACTACTGACATCTTCGGATTGTAGTGCCGCGATACGTTGCGGCACTGCTGTTTCTTATATACCCTTTGCCTTTATCCTTCTGCCTTTCACCCTATCTTCTTCTGAATCATCCATACATGGCCAAAAGGATCTTTGAACTGCCCCTGGCGGTAACCATAATCATAATCGGTTACGGGAGTGACCAGTTCTGCGCCGGCAGCCACAGCCCGGTTTACCAGCCCGTGTACATCATCGGTAAAAAGACCAATGATGACCTGGATGCCCCATTCCGTGGGGTTTGAAAATACATGCATGGCAGTGGCTTCGTGCAGATGAAAGAGGGCGCCATCAATAACCAGTTCTGCTACATGAATGCTGCCATCGTCATTGCTGAAACGACGTAATTCTTCGGCGCCCAGTCCATCTGTATAAAAGCTGATGTCTTTTACGCCATTGGGGATATACAATTCGGGGGCAAAATGTGCTGCCATACAAATAAGGGTTAATGGGTGAGGGTGAAAGGAGGGAGGTGTAGGATAAAGATAGGAAGGTTTTGGCTTTGAGGTATTATATTTAAGGGATGAAAACAAAGGGCCGGTATCTTGTTTTTTTATCCATCCTCTTCTGCAGTATTGCCCATGGGCAATACGAATCACTCCGCAGCGAAATACTGGCCACCGACAGTTTTAATCGTGCCTACCCAAGGGAGAAAATATTTCTTCATCTTGACCGTCCTTATTATAACCTGAAAGATACCATCTGGATCAAGGGGTATATTTTATCAGCCACAGACCTTACTGCCATGGATAGTAGTCAATTGGTGTATATCGATATCCTTGATAATTCAGGCCAGGTCATTAAACGAAGCAGTGTCTACAGTGCTGCCGGAATCTTTTTTGCCAATCTGCGGCTATCTGAAACAGATTTCAAACAGGGCGTATACTGGTTACGTACCCATACACAGTTTATGCGAAACTATGGCGATTCCGTTTTTCCCCTGACACGGTTTGCCATTATCGGTTCCGGCAACCCCGACTGGGAAATAGCGCTTGGTAAGGCGGGAGTGGCAGAAGGGAAATTTTTTCTGCAAGCGAGTCTGCTGCCAGCTACCGGGCAGACATTCAGCCGCGAAGAGGTATCGCTGGTATTAAAAGCAAAAAATAAAACCCTGCTCCGCCAAAAAGTAATAACGGGTCTCGATGGACAACTGACAGTGCAGGAGCCACTGCCAGAGATGGGGAACGTTCAGCAATTGCAGCTACAGTTATCGGTAGGTCGCGATTTCAGTATGCAGGTGCCGGTATATGTGCAGGAAAAACTTGAACTGGATCTTCAATTTCTGCCTGAAGGCGGAACGCTGATAGCCGGGCAACGCCAACGGCTGGGATTTAAAGCCATCAACTCTGCCGGCCGGGGTGTGGAAGTAAAGGGGCAAATTGAAAATGAGCAGGGTAGTGTTGTGACGCAATTTACTTCGGTACATAAAGGAATGGGATTGGTCTGGTTCAGCCCCGAGGCAGGTGTTCGTTACACTGCGGTACTCGACGATGGGCAACGCTTCGCGCTGCCACCGGCACAACAAAGTGGTACACGGTTACAGGTAGACAATGACCCGGCTTCGGATAGCCTGGTAGTATGGGTCGATGCCAGTGCAGATATGCAGAATAAGCCTTATTTTTTTCGTGCCAGCTCACATGGCATCAGTTGTGCCATGGGCGTTATCCGCACAAAATCGCAGCCCTCACGTGTAGCGATTGCCAAAAGCGCTTTTCCTTCCGGCATCAGCCGGTTTACTTTATTTGATGAAAAAGGTATGCCACTCAATGAGCGCAGCACACTCATCTGGCATAGGGATACATTGCAAATTGAGTTGACCACCCATAAACCGACCTATGGCAACCGCGATAGTGTATCGGTGACGGTGCAGGTGCGTAATGCGGCAGGTGAGCCGGTAGTAGGCAGTTTTTCGCTGGCGGTTATAGATACGGGTCGGGTATTGCCGGCACCGTATGCCGATAACATACTAAGTCATATGTTGCTTTCCTCTGAGCTGAAAGGAGCAATAGAAGATCCGGCGTATTACTTTACTGACCCTGCACCCGAAGCGGTGGAAGCCCTGCTGCTTACGCAGGGCTGGGTACAATATCCCCAGGCATTTACTAAACCGGTTTACCTGTATGAAAAACAATTTTCGGTAACCGGTAAGGTCACAAACCTGCTCAATAAACCCGTGAAAGGTTCTGAACTCACCCTGCTGGGTAAAGACGGGAGGTTCGGTTCATTTATCACCCAAACCACTACCGATGAAAAGGGCCGGTTTACCTTCAACGATTTTCCGTTGTTTAATACCGATACGGTAGGCATGCTCATAAAGGCGTCAAACAGAAAAGGGAAACAATTTGGCATCGGTATAGAACTGGATCTGCCACGGCAACCTGGTGCGCCGGCCTCACCAATGCCAGCCTTTGCCAGGCTGGATATTGCGTACGACACCGCTGTGTCTGTGCAGCTACAGCAAAAAGCTAACCTGTATCGCGGACTCAGAAGAGAGCGCGGCTATCTGCCCGAAGTGATTGTAAAAAGCAGGTTACGTGTAAAAGGATCGAAAAACCTCAACGAAGATCGCGAAGCCGATCAGACGATCACCGAAGCCATGCTCGAAAAAGATGCGAAAGAAGAACTGTTGTATATCCTCAACCGCGATGTAAAGGGGTTTAACAGGAGTACTTTTCCCAAGAGCAATATACAGACGTATAAAGTAAATGGCGACTTCGCTGTATTTGTGATCGATGGTTTTAATATCAACCGCAATTATGAACCCACGTCCCCCAGTCCCACAGCGTTTGTAGATTATCTGAACGATTATCTGAAGTACATCCGGGTAGAAGAAGTAGTGGGCATAGAAGTGCTGACTTCACCTGGTAATACATTTGTTTACGAAAACGAGTTTAACCTGCGGCCGGAAGGCGGCTACCGGTATGCGTTTATCGAAATCACCACACGCTCAGGTAATGGTGCATTTTACAAAAGCCTGCCCGGCACCTATCTCTACAAACCCACCGCACCTGTTACCGGTAAATTATTTTATTCACCCCGTTATACCAGCAAAGAAACAGATCTCACGATACTCGACTACCGCAGCACTTTATTCTGGAAACCCGATATCATTACCGATGAACAGGGACAGGCTCAGTTGTCTTTCTATACATCCGATAGTAAAACAGGTTATCTCTTGATCATTCAGGGTACGGATATGATTGGAGGGGTGGGAGTGAAGAGTCGGGTGTTGAAGAAATAAGTTTAAAAGTATAAAGGTATAAAGGTTTAAAAGTATAAAGGGTGTAAAGAGTTTAAAGGGTGAATGTTGGCGATCTGCATTAATAAGCTGGTCCCGGTATTACGGAAACATCGGTGGAGTAGTAAACCGGTCAGGACACGCAGCGTCCCGACCGGGGCCGTTAATTTGATCTATCCGCCGCTGATTAGCAAAACACAACAGTGATTGTTTCTCATTTTTCAGGATTCTCTGCTTCACATTTACTGGTAAACTCATCCTGCACTTTCTGCATTTGGGTAATATGCCTTCCTGCGTGCTGCGCGAGAAAATAAATGTACTGATACACATCAATCTTCCCGAGGTTATTGACGGTCATCGTTGTTTTGTATACAACCCCTTCTCCGTTAGGCATGGAATGGAGATAGTGTAAACAGCGATCTGCCTGCTCTTTCAGTTCCTGCCTGATTTCGGTCAGCGGCCTGATGCCGGCTGGCTCCATGTGCGCGGGTCTTATCCACTCGAAAGCCATGTGTTGGCCAATCTGATCAAGACCTTCAATAGAAAAACGGTAATCTTTTAGTAAATCAGGCAATGAATATTTCTCCACCTGTTGCAATGCCTTTCGCGTTCCTTTTTCAATCAGGATTAATAGAAAATGACTGGTCAGTGCAATATGCTCCAGGTTTTCGTTGATAGACCAGCCGCCATGCACTGGTTTATACCGGCGCAAATCTTCTGGTTTTTCAAACCAGGTATCGACTTCAGCAAAAGTATCGCGGACAGCAGTTTCTATCTTTCTTAGGATGTCATGAATGGTCATACAAAAATGCACTTCAGCGGGTAAAATAGAAATAGTCAAAAGCAGCGCTAATGCCCCCTTTAAACACTTTATACTCTTTAAACCCTTTATACTTTTTGACTAATTCGGCTGCACTGCCGGAAGCCTGTAATGCTGTCCATCCCACACAAATAATTCATCGATGCGGAAGGTCCAGAATTTGAAGAGGGGAGATTTGCGGAGAAGCTCTTCTACCTGCCGTTTATTTTCGGCATTTACCGTGATCCATACCTTATGCGTTTCCATACTCACCACATATTGATCAATGATCTCTTTGTTGATGAGGTAATTGATGTAGGTGCGGTGAGGCGGAACGAGGTCTACAAAATCATCGCGCATCTCAAACTCTATGGTCACCTGGTATTTTTGCATAAGGGCTACTATTGAATAAGACAATTTAGAGCGCAAAATGTTGCACCGGTGTCAAAAAAATGATAATTGCGGATCAGGGGCATAAAAAAAGCCCCCAATGGAGGCAATCGTGGAACGTACTGGACTCGAACCAGTGACCCCTACTCTGTCAAAGTAATGCTCTGAACCAACTGAGCTAACGTTCCGGGGTTGTAAATGTAAGATGTTTTTGGATTAAACGGTCCAGTCTACAATCTGATTCACCCATTCGGCGCGGTAAGGGGTGCTGATGCGGATATAATTATCGGTATATCCTTCCATCATATTGTTTTTGGCGCTGCCTTCAAACAATACCTTACGCTGCTGGCCGGCATGTGCAGCGGTGAAATACTGCATCTTCATGTAGCTAAGATTACGCAGTGTTTTATTACGCTGGTGGCGAACTTCCATGGGTACAACAGGCTTCAGCTGCAGGGCATGCGTATTGTCGCGCTCACTGTAGGTAAATACGTGCAGGTAAGAAATGTCGAGGCTGTGCAGAAAATCAAATGTTTCCTGGAAGTATTCATCTGTTTCGCCGGGAAAACCCACGATCACATCCACACCTATGGCACAGTGTGGCATCAGGTTTTTGATCAATTGTACCCGTTCCGCATACAGCTCACGGCGATAGCGGCGGCGCATGGCCGCCAGGATGCTGTTGCTGCCGCTTTGCAACGGTATATGAAAATGCGGCATGAACTTGCGGCTCTGTGCCACAAAACGGATGATATCGTTGGTAAGCAGGTTGGGCTCAATAGAGGAGATGCGGTAGCGTTGAATACCTTCTACCTCATCGAGAGCCTGTACGAGTTCATAAAAATTCTCTTCCCGCTGATTTATGCCAATGGTTGTGCCGGCGCCATCGGGGCCTTTGCCAAAGTCGCCGAGGTTGACGCCCGTCAGCACGATTTCCTGCACACCAGCGGCAGCCAGTTCTTCTGCATTGCGCAGCACATTGCTGACGGTATCGCTGCGGCTCTTGCCACGGGCCATGGGAATCGTACAGAAAGCACAGTTATAGTCACAACCATCCTGTACCTTAAGAAAGGTGCGGGTGCGGTCATTGACCGACCAGCTGGAATGAAAACCGGTTACATCTTCCACATCGCAGCTGCAGATACGGGCAGAATCACCCTTTGACAGCTCGCGCAGGTGCTGGGCTATATTGAACTTTTCGGCGGCACCCAGTACCAGGTCCACACCGGGAATCTCGGAGATTTCTTTGGGTTTGAGCTGGGCATAGCAGCCGGTGATCACCACCAGGCTTTCGGGAGCTTTGCGCTGGATACGGCGCACCAGCTGACGGCATTCCTTATCGGCATTATCGGTCACGGAGCAGGTGTTGATAACATACACATCTGCCTGATCTTCAAACTCTTTTTTCTCAAAACCTTCCTGCTCCAGCAAACGCGAGAGGGAGGATGTTTCCGAAAAGTTGAGCTTACAACCCAGTGTATGAAAAGCCACAGTGCGGGGCGACGACAGAGACATAGGCCGCAAAGTTAAGGTAAAAGGAGGAGGAGAGGAGGTGGAAGGAAAAAGGTGGGGAGTGAGGGGTAACGAAGATAAATTGAGCCTATTAGCACACCAGCACATCAGCACATTAGCACATTCCATTTGCCTTTTACCTTCAAGCTTTCCCTACATTTGCTTGTGAACAAAAAATGGATCCCTTTTCTACTGGTTGCCGTCCTGGCTATCGCATTATTCATCGTCCGGCGTTTGCAGCAGCCCGAGCCGGCAAAGCCAAAAACCAATACGACCGATACCCGCCGGACTACCACCGACCCGGCAGCCGTCAACCGCAACCGCGGATTTGACCGCCGCATTTCTTATCTCGAGTATACGGCTCATGCCAAATGCCGCATGCAATGCCGCAAGATTACCCAGGCCGAAATAGAAGATATCATGCGCAACGGAAAGATCAATTACAATAAAAGCGATGTCAATGACCGGCCATGCCCTACCTATGCGCTGGAAGGCATAACCAGCGACAATCAGCGCGTACGCATCGTCTTTGCCCAGTGCGACTTCAAAACAAAAGTGGTCACAGCCATCGACCTCGAAAAAGACTGGAGTTGCGATTGCCCGGGCGATGATCAGAAACATCAAAACAAACGCTGATGCGCCTGCTGCTGAAACCGCTGCTGTGGATATACAACCTGTATGCACTCATCCTGTTTGTTGCCATCATGCTGCTGATCTTTCCTTTTGTCGTAATCGCCAGCACACTTGGACGAATCCGTGGCGGCAATCTTGTATTCAGGCTTTGCAGCCTCTGGGCCGACATCTGGTTTCCGCTCATTTTTATTTTTCATAAAAAAATATATGAGCGTCCGCATGACCGCAGCAAGCCTTACATTTTTGTAAGCAATCATATCAGCTACCTCGATTCGGCCGTACTGGTAAAAGCCTATCGCCAGCCGGTACGTCCATTGGGGAAAATAGAGATGGCCAAAGTGCCGGTGTTTGGATTTATTTATCGCAATGCGATCGTAACGGTCGATCGCAGCAGTGCCGAAAACCGGGCACGCAGCATCCGCGTTCTTACTTCGCTTATCCGTAAAGGTATTTCGGTCATGGTATTTCCCGAAGGCACTTTTAATATGACCCACCAGCCGCTCAAAGAATTTTATGATGGCGCTTTCCGGGTGGCGATAGAAACCCAGACCCCGATAAAGCCGGTATTGTTTCTCGATACTTACGACCGCATGCATTATGGACAGCTTTTTAGTATCACACCCGGCCGCAGCCGGATTGTATACCTCGAGCCGATACCGGTCGATGGCCTGGGATTGCGCGATACCACGAAGCTGAAACAACTCGTATACGAAAAAATGCAGGCCGCCCTGATTCGCTACCGCGCCAGTTGGATTGAGCCGCTGCCGGTTACGGAAAACGAACCGCGGCCTATTTAATGTTATTTTTGCAACCGGATGTTATACGCGGAGATCATTATACCCCTGGCTCTTCCCAAAAATTATACCTGGGTTGTACCCGATGAGCTGCAGGCTACGGCCCGGCCGGGCTGCCGCGTGGAGGTAAACCTGGGGAAATCAAAAAAATATGCGGGCATCATCAAACGCCTGCATCATGAAAAGCCGGAATTTTTTGATCCCAAGCCCATCCTCAATGTACTGGATGCCGAGCCGGTGATCTTTGAAGAGCAACTGCAGTTGTGGGAGTGGCTGGCCAGCTATTATATGTGCAGCGAAGGTGAGGTGATGGCGGCTGCACTGCCTGCACATTTCAAATTGTCCAGCGAGTCGATCCTGGTATACAACGAAGAGTTTGGCGACGATTTTTCTGCTCTCGATCATGATGAGTACCTGGTAGGCGAAGCATTGCTGCTGAAAAAAGAGCTGAAGCTCACAGAAGTGCAGCAATTGCTCGACAGTGCACATGTATACCCCGTCATCAACCGGCTCATCAATAAAAAAGTATGTTATGTGTGGGAAGCGCTCAAGCAAACCTACACACCCAAAAAAGACACCTATGTATTGCTGAGTCCGCCTTATGATCGGGAAGAAGAACTGGAGGCATTACTCAATGAAGATCCGCGATTGCAAAGGGCCGGTAAACAAATGGAACTGCTGCTGGCATTTCTGCATCTCAGCAAAACAGATGGCGAGGTGACAAAGAGTGAGCTACTGAAAAAATCAGGAGCCAGCGATGCGCAGCTGAAGGGGCTGGTAGACAAAAAAGTGTTGCAGCTCGAAAAACGTACTATCGACCGTATACAATACCTGCCCAGGGATATCAATATTGATTTTACACTCAGTCCAGCACAACAAACGGCGCTGGATGAGGTACAGCAGGTATTTACTGAAAAAAATGTATGCCTGCTGCACGGCGTCACAGGTAGTGGTAAAACGCAGCTTTATATTCATCTCATTGCAGAAGCCGTACGCAAAGGTCACCAGGTGTTGTATATGCTGCCCGAGATCGCACTGACCTCGCAGATTATTCGCCGGCTGCAAAAACACTTTGGTGGTTATATCGGCATTTACCACAGCAAGTTCTCGCACAACGAGCGGGTAGAGATATGGAATAAAATAAAAAACGGGGAGTTGCGGGTGGTCCTCGGAGCCCGCAGTTCATTGTTTCTTCCTTTCCAGGACCTGCGCCTGGTGGTATGCGATGAGGAGCATGATACTTCGTACAAGCAGCAGGAACCTGCTCCGCGTTATCATGGACGCGATACGGCGATCTACCTGGCCAGTCTGTTCAAGGCACAGGTAGTGCTGGGTAGTGCCACCCCCTCGCTCGAAACCTACGACAATGCCACCCGGGGTAAGTATGGACTGGTGAAGCTCAATGAGCGCTACGGCGAACTCGAATTGCCGCGAATCGAAATTGTGGACACCCGTCTGATTGATAAAAAAGGAAAAGGGAAAGTGATGTTGTCGCCAACACTGGTAGAAGGCATCAACTCCTCTATTGCACAGGGTAAACAGATCATCCTGTTTCAGAATCGCCGCGGGTATGCACCTTACCAGGTCTGTGCCGTGTGCGGCTGGATACCACAGTGTAAGTATTGCGATGTATCGCTTACTTTTCATAAACTGTCTAATAAACTGATCTGTCACTATTGCGGCACCACCTATGCTCCTTTGCACACCTGTGCTGCCTGCGGCAATCACGATTTTGTACAGCGCAACTTTGGTACCGAGCGTATCGAGGAGATGTTGCAGGAAACATTTCCCCAGGCCCGCGTAGCGCGGATGGATGTGGATACGGTACGGGGCAAACATGCACACGATGCGCTGATCCAGTTGTTTGAACAGCGCCGGGTAGATATACTGGTGGGTACACAGATGGTGGTAAAGGGGCTTGACTTCGATAATGTGGAGCTCGTAGGAATCCTCGATGCAGACGGTCTCCTGCATTTTGCCGATTTCCGCGTGCATGAGCGGGCCTTTCAACTGATGGAGCAGGTGAGTGGACGTGCCGGAAGAAAAGAAAGCCATGGACGTGTACTGATTCAGACTACACAGCCGCAGCATCCTGTTTTATTATATGTAAAGCAGCATGACTATGATAAGATGTTTGCCGATGAGATGCAGAAGCGCCGGCATTTTTTCTACCCGCCTTTTTCACGCATCATTCATCTTTCATTTCGCCATAAGTTTCGCGAAGTGGCACAGGGTGGTGCTCAAAAACTGGCCGATGCCCTGCAAAACAGGTATGGGCAGTTTATGATCGGTCCGGCAGAGCCTGTAGTAGGCCGTATCCGCAACCAGTACCTGATGGAACTATTGCTGAAACTGCCCCGCGACCACAAGGTGCTTGCACAATGCAAAAAAGATATACTGGAAGAAATAGCCATCCTGCACCAGGATAAGCGTTACCGCAGCCTGATCATACTACCCGATGTGGATGTGATCTGATAAAGGTCAGAGAGTAGGTTGATAGGAAGCCGCCAGCTTTTGTATATCCGTGTAAGTATACCGGTGAATGCCGGGTAATCCCAGCTTTACAGACTGTACCATGGCCTGCGCTACCTCAAGGCCTTCGATAGCGCGGTATTTGCGCAAGCCTCCCTGCATGAGGGGGTGTACAAAGCGAACCATTCGCTGGGCAAATTTTTCCATCGGCCGCTTTTCCTGCCGGTCGCCGAGTAATATGGATGGCTGAAAGAAATGGATAGATGCAATCGGTTCCAGGCTGATCGCATCTTCTACATGTCCTTTCAGTTTAAGATAAAAATTTCGGCTCCTGCTGTTGGCGCCTACAGCACTTACAATGGCCATGCGGTCGATGCCCAGTTCTTTACAAAGGCGGGCCGTCTTTACCGGAATATCAAAATCGATTTTAAGATAAGCCTGCCGGTCGCCTTTTACCTTTTTTTGTGTGGTGCCAATAGCGCAGAAAAGTGAATCGCTGCCATCAATGGCCAGCTTCACCGATTCGGGATCCGAAAAGTCAACCAGCTTTACTTCAATTTTAGGATGCGGCCGCGGCATTGGTCGCCTTACCAGAATACGGATGGTGTCAAAAGAAGAATCTTCTGTCAGCACCTGCTGCAGGTAAGTGCCAATCATGCCGGTAGCACCAATGATAGAAGCAATGTGTTTACTCATCTGGTTGCCGTATTATTCAATACTTTTGACCTCATGCAATTTCAGGAAAATTATTCATTAAAATCCTATAATACCTTCCGGATAGGGGCACAGGCCCGCTATTTCACCTCTTTTTCCAGCGTAGATCAACTACAGGAGGCGCTCGAGCAGGCTGCTACGCTGGCCACAGCACGCCCACCGCTTGTTTTGGGCGGGGGGAGCAATATCCTGCTCACCGGCGATGTAGATGGCGTGGTACTGCACAATGGTATTAAGGGTATAGAACTCCTGCGGCAGGATGATGAATTCTTTTATGTGCGTGCCGGCGGTGGAGAAGTGTGGCATCAGCTGGTATTGCATTGCATCGGGCAGGGCTATGCCGGTGTGGAAAATATGTCGCTGATACCCGGCTGTGTGGGGGCATCACCTATTCAGAATATCGGTGCCTACGGAGTGGAGCTCAAAGATGTTTTTCATGAGCTGCAGGCCTGGCATATACATGATAAAGAGTTGCACAGCTTTTCACTCGCCGATTGCGGATTCGGTTATCGCGAGAGTGTATTTAAAGGAAAATATAAAGGACAGTATATCATCACGGGCGTTACACTCAAGCTGCGGCGTACGCCGGTATTTCATACCAGCTATGGTGCTATTGAGCACGAGCTGCAGCGTATGGGTGTGCAGGAATTAAGCATTCGCGCCATATCTGATGCGGTGATTCATATCCGCCAGTCCAAACTGCCCGATCCGGAAGTAACAGGCAATGCGGGTAGTTTCTTCAAAAATCCCAGTATACCACTTGAGCAATATGAACAGCTCAAAGCGCAGCATCCTTCCATGCCGGCGTATGCCAATGCCGATGGCAGTATGAAGCTGGCAGCAGGCTGGCTGATCGAGCAATGCGGCTGGAAAGGCTTTCGCCGGGGCGATGCCGGCTGCCACCCTCACCAGGCATTGGTGTTAGTGAACTATGGCAATGCCACCGGCAAAGAGATCTATGACCTGAGCCAGGAAATAATAGCGAGTGTGTTGTTGAAGTTTGGAGTGGCGTTGGAGAGAGAAGTGAACATGATTTGAAATGTGCTGATGTGCTGGTGTGCTGATGATTGTTTGAAAACTATTCCGGCAATTGAAAATTCCTGATCAGGGAAGTTTAATGACCTGATAGCTCGTAAAATGTAAAACTCAGTATTTGATCTGACAAGTAATCTTGATTGACAGGCATTGATCCTGTCGGATCAACTATTTTCCTGGCAAGTCCTCTTTTTAATGTAGGAGGACATTGCCAGGAAAATAGTGAGGGGGCAAGACTGTATGATTAGTTTAAGCTTTTCTGACACGGCCTGTAAGATCAATCCCTGACTATTGCACGTAAAACAAACGGTCTGAGAGTTATTATTAGCACACCAGCACATTAGCACATTGTTCCCTCAGCTTTCCTCATCAAACTCAAAATCCTCATCTTCTCCTCCGGTATTCATATTCATCATGCTGCCGATGAGGTCTTTGAATTCAACTTTTGTTTCAAACATTTTTTTACTGATAAGCGAATAAGCGGCCAGGCCATGGAGTACAAACTCCATCAGCAGGGCCGACTGGGCTTCGTTTGCTTTGGGGAAATATTTTTTGATCAGTGCATGTAAGCCATCTACCTGGTACAGGGCCAGTATCTTCTCTGCATCTTTCGTGTTGAACGAAAGGTTGACATGATTGCCTTTGTCGAACCAGTTGGTTATAGCGCGGTAGGGGTTGTCATCGGCACGTTCCTGCTGCGATGGCTTGCCCGTGTTGCGGCGTTTCTTCAGCGCTTCGGGGTTGGGGAAATATTGTATAAACAGGCTGCGGATGGCTTTATCTACCAGGTTCATGGCTACCTGGTAGGGACCTTCCTGCTCACCTTCATATACCAGTTCTATTTTGCCGGTGATGGAGGGGATGATGCCGTTCAGATCACCGATCCATACCTGGGTTTGTTTTTCTTTGTTGAGAATGGCGCGACGCTCGGCAGCGCTGACAGCGTTTTCGAGTGCAGAAATAGTGAGACGTGCACTCACCCCGCTCTTTTTATCTACAAATTCACTGCCACGTGCTTCAAAAGCAATCTGCTCAATGAGGCGGCGTACCAGGTCGCTCACATTGATGCGTGCCTGTTGGTCGCCGGTGAGGTCGGCTTCCTGTTCGGTAATCTCCAGTGCGTGCTCAATAGATTTGGGGTAATGCGTGAGTATCTGGCTTTGTATACGGTCTTTCAGTGGTGTTACAATCGAACCACGATTGGTATAGTCTTCGGGGTTGGCTGTAAATACAAAGAGGATGTCGAGCGGCAGGCGCAGTTTGAATCCGCGTATCTGCACATCACCTTCTTCGAGGATGTTGAAGAGGGCAACCTGTATGCGGGCCTGCAGATCGGGCAGCTCGTTGATCACGAAGATAGAGCGGTTGCTGCGTGGAATGATGCCATAGTGGATCACCCGGTCATCGGCAAAGCTCAGTTTGAGGTTGGCTGCTTTAATGGGATCGATATCGCCAATGAGGTCGGCCACACTTACATCGGGAGTGGCCAGTTTTTCACCATAGCGCTCGCTGCGGTGCAGCCAGCTGATGGGGGTGTTGTCGCCCAGCTCTGCTACCAGCTCACGGCCAAAGCGGCTGATAGGTTGCAGGGGATCATCATTGATATCGCTGCCGGTGATGACGGGTATGTATTCATCGAGCAGCTCGGTCATCTGGCGCGCCATACGGGTCTTGGCTTGCCCGCGCAGCCCGAGGAAAAGGATATTGTGTTTGCTAAGCAGGGCACGCTCCACATCGGGTATCACCGTGTCTTCGTAGCCGATGATACCGGTAAAAGTGGGATCGCCGGTGTTGAGGCGGTTGATCAGGTTTTCACGTATCTCTTCTTTGATGCTGCGGCTACGGTAACCGCTTTTTTTCAACTCGCCCAGTGTTTTGATCTGATTCATATTTGTTGCTTCGGGTATTAAGATTGGTCGTTGTGAATAAATGTTTTTACCGCCGTGCGGTAAATGAATTAATAAACGGTTTTTCTTTTTCCGCTTTCAAAATCGCGGAAGATGAATGCCCCCAGTTTATCGAGTGAGGCAAAGAAGGCCTTGCCCTGATTGGTTTCGGTAAACTCCTGTACAAACTGCTGCAGGTAAGGATCGGTAGCGATCATGAAAGTGGTGATGGGGATTTTCAACTTTTTGCATTGAGCTGCCAGGTTCATGCAGCGGTTCACCACTTTGCGGTCGAGGCCGAAACTATTTTTATAATAACGCTTGCCGATTTTGAGACAGGTAGGTTTACCATCGGTGATCATGAAGATCTGTTTGTTGGGATTCTTGCGGCGGCGCAGGATGTCCATTGCCAGTTCGAGCCCCGCAACCGTATTGGTATGGTAAGGCCCTACCTGCAGGTAGGGCAGGTCTTTTACCTCAATGGGCCAGGCATCGTTGCCAAACACTACGATATCGAGTGTGTCTTTGGGGTAGCGGGTCTTGATGAGTTCGCTCAGGGCCATGGCTACTTTTTTGGCCGGGGTAATGCGGTCTTCGCCATAGAGGATCATGCTGTGTGAAATGTCGATCATGAGCACCGTGCTGGTCTGCGATTTGAAATCCGTTTCGCGGATGCTCAGGTCATCTTCCTGCATCTGAAAGCTGTCGATGCCATGGTTGATCTGTGCCGTGCGGATCGATTCGGTAAAGTCGATTTGCTCCAGCATATCGCCAAACTGAAACTGGCGGGTTTCGGAGTTGGCTTCATCGCCCTGGCCGGGTTTGTAAGTTTTGTGATCGCCCTTGCGGCTTTTTTTGAGTTTGCCGAAGATCTCATCGAGGCTGCGTTTGCGGATGCCCTGCTCGGTTTTTGGGGTGATCTTTATTTCGCCGCGCTCATTGTCTTCTGTGATATAGCCTTTCTGTTTCAGGTCGTCTATAAAGTCGCCCATGCCGTACTCATTATCGGTGAGGGCATATTGTTTATCCAGCTCGTTCATCCATTGCATGGCCTCACTCACATCGCCACTCGTATAGGTGAGGAGCTGCATGAAGAGGTCCAGCAACTGGTCAAACCGGGTTTGTCCCTGCTGGTTGGGATCAAAGCCGGAGAAATGGTAACCGCGCATATTCAGTATAAGTTACAACAAATAACCGTGCCTGGACAGGGCTGTTTGTCTTTAAAAAATGGTTAGTATCGATATTTCTTTTCTGCAACTGGCTGAGTAATCTGAAGAAATGTTTCCCGCAGATGACGCAGATAGCCGCAGATGGGTATTAAGGCCGCTAATCGTTTCTGAAAGGCACTCTTACACTATCGATATTTCTTTTCTGCAACTGGCTGAGTAATCTGAAGAAATGTTTCCCGCAGATGACGCAGATAGCCGCAGATGGGTATTAAGGCCGCTAATCGTTTCTGAAAGCCACTCTTACACTATCGATATTTCTTTTCTGCAACTGGCTGAATAATCTGAAGAAATGTTTCCCGCAGATGACGCAGATAGCCGCAGATTGGTATTAAGGCCGCTAATCGTTTATGAAAACCAGCTTTATACTATCAGAATTTCTTTTCTGTGAATGGCCGGGCAATTTGGGAGCCTTTCTATCCGGCTATGCTAAAGGATAGACCTGCCTGTGTCTTATAACAGCCGGCAGGGCCGTCTGGTTCGCAGCAAAAAAAATCCCCCGCCGGCTGGCAGGGGATTAGCTTATACGAATGTCAGTTTATTTTTTGGCAGCAGGCACAGTATCCTTGTTGCTCTGGATGGTGGCCGGGCCTGTTTCGATCGTATTATTTTGTTTGGCACCGGGTGCGTATGCTTTTTCGATCGCATCCAGCACCTGCAGCATCACATCGTTGAGGAAGGCTTCGGTACCGCGCATGGTGCCTTCGTAATACTCCGGTTTCTCGCTTTCCAGATACTGATAGTATTTCTTCTGGTCTTCGAGGTCCTTGCGCAGATTCTGACGCACTTTCTCGGCCAGTTCCATGTTGCCGGCTTTGTAGGCAGCTTCGAGGTACATGAGGCCGGTCTGGTTGTGCGAGTTGAAACGGCTTACCATGGCATAGGGCAGGTTTTCGGGATCAATGCCGCCTTCTGCTTTGGCCAGCAGTTTTTTGGCTTCATCCAGTTTACCATTTTGCGCCATATTGCCGGCAGCTTCTGCATATACACTGCGGATATTGAGGAGGTGACGGCGGTTTTCTTCGTCAAAATAAGTGCCTTTGATATTGGCGCCGCCAAAACCGAATTTCTCCATCAGGTTGCGGTACATGAGCGCTTCATTGTTGTCGCGGATCTGTGTGCCGCCAATGCCTACGCGCATTTTAGTCTCAATCTCATTGATTGTTTTTTCGATCACCCAGTGCTGCTGCGGATAATTAACCTGTATAGGCACGAGGCGATAGGCCAGACCGTCTTTGCGCAGGTACTGACCAAAGCCCAGCTCACCCATGGGTGAAGTGAAATAGATCGGACGCTCCCAGTTGTTGGCTACGATAATGCTCAGCATGGCCAGGTCATTTTTGAGCAGTGAGCGTTTGGGCAGTTCAAAAGCCATGGGGCTTACGATGCTGTCGTTGGCATTTACCGTTCCGTTTTTCAGTACCTGGTCGCGGTCAACGGCGATGGTTACTTTGGTAACAGGGAAGGCGTTGAGCGGCTCACCACGTGAGTTGTCCATATTGCGGGGATCGTCGCTGCCGATATACTGCAGTACATCGGTGAGCGGATAGAAGCGATCCTGCGGGAAGTTTTTGGGATTGTATACTACAAAGTTGCGGGCATTGCCACGGGTCTTTTCTTCGCCCCATACCATTTTCACCGCAGGTGCATTGTTGATCTTATAACGCAGTTGATCAATGTACCAGTCGATACCGAGCAGGCTGTTGTTGATGATGCGGATGTCTTTGCGCACACCTTCTACTTCCTGTGCGTACCACAGCGGATACGTATCATTATCCCCAAAGGTGAAGATGATAGCATTGGGTTCGCAGCTTTCGAGATAATCTTTGGCCAGGTCGGGGGCCAGGGTCTTGGTATGGCGGTCATGGTCATCCCACTCCTGCTGTGCCATGATGGCGGGCACGATCAGGCAAACCACCGCGGTAGCGATATTGAGCAGGCGCAGATTTTGCCCGCCGCCCGATATAGCTCTTAGCAGGAAGGTGATTGCCAGTGTGAGCACCGCATAGATGGCCGTTACCGCCAGGCACACCGTGAGGGTAGCGCCGGCTGGACCTTTGAGCGTGCTCATGAGCGTGATGAGGAAGGTGAGCGAGCTGCCGTACAGCAATACCTGCTGCAGGGTGAGTTTATCAGCTTTTTCTTTGGCCAGTTTTACAAAGGCCGCTGCAGCCAGGCCTATCCAGATGGCAAAGGCATAGAAGGAGCCTACGTAAGCATAGTCACGCTCACGTGGCTGGTTGCCCGGCTGGTTGAGGTAGAGTACAACAGCTATACCGGTAAAGAAGAACAGGAGGAAGTTGACCACCCAGTCTTTCCGGAATTTGAAGAATTGGTATACGCAACCTACGATACCAAGTATGAAGGGCAGCAGGTAGAGTTTGTTGTTGGCTTTATTGTGCTGAATGCTGGCGGGTAGTTGCGACTGATCGCCGAGGCGAGCATTGTCGATAAAGGAGATGCCGGTGATCCAGTTGCCGTCGCGCACATTGCCGAGGCCCTGGATGTCGTTTTGCTTACCAGCAAAGTTCCACATAAAGTAACGCCAGTACATGAGGTCGAGTTGGTAGGTAAAGAACCACTCCAGGTTGTCGCGCAGGGTAGGCGGTTCAAAGCGTCCCTGCTGGTCCATACCCAGTCCCAGCCATTGCGCATAGAAGGTGGCGTGACGCTGATCATCGCTCGAGTCCCAGATACGGGGGAATAGTTGCTGCTCGCTGGCAGGATAACCATACTCGCGCGTACGGCCAATTTGTTCGTATTTATCTTTTCCGCGTACATAGCGCATCTCGCCTTCTACGATCCGGTCGGGCTGAGCCGCAAAGTGAGGACCATAAATGAGTGGAGCACTGCCATACTGCTCACGGCTGAGATAATAAACCAGGTTGATGGGGTTATCAACATTGTTCATATCAATGGCCGGGTTGGCATTGGAGCGGATCAGTGCAGTAAAGTAGATGGAGTAACCCAGCAGGATGAAGGCATAGCTCCACAGGCTGAGGCGCAGCACGCGCAGGGCAGATGGTTTCAGGAAATAACCCATCAGCACACCTACAACAGCTACCAGCAGGAATTTGAAGAAGTTGCCGCCAGCCGACTCACCGGTGGTAAAGAAGGGCAGCAGGGAGAGGCCGAGGAAGATGACAAACCAGGCAATGAGTTTGCCACGGCTGATATTGTTTTCGCGGAAGCGAAGACCCCAGAAGATGACGCCGGCTACTGCAATGAAATAAAGGGCGAAGCCGGAGAAGAAGGGGAGTTTGAAAGAGTTTACAAAGAATACATCAAACAGACCCGCTGCTTTCATCGAGTACTGAATGATGGTCACCTGTACCACACCTGTGACCAGACAGCCGATGAGGAAGGCGATGACAGCACCTTTGGTAGTGGTTTTGAAACGGCGGTAATAATATACCATCACAATAGCAGGGATGGTAAGCAGGTTGAGCAGGTGTACACCGATAGACAGGCCTACCATAAAGAACAGGAAGATGATCCAGCGGTCGCTGCGGATGCGGGCAGCAGGGTCATTGCCGGCATGCTCATCGGCATGCTCCCATTTCAGGATCGACCAGAATACCAGGGCCGTAAAGAAAGAAGAAAGGGCATATACCTCACCTTCTACTGCACTAAACCAGAAAGAGTCGCTGAAGTTATAAGCCAGGGCTCCTACGATACCGGCAGTCATGACCGTAAAGATCTGCTGACCGCTCATGGCCTCGCCGGCGCTTACAAACATTTTGCGGGCAAAGTGAGTGACACTCCAGAAGAGGAACAGGATGGTGGCTGCACTGGCCAGGGCGCTCATGAAGTTGACCGCATTGGCAGCAGTCTGCGCATCATCGCCAAAGAGAATGATAAAAAGGCGACCCAGCAGCACAAAGACCGGCGCACCCGGAGGGTGGGGCAGGCCCAGATTTTTTGCAGTTGCTACAAACTCGCCGCAATCCCACAGGCTACCGCGCGCCTCGCGCGTGAGCATATAGGTGGCAAGCGAGATCAGAAATACAGCCCATCCGGTAAGGTTATTGACTTTCTTGAAGTTCATAATACGGTAAGTTTTGCCCTTATTTTGAAGGAAAGCAAAAATAGGGTTAAAAAGGTGGAAGTTTTCAGTTTTACCGCCCAATTTGACCAGCATTTTAACATCTCCAAAACACTGATTATCGCCGGTTTCTGTTAGACGGTTTATTCAAAATAAACCCGCACGGTCTGGTAAAACAGCTGGTTTTGCAGGTAGCCTGCCACCTGGCTTCCTTTTTCCGAAAAGCCCTTGAGGCCAAAGAGGCCGGCGGCATTGCCCTTGTTGATGGCGATTTCGAGATAGCCGGCACTGTTGAAGAGGGCCAGCTTTTCGCCCGGGTTTACATCGGCATAGCTCTCGCTGATGCGGTCGATCACCTCATCGCGCTTGAAGACGATACGGAAGCTGCGGCCCTTACGCTGCTCCTCAAACTGCTCGCGCGTGATGTTGACGATCACGTTTTCGAAGTTGTCGATAAAGATGATCTGTCCTTCGATCCAGTTGTTGTCGAGCAGGGGACGCAGGTGATTTTTTTCGATATAGCTCACATCGGGGTTGCCGATCTTCTGGATCGACTCGCCCTGGCTCAGCCGGCTGATGGCCTGCGCCATCACCTGCACACAGTAGGTCGTGTTTTTGTTGGCCCGCTTATCGAGCGGGATGCCGATCACCATTTCCGGCTTGTCTTCGAGTATCATCTGCAGCAGGCCATTGTCGGCACAGAGCAGGTACTGATTTTGATGAAAGGCCAGCAGCAACTGCTCCGGCTTTTTCTCAAACAGGTTGACCAGTATGATATGATAGGTAAAGTCGGGAAAGTTGCGGATGGCGCTGCGGCAGATATAGGCCGCATGCGGATAGTTGAACGGAGGAATGGAATGCGTGATATCCACCAGGCTGAAGTCTGCATCCACCTGCAAAAGCTGCGCTTTTACAGCGGCCACCAGGTAGTCCTGCTGGCCAATATCGGATGTAAGGGTGACAAGCGCCAAAATGGGGTGTTTTGTTTGAATTTAGTGTGGATAGAGGTTAGGCAACGGCAGCGGGCCGGTTTATTTGACCAGCTCGCCGTTTTTGAAAAAGAATTTATGCGCCAGCTTATCGGCCAGGCCCGGAAAAAATTTGTTCATAAATACCGTACGCTTGCCGGTAAACGTGAGTACCAGCGTACGCTTCTTACGGCTGATGGCGTTGAGGATATGGGTAGCACACTCTTCGGCGGTCATCATCTTGCTTTCGTCCATCGGCGTCTCGCCATGCGACTGCGCATCTTTATTGAGCGCTGCATTGCGGATATTGGAGGTTGTAAAGCCCGGGCATACCCACATCACGTGCACCCCCTCGTGCAGCAGCTCGGTACGGATGGCCTCGAGCCAGCCCTGCAGGGCAAACTTGCTGGCGCTGTAGGCACTGCGGCCCGGCAGGCCACGGTAGCCGGCAATAGACGACACACCCACAATAGTACCCTTGCGGCTGATGATCGACGACAGGGCGTACTTGGTGCAGTACACCGAGCCAAAAAAGTTTATGTCCATCACCTTATGCAGTACTTCGGTGCTGGCATCCTTGAGCAGGGCGCGCATGGAGATGCCGGCATTGTTGATAAGGATGTCGATCCCGTCAAATACCTTGATGGTCATTTCTACCAGTCGGCGACAGTCGTTTTCGCTGCTCACATCGGCTACCATGGTATGCAGCGGAAAGCTGGGAAAGGAGGCCTGCAGGTTGTAGAGTTTATCGTGATCGCGGCCACAGGTGGCTACTTTGGCGCCGGCCTGCAGCAGTTGCTCTACCAGGGCGCGGCCGATGCCATCGGTGCCGCCCGTCACCAGTACCACTTTATTGTTGAAGTAAGAAGACATAACTGTGATTTGATCCCGCAAACCTACTTTAAAATTTGCCAATATGCGGCACTGTAAATCAGCGCGCTACTATTCTTTTCCGAAAAAAAGAATGCGAATTTTTCTTTTATTTTTTTTGGTTGAAAACATTGACTCCCTTATTTTTGCACCCCGTTTGAAACAGTTCGCTTCCAGAATTGCTCAAACAGGAGCCACCGGTCTCCGGTGTGCAGGATTCCGTAGCTCAGTTGGTAGAGCAATACACTTTTAATGTATGGGTCCTGGGTTCGAGTCCCAGCGGGATCACAAAAGCCACTCCACAAGAGTGGCTTTATTCTTTTCTGGACGTTCCTTTTTACAATTACATTTTTAATATATGTGTCCTGGGTTCGATCCCGAGGCTTCGGGAGCGGCGGGGTCACAAACATTTAAAATTAAAGTCTTGTAACTATATTATTTCTGAGACCTTTTTCATTTGGGAGTAAACATAAGTAACGCACTCATCATTTACCAGAGTTTCTTTATTGCCGGAAATGAAAAAGCCCTGTAAAGGCATCCTATTCCAGCTCGTTCAGAATGGCAATACTGATAACATCCTTGTTCAATCACAGAACGAATGAATATACCAGCCATTCCCAATGTCAATAACGATAGTTCCCCTGTTGTACATGTATCTGGCACGTCTTCTTAGATGACGGCTATATACTGACTTCCGTGCTTATGACGGAGTTTCTTCCATGGCTAATAATATAGCCTCGTGCCAGCCACCTAACTTGGCTTGTTTTTGTTTCATTTTGTTGGATTTTGTATATTGGGAAAATGGAGAACTATTCAAATCAAGAAGATGGTAACAGGAAAAGATATAGATCTAATAGCGTTTAGTCAATATGGGAGATGGGGTATTAAGGATTCGAAGAACAACCTGATAGTTCAAGCTCAACACAGCCACATAAAAGCTTTTAGCTTGTTAGAGGGGACCATGGTTGAAATCTTCAATTCAAGGGATAGATCGTTACTGTTAAGGTTTGATAACGATAAAAACGGCGATTTCGAAAAGAATATTTTGCGTTATAATTTTTACGATAAGAAAGCCAGAGTTTTGTTTATTGTTAACGAAGGCTACCAGAGTTTCTTATTGCAACTTGAATACAACGCAGTAACCAACCTACCATCAACCTCTGGATTATTACAAGAATATAGGTCGCACAGTTCTTGGAGCCCGTCTGGACGTAGAAACCATCAAAATGAAACGCCTCGTACAAAGGAAGCTGACGTAATTACTTATAATGATTGCTACAGAAAGATTGATTACATCGGAAATAACCTATTCAAAGTCGAACTATTAACCCCTTATCTAAATTTGGAAACAACTGATGAGAATGGTAGCGATTCATGGGTTTTTCGATTTTCGTCTCCGAGATGGAGAATTGTGAATGCATCAGGAAAATTCCTCTCCTTATATTTTGAAGATATGGGTGAATACATTCATGACTATTGCAGAGTGAAAGTTAACGGCAGATATAATCTCATCAATCTGAATACTGAAGTCGTGAATAAACAATGGTTTAAACATCTGCTGTTTCCAGCATTTGGAAAAGATGATTTTCTCGCAGGTAACTACTTCTTGATAAGTCATTCACTGGAAAGTAATGGTATTGGCAGATATATGGTTCGAACAACAGATTTGTCAAACGAGAACAATTTGAATGAGGAGAATTCTTATGAAAATAACTCCCTACAAATAAAACTCAACAGAACGTACCTATCGGATAAAGAACTAAGTCTTTTATTGAGCAGGGTATTTAAAAACGACACTATTACTGTCGACGAATTGCCGGTAATGGATTTATATCATAACGGGGGGATGAAGAATGAACTCAAAGTATCCGGTTTAACTAAGTTAACTGATACTCTTTTTTCAGGTACAGTACTTTCAGATTTCTTTTATCATTTTGATACTGGAGAAGATATTTACAAGTTAATACGTCATAAAGAAATTACAGAAATTCCAACAGTCGAGTGTCTTGGCTTTTCATTCGAACAGAAACGACTGATAAGCATTGACGGAGCTTTCGTTAATTTCAATCATTATCATGAGATTTTCCCTTTTGACGATAATGGGACAGCCGTTGTTTCGAAGACGTTTTTTAAATCAGGGGATCATTATATTGACACTTCAATTTCAGAATATAAAAGTAGTGAACAGTTTGTTTTTTGGCAGGACAATGGTTCTTACCGAACGCCAATTTGCATAAAATATGGATTAATAGACAGGCATGGCAATGAAATAAAAGAGTGTGGATTTGAAAGGGATGAGATTTAATTTCAGTATCCTTTATCCACAATTCCTAAATTAGGTTCACATTCCAAAAGACATTCCTGGCTGTTTTTTCCATTTGTCAATTAGTAGTTTTGCCCAAATATTTTGTTTAGTTTCTCGTAAACATCAAAATACATTGCTTCTAGAGAAGAATAACTATCCCTGAGAAATGGTAAGACTATGTCAAGATCATAATTTGAGAAGATAGCTGTTTTTTAGCAAAAGAGCCACCATCAAGAGGTTAAGAAACAAGAACGTTATTGAATTGATTAAACCTTTATCCTTGATCGTTTTCTTAAAAGCGATCGCTTTATTCAGATAAGCTTCGTCACTTTTTAAAAGCTCGTCCTACATCTTGGACTATTTGCTGTAAAGTGAGCGCTTTTTCTTTTAGCAAAGCGGTTTTCCATAGTTTACATCCAATTATCCACTTTGATGTAATTCTGAATTGCTTGAACTCAACCAAAACATCAATGTCGTGTGTCCCTCTGGTGCCGTGCAATTTTACATTGGTGGCAGCCTTTGCTCCAATTCGTAGAAAATATTTTGCAATCTTTTCCAAATACTCGTATCAATCCATAATTATTAGTTCATTTGGATAGTGATGTTATTCGGAAGTTTCTTAAATTCTATATGAGCGCCTGCTGGCAGTGGCCCTATGAGTAGTATTTTTTGTTCACTTAGAATGGATAAAGTGTATTCAAAGTTGCTAATATGAAGTTCAAATCCATGGGAATATTTAATGATGCTATACTGTCTTTTTTCCATTTTACCGTTTTTATAAGTAATTCCAACCATGCCTGTTTGTTGGCCATCAGAAATATGGCCAAAATAGTATATATCCTTGCTTTGCTGCCAGAATCCCAAAATTCTTCTTTGTAATTCTAATACTTCTGGGTTGATTTTCATAATAGTTATTTTGAATATTTTTCTAGAACCGTTATATGGTTTTCCAAGTCTAGTAACAAGTTCAAGTAACTAACAATGGAGATATTTTTTGTTGACAGAGTAAGTAATCTGAAATCACCTTTTTCTTTTGAGCACTTATTTTCTCATCTTTCATTGTCTATAAATTCGCAATTGCTTCCCAATTCAGTTGAAGATGAAGCCCATTTAAATAATCAAACAAGTCATTTAAATTATTAACCCCAGGAAAATCCTGGTAAAAAAGATGAATATCAAACCTCGTTGGGTCGTGCAAATATTTGTCAAGCGCAACAACGCCAGTGAAATCTGTAACGCAATAACCAGTAAGTATCCATTGCCTTAAAGGATGGATATAAAGAAGCCCGCTGGATATTACTGAGCCGCCACGGCGATATCTTTTTCTTTGCTCCGCCATTTCAACTGTATATCCGCATGCTAACAAGTGTTTTTCCTCGGTTTCAATACACCTGATCTTGTCATAGTCGCACCAAATATGCTCATTCCGGTCATGAAGAAATAGATAAATCTTTTCAACACCATTTAAGACTTGGAATTCTTCAATACGTCCAATACCGGGCTCTCGTAAAGCGCCAGCGACTACTGCATAGTCACCAGTATATCTTACGAAATCGCCTTCTGTAAATAATCCGTTTCTAGCCATTGGTAATTAAATTAATACTAAAATAAAGATTATTGTATTCATATATAAGGTTAACAAATCAGTTCCTTGTTAACTCTAACTTCATTGGCCGAACTTTGGGGGAGCTTACATGATCTTTCAAAGGTGGAATGTAATACCGAAATTATCAATCACCCTTGCTTGGTTAAACGACAGAAACGTCACTATCAACGATATCTTTTAAATACCCCTCCATTTTTTCCAGAATGGTGATCGAGTTAGCAATCTCTTTGGTGGTGAAAGTGTTTATGCCATCTACTCCGTGTGACATAGGATGCATGGTTACTTTTTGATAAAGTTTCAACTCTTTGAGGATAGTTCTGAAATTGGCAAACTCTGCGAGCTTATATTCATCGATCATCGCCTGAAGTCTGGCCTTAATATTAAAGTCGTTGGGATCTGCCAAAGCAGCCTCAATTGTATCAACAAGGTCTGAAGCGTTTTTTTCGTATTTAAAATAAACCGGCTTACCTTGGCTTAATCTTTCTAAAATCTTCTTACTTTCCTCGACAGCACCGATCATCAAAAGCTTAGAATACTCATACAGCAATGTTTCAAATTTTTTGCGAATTCTGTTACCAATATTCTCGATATCGAATGTAGCCTGTGGTAATGGCAAAGCTTCGTAATCGGCCTTTATTTTTTTTGAGCGTTCAATTTCTGATTTAATGTAAAGCTTATGGGCGTTATTGATCTCGTAAAGATTTGCAAACGCCCAGTGTTCATGGTTTGTGACCGAAGTTCGAACCATAAACATAATCAAATTATAGAAACTTACATTATGTGTCAATATGAGTATTTGGCTGTCTTGAAATTTAGCGAAGATGTCTTTGATCAGGAAAGTTCGATTAGACGCATCCAGGCTAGTAATGAAATCGTCAAGCACTAATATTTTATGACGTGCACTGTCCTTACTAATATCAATGGCATTCAGTAACACCAACAACAAGATTAAATTTAACTTGGCTTCATTGAAGTATTTTCTAATACCCGTTTTAGTTTCAATATGCTTTCTTGGGTCAATAATCCTCAGCGTGAAAGCATCTTGGTTATCGATCTCGATTTGTACAGTTTCTTGGAAAGTAGTCAATGATGCATTCACCAAGTCCTGAATGCGCTGAAACTCCCTATTACAAAATCCTGGAATATCCGGTATATCAAAAAAGAATGTTTTCAGTAGAGTCTGCAAACTAATTCTGTCGCCAATACTAAGTTCCTCGATTGAGATCAAAAATACCTGATAGGGCGTTCGGTCAAATGTATGGTGATCAGTGTCATTAATTTCAAGATTAAAAGCCTGACTGGTGATCTTATTGTCATAGGAACTCCAAAGCTCGTTTCGTTTTTGTTCGAGATCTTCTGGTGTAAGTGCGGACAATTGAGATTCTAACCTTGCTTTAAAGAATATGACTTTCAAAGCCTCATATATTGAGCTTTTTCCTGCTCCGTTTTCTCCATACAATAGCAGATTCTTGCGGTTATCCAATGCTATGGCCAAGGAGTCCTCGAATGCCTTAAAATTAATGAGTTTGAGCTTATTCATTATCCCGTAGTTTGAAAGAAATGAGCTAACCGCTCTTTAAGTAGGGTATCTCTTCTTTGGAATTCCACATAGCTGATCGATCCGTTTTGCAAAAGACGATTTACCTCAGGGATTTGTGAATTAGAGTAGTAGTTGGCTTTTTTGGAAAACGGTGTGCTTTTCTTGGGTATATCCAGCACAAGGAAATTGCCGAGGGTATCAATAATATTATCCAAGTTAACATCTTGCCAGTCATCAGACAGATCTTTCTTGTCCTTAAGATTGATGATCTTATCAATATTATAGGAAGGAAGAGCTGCAGTTCGGTTCAAATAGAAAGACAGCAACGCAAAGCCTTTTTTTAACCTTCCCAGATAGTTAAAGTAACTAGGTTGTAACTCTGGCTGTAAATAAGGCGAAATGGGTGATTCAGCGGATGTCTGTTTAATAATGTTATATATTTCAAATTTCACCGTCGAAGTTGAACCTTGGTGATAAATATATCTGGTCAGTGAGCTTAGAAAAGTTATGAACGCCTTGTCAAGCGAAAGATCTTTGACATAGAGATAATTGACAATTGCATATTTAGGATACTGATTGGTGTAAGCGTCTATTACTTGAATCCATTTGGCAACCTCGCTTGATTTTACTTTTTCCTGGTTTAGTAATTCAAGGATCTCGATAATTTTAAAAAGATCGGCTAGTACTTCCCGATATTTCTTGAGCTCGAATGGGGAAAACCGTTCGTTGGTAAAGAATTCACGGAGGTTTGTTTCGCTAGACGTTATGCCTTGCTTGCCTCGAATAACATGTGAGTAATATCGAAAAATATCATCAATGTTTAGCTGTAGGGTTTCACAATTATTTTTAAAGTCGGTCCACAATTCGATGAAGATATTCTCCTCTTTGACACTTTTGGCCTTATTGTAAAGCTTTGCCTTAAAAATATCGGCATCTTCTAAGTTCATTCCCCGGTTATTGATTGTCTCAAAAATAACCAAGGCCTTTTCATTAGCTTCGTCCTGGGTAGGACCGCTAAGTTCAATCGGCAAAAGATAGACTTGCTTCAGCAAATAATGCGTCAATTCCCGAAGATCGCCTGCATTTTCCTTGAAAAATTTTATCCAGTAATAAAAGTACAGGATATTAGCCTCAAAACGGCTTTTACACAATCGTTCTAGAACCTTGTTGCTTGCGTCAGTCACTGTCTCAAACCGTTGTTGCATGCGTTGTAGGTCGAAGTTTAATACCTCGGATAGGGCCTCTTCATCATTTGCTTCAAAAACATCGGATCTGATCCTTAAAACTTTATTTACTCCCTCCCAATCTTCTTTTTCTATTATTTGTTCTAGTATCTTAAACTCTGGTTGGAATAATGACAACACCTTAAAAATTAGCAAAGTGGTAATGAGACGCTGCTGGCCATCGACTACTTCTAAGTAGTCTTTGTTGCTATCTGATTTTGCAATAATAATGTTCCCGATAAAATAATCCTGCCGTGATTCAAAAGTCGCCAAGACGTCATTATACAATTGAAAGCAGTGATCGTATTCCCATGAATATGGTCGCTGATACGAAGGAATCACATATTGTTCCTCTATCTTAAATATCTTTAATAATTCTTTTTGTTCTGCACTTAAGGATAATGCCATAGTGGATAATTTGAGAACCGACGAATGCGACAAAGCTATTCAATTAAACATAATCGCCAGAATTTTCAGGATCTAGGATGATTTGTTGATTCAAGTATGCAGGTTTATCAGACCAATGCCTCGGGCCTGTTCATTGGCTACTAAATGAATTTCAAAAGGTCCTTTTTTGTAAAAGTTATCTAGCCATGATAACCTTCGCAAAAAATAACTTTAATCCGTTTTTACTATACGGCGAATGAAGTCACACTTTATTTGCCGATAAATAATCGATGCGGTATATAATTTAAGGCTTCTGGATATCTCATTAACGAGCTCAAATATATTCATAATTAATTTGTTATCAGTAGTTTGAGTTTTGTATGACAAAATCAGTACCAAATAATGTAATTGGCGAGTATATAAAAGAAGTTTCCAGGAGAAAGGCAGGTAGCAAAGCCCGGCAACTCTCGACGGTTTCGGCACAAACTACTTTATAGCGTATCCTCATAAGCCTCATCCACCAATCTTAACTATTTTTGTTATCGGCAAACCAGGCATGACAGGGATAGTTTGGACGGGCATTTGATTGATTTCCAGTCTTTTTTCAGGAGTTATCGATAAGCGGATTGAATAAATGTTCGCTTGCTAAATGTCACAGATATTTTAATAATTGTGACATTTAGCAACCTGATATGTCACATATCGAGGTAAGTGTGAGATCGCTGAAAACACCTTTCACCGTGCGACCCATCCAGTCAATTTTATGGGAGGCCTTTCCAAATGTAGCGTATGCCGAAACGCCGTTTGAGGTAATGATCGTAGAGCCGAGAAAGACCTTTCTGGAAAAGGCTTTTTTACTGCACGAAGAGTTCGGGAAACCGGATAAGTCGAAGATACGCTACGCACGCATGTCCAGGCATTTTTATGACATGGTCATGAACATGGATGCTGGCGTTGGTGCAGATGCGCTAGCGGATCACGAGTTATATAATCACCTGATTGTTCACCGGCAGGGATATAGCCGCATTCCCTGGGTCGATTACCAGACATTGCAACACGAAACGTTAACCTTCGTTCCGCCCGTGGAAATGTTGGAGCAATACAGGAACGATTATGCAGCAATGCAGGAAGCTATGATTTACGGTGATCCGCCGGGCTTCGACGAGCTGATAGAAAAAATGAAACAGCTGCAGGGCCGCTTCCGATTGAAAAAAGAAGGAAGACAGCTGGAGGATATCCTGGCAATTGCGAATGTGCAGGCTGAAAAAATTGCTGGTGACATCGTAAGCACTGTTGTAGTATATATGGCGGATCCTGCGTTGCCTGAAGGGCCCGCCAATAATAATGGGAAGTACGAAGTGCATTTTAAACGACAGTCGGGAAAATTGATATTCGAACACATCACGATCATAGCGGGAAATTGAAATGGCCAGGAATGACAAGAAGTACATACATCGCTCTCTGATTACCGGCCTGAAAGCTGGATGGTAAATGTGCCTTTGTATGCGATTGAAACGCTCGGTTTACTTGCGGAGGGTACACCAGCAGCATAAGTGTTTATTCAAACTTTAACCACTGATATAAAAACCAGAGGTTAAAGTTTGCTTTCCTTAAGGCAACTGATAAGCCAGATTAGCCAGGAAGCAAAGCCTTTGGTAAACAAATACCACACTACCCAGCTGTATTTTCTTTTTACCCTGGTAGCTGATTACTGCATCGAGCAGGTCGAGTAGCTCGGCCCTATGCTTTTCATTAAGATCCATGGATGCCTGTATTAACAGAGCTGGCCAGCCGGCCTTATCACCTTACAAATGTCGAAAATTAGTCATGTTTTCAACATTACAAAGGCCTTATGCTGACTCATTCGACATTAATTTTCCTTTATGTCGAAAAGGCCTGAAAAATCAATATTATGGCCTACAGTAAAGTGCAGCCTTATAATGACCTGCAAATCTTCTACCGGCAGAAATAAAGCTGGAAACAGCCCCGATTCTTCGTCATCTGGTCAGGGCATCGCAGCATCTGGAAGAGTTGAATGGCCTTTGGGTAAGTCTGCCCAATCCGCAACTGCTTATCAATACCATAGCCCTCCAGGAAAGTAAAGACAGCTCTGCCACCGAAAACATTGTAACAACACAGGATGAGCTATACCGGGCCGCAACGGAAGAAGGTACCGCAGTACCACTGCAAAAGAAGTATTGAACTACCGCAAAGGACTGTATACGGAGTTCAACAGGATGAAATCCTTCTCTTCAAAAAATCACCCTTTTTAATGATTACTGCCATCGGCAGGCCCATTTATTTTTATACCTAATAAAAACCGGAAAGCACGGAAAAACCAGCCTTTCAATTTCGGTCGTCGTTATGTTTAATAGCATGCGTGGCGCGCTGCAAAGCCTTACCAATGGGATAAAACAAATAAAAACTACAATAGTGAAGTCTAAAAAGCATATAACCGTTCTATCCATTGCACTCCTGACTGTCGTGATGGTGATGGCTCAATCCAAAAATCCAACCAGCCAAAAAGAATTACAGGATAAAATAAAACAGGCGCAGCAGGAACTGGATAAACTTACCCCCGAACAAAAAAAGATGATGGAACAGATGGGCATATCTGCCAAAGTTCCTTCTGTGCCTGCCGGCATTTCCGATGCCGATATAAAAGCTGCTGTTAGCCGTGGCGGGGAATTTGGCGTGCCCTCAAAAAACAAGGCACTTATTGGCGCTATTCCGCAGATAACGCTTGCTGCTGCTTCAGTTCCGACTTATATTAAAACGCTCAATGAGTATGTAGAAAAGAGTATTGCCAGCGATACAAAATTATTTGGGCAGCAGGTATATGCGGGTTTTAAAACTAACAAATATGATGCCCTTGCAATTGGGAATGCAGCCGTAGGGTACTGGACAACAGGCAACCCCGAAGTGGCTGTTTATCTGATGGGCCGGGCCTGTACCGATAATGCTGCCGATGATGACTTGCTCAGCAACTTTGCCGCTATGATAAGTATGGGTGGTGCACCGCACCGGGCCATTCCATTGCTTGAGTACCTCAGCAAAAAATATCCAGGTAATACCACCATCCTCAACAACCTGGGACAGGCATGGTTTTACCTGGGCGAAATTGATAAGGCGAATGAGAAATTAGATAAAGTGGTAAAGGCTTTTGCCTATCACCCGCAGGCAAACTATACCCAATGCCTGATCGAACAAAGCAGGGGGAACACAACAAAGGCTATCGACAAAATGAAAAATTCATTGATGTACAGCGCTTCGTTGAATAAAATAAATATGTTGCGTAAGCTGGGCTACAAAATAAAGAGTAGTGATCTGCGCAAGCCATTTAACCCCGACCCCAACCCATTGGGATTAAGAAATATTATTCGTCCCACGGTGCCCACGAGTTATGCAACTGAGTTAACACTGAAAGCCGAATGGGATGCTTTTGAAAAGCAGGTAAATGAAAAACAAAGCGATTTGAGCAAAGCCCTGCAGCCTTATATTAGTGCCAATAATAAGAAGGCTCAGGAAACCTACAATAAGATACAGGGTAAAACTGCAACTGAAATGCTGGCTTCAGGTGCTGAGCTTTCAAAAAATGCGGAAGGGCGTAGTGTATATGCCGTAATGGCCGACATCAGCCTCAATGAAATGAGCAAAGATGGCGGAATGAACTACAGGATTAAAACGGCAAAAGCCAGCATTGATGCTTTGTGGAGAGATTATAACGCAAAGAAAGACGCGAAGCTAAAAGAACTGGAAAAACAATACAGGGAGCGTGCCGGCGAAGAATCGGAATATGCTAAAAAGGGAGAGGATTTAGGAGCCGACGATTGCAAGGTAAAACAAATGTTCAGTCAATGGGTATACGACAAGTATAACAAACCGCTGGAAGAAGCCTGTCAAAACTATCTGCACCAGCTGTATATTAAAATTACCGAAGAGCTGTACTGGAAACAATTCAAATACACCGAAGCAGAATTTGAGCAGGTAAAAATAGCAGCAAAACAGGAATGGCTGACTGCGGTGAGTGCAAGATATATTGAAACCTACCACGGCGAAAGCTATTGCAAGGTGCAGCCGGTTGAAAAATCGGGCTACAAACTGGCAGATTTTGATGACATGAATTGCAAGTACCATACCTCTTTAAACTTTGGTGGTGGCAACAGTATAGAAACCCATTGCAATAAAATGACCGTTACTTTTAGTGGTGGACCACTGAGCGGAAATCTCAACTACAAATCAGACAGCAAAGGCCGTGACCGCCTGGTGGGTGGAACCGTGGAAGCAACGGTAATCGAGAAAAGTATAGGCAAAGGTCCGCTGGAAGCATCAGCCAAAGCCGGTATGGGCGTGGAGTTTACAGGCAATGGTGTGGAAGACGTATATGTAAATGGCGAGGCTTCGGCAGGACATATATCAGCATCCGGTAAAATGAGTCTGATTTCCGGAAATATGACAGGTGCAATAAGTGGATTTGGAAAGTAATGACTAAAAATATTGTGTATGAAAATTTTTATCGGAAAGATATCTTCCATCAACTATGTCTCCTTATTGATTTTGCTTGTTGCAAATCAGATTCAGGCCCAGGTGCCTGACGACTCGCCCAAAGCAAGGGAGGCTGCTATTGCAAGGCTAAAAAAAGTTACAACTTATACTCCATGCGATGATGCCTCTGGTATGACCCGGGCGTTTGGAACAACCTGTAACAGCCGCGAGTTTGCGGCGCCGCCTATTTTAGATGTGCCCAAAGTACAATGGGAAATAAATCCCGGGTGGTGGAGTGTTTGGGCACCGTTTCTTTCCGGAAATTATATGCTCACCGGTAGTTGCAACAACGAAACCAATGCCGGACTCTCCATCATTGACAAATCAACCGGAAAAATCGTGTGGCGTATCAGTAATATTTGTGCGGTAGGCAACAGGCGTGGCTCAATGGGTTCTGTTCAATTTTTTGAATTGCCTTCCAGTGAAGTGTTAATGTTGTATGCCCGTGAAGATGGAGGCCCTGCAGATTACTATGTGATCAGTTTAAAAACCGGTAAAATTGTACGCTCATTAAAATTGATAAAGCCCGGTGCACCCATCAGAAATTATGGCAACGTATTTACTGCGGTAACACAATCATCCAAAAACGGATATAGCATTTTAAGCGGCTTAAATACAAATCTCGATAAAGTGCTTTGGGAAAATACCGGTTTCAGGCTGGCTATGCCGGATAAATTGGATCCGCATTATCAACCCACATTCAGCGCTGGTGCATCAGAGGACGGGATTTTATTTTTATCTGCCAGAACCAAAGATCAAACCGACCCGCCAACCCGCCAGCTGCATGCCATTGATTTGAAAGACGGCAAAACGCTTTGGCGGCATACGGATCAGTCGGTTACAGAAAAAAGCGGCAATAAAACGTACCGGTCGGATGATGGACTGCCGATAATTGTAAACCACAAAGTAATTATTAAAGTAAAGGGACTCGACGGGGCCACTGTTCCCAATGGAGAGCCTTATGGCGAGGCATTAAGAGCTTTTGATAAAAACACAGGTAAAATTCTCTGGACCACAAAGCCACAACCAAAGCAACAAATCGTTAACCGGATAGGAGCAGGCCCCGTTGTAGTAGCAGAAGTGGTGACGGGTAAAGAAAAAGAAATCTGGGGTTACAATACAACCGATGGAAAACTGGTATGGAAAAGAAAAATTTCGGGTAATGCAGGTTTGCTTTGTGGTTCAGGCGGGGCATTTTATGTAGGGGAAAGAATTGTAGATGAAAACAATAAATGGAAAGACACCAAACTACAGGGTTTTGATGGCGAAACCGGAACATTACTATGGACAGGCAGCCTGCCCGAACGTTTTTTTCAATATGATGTAAATAGTCCCTGGAATATTGAATCTAAAATTGGAGGACTTCCCGTTTGGACAATAGACAGGGATGGCGCCATTTATGGCGTTACTTTAAAAGGGGCTTACAAATTAAGGTAAGTAAGGCTATTCAATCAAAGCTGTAGAAATGAAGGTTCTTCATTCTTTATGGGTGAGACTGTGAGAAATGGAGAACATAAAGGGACAGGCCTGGCTCTATACATGGCATACCAGTGCACAAAAAGTAATGAAAACGCTTTTGTTGAGTAAAGAGGACCGGCAAGATGCTTCATACTATTGCGTAATCCAGTCGGGATAATTATCTTTCGAGATCACCTGAAAGCCTGCCTGCGGATAATGGATAAAGATGAAGCTGCAACGACCTCCCGGTCAGTGCATCGCCGGTCTAGTTGGCCAGATATAATGAAGATGATTAGGAGCACCTTGTTTTTGCCCGGTTACCGTGAAAAGGCTACCGCGCAGATAAACCGGCAATAATGGAATAGTTTACTATCCGCATATTCCCCGGAAATCATCCGCCTTTTCACTGTTCGTGTTTCTGTTTATTAATCCAGGAAATATTTAGAGACAAGCTAAATATAACAGGGGACACCTCCTGCAATATATTGGTGATGAAATTTCCTGTTAATAGTACAGCTAAAGTCTTATGAATAAGTTCCTTTTCTATAAGTAAATTTGAAGTGTAGCTTTCACCGCCAACAATTGTCGTATGGACCCACAATGGAATAAAGAACTACACCCCAACTGGTATCGCGATATAAGCCCTATGCGCTACCTGATCCTGGGCAGTTTTCCGCCCAGTCCCGAACGGCGCGATTATCCGTTTTACTATCCCAATCTCCGCAATCGCTTCTGGAGGTTATTGGCCGATGTTGCCGGAGCGAAGCTCAGCTGGAAGAAAACCGACAGCGATAAGGACGCAGCCGTAGAGGAGCGCTACGCGATCATGCAGCAATTGCAGGCCGGCGTACAGAACCTGGGGCAGGAGATTGAGCGGAAAGGTAAAAGCGCACTCGATACGCATATTAAGATTACCCGCTTTCAGGATATCCGGTCGATAATAGAGGCTCACCAGGAACTGCAGCGGATTCTGCTGCCCGGCTTTTCGGCCGAACACAGCACGGCAAGGTCATTTCTGCGTTACCTGCGAGAGACAGATATTAAACACTCGGCAATTGAATTGGTAAGACCCGAAAACGCTTTTGAGATCTATATAGCCGGCAGGAGCATTGACTGCGTGGTACTTAATTCGACATCCACCGCATCGCGGATAAAGTATGAGGTGCTGCTCGATCAGTTCAGGAGGCAGCTTGCTTCATAGGAAGCCCAGCTTTTCTTTTTCGGAAAATATTAAGAGTATAAAAGCCTTATGGTTGATTTTCCAGAAAACTACAGGAAGTGTTGGAATGCGTCAGCTTTCCTGTTGCCGAAAGACTCTTAGTCCATACCAAAACATAAATACACATAAACCGATAACAACAAACCTCCATTTTTGGTTGCTTTTTCTTAATATAAGAGCCTCCTTGTTAAATTCGTCAAGCTGAAGTACTTTCTCTTGTTTGATTTCAATGGCATAAGCTTGTATCCTTGCCCAGTTGAAATGTTTTTCTGAAAACGACGGGGTACTAGTACGGGCTATTTTTTGGGAGTAGCTATTTTTAGTTATCAATAAAGTTATTTTGTCGTCTTTTTTGTAGTTTGATAATGCGCTCAACTTAATTGCTTTGTAGCCCGGGTGGCCAACTTGAAAGCGAAAACCGGGATATTCTTCGAGTTCGAAAGTTACATCGGTTGAAGCACTCCGTAATGTTGAGTTTTTTACGTTGGGTTTTTTACTGAGATGTCCCGAAACAGCGAAGAGGTCTTTAAGGTCGGATGTTTCAATTGGTTGGAAGTAAGAATTAAATAAGCCAAATACTCCCAAAAGCACTCCGAAAATCATCATGACAATACCGCCAATTTTGTACTCCAGGCTGGAGGTTTCGCTAATACGTAAATTGTCTTTTCTTTTTATTCGCCATTCTCTTAATTGCTCAACAAGTTCGAAATTGTTTTCGATGATGCTTTCGTCGAACAAAAGGTGATGTTTTCTGGTATTGAGGTAAATGTAGTTTGTATTGTTTACGGAAGATTTTCCGAATTGTATAAGCATATCCTTGTCCAGCCGAAGACTGATTAGTCCGAACAGCCATTTTATTTTCAAATGCGTTTCATAGATATTAACTGCTTTATACTCTCCAAAAAGTTTAAAAAAGATATACAGAAAAAAAAGGGTTAAAACTATTGCAAAAAGAAGCCGGTCTATTTGTAAATACTGGAAGGAGAATGCATGTTGAAATGAAATCTTCGAGAATAGGAAAAGCACAATAGTAAATACAATAACGCCAAATCCCCGCACAGCCTGAAATCGTCCCTTCGAAATAAGTACTTTCATGTTGAGTGTTGAATAAGCTGTTCGCTGTCTACAGGCTACTTGGCAGTATTGCGGGAAAGACAAACAACCTGTTAAGATTATACATTGTTGCCCCGTAAAATACAAAAAATACACTGTTTAAATTGGACCTGAATAAATGTTTGTATCATCGGCTTAATAAGTTTCCTATCTTAAAGCCTGAAAGAAACCTTTCCTCCATGCACCCCGTCATCCAGCACCTCAAAAACTATTACCCGCTCAACCCCACAGCAGAAAATATGCTGACTGAGCGGTTGGCATCTATCACGTTTTCCAAAAATGATTTCCTCCTCAAAAAAGGACGGGTGTGCCAGCATTTTTATTTCCTGGAAAAGGGCGCATTGCGTGGCTTTTATGAACTGGATGGTAAAGAAATAACGCACTGGTTTGGCTTTGAAAACAACTTCATTACGTCTTTTCATAGCTATATTACCGGTCAGCCTTCTATCGAGAATATACAGTTCCTCGAAGACAGTACCGTATGGGCCATTTCCAAAAAGGAATTAACCGAACTCTTCGATGCCTTTCACGAGATCGAAAGGCTGGTACGAATTATTTATGAACAGTATTATATGCAGCTGGAAGAGCGGTATGTGAATGCCCAGTTTAAAACAGCTGCCGAGTTGTATACCGATCTGATTCACCGTGCTCCGCATATCCTCCAACGGGTGCCATTGGGGCAAATTTCTTCCTACCTGGGTATTACCCAGGAGACGCTAAGCCGTATCCGTAAGCAGCATGCACAGTAGGAGCTGTTTTTGATATTTATCAAATTATCGGATAGTCGTGGCCAATAGCTTTGGTTAATAAATAAAAATTATGGATTCAAAGCGTATTCAAAAACCTTCTCCCGCCTTTGTAGGCGCGTCCTGGCTGGCGTTATTGATTGGTGTGGCAGCTTTTAATATTGGCCTGTGGAATGCCGAAATGGAGCTGAATGAGAAAGGGTATTATTTTACCGTACTCATGTTTGGCCTGTTTGCCGCCATTTCGGTACAGAAAGCGGTACGCGACCAGTTGGAGGGCATACCCGTTACCAATCTCTATTATGGCATTGCCTGGTTTGCCACGCTCTTATCCATTTTGCTGATTACGATAGGCCTGTGGAATGCCGAGATCACGCGCAGCGAAAAAGGCTTCTATGCCATGTCTTTTGTGCTCAGCATTTTTGCCGCCATAGCGGTGCAAAAGAATACAAGAGATGCACGTTTAGCCGAAGGAAACGAAAAAACTGGTTTTAATAATCAGGAGAAGGAGTGAGGGAATAGATGCGAAAGACCTCTACCATGACTGATAAACAGAAGTCGTTTTGAAGTGGGCCGCTATGCTTTTTTTCCTGTATTATTTACAATAGTAACTCATCTATATTTGAGTAATCAATCAATCCCCAAATCATCCGCAATCTTCTTGTCTGGACTTATTTCTTTAACATCCATCCCGACCATATCTGCGATAATATGATTGATGATCGCCTGCATTTCCTGCTGGTTGGTACCATTATTTGCAGTGCTTCCTGGTCGGGTATTCTAATCCCAAAGCTGTCTTCTACTTTCATGAGTATTTCTATGCTGTCGAGCCCCATTGGTTAAACAGTTGAATCAGGTACAAGGTTAATCAAAAGACCAGAGTATTGGCGGGTAACAAGGCTCCCTGACCATGGGCAGCGGAATAACCTCCCTGGAAATTGGTCCGGACGCGAAGCGTCCTGACCAGGAACATAAAGCGGAAATATCCATCCCTAAAGAGTACAATATATTGAAAACTAGTTTTTTGCATTGTTTATTCATTTATCTCCGTCCAAAATATTCTATTTTATATCAATTTTGGACGCAGATAAATTTTTATCCTGATCCAAAATAGACGAAAAATGTTAATTTTGGACGATAATAACTCGGCATGAACCTGATCGGGCGTATAGAAGAACAACAGATACTGGCAAGCCGCCTGGCATCTGCCGATCCTGAACTGATAGCAGTATATGGTCGTCGCCGTGTGGGCAAAACCTACCTGATACGCACTTTCTGCAAAGACCATATCATTTTTGAATTTACCGGCATTCATGAGTCGGGTATGAAAACTCAATTGGAAAATTTCAGCCAGGCATTGCAGCAGGCAACCAAAAGTGCGGTAGCCTTGGCCATACCCGGCAACTGGTTGCAGGCATTTGCAATGCTTGATGTCTATATCGGCACTCTTCCCGCCAATAAACCTGCTGTCATTTTCCTGGATGAGTTCCCTTGGATCGATACGCACAAGTCGCGTTTTCTGCAGACTTTTGGTCACTGGTGGAATACATCGGCAACTAAAAAAAATCATCTCAAAGTAATCATCTGCGGCTCGGCCGCTTCCTGGATGATCGAAAAAGTCATCCACAACCGGGGAGGACTGCACAACCGTGTCACGCAAACGATCCGGTTACTCCCTTTTACCCTTGGCGAAACGCAGGCCTATCTCAACAGCAGGGGCGTACTGCTCGATCATTACAATCAGTTGCAGCTCTATATGGCAATGGGCGGTATACCACATTACTTGCGCAACATAAACCCGGGTCAGAGTGCAGCCCAGGCAATAGATCGGTTATGTTTTACCAAAGACGGGCCATTGCGATATGAGTTCAGCAACCTGTACCAGTCACTATTTGCTAATTCCGATAATCATGAGCGGGTCATTCGTGCGCTGGCGGCCAAACAGAAAGGACTCACGCGCAACGAGATTATTGATGCTTGCGGGTTTACCTCCGGCGGTACCACCACGCGTATCCTGAAAGAGCTGGAAGAGTCCGGTTTTATAACTCCCTATATTCCCTTTCAGAAAAACGCCAATGAAAGCATTTACAAACTGTCTGATGAATACTCGTTGTTTTATCTGAAGTTTATTGAGCAGGCAAAGGATACGGGTGAGGGTACCTGGCTGCGGCAGTATGCCACAGCAGGCTACACGGCCTGGAGCGGACTGGCCTTTGAATCTGTTTGCCAGAAACACGTAACCCAGATCAGACGCCGCCTGGGCATTGAAGGTGTGCTGACTCAGGCGAGTGCCTGGCGTTTTGCTCCCGGCAAAGCTGCACAGGGTGCACAAATAGACCTGCTGCTCGACCGGCAGGACCGTTGCATTAATATCTGTGAAATGAAATTTGCCGGAGGCGAATTCATCATCGATAAAAAATATGCGGCCGAGCTCGACAATAAGCTGAATGTTTTTCGTGCTGCCACCAACACCAGGAAAACATTGTTTGCTACTATGATCACCACATACGGCACCCGCCGAAACGAACACTTTCTGGGACGCATACAGGCCGAGGTGCTTATGGCGGACCTGTTTACATAAACAGTACGGTCAGTGCTATGAAAAAATATTATTATTGTCGGGCATTTCCGGCGCATGTACGGGCACAATCATTATGCCGGCAACAAACAAACAGTTCATCATGAAAAAAAGTAACTGTAATCACCTTGCTACTTGCAGTGTCTTTTTTTACCGGCTTCGCCGTAAAGACAATCACCACTTCACCAACACATAAAACACAACACATGAAAAAGGTAACAGGTATTGGCGGCATCTTCTTCAAATGCAAAGACCCCAATAAAATGAAGGAATGGTATCAGAAGCACCTGGGCCTGGATACCAACCCTTATGGAGCATCTTTTGAATGGTACGAAGCTGCAGACAGTACCAAAAAAGGGCTAACGCAATGGACTCCCTTTCCCGAAACCACCAAATACTTTGAGCCTTCGCAAAGAGAATTTATGATCAATTACCGGGTAGAAAACCTGGAGGCTCTCGTAGAAGAACTAAAGAAAGAAGGTGTAACGATCGTTGATAAAATCGAAAGCTACGACTACGGCAAATTTGTTCATATCCTCGATGCGGAAAGAAATAAAGTAGAGCTTTGGGAGCCTGCCGGTGAATAACCCCGGCCGGTAAACTTTAGTTCCGGTAAGAAATTCATGTAAACAGGTGCCTATGCGAAAAGTAATTGCGGCCATGAACATGTCGCTCGATGGATTTTGTGACCATACCCAGCTCAGTGCGGATGATGAAATACATGCGCATTACAATGAGCTGTTAAGAAATACCGGCACACTTGTATATGGGCGGATTACGTATCAATTAATGGAGAGTTACTGGCCGACCCTTATCGGAAGCCCCAGTGGCAACAAATCCACTGACGATTTTGCCGTATTGATTGATGATGTCCAGAAAGTTGTTTTTTCGCATACGCTCACAGGTGTGCAATGGAGAAATTCAAAACTGGTGAGGGGCGATCTTGAAAAAGAAATCGAAATACTCCGGCAGCAGCCGGGCAAAGACATTGCCATCGGCAGCCCGGGCCTGATCGCGGCAGCTATGAACCTAGGTATAATTGACGAATTCCAGTTCAGCGTGCAGCCGGTTATACTGGGGCAGGGGTTGCCCTTATTTAAAAACATACAGCACAGGATCGGTCTTAAACTTGTTAAGACGAAGACCTTTAATTGTGGTGCAGTCACTTTTTATTATCAGCCGGCTTAAGCGCAGGTAAAAACGATCTTTCCCGATCACAGAATCTTCGGAACATTTCAGGAGTCACTCTGTGAATCCTTTTTCTATTTCTCTGATTAAGTGAAATACATCTTCCGCGCTATTGTCGAAGTGTGACGCCATGAGTTGCGCCATTTTACTGGAAAATGGATCGATAGCGTTCTTGCTGATGATCTCTTTCAGGCGGGCATACAGCGGTGTTTGATCACCGGTTATCTTTTTTATTTCTTTTCCCAGCACATAAGAAGCAATTAATAAAAGCCCTTCGCGGCCGTCATCAAAAGCGGGAGTGACGGCAAACAGGTCTGAATATTCTGTCCAGATCATTTCATTATTCATATCAAAAAAATGATCCAGTATTTCCGCAATATCTTTGATATCATCCCGCCTTGCTTCAGGCCGGTCGTCCCAGGCTATCAGTTTCAGTAGTACAATACCTGGCAGTGTGCAGCATTTAAAACGATGGTTGCTGTCCAGTTCTATCTCCGGCAATTGCTGTTCATATACCTCTTTAAAGCCGTCTACCTGTACACTCGTATAGCCTGGCCCTTCGATGGTCACTTTGCGGTTTTCATCTTCAATAGCACCAAAGGGCAGCAGGTCTATTTCAGTATTGTCTTTCCAAATCAGCACAAACCCATTTTCCCTGTAGGGGCGGAATCCTTCGGTAGTCACCAGATATTCTTTCAGTTGATGGTAGATTCCTTTATCGTTGATGAAAACAGCAAAATCTACATCGCCTGTTGTTCTTCGGGGCGATATACCATTGATACCGCTTAACCAAACGTTTCTGGATACTGCACCTACCAGGTAATAGTCAATCTGGAATTTCTTGAATCCTCTTTCGAGGGCATCCAGGGCAGTACCAAAATCGGGGTCAAGACGAATCTTATCCAAACTTGTCCTGTAATAACTGTTCATAAACTTTTTGTGCGGTTTCAATACATCTTCTATCGCCAGTGTTCATCAGGTCTGCATAGACCAGCAATGGCGGTGCTATATTTTCAGCCACTTCGTCGTCATGCCAGAATTTCTGATATACTTTGACATTGCCTTTTTCATCGGGAATCAGGCGATATCCTTTAATCAGTTCGGGTCTGGTCTCGGTCGTATAGAGTGTTAGTATGCCTGGTTTGAGATAGTTGGTCAAAAGGTCTGCTGCCGGCTCTGCGCCCCAATATGTTTTCATAGGTTGCAGGGGAGTAGTCTTCCAGTGCAAAAAATCTTCTTCTTTTAAAAACCGGAATGTGCCCACTTTTAGGGCGGGCTTAAGCCTGTCTTCGTAACCCACCATCCAGCGATGCAGTAATTCTTTTTTATGGGTAAGCTTATATTGTTTTTTATTTACCTGTATCAGGAAACCCTGATTTTTCAGGTCATTCATGATCACATTAATATTTCCAAAACCAATACCGGTTTGTTGTGCTATTTCGCGATAGGTGAGCTGCAGCAATTCTTCGTTTTGTAGAAAATGGAAAAGCAGTTTCAAGCCCGTTTTTGTAAAAGCGCGGCCTGTTTTTTCTTTTGTGGTAACCGTGTTTTTCTGTCCTTCCAGCCACAGAAAAATACCTTTATCCTTTAAATACAGGTTTCCATTTGTTTCGAGATAAGCGATATTTTCCCGGCGGAGTTCTTCTTTTAGTTTGGGGAAAAGGTATTCTGTAACTATCATTAAAGGAGTGTACTTTTCCTTTAAGCGAATGAGATCTGCTAGTTGATGACCCCGCAGATGTTTTTTGACCTCAATAAATACGATATAAGGTTTGTTGTTATAGTTAATACGTATGCGACCGTCAATACCGGCATCAGGAGCCTTTTGCGCTTCTGCGTCAATTCCTGCCTGCTGCAGCTTTTCCAACGCTTCATCTATTATTACCTGTTCTTTCATGTTTATAAAAATATCCATTTTATTATTCGTAAACAAAATAATTTTGTAAACAAATTGGTGGTACAGTAATTTTTTTTATAAAATATAGATAATCAATCTCTTATTATATGTTAGCCGGAAAGCTTTATCATCTATACGCCTCTAAGGACTGGACATTTCAGAAACTGATGAGCAGCCTTCATCCCAAAATGAATGTTGCTCAGATATCCTGTATTATTATGTATTAATTGTTGAATCCTCAGTTGTAAGACAGAATATATTAATGACTATGACCTTAGGAAACAATCTACTCTTTTTCTTCAGTGCACTGGGCGCATTCAACGGCTTCATTGCCGGTCTATACTTCCTTTGCTTTACGGCAAAAAAAACGCTGTCCAACTACTTACTGGGCGCTTTACTGGTTGTACTGAGTATTCGGGTTGGTAAATCAGTCGCTTATTTTTTTGACTACGATTTATCACGCAATATCCTGCAGCTGGGATTGACGGCCTGCCTTTTTATAGGTCCATTTCTTTACTTCTTTGTAAAAACAGAAATGAAACAGGTGCGGCAACTGCCGGCATCCTGGCGTACACAATTGTTGACCTGGGCTGTTGTGATTGCTACCGGCGGGCTTCTGTTTCCTTACCAGCATTATCCGCAGTTATGGGGAGCTTATATCGTACCGGCTATTTATCTGCAATGGGGAATCTATACAGGTCTGGCCATATTGACTGTAAAACCATTGCTGGAAAAGATCAGAACCCGCGAAAAACTGAAAGCCTTCGAAAAGTGGATACTTGCTATCTGTGCCACGGTGCTGTTGATATGGGCTGCCTATGTGTGGGCTTATGCCGGCATTACTAAAGGCAGTTATATTTCCGGGCCGCTTTATTTCTCACTGATCCTCTATGTTGTCATATTTGTCCTACTCTACCGCAAAAAAGCCAGCGACCTGTCATCGTTTGCCGGTCAGAAGTATGGCGACAAAAAACTGGATGCTGAGGAGACCAAACGGATTCTGGCGCAGCTGCAGCAGGTCATGCTGGAGAAAGAACTTTTCCGTAACCCCACTTTAAAGCTGGGCGACCTGGCCGGTGAGATCAATATCCCGGGTCATCAGCTGTCGCGGATACTGAACGACAGCCTGCAAAAAAACTTCACCCTTTTTGTAAACGAATACCGCATAGATGCGGCCTGCAGGATGCTGTCGCAGCCAACAAATTTCACCATCGAAGCTGTTGGCGACGAGGTGGGATTCAATTCAAAGTCGACTTTCTTCGCTGCCTTCAAAAAAATTAAAGGATTGACTCCCAATGCCTATATCCGGCAAACTACTCCGGATTTGTAAATCCGTACCAATGTGAAGGTGGCTTTAACACCCTCAAAAAACAGGAAACTGCATCTTTGGCCAAACCCTTTTTTACATGAAAAAGATAGCCTTGCTGCTGAGCCTATTTCTTGCTTCGTTTACCACCTTTAGCCAGGATACTCCGGCCGAACGACAGTTGATCGGGAAAACGATCGAACTCTATTTCGATGGCTGGGCCACCGGCGATACCAGCAAACTGGGGAAGGCTATGCATGCCACCTGCCACCTCAAAAACTACAGCGCAGGAAAATTTACGCAGTATACGAGAGAGCAGTACCTGGCTTTATTCAAACCGCGTCCCAGGCCCGCAAACCTGCAGACCCGTATCGTAAGGCTCGATATCACCAATAATATGGGGAGTGCAAAAGTGGAAATCAGTACCGAAAGAGACCTGTTTACAGATTATTTCAACCTCATGAAAACGGATGAGGGCTGGTTCATTGCAGATAAAGTGTCTACCCGCACATCACATAATACAGGCGATGCGGTGGCAGGCAGAAAGATCGATTCGCTGTTTGCCACGTATAATTTGCAGACTCCCGGTGCGGCCGTAGCCGTGGTGAAGGATGGCAAAGTGATTTTTCAGAAAGGCTATGGCATGGCCGACCTCGAGCACAATATTCCCATCACCGCACAGACGGTCTTTAATATAGCTTCGGTATCGAAACAGTTTACGGCCTTTGCCACCTATTTGCTGGCTGGCGAGGGCAGCATCTCGCTCGAAGATGATATACGGAAATATATCCCCGAGCTGCCCGATTACGGAACCGTAATCCGGATAAAACATTTGCTGGCGCATACCAGCGGCTTAAGAGACCAGGCAGCCATCGGCTCACTGGCAGGAGACCGCCAGGGCGATATCTCCACCACGGAGCAGGTGCTCAAACTAGCCGTACGGCAAAAGGAGCTGAATTTTATACCAGGCACCGCTTTCGGTTATTGCAATACCGGCTATACACTGCTGGCAGAGATTATACAGCGGGTAAGTGGTCAGTCATTTGCTTCGTACACGAAAGAGAAAATATTCCGGCCACTCGGCATGCATAATACACAGTTTTGTGACAACCACGAAGCAGTGATAAAGAATAAAGCAACGTCTTACGAACGCATTAATGGTGTGTATTATAATAAACCATTAAATACGTCCAATCCCGGGCCCTCGGGTTTGCTTACTACGGTAGAAGACCTTGCAAAGTGGATACTGAATTTCGAAAATCCTGTAGTAGGAACACCTGCGTTGATAAACGCATTCAACGAAGTTTCCTGTCTCGACAATGGCAATAAAGTGGTATTGCGGGTACTGGGTGATGGTGATACCGTATTTCATGCCAAAGGGCAGAATCTCAGCAAGTATAAAGGAGTCGAAATGATCACACATGGAGGCCATACAGCTGCTTTCCGCACATTTATGGGACGGTTTCCCGGTGAGCGCCTGGCTATTATCGCGCTTAGCAACGATGAGCATAATGAACAGCTCAATGCTCGCTGGCAGATTGCTGACTTTTTTATACCAGGCCGTCTGAAAGAAGAAACCCCGGTTGTAAATGCACCTGTTCCCGCAACGGCTAAACCCATTGTCAGATATGCCGGCAATCTGAAAGACTTTGCCGGAGAGTATTATAGCGATGAACTGGCTACCAGTTACAGGTTCATCGTACGGAATGAAGTGCTTGTTATGACACATCTGAAACTAAACGATATTGAGCTGAAGCGTACCGGGGATAATAGTTTTTCAGGATCCGGACCTGAGACCTTTGCCTTTGAAATGGAGTTTCTGCGAAATGAGAAACGTACAGTAACTGGTTTTTCTATTTCAAATTTTGGAGCAAAGAATGTAAAGTTCAAGAGAGTGAAATGACCACGGCTGATTGGGAATGCGAATTGTGTGAGGAACCTGTCAGTAAATATGTGCTGCCTGTTGAGACCTGGCAAATAGCTGAAGGTGTAAGAATATTCATTATTTAGAATGGAAAGAAATAAAGCCGGATTGTTGGCCGATTTTAGGTGCTATCCGGCTTTTTTCTGTCATAGGGGAATGCGGTAGGCGTCTCAATATCGTTGCACAATATGGAAAATAAACCTGTGCGGTTCACCTATAACGCCGGCAGCCTCTCTTCTTTTTTTCATAGCATCCGACTTATAATAGGCAAATGCCCTGGCGGTATCTGAAAGTGCAGTTACGATAGCTACTTTTTTATCATTATCAGCATCGTGGCCGATTATTCTTGTAAGTATACCATTGTCTATTCTTTCCTGCTTTCCTTCTTCAAAATTCTTTTCCCATACGGTCCAGTCCTTTATAGCAAAACTTGACATCGATCTCGGCATAGATCCGATGGCCGCAGTGTCTTGCCAGGTTGCCAGTAAAAAATAACTGCTAACGTTACCGGTAACGCCTCCTTTTCGCATGGCCTTTTTGAGATCTGTACTGTTTGCAAATGTCTTTGCCCTGGTCATATCATCAGCATGCATAGCTACTATTACCATGTTGCTGTCATTTAGACCCCGTCCAATCACATAGTTATGCAGGCCGCTCCTGAGTCTCGATGAATCGTGCGCATCGTAATTCTGTTTCCATTTTGAAAAATTCAAAACTTTATGAATTATTACGACCATATTTTGTGGTGACGTGATAATTGTATTGGGAGCTGTGGGCGGCACAGCTTCCGTGGCGGGAACAGCATTGTTTTCCGGTTCTTTCTTTTTCTCTTTACAGGAAGTAAAGAGCGTGAAAGTAAATGCGCAGAGTAAAAGGCTGCTGAATGTTAGCTTTTTCATTGTTCGTTTTTTGAAGTCAATAAGTTAATGATGTGCAGGGCTAATCAAGAAATGTTCCCTCTTCATTAAGTTTTGCACGAATCCGTTTACTGCCATTCTGCAGTATGAGTTTATAATCTCTTTTGGCACCACTGGCATCTTCATAAGTCACCAGGTAAACGTCTTTCGAAATTGACCAGTTGGGATATCTTTTCCCTACAGCTTTTGTAATGGCGGGAGGAAGGGCAATATTTTTATATCGTTCAGCTGTACGTAACAATTTACCATCCTGATCGTAAACGGCAAGCACGAACCCTTCCGGAAGATAAAAAGAGACATAATAAGTGACATTGTCGTCATCATAGTATTCTGAATTTTTTATATCGTATTCGGCCGCCTTTCTTTCCAGTAGTTTTACCGGAGGAGGCATATCTTTGTTGTCTACTGCTCTCAGATATTTATAGGTATTTGCAATGACTCTTACCTCCGGCAGTGTTTTTTCGTCCTGTGCCATGGAGTGTGTAGCCGCTCCTGCAATGAGAACACCAAGTAGCAGGAATGATTTAACTTGTTTCATTTTTTTTCTTTTTATATTAGAAATTAGGTTACTGCCGGTAAAGGTATTTTCCGGGAATACGGGGAAACAATGATGGCGGTCAATATTGTTTGTGAGGGGCATCAGAAGAATAAATCATTCAATAGTTAATCAAATCCTGATAGGGAAGAGTAAATGGAAGAATTGAGAAAGAGGGTAAGATTTTGCCTTTCTTTCAGTTGCGGTGTATACTATTATGCAGAATGAATCCGCCTGCTTAAACCACATTCTGGCAGTAGTAGTGGACCTAAACTGTTAATGCCGGCTTCATTTATTCTTACAGACGGTAGGAAAGTCAGCTGCTGTGGGGGAGGGGCAAATAGATCACAGTTTGAACTGATAGCCCAGATTGATTACTGCAGCGCCGGTTTTATTTTTGCCGTCAAGGTTGTTTTTTTGGATATCGATAAATCCATAGTTACCACCGGCTTCTATAAAAAGACTGCCGCCGGCTACTTTATAGTCCACTCCTAAATGACCGCTTATACCCGCATTAAACCGGTGGAGGTCGCTGGTGACATTATCTTTACTGTCAAAAGACAGCATCTGGGAACTTAGAGGCTGAGTTTTTTTCGGATCGAGGTAAACAATACTGGATCCTTTGGTAATATTTTTTGCATTCAGGAGATAACTGATAAAAGGCCCGCCGGCAAAATAAGCACCCCATTTTTTTTTCAGATTAAAATAATATTTAGCAAGTACGGGCAACATCAGGTAGTTGATTTTTGCTATACTTTTATACTCCGCGTATAAATAGGTTGGTGCCTGACCTGCAGGAAACTGCTGCAGTATTTCATCCGGGGGAGTAAAAGCCTGCATGCCGTTTTTCTTACCACCCTGTGATGAATATTCCAGTTGAGGTTGTATAGAAAAGCTTTTGCCGATATGGAACTCGGCATGTATGGCAGCATCTCCATCTAACCGCGAAGTATAACCATTACTGACAGGATTGGCAGAACTTCCCGAAGTTAAATTAGGAATGCTTAGGCCTGCCTTAATACCAATTTCCGTTTTGGTCTGCGCAAGGCAGAAACTGGCTGATAGTGTAATATACAGGAGTATAATATATTTTTTCATGTCATTAAATTTGAGGACATACACATGCAAAACCAAAAGAGCAGCTGAATATATTGTTTCATCAAACCATTTTGATTAACATCAGTAACGAAAATATTTCTATCAGAAGGGCTAAGTCAATGATGGCGGTCATTGTGAGTTCTGATGGTGGTTAGCCGCATGAATTCGCTTCTTTTGTCTGTAATTGATTGATATATAGCTCGTCCGGGGTGTTTCTCTTGCAGCCTTATGGTTTATTCCGGACCATAATGCAGTATTTCTGAATGACAGGACTGAAAGTAACTGAGTATATTGGTAAACATTTGGTAGATATGGTAGCGGAAAAAAAGTAAAAATGGACGGCCGTAAAACCTCTTGCACCGACTTTCAATGATATTGAACAATGTACAATGAGTACCCGGGAACACCATTCTGAACAAAAAGGGGAAGGAAATCCCAGATATGTAACCTGGTCATTTATTCTGTTTGTATTGGTCTTCGGTTTTGTGGTTTATTATTTCTCGGAAATAAAGAAAGAGTTTACACTTTTAGAGGAAGTAAAACCCATTTGGCTAATCGTTGCGATACTAGCACAGCTTAGTACGTATATATTCACTGCTGCCATCTACCGGCTTTTACTTACCCCTTATAAATTGCTGCACGGGCCGCGGTTGGGAAGGCTTACCAGGGCATCTGTTATTTCTTTGTTTTTTAATCAGACTATGCCTAGTGCAGGGATTAGTGGCAATACTTTTTTTCTGAATTTTTTATTGCGTTTTGGAATGAATGTATCGGATATTATTTGCCTGATCATTACGGAACTGCTGATTTTTTATACAGCTATGGAACTTTTTATCTTGATGTTGCTGTTTTCATGTTTATTATTTGTACAACTTTCAGGGGTATTTACGGCAACACTCATTGGTGGATTCGTTGTTTATTTACTATTTGGCTTTGCTGTTGTCTTAAGTGGAAGGGGAAAAGTGATTTATAGCCTTATTGAAAGGCTTGGAAGAATTAAGATATTAAGATCTTTTGCGTTAAGGATTAAAAACAGATTTTCATCTCAGCTGGCCGGAGCTACGGAGATAAAACCGTTGATATTTATTCGTGAAAATCTGCTGCTTGTTTTCAGGTCTTTCGTGTTACAGTTATGTCTTGTTATTGCCGATGCTTTTACTATCTATGCTCTTTTTACCGGGTTGGGAATATCGGTTTCGCCGTTTAGCATCACTTTGTGTTATATGTGCACAAAAATCATTTCTATTCTTCCATTTTTGCCGGGTGCTCTTATACTTTATGAAAGCAGTATGAGCTATTTTTTTGTGGCTGCCGGAGTGCCGGTTGCCAGTGCTATTATTGTCACATTGCTTTACCGCTTATTGTCTTACTGGCTTCCCATGCCTGTCGGTTTTTTACTCTACAAAAAATGGTCAAATCTGTCGAAATGATACTCGTATCTGCCGAAAAGGTACAGCGCATTCTTAACAGGATTGGCTAACATAATCAGCTTAATCTTTATATACCTCAAACACATAACAGGGCCAGGTTACTTTATTATTGTACAATCCCTTCATATACCAGGGATGATAGGTGGCGGTGATGTATAGGTTTTTGCCGGGATACTCCGGCGAACTGAAGCGGGCCTGCCGCCCTTTTAATCCGCCGCCGATGAAATAACCGGAGTCAACAAAGGCAAATCCAAGTTGCTGAAATTCTCCCAGCAGCCGGTCACCAGTCTGCTTGCGATGCAGGGTATGCGCCAGCCGCCAGCTTGCCTGTGGATTTACATCAGCATAAAGTGTGGAGAGCGGCATCACGAATTCATTGCCTGCTGTATCCGTTACTATGGAGCGGTGCAGTGCCGCAAATTCACCCTTCCTGGCATGTACAAAATCGTTATCGCGGTCTTTCATATACAGCTGCACACAGGACAGATCTGCACAATCAGCCAGTTCGATCAGTTCGGTGGCAGAAAGTGCATCCCGCGTGGCAGCGTATTGCTGCTGCGCTGCACTGTCAGCAGCTTGTACTTTTTCCAACTCATCTGTGCTTACTGCCCTCCGGTTCGATGGACTGGAGCAGGCGAATAGTATACAGATAAAACAGACAGGAAGAGCGGGTCGTATTATTTTCATGTTCACTGAATATCTTTAATCCGATAAAATACCAGACCGGCCGTATCCAGGCGACCACCGGCATTTAATATCATTTTATCATATCCCTGATCCAGAGCAGCGGCATCGTAAGGGGTAAGGTAGGCGATAAAATGATTGATGATGGTATCTCCATTATCGCTCACCGCAATCAATCGCGGATAATCACTTGTTTTTACATGCCCGTTTGCAGAAGATATCCCATACCGGCCATTGATGGTTACGGTATCAGAAACCGGGTATTGCACCATTTTATAAGTAAATGTTCCATCGCGCCGGAGGCGAAACCGGATAAGACTGCTGGCAGATTTTTGTCCCCATGACCCGAGTATTTCTTCTCCTTCCCGGATAATTTCAGTGTTCTGTTTTTTCTCTGTTCTCCGGTCGAGCCAGTTACGGAAGCCCAGGTAGCCGCCTCCGATTGTAAGTATCAGTAAAGCGCCCAGCAAGTAGCGTGAAGTAAACAGGTGCGTAATAATTAATCTGAACATACCCTACAGGCTTGTTAATTACATACGTATTGCAAGGTGTATATTAACTGTCCATCTTCTTTGACTGTGGTAATATTTCCCTGGTTGTCAAATTCATAAGAAAACTGGTCATACCCTCTGAAGCCTTTAAACAGATTTTCGGTACGGGTAATGAGCCGTTGGTCAATACCAAAGTAGAGAAATCTGAGATTCCAGTAGTTTCCCTGCTGATCAGTTTTGTCTGTATAATACTCATAATAGGTTGTTCTTCCGATATCATCTGTCACCTCGGTATTATTACCGCTATTCCAGGTATAGATAGTAGGCCGTGGTGTGGTGCCAACAATATTGTACGTTGATTTGATCACCTGTTCTTCATTATATTCATAAGTGTAACTCCAGTTGCTGGTAATATTTCCAGATCCGTCAAAAAGCTCCCCCAAATGAAACCAGATCATTCCCTTGCTGTTGAGGACCATGGTGTTTCTGCGTGAAAGCTTATTGCTGGCATCATAGATTCGGGAAACAATGGTGTTGCCGTTGTACTCAAAGCTGATAGTGTTTTTCCCGTCTTCTCTTTTAATGGTCTGATATCCGCCTTCGGTATTATAGGTAACAGTGTGAGAAAGCCCGGTTATAGCATCGGTAATCCGGCTGATGCGGCATACCGGTTTTTTTTCCTTGTCTTTGTCTTTTCTGCAGCCTGTTGCTGCTACAATCAAGAGGAAAGCAGGTAGAATAAATAATAGTTTCATGCCAGATCTTTTAATGCGTTGTAATAGGGTATTGTTTTATCAGGATTGCCGGAAACCGATCCTGCCGGTGCCGGTATCCGTTATTTCTTTTATTTCAAACTCTTTCACATCATTAAAGATGATGGTCTTCATCAGTTCAGGGTTACGGGCTTCTTTGGGCATGGCAGCCAGCCTTAAATGCTGATTTTTGATACATTCTGCTACGACCTGCCTTACGGTGCGGGCATTTCCAAAATGCTGATTGCGGTGTTTAAACAGATGGGCAAAGTATTGTTGCAGATGACTGGCAGCTGTGGTATCGGGTAGTGCATCTTCGCGGCCAAACATAGCCGAGGCGATCGCATACATTTGATCAGGTGTATAATCTTCGAAGGGGAAATATTTATCGAAGCGGCTGCGCAGACCGGGATTGCTGTTTATAAAATCCTGCATGTTGTGCGTATAACCTGCTACGATTACACCAATCCGCCCCCGGTGGTCTTCCATATATTTAAGAATAGTGGCAATGGCTTCTCCGCCAAAATCGTTTTGAGAAAGGTGGCTGCTTGCCAGCGAGTAGGCTTCGTCGATAAAGAGGATTCCACCCAGCGCCTCTGTAAGTTTCTCTTTTGTCTTAATGGCAGTTTGCCCTACATAGCCAGCTACCAGTGCTTCGCGGTCTATCTCTACCAAATGGCCTTTTTCCAGTATACCCAGGCCTTTGTAGATCCGCGACAGGAGACGGGCCACCGTGGTTTTACCCGTACCGGGATTGCCGGTAAATACGGTATGCAGCGAAAAGCGGTTCAGAAAATCTTTTCCGGTTTCCTGGTAAAAGCGTACCAGTTGCACCATCTCGTTTACTTCATTTTTTATGTTATCAAGACCGGTCAGGCTGTTTAGTTCAGCCAGGCTATCCTGCAGCAGTTTATCTGACAGCTGATGATCGGGCACTGTCACTGGTGTTGATAATGCAGCAGCTGCCGAACTGCCAGCCGCAATCATTTCCACATTTCCTTCTTCCCATTCATCGCCCACTGTAAAGGGAACCGTGGCTATTATCTTATTAAGAAAAACAATTTCGACGGTATAGAAATTTTCCATCCACGAGCCGGGTGTGGAGGAACCCCAGCCACAGTTGATAACATATTCGTGATTCTTCTGGTCAGAAGAAAGATACCTGAGCTCTGCGCCTGTTCCTTTAAGCAGTCCGGCCTGGTTATAGAAGTTAAAAAACAGTTCTGCAAAAAAGCCTTTTGTGCTTTTGTTCCTGATCTTTACTTCGGCACATACAAAGCGGGTGTCTTCGCGCCGGAATTTGCGGTAGTATGTCCGGGGCGTATCTCCATTTATGTTGGCGTCGCTTTCAAACAATTTTACCGAATCCAGGTCGAAGTAACCGTTTTCTGCGGCAGCTTCGGGCCCCAGGTCTTCTACATAAAATTTTGTTTCGGCAGCCATTGCCGTATTATTTATCCAGGCCTCCCAGCGAAAATCGCCCACTTTCCAGAACTTTCCCGGCTCAGGGTTGCCCCACGATTCGCGTATATAGACGATGTTTTCGTCTTTGCGCACGCGGCGTGACTGCTGTAGGCTGCAGAGCTTTACAGGATCTTTAGTGTTAACAAAACATTCCAGTGTAACATTTATATCCCAGTCTTCTTCATCAAAAAGTTTGTTGTAAAATGAAAACTCTACATAGATATAGCTGAGTTCATACCGGTCAAATACGCGCCGGTATTTTTTACTGCCATCAGCCATCCATTCATTGCTGGAGTACACTTTCAGATCGCGCGGCTTGAATTTTATTTCCATTTCTTTCTCCATCAGTTATTGTTTATCGTCCTTTTTTTTATCGGTTTTATTTTAGGGGAGTGATAATGTCAGGTATCCAGGTGAAATTTATTTTTCCATAAAAAAAGAACCATAAGCAGCTCAGCAACGGCAAACGTCTTGAAGGGAAGATTGTATTCACTGCTGCTCAAAGGAGCCACCGCAACGAATAACAGGCTGCAAAGCGTTGCCATTACAATTACCGCTCTCAGTGCAAACTTTTCTTTTTCTTCAGCCACTACTGATTGCAGCGCGGCGTTATAACAAAACAATCCAGCAAATACTCCGGCCACTGCAAAGCAGGTGATAGTAAGGCCCCGTGACGAAAACCGGGGTAGGAGAGCCGAAAGCACTATATCAGTAATACTGGCAGCTGCAAGGGCTATCAGAGTGATAGCAACAGGCCAGAGGACCAGCAGCATATTTCTTTTAACACTCATCTTTTTTTATAAATGCAGTAAGGCATACAGCTGCTATTTCGAGCGCAACTGCATTTCTTTGGCTACACAGGGTTCTATCAGCTTAAATATGGAATCCCTTCTTTCGGAATTGTTTTGAAAACTCTCATTCATATTTTTTTCAAAAATCACTTTGGCGCTCACGATCCTGCTGAGGCCGGCATCGTTGTTTTGAGCCGCCTGTATGGATTGGTCTACAAGGGAGCAAAAAGCTTTGGCGGCCGAAGTAGCGTCTGCATAGGCCATGGGTAATAACGATTCTGCATCCGGGTCAGCGCTGACAGAAGTTTTATCCGCTTTTCCTTCCGATGCGGCTTCGCAGGCTTCTACAGCGCGGAAGATAGCTTCCATCATGGCCGTATCTTTTTTATACTTTTCTTCCATACTTTTTTCAAACTCAGTTCTGGCAGCTCTTGCTTTTGCCTTTTCGGCATCTCCGGCTGCTTTGCTGACCTTTCCGTTGAGCTCACACCACCTGGCTGCTATGGTTTCCGGTGTTTCCTTTTTATCGCTACAGGAAAAAAGGAGTGCAGTTATCAGCAGTACGATTCCTGTATGTTTAATTTTTCTGTTCATTTTATACGGGTTAAAAGGGTTTTGATTAATTGGCCTGCACGGCGGCCAGAATGCGGTCTATATTCATGATGCCATAATTGAATGCATGGACTGAACCATCAGACATAGTGATCACTACTTTTTTTGAAAGCAGGCTTTTTTGCGCCGTTATATCTTTTATGGCTGATTTTTCCAGTATAATCGCCCCGTTTTTGTTGTAAACAGACAGTGAAAAAGAGCCGGCATCATGCTGCGGTAAAAACACCAGGCGCTTGTTGGTGACGGTCAGTTTACCCATGCTTGTTTTGCTATCGGGGGCGGTATAATTGAGTGCCCAGGTGTCGATGGTGGTTTCGTTGGGAGCTAACTCTACTTTCATACATTTAGTTTTTTGAAGCGGCTGGTTTGGCTTTTGTTTTGAAAACTTCTCCTCCCTGATCGGGGTCTTCTGTATTTTGCCGCTGCGAGCTGGCAGAAGGGATTATCAGTTTTTTCCAGTTTCCGGATGATTGTGTGATCGCAACATTTTTTGTCGGCTTGATGATGACATCGAGTGTGCAGTCGCACCCACCTGTTGCAACACACCGGATAGCGCCGTCTGTAATGCTTACAGAGCAGGAGCCGCCTGATGAGTTGACTTCGCATCTGCATTTAAAGGCTCCTGATGTGGATCCATCAGGCTTTTGTACAATCAATACCCTGTTGCTGTCTGCATAACCAGTGCGGTAACCTTTTTTAAGCGTTATTTTCCCATTTTTCAAAGCCGTGCCTTCCGGCAGATCTGTGGTCGTAACGTATTGTACTTCTATATTGGCAAATCTGTCGTGACTATCCTTTACTCCGGTCTTGCCGGTCGTTTGTGCGTGAGCACTGATAAGCAGTATTGCTGCCAGTGCTGCAAAAAAAGCTTTTTTCATATGTGCATTTTAAAGAGTGACCAGTTTCGGAGCAGGTCGTACAAATATTTTTTTGCATGCTCCGGCGCGATGAAGATTTTCCGGCAATGTTCATTTTATTCCGGTAGCTGGTAATACTGCATGACGGCTCTGTAATCGCTAAAATCGACGGGCGATGATCCCCGGCCGCCGGTAGTGACATTATTCGCATAAACCCTTATAACGCGTGCCTGGGCATAATTTTCGCCCACGCCGGATTTGTCAATATAGATAACAGCTTTTCCGCTGACATATGTAAGGCTCACGCGATAGGTTGATGTGCCTCCGAAACCGCTGCCTGGTACAAAATACCATCTGTCAAGCGGCTGATAATAGAGATAGACATACCATAATGAACGGGTGGCAGTGTCCTGTGTGGTTGTGATCTGTAGTTGGGTAAATGATGACGTCGCGAGGTTCTGCGCACCGAATGTATACTGGGTTACGTTGGCGTTGCCAATAATACCCTGAGGGCCTTGTGGGCCGGCGGGACCTTCCGGTCCCTGTGGCCCAACATCCCCCTTTTTACAGGCTGAAAAAAAGGGGATAAAAAGCAGTAGAAGAAAATATTTTTTCATGAGTTTTTGTTTTAAGCATCATCGGCTGTTGCAATGAATTGTATTCTGAAAAAGGGTTTAAGCGTTTTCTGTCATCCCTGACGGATCACTGTTGGTATCGCAATTCTGTTACGTTACTCCGGTATCTGGAAGAGGCCGCAGATTTCGCTATAACTCATCTGCTGATAATTGCCTGCAGCGGAGCGGCCTGAAATTTTGCTGCCTCCGGGAACGATTATGTATCTGAACTGATGGGCTGTTGATATGGCAGTGTACTCATTTTTGTCATTAACAAAACGGATAGTCAGTTTTTGAGGTGCTGTCAGTGCTGACCAGGTATCTGTCATAGTTGACCCGCTTTGCACGTACGTCAATGCTATGGGCAGTTGCGATACCTGGCTGGTTGGCCATACGGCGGGATTATATCCTAATAGTTTACCAAATACAATCACCAGTCCGCTATCGAGGATGGGTTGAGTGATTTCGGGTACATTTTTGTCGTAGGTAAAATGTTTAATTCCGAAAAGTGTGGTTGAGGTATATGCATTGGGCGTAAACCAGGCTGAATATTTTACGTTAGGAGCGCCCTGTGGACCCTGTGGGCCTGCCGGGCCTTCAGGCCCCTGCGGTCCGACATCCCCTTTTTTACAGGCCAGAAAGCCAGTCGCGACTATCAGCAGTAGGAAATAATTTTTCATGATTATTTTTTTTAAAGGTTATGTGATCTGAACCAGCAAAGTTTTTTATTTCACCTTGCTGCAATCAATATCCCCTTCATCGCCCCAGAACTTGCAGTACAGGTTGCCATATTTCCCATTACCTATATAATCCTGGAATACTCTTATGGAACCCAGCGAACACTTGCCGTCTTTTTTGTAAACAATCTTGTAATAACCTGTCACATACCGGTAGGTCTGGATGCCTAATTCATTTTTTACAATACTCCACATGCTGGCAGCCGGTTCTATTGCTACTTTCAGTACTTCATATCCATCGCCAGTCAGGTAGTTTTTAATTAGCGGTGTTACTTTAGCCACCGTCACAGATGGGTCGGAGATACTAATGGGTTTGGTGAAGTAACCGGGCAGCTTGTCAATCGTTACCGTATTCATTTTTTCAATGGTCCGCGTTTCGTTGTTTTGTATGCTGGCTACATCTTTTGAATCGAAAGAGAAAGTAAAACTGCCCTCAGCAACGGGCCAGTCCTTTTCGGGAAGCAATTTTCCCCAACCATCCATGCGGGGCAGGTTAAATTGTGTATAGATAGTATAATTGTCGTTGGCGGGAAATGACCGCTCAATCATGATCTGGTATAAGGGAGCTGAAAAAAACTTGCCAGACTCTTTTATACCCAATTCACCATAATTTGCTGCAAACCCAATTAAACTGCTGGCTTTTGAAGGATCGGGCAGTACATCAAAATTGAGCCATGTGTTATTGAGCTGGCTGTTTTCAATACGAATTGTTGAAAATCTGTTGGGTTGACCCTGCTGCTGATTGCCGCGGTATGACACTGCATAGTACTGCAGATAGTATGGGCCCTTTTTGATATTATCCAGGTGAAAGGCCTCCTTCAGGGTTTTATTTCCCAGTTCGAGCCGGCCGTAAATAAATTCCCCGGAATGAAAATTGGTTTTTGCACCATCATTGCCGTTGGTAAAGGGTTTGTCGGAGTAATAAAATTTTGCCTCGGCCATGCCGGGAACATCGTAAACCATTTGTGCCTGATTTTGATGAATAAATAAGAGAATTCCTGTGATAGCGGATAGTAATTTTTTCATTACTATAATTTTTTGTTTAACAAATTCCAATTAGTGGCAGGATGAAGCGGCGGTATGAAGCTACGGTACCCGAAGAGGGATTACCGGCGGCATTGAGCCAACGGTGGCGACAATTGAAAGAACGGAGGAGGAGTGTTGCCCTTTCTTTTGGCCGGTTTTTGAATAAACGGTGGCTTTTACGATACCAAAGGCGGAGTTTTGCGGATTAACGGAGCTGACGGCTAACGGGCTTTGCGGCACCTGTGTTTTATTCTTTACTATTGTTAACTTTAGGCAACATCCCCAAAACAGCTTTCTTTTGTTGCAATCCGGAAAAAAAATATGGATTTGTTTGTTTTTCTTCTGCTTCCTGCAACAGGCAGTAGCCCAGCAATCACTCAACTTCGAAAACTATTCCTCTGATCACGGGCTGTCGCAACTAAGCTGTTATGCACTGGCGCAGGATTCAAACGGTTTTATCTGGGTAGGCACTCAGGATGGCCTTAACCGATACGATGGTCGACGGTTTAAAGTTTATGCGCAGCAAAATGAAGCCGGTCAAAAGTTGCCTTCCAACACCATTTTCACCCTCTATGCCGATGCTGCCCGTAATTTACTATGGGTGGGTACTTCGGGTGGTTTATGTTTATACAACACTGCCGGCGACTCACTGGCCAGACTCTCAGATTTTTTTCCCTTTGCAGCGGCACTGGAGAAACTGCCTATTAAAAAAGTCATTTCGTTTAAAAAAAATGAATACTGGATCATCGCATTTAACAATGGCCTTTATTATCTGAATACGGCCACAGCTGCGCTTCATTCCTACTTCAGCGAAGCGGAGGAAGTTTCCGATGTAACAGATATTGCCTGGCATGAGGGAAAAGTCATTGTTTCGCTTCTTTACTCACTCTATGAGTTGCTGCCGGCAGACGGGACTTACCAGCCACAATTGCTGGTAAAAGATTACCAGTTTCCGCAAATAGAAGCGATTGCATCGTATAACCATCGCCTCTGGATCGGTACTATCTCCGATGGGTGTTACCAGGTGGTTACTCCTGTAGATAAAAAGGCGGATATCGTGGCGCTGGATATTATTTCCGGTGGAATCTACTGTTTTGCGACAGATGCAGCCAATGAATTGTGGATCGGTACACGCGGCAGCGGTATTTTCCGCTACAATGCGGCAAACAATGTGGTGACACAGGCGGAACATAACCAGTTTCTGCCAGGCTCACCAGCCTCTAATTTTGTTGTTTTCCTGCTCAAAGACAGGCAGGGGAATATGTGGTGCGGCCTTAGTGGAGGACTCTCCAAATATGATCCCCTTAGTCACCAGTTTGGTTTTGTAAACGGGCCGGCGTCACTAAACGGTTCGCTGCTCGATAAAGTCATTTACAGTATGTACCGGACCAAAGACGGCACCTTGTTTATCGGCACACAAAACCGGGGACTGTTTGAATGGAAAACCGGCACCGGTCAGTTTATCTCTTTTCCGGCATCTGCGGTTATTGGTAAAGCCAATAATGTGATTTATAACATTACCGAAGATGATGACGGAAATATCTGGGCAGCTACTTTTGGCGGACTGATGCAACTGGAGCGGAAAACAAAAAAGATTACCTATTATCCCGAGAACAGGGGGCGGGTAAAATTGAATAATATGTACGCCGTCACCAAGCTGAAGCGGGCCGACAGTCTGCTGGTGTCGGCAGACGATGGCCTGCATTTGTTTTCACTGAAAGAGAAAAAATGGGTGTTTTTTTCCCGCAAGCCCGAAAACATACATATGATTAAAGGCTTTGCTGCTTTTAGAGGGATCCGGCATTTTTATGAAGATGAAAACAACACCATGTGGCTATGTGCACCCGGAGCGGGTCTTATACGGTATCATTACCTCGAAAACAGGCTGGAGACAGTAGCTGTCGTAAACAACATATCGCCATCGGTTCGCCACCTGCTGGCCGATGGATCAGTCTTCCTGCTTGCCACCGACAATGGTCTTGTGGTCTACGATTGGCAAAAAAACAGACTGTTGCGACAGGTAGATATTAAAGCCAGTGGCAGTTCGAATGTATGTTATGCCATTCAAAAGGATAACCAGGGATTTTATTGGGTAAGTACCAATACAGGTCTGCGCAAACTAAACAGGCAGTATGAAGTGGAGCAGGTTTATAATACGAGCAACGGGCTTACTTTTCTTGAATATAATACGGGATGTACCAGCAGAGATGCGAATGGTGTGCTGTACTTCGGTGGCATGGGCGGGCTTACTTTTTTTGACCCTGCTGCATTAAAATCTAATACTTTCAGTCCGCAGCCTGTTATCACAGGTGTCCTGGTTAATGATGTTTCGCGTCCGGTATCGGTCAACAGGCCAGCGCATCTGGAACTACGGCATAATGAAAATTTTCTTTCTTTTCAGTTTGCGGTTACTAATTTTTCAAACGAAAAAAATAACCGGTTCAGTTACCGCCTCAAAGGGCTGAGTGATAGCTGGAGCCCGCTTACAACAGCCGATAAGGCCGGGTTTACCAGTTTACCTCCCGGCGACTATGTATTTGAACTGAAATCGGTCAATAGCGATGGCAACTGGAGTGCGGGTATAACCACACTGGCCATTACTATTCTTCGCCCCTGGTGGCAGACCTGGTGGTTTATAAGCAGTATATGCCTGCTGCTGGCAGGATTGCTGACCTGGCTTATCAGGAGAAGGATACTGGCGATAAAAAGAGAGGCAGAACTGAAGCATCAGATTGCTGAAGCAGAGATGATGGCCATGCGTGCGCAGATGAATCCGCATTTTGTATTCAACAGCCTCAACAGTATCCGGGAAATGATTTTGAGTAATGAGAATGAAGCAGCTTCACATTTCCTCGGAAAATTTGCCAGCCTTATCCGGATCACACTCGACCAGTCTGAGCGGTCTTTTGTATCGCTGCGGCAAACGATCAGCCATCTTACCCGGTATATGGAGATTGAACAAATCCGTAACGGTGAATTTACCAGCCGCATTCTGGCCGATGATGAGCTGGACCTCGATGAGGTGATGCTGCCTTCCATGCTTATACAGCCTTTTGTGGAAAACGCGCTCTGGCATGGCACTACAGCTACCCGTAAAAATATCAACATCAATATTGACTTTAAGAAAGAGAAGGGGCAGCTGCTTTGTATTGTGGAAGATGATGGTATCGGTATCCATCAGTCTTTGAAGAATAAAACGAGTGGCAGCCGTACGCATCATTCCCTTGGACTTGAAAACGTATCGAACCGTATCCGGTTGCTCAATGAAAAATATCATCTGGAAAGCAGCATTCTTATTAGTGATAAAAGTGAACTGGATAATTATACCGGTACAGGTACGGTGGTTAAGTTATTTTTACCCCTTCAAATAAATGGATCATGAACCAGGTAACTGCTATTCTAGTGGACGATGAGCCAAGAGGTCTGTCATCCATGCAAAAATTATTACAGTTGAACTGCCCGGAGGTAAATATCCTGGCAACCTGCCAGGATGCTGATGACGCATTGCTGAAGATAAGGCAGTTGCAGCCGCAGCTGGTATTCCTGGATGTGGCCATGCCTGGCAAAAACGGGTTTGACCTCTTACGCGAACTGAATAGCATCTCGTTCGAAATTATTTTCGTAACGGCGCACAACAGTTATATGCTGCAGGCTTTTCGGTTCAGTGCGGTTGATTATCTTTTAAAACCTGTAGAGGATGACTTGCTTTCCGAAGCGGTACAAAGGGCCGCAAGGCGTATTGCAGACAAAAGCGGCGGCATGCAGCTGAATACATTTTTGCACAACCTTCAGCAAAACGGGTCGGTAAAGAAGATGAAATTGTGTGTGCCCTCGCTGAAGGGCATTAAAGTAATCGAGATAACCGATATCATTTATTGCGAAGCCAGCAGCAATTATACCAATTTTCATCTCACCACTGGTGTTACCCTATGCTCCAGTCGTCCGATTTTTGAATATGAGACTTTGCTGGAAGACAGCTCATTTGTACGCGTACACAAGTCTTTTCTGGTGAACCTGCAGCATATCCAGGAGTATATACGCGGAGAAGGGGGCAGCATTATCATGACCAATAATCATGAAGTGGAAGTGTCGCGCCGGAAAAAAGAGGCGTTTATAAAAAAAATGCAGGAGTATTATAAATACTGAAACCAGTCAAAGCGGCCTGTTGCATTGTGCTAAGGTGTCGGCGAAATAGTTGGTGTGTAGATCATCGTTTTTTCTGCTGCATCTGCTCAATAGCCACCCAACCTTCGGGCGTGATGCCCATTATTTCCGTGGCAAGACCCAGTACCGCATAGGTGTCAAAAAATGCCATTCGTGCAATAGGATGATCTACTTCGCTGATAACCGTAAAACCCTGCTGCCGCAAATCGCTGGTTATTTTTTCAAATTCACTTACAGGCAGACGAAAAGCCAGGTGTTGGGTGCCACCTGCCGGATGGTTTGACAAATAATCCTGAAACATGCTTTGACCGGAGAGGGGTTGTACCAGTTCAATGAAGCTGCCGCCATTGAAGGTCTGTGTGGTTAGCCACTCCGCGTCTGCAACCTTACCATGATAGGTCATATGCAGGTCCTGGGCACGCACATGCTGTGGCGGAGGAAAGCCGGTTATGCCCAGCGAACCTTCCAGAAATTTTACGGCAGCGTGGATATCAGGCACCACCCAACCAATCTGGGCCAGTTCCAGACCGGCGAGAATTTTGTTAACATCGTTCATGGTAATTGATTGTAGAATTTAACGGAGTAATAAAGATAAAGTGAAGGTTTTTATGTTACCGGGGCTTATTTTTTACGAATACGCCGGCCGGGACGTATAATTTGTGTGTTACCTTTCGTGTCTGTCAGCTGAATGATAAATTTCTTTTTCCGGAATACAGCCATAGCTGTATTGACAAGTTCTTTTTCACTCCTGATCTCAATGATATCAATTGGTATGACCATGTTGTCGATATCGTTCTCTGTAAAATAGACTTTTGCCAGAAAAGGATAGGATACCTGCACAGAATCTTTATTTAATAAGTAGGCCATTTTGCCATTTTCAAAAGTCCAGTGCGGCCGGTTATAGATATAACGGGTAGGAGGGGAAAAGAGCAGGGCATCTACTTTTTTATCGTCGAATCGCTTATTGAAAGCATTGTTCTGTCTGTCTGCTAATATAGCATACTGTTTTGCTTTTATGAGATTGAAATAGGGATTGTTGAGTGTATAATCTGAATGTTCCGATAATACAATCTGGTCTACCGTATAGGGATCTATTCCGGTCAGTTTTTTTAGCTGGGCTGCCATAGGTGTAACCCAGTCTGCTATCGAATCTTCCATGATATGATCAAAACCACAATAGATAACCACCTTGCTGTTGGGCAGGCTATCGAGTAGCCGGGCGAGGTTTCTGGCCTGTCCGTTTTCTCTTCTCCATTGATTACCGCCTGAGGTATGTTCGTATGGATACAGTACATAATTCAGCTCATTGGCCGCCCGCATCAGGTTGCCAAACTCCGGTTCCATGGTGTAATAACCACTATTAAGATTAGGGTAGCGGCTGTTTTCTTTGAACCCCGGCCGGGTAGAAAATGTTTCTGCCGCAAAATAGTTGTAGCCGATCTTTTTAAGATCTTTCAGCATGGAGGTGACAAATACCCGGTTTCGCGGATTATAATGCGCTTCATTAAATATAAGCACCCTGTTTTCCCTGGCCTTTTGCAGAATAAACTTTCTGGCATCTGCCGCCCGGTAATTTTTTATGAAGTCAATACTGTCTGCTTCGGAAATTTTTCGTCGGGCAGGTCTGGCTTTATCCCACTCCTGCAGAGCTTCTTTGTATAATCCGATAAAAGATAAGTCAGACGAGGTCACACCGCCACGCCAGGAGGCGGAGTCTGTTTTTATCTTTTCATAAATACTGGAAGAGAATTTGTAGGGGAATGGGTCGATAATCTGCGCTTCTGCTTTTTGTATAAAAAGCAGAAAGAGCAATAATAATGTTTGTCTCATGGCTGATGCAGGCTGTCAATAATTTTGGATGACAGCTCTATTTATCTGTTAAAATACGAATATCTGATCAATGAAATAACAAATCCGCATACATCATGCGATCTATGCGGATTTTTATCAGACAGATATGTGCTGAGTCAGGCATCAGGGATCTCGGGTTCTACCAGCTTTGCCAGTTTTTCGAGCGACTCCTGCCAGCCGAGGTAGCACATTTCTACAGGTATTACAGATGGAATGCCTTCCTGAGTAATATTAACTTCTGTACCTGCAATGGTTTTCCGGAGTTTGACGGTAGTGGTCATCTCTCCCGGCAGGTTGGGGTCGTCAAATTTGCTGCTGTATTTAAGGAGCTCGCCGGGCTTCAGCTCCAGAAATGTACCACCAAATGAATGTCTGTTGCCGGTGGAGAAATTCTGGAACGACATTTTATAAGTACCGCCTTCAACTGCATTTATGTCGTGAACGATACCCAGAAATCCGTAGGGAGGCAGCCAGGCTGCCCAGGCATTGGCATCGGTAAATGCGCGGTATACTTTCTCCGGCGATGTCTTGAGCATCCGGTGTAGGGTTACAGTATTATTGGCCATAAAAGAAAAAATTTTACTCCTACTCATCTGGCTTTTCGGTGCCGCCCGTTTTTGAAGTGGTTGCTGCTCCACCTGTCTGTTGTTGCTGCTTCATTGCATCAGCACAACAAAGATGCCGGGAAAAAACGATTCCGGAACTGGTGGAAAGTGCCAATTTTATGGGGGAATTGCGACAGATCGGGCTTAAATGTGGCAGGTGCGCTATATTGCTGACCGTGAAAACTGGGGCAGCTCAAACCAGAATGCAGCACCATTGCCGGGAGTACTTGTCACCTGTATGGATGACTGATGCAGCTCCAGAATTTTTTTGACGATAGCCAGACCAATACCCATTCCCTTTTTGGGTAATTCATCGTTATGCAATTGTTTGTACCGTTCAAAAATATACGCCTGATCTTCGGGCGCAATACCGATACCGGTATCTGTTACCTGTACCTGTATGCCAGCGTGTAAAGCCTTAAGCCGGATAGTAATGCTGCCTCCGTCGGGGGTAAACTTGAAAGCATTGTCGATGAGATTTTGCAATACCCGTTCAGTAAGTGCAATATCCGCAAATACCGGAGGCAGGCCGTCTGTGCACTCGAGGGTAAGTGTGATGTTGCGTTCCCGTGCTTTGAGCTGGTACGCAGAGAGTATATCTGCCACCAGCTCATTGAGCAGAAATTGTTCTTTTTCGGGGCTTACCTGATTGGCTTCCAGTTTGGCATATTGAAACAGCTGCTCTACGAGTACGGACAATTTTTTCGAACTCTCCTGTACTATTGTTAAATATTTTGTTTTTTCGGCATCGCTCAGGTTATCTTTTTTTATAAGCAGGGTTTCAGAGTAGCCCTGTATAATAGAGAGGGGAGTGCGCAGGTCGTGTGAGATATTGGCAATGAGTTCCTGTCGGAATTTATCAGTGGCACTGATCCTGTCAAAATTATCGACAATCACATCGGCCATTTCGTTGAAGGTAGAGGTAAGCATACCGAGGTTGCCACGGGCATGCCCTTCTATACGTGCGCCATAGTCGCCTTCTTTGAATTTGCGTACCACGCCGGCAATCTGGCAGATACTGTCTGTGATGAGAAAGAAGGTAATGATACCTACAATGAGCGCAATCAGCAATACGGAAAGAAAAAGGTATTTGCCCAGGCGAAATGAAAGATCGCTATTGAGGGTATTCAGGATTTCTTTCTGCTTTTCGCTGGATAATACAGCATAGACGTACCCCATTAATACGCCATTTTCATAGAGCGGGGCTGCAGAGAAAATACTGGCTTCACCGGGCTGTTTGGGGTTGTCGCCCATAGGCTTTTCGCCGTCTTTTACAGCAAGCCATTCTTTTACCCGGCTGATGTTGACCTGGTGCTGCTGCACGGATTTGTCAGGTACTACAAAGTCGGTGATCCTGCCCGTAGTATCCAGCAGATAGACCTCCACACTCGGATTGGCTACCATCATGGAGTGTATGATATCGTGTGTGACGGTTGTATCGGGCTTCCCATTCTTCAGCGGATGAGTAACATTGGCCAGGTGGGAGGCCACATTGCCATACAGCTCCTGGTGTGCCCTGGTATAATAGGAGCGTGACAGTTTTGAGCCAATTACCATATACACCACTCCCAGTATGACCAGCAATACAGAAAATACAGCAGTTATTTTCCAAAACAACAGGTTGCCTCTTATAGTTTTTACAGACATATATACGTTGCTTTATAATTCTTCATTGAAACGGTATCCGACTCCCCAGGTGGTCAGAATGAAACGGGGTTTTGAAATGTCTTCTTCAATTTTTCCGCGCAAGCGGTTTATATGCGAGTTGACGGTATGTTCATATCCCTCGAAGTCGTATCCCCAAACCAGGTTGAGCAGGCGTTTTCGGCTATAGCTTTTACCGGGGTTGGAAGCCAGTAGCGTGATCAGGTCAAACTCTTTTGGAGACAAATCCACCCTGTTTTCATGGAGCATAACCTTTCGTTTGTCTGTATCAATCACCAGGCCCGAAAACCGGATGATTGAAGAAGCCGGTAAAACCTCCTGCGCAGATCCATAATCTTCTTTTCGCCGAAAGATCACTTTTACGCGGGCTATAAATTCTCTTACACTGAATGGTTTGGTGAGATAATCATCGGCTCCTGTTTCCAGTCCCAGTACTTTATCAATCTCTTCCGATTTGGCAGACAGTATCAGGATAGGGGTATGCCGGTCTGTTTGCCGGATGCGCCGGCATACATCCATTCCATTCATACCGGGCAGCATAAGGTCCAGGATCACCAGGTCAAATGATTGTTCCAGTACCGCGGTCAGCCCCTCCTGGCCATTCGCTACGGCTACAACTTCGCAGCCCAGGTCGTGCAAATGGATACTAAGCAGTTCCACAATATTGGCATCGTCTTCCAGTAGCAATACCCTGTTCATAGATTCCTGATTGAGATAAATGTTTTTCAAAATTCAGTAAAAAAAACCATCCGCTCTGCGCTGTGATACTTTTGTTATACTTCTGCGACCCCTTTGGGATATCGTCTCCGTTTCTTTGACCTGTCAAAAAAACAAGAAGATGAAACAGAACAATTTAAGAGCTTTAACTGCACTGTCGCTCAGCCTTTTTTTCGCATCCTGTCAGAAAGATGATGCGGTAGTGCCCCAATCCGGTACCATTAGTATCGAAAATGTACTGGATAGTAAACCACTGGTTCAATCGGGTACTTTTAAAGGCACAGGCACCCCGCCGGTAATTTTTCCCGGCCAGTCGGTTTCCTTCACTATTTCTGCCGCAAAAAACCAGCGCCTCACGTTTGCAACGATGTATGGATGGAGTAATGACCTGTTTTTTGCGCCTGCCAATCCCGGCATTCAGCTATATGAAAATGACGGAACTCCTATCGTCGGCGATGTTTCGGCCGCGGTAAAATTATGGGATAATGGTACCCGCGTCAATCAGGCGCCGGGTATGAGCGTGACTCATCCAGGCACATCGGAAGCTACCGTTAAAAACATAAAAGAGGTGACGGGGATGGATGATTATGGTAATACCTACCTGCCAGCCTCCCAGCTTATGAAGGTATCGCTGGCTTATAATGGCAATTCCATGTTTACCGTGACTATTATGAATAACTCGGGTGGTACCGCGAATGAGACACCTTTTAGCCCCGGTGTATGGGCTATATCCTATGTGGCAGGAGGCAATCTGCTGTTGCCTGAGCCAATCTATTCATCGGGCAAGCCAACGGCCAATGGTCTTACAGCTATAGCAGAAGCGGGTGACAATGCTGCGATGAGTGCTTACCTGACCGAAGAGACCGGCATTTTTACCCCCCTGTCTCCTGTGCTGGTAGTGGTGTACAGGGGCAGTGTCAATCCTTTTTATAAAACTGGAGAGAACGATCGTGGTGAAGGATTAAAAGAACTGGCACAAAAAGGCAATGCAGATATACTCGCTGCTGCGCTGAAAACGAAGTCAGGGGTTAAAAATGTATATGTATTAAAAGAATCTGTCAGTACGGTCTTGCTTCCGCGTATCAACGGAGCCGATGGGGGTAAGGTTTCGCAATTGCTTAGCATCGTTCCCGGCGACAGAATAGCCATTGCCACGATGTACGGTTTTTCGAACGACTGGTTCTTTGCTACTACCGGCAATGATATAGACGCTACACAAAAAGGAGATGTATCAGCCGCTATTGGATTGTTTGATGACGGCACTGCTATTAATCAGTTCCCCGGTGCAGGCATTACCCAGTTTAACCTGGCCGGTACGCCACTCAATGAAAGTAAGGCGATCGAAGCTGTGCCCAATCCCAATGCCTTTACCAGCTTGCCGGCATTGACCAATATTATTAAGGTGACGCTGCAATAAAGAAATAAACATGCCCGGAGCGACAGGGAGGGTTGGTGGTTTAAACTCCGGGTATGTTTTCTCACTTAGCGAATACAAATCCGGCTATACAACTGCATTTATTGGCCGATGGGCCTGCAGAAAGAGACGCAGCAGGTATTCCGTAGTTTATTTAAATAAAACAGTAAAAGATGAAAAGTATTATCTCTACACTGGCACTGCTGGTTTTGTTAAGCTGTCAGCTGTTTGGCCAGTCGGCAGATGTGCGCAGGAAGCAATTTAATCTCAGCAAATCAGGTCTGGCCATAGATGGTTACGATCCTGTTGCCTACTTTATAAGCAATAAAGCCATTGAGGGCCGCAAAGATATCAGCACGGCTTATGATGGCGTAACCTATCGGTTTGCCAATACGCAGAACAGAGACGCCTTTGCCGCCAATCCTGCAAAATATGAACCGCAGTATGGCGGCTGGTGCGCCTATGCGATGGGCGCCAAAGGAGAGAAGGTGGAGGTTGATCCCGAAACGTTCAAGATCGTTAATGGTAAACTATACCTTTTTTATAACAGTTTTTTTAATAACACACTCAAAAGCTGGAATAAAGACGAAAGCCGCCTGAAGTCTAATGCAGATCAGAGTTGGACCAAATTTATCCGGTAATACAGAAGCATTAATTAGTCATCAATAAATGGAAACACAACAATGAGAAATGTATTTTTTGCAGCAGCGCTTATATTTTTTGCATCATGCAGCACAACGGCCCAGAAACAGGAAGTTTTTACTGTAGATGGAAAGGCGATAAGAGGGTATGATCCGGTAGCTTTTTTCAAAGAGTCGAAACCTGTAAAGGGTGTTGACAGTCTTTCGTATGTGTATAAAGAGGTGCTATGGCTGTTTTCGTCAGCAGAAAACCTGGCAGCATTCAAAGCCGACCCCGATAAATATACCCCCCAGTATGGAGGCTACTGTGCTTATGGCACTGCAGATGGCCATAAGGCACCTACGCAGCCCGAGACCTGGACGATTGTAAATGATAAACTCTATTTCAATTATAACCTGAAAGTAAAGCAATCGTGGGATAAAAATCGTGCAGCCCTGATAGAGAAAGCAGACGAACAATGGCCGGCTGTAAAACAACAGAAATAATATTCATAATCTCCATTTTACCTTATTAAACCGAAATATGAGTGCCAGATCAAAAACTGTCATTGCCTGGGTATGCCGGATCATAGCAGCGGCAATTATGTTGCAGACACTGTTTTTCAAATTTACGGCAGCGCCGGAGTCGGTCTATATTTTTTCGGCACTTGGCATGGAACCCTGGGGCAGAATAGGTACGGGTATACTGGAGTTGACCGCTTCGGTGCTTATACTACTGCCTGCTGCTACCGTTTATGGGGCGGTACTTGGTTTGGGGTTAATGGGAGGCGCACTTTTTTTTCACTTTACACGGCTGGGTATAGTAGTACAGGATGACTCAGGACAACTGTTTATATACGCCTTACTGGTGTTTATCAGTTGCCTGGTATTGCTTATGCTGTATAAAGAACAAGCTATCCGGTTGGTAACGATTTTTAAACGGAGCAAATAATGAGTCAGCAAATAGGTCAACCTGCCACAGCATTGATATACCAGCTGATCACATTACTGGAAAATCTATCTGATGAGCAGTATGTGAGAAAAATTTCATTATTGTCGAAAGCATCTCTTGGGCAGCATACCCGTCATATTATCGAGTTTTTCCTGGAGCTGGAAAAAGGGTATAATACTGGTATTGTCAATTATGATAGCAGGGAGCGCGATCGTGTTATAGAAACGAAGCGCCATTTTGCGATAGAAACTTTGCTGTATATTAATGCCGGTATTGAAAAGCCCGACAAACTTATGGCGCTGAAGACTGATTATGAATCAGAAAACAGCATCTCTACCAGCTATCATCGTGAGCTGCTTTATGCGATGGAGCATACTGTTCATCATATGGCCCTGTTAAGGATAGGAGTAGGGATCATATCAAATGTAGTATTGCCAGAAAACTTTGGTGTGGCGGCTTCTACTATCAAATACCGGAATCAATGTGCACAGTAACGTATATACCAACATCTAAGGGGGCCTATCTCACATCCAACAGAGATGAAAGTACACAGCGTGGCAGGGCCCTGCCACCGGCACAGTATGATTGCAATGGTGATAAACTCATTTATCCGAAGGATCCGGATGCGAACGGTAGCTGGATTGCACTGAAGCAAAGCGGCGATGCTGCGGTATTGCTCAACGGAGCCTTTATCAGGCATGAGCGGCAACAGGTATACCGCAAAAGCCGTGGATTGATTTTTCTGGAAATAATGGCCGGCAGCAATCCCCCCGATCATTTTTTACAAATAGTGTTGGATGGAATCGAGCCCTTTACACTGATACTTTTTAATAGCAAACAACTCTGGGAATGCCGCTGGGATGGGTACAAAAAGTATAAGGTTTTGCTGAATGCATCAAGGCCTTATATCTGGTCTTCTGCCACGCTCTATCACAGGGATGTGACGGAGGAAAGAAAACGCTGGTTTCTGCAATGGCTTTCTTCTGCCCGTGAGTTGAATACCGCAAAGATCATGACGTTTCACCAGTCTGCGGGCAAAGGTGATTTATACAATGGATTAGTGATAAACAGAGCGAATAAAATGCGTACAGTGAGTATTACTTCCGTTAAGATAAATGCAGATAAACCTGCTATGAGTTACCAGGATCTGGAAGAAGGAACCAACACGGTAAAAATATTTGACCGGACTTCGGCTGGCAAAGACAGTCGCTTTTTAACAAATGCAAACTGGTTTATCCGCAAACTGAAAATCCGGATCACGAATTGGGAATACTGGCCCTCGCAGCTGGTATATGGGCCTCTTTATTTGTACTGGCTCTGGTTAAGCCTGAAAGCAAGGTCTTTCTTTTTCTTTAGTGCGGCTAACCCCGGCCTCCAGTATGCGGGTTTTATACACGAGAAAAAAAGTGATATCTACCCTTTAATTCCCCAGCAGTATTATCCGCGAACAAAGCTTTTCAAAACAGGCGAACTCCCCGTTGTAGTGATGGAGGAATTAAAAAGAGCGAAGCTTGTTTTTCCCTTAATAGCCAAGCCGGATATTGGGGAAAAGGGAAAACAGGTAAAGCTGCTGCATACGGAAAATGAACTGTTTCAGTATATCGGTCGCAGTAAGGTCGATTTTTTGGTACAGGAACATATCGGTTATGAGCAGGAGGCAGGTATTTTTTATTATCGTATACCCGGTGAAGCAAGCGGACATATTTCCGGTATCGTGGGAAAAGAATTTTTGTCAGTCACTGGCGATGGTAAGTCCAGTATCCGTGATTTACTGAAAAGAGAAGATCGTTTCCTGCTGCAACTGCCGGCGCTTCAGTATACATATGGCTGTTTACTGGACAAGGTACTGGCAGATGGCGTAAAGCATATACTCGTTCCTTATGGTAACCATAGCCGGGGAGCAAAGTTTGTTGACCTGAAACATAAAATTTCGGATGCCCTTACTGATACGATTGATGCCGTTTGCCAGCAGATTCCGGGCTTCTATTATGGCCGGCTAGATATACGGTTTAAATCCTGGGAAGAACTGGCCGAAGGCAAAAACTTTAGTATTATCGAATTGAATGGTGCAGGCAGCGAGCCAACTCATATGTACGATCCCGGGCATTCGCTTTTTTATGCATGGGGAGAGATCTGCCGGCACTGGCGGCTTCTTTACCGGATCAGTCAGTTGAATGTACGCGATAAAAAACTTCCCCTGATGACTACCGGTGAGGGGATAAAGATGTACAGGGACCATCGCCAGTATTTAAAGCAGATCGTAAAAGTATAAATATATCAGGCCGCTGGAAGCGGCCTGATATATTTATACCTGTATGTGAAGTTAAAATTTATTCCAGCTCAATCAGCGATACTGGAGGAAGACGTAATCTTATTGTCTGCATATTGCCAGGCTTCCTCAAAAGCCAATTTTGTTTTTTCTGCTTCAGCGTTCTTTTTTTGCAATACCTGTGCGTTATATAATCCGATCAGTGCCCATCCATTTCTGCGCCAGGTTTTCAGGTCCTGATTATATACATTTTCCGCTTCAGCATATTTGCCTGCTTTAAGTAATACAGCGCCCAGGTGATGTCTGATGGAGAAAAACCAGTCAGGCGGCTCGTTATAGTTGAGATTGTCTTCCAGAGCAACGGCTTCCTGCAGCAGGGAGATAGACTGTGGGAATTGCCCCTCTCTGGCAGCGATACCACCGGCAAGAACCCGCGATGCGATTTGGACAAGGTCTGCTGTAGTATTGATATTCCAGATGGTTATGTATTTAAGGGTGGTGTCGGCGGCAAGTACACGCAGGCTGTCCATTTCTTTCCGGGCTTTTGCTACATCATTTTTTCCGAGATAGGCCATGCCTCTCGCATAATGCCAGATGGCGCGGGGGTATACGAGATCATTTGCCGGAGGCGTAATGGCCAAAATTGTGTCCCACATAGATAGTTTAACGGCGGTGTAGTAAGGAATGGTGTAATAATGCTGCAGCGTTCCCCAACCGGGCATCCGCATTACTTCTTTGGCCGTATGCTCCTGCAGTTTCCGGGAGGTTTCCCAGGCCAGCCGGGAGTTGCCTTCGAGTGCAGCTGTTGCTACCAGGAAGTGATTGTTGTGCGGGTAATAACCCAGGGGATAGGCTCCCTGTGCATGGCAGGTTGTTGTATACACGCTATCTATTTTTGCGGCTTCTATATTTGATAATGTGCCGGCATGATAGTCGCCTGTATTGATATAAATATGCGAAGGCATATGTAGCAGGTGTCCTGAGCCTGGTACCAGAGTTTCGAGCAATTTGGCACTGGCCATGGCTTTTTCGGGAGTGGCGGAAGATTCCAGTGCATGAATGTAAAAATGGTGAGCACCAGGATGTTTGGGATTAACCTTCATCAGGTGCTCGAGTGTAGCCAGTATTTCGGGTGTCCAGGGACGAAGCGCCTTTGTTTTTTTATCGTACAAATCCCAGGGGTGCAGGTCCATCATAGCTTCGGCATAGAGCGCGCCGATGTCGGGATCGTCAGGAAATTTGGTAAATACTTTTTTCATAGCTGCCGCGTAAGCGATGTCGAGCGAACTGCGGTCGGTGGGGGGCTGTGCTGCATAGCGGGTCGTTAACGCATCAATCAGGGCTGCCTCTTTGGGTGTACAATTTTTGATGAGTGCTTTGGCTTTGCTGGCGGCCTCATAAGCCCGTTGAAAGTTATCTTCTTCCATACCTGCGTTATAGTTTGGCCCGAGCACATAGGCAAAACCCCAGTAGGCCATAGCACAACCGGAATCGATGCGGGAAGCTTCGTAAAAAGAACGTGCTGCCTCTGCATGATTAAACCCGTAGGCCAGCATCATACCCTGGGCAAAATACGCCTGCGCCTCTTTGCTTGAAGTGGTAATGCGGAACTCAATACCTTCCAGGCCAGGCAGTTTGGGTGCCTTCTTTCCTGAACTATACCAGGCTTTGTCGTTGGTAGCCGGAGTGGCGCAACCAATGGCCTGACTGTTTTTGCCAGACTCCTGTTTCTCCCTGCTATCATTATTATTGTTGCAGGCGATAAGCAGCAGACTGCTCAGAACTGTTAAAAGCTGTGGGCGCATAAAACTCTTATTTACTTTTTGGTTAGGTAAAAGTTTTGGATACCGGGACGGATGCTACTGTTAGTAATCAGGCGCAGATCGGGCGGGAGGGATGGTCTGCTGAAGATAATCAAAAAGTGTAAATGTCAAAACAAAATTGAAGGCTGTGTTGTGATGCTGTTTAAAATCTGTTCGGGAGCAGAACGGCAATATCTTCGGAAACTTTGCCGGCGAAGGAGCAGAATACCGAAAGTTTGACTTCCGGGAATGCAAAAATATGATTGACGATTTGAGGATTACTAGTGTCCGGCGAAATAGTAGAAAAACCGTTGCTTTTATGTTACGCCTGCTTTTCGTTCTTTGCAATATCTCATCAGCACATCAGCACATTCTTCTTCATTGCCAAAAAGGCTGTTTATCGCAGTACATAGGTGAGCTGCACAATATTCCACAGCATATAATTAAATGAACCCTGTCCGTTGCAACGGCTGCATTTGATCTGCTCTTCGGTGGTATAGCCCTTTGTGGTGGTAGTTTTGGTAGTGGTGGTTTCTTTTGACCCGCGCACTTCTTTGTAGCTGTTGGTTGTTGGATCCCAAACTCTTTCCCAGGTTGGTGTGGTATTGCTCGAAGTCTCGGTCTTTGAAGTTCCATTTACCTTTCTGCTTATTGTAGTATAGCCGCTTCCTTCGCAATCGGGGCACCTGTGCTGATCTGTAGTTTTGAAATCAATTTTATAACCTCCCAGGGCAATGGCGTCAAACGATATTTTCGCGCCATTAATTTCACCGAAGATCTTGTTCCCTTTTAATTCTATTTTCTCAAAGACGGGATAAAGCAAGACCTTATCATCGGTGGTTTTTAACCCCCATCCGGCTGGTCTGTTTCTGAACTGATGTTTGTATAGCACTGCCTCTCTGCCGGGCAATTGCATAGTACCTCCGTTTGCACCCTCCAGCCAGTTATGGGGTTTACCGGTAGCAAGATCAAGGTAGGTATAAAAATTATCGGCCCGGTTTTTTGCGGTAACCATGTTTTCTTTGCTTATACTATACATGGTATCGTAACTACACGAAACAATAAAGTTATTTTCGCTGTCCAGTATACCTGTTTTATTGTTGATGACAATACGCCTGTAAGTTCCTTCTTCATCCATAAAAAAGCAGGGTGTTTCCTTTCCCGATCTGTCCAGCAGCGCATATCGGCCGTTATCTGATAGCTGTACAACAGCCCTTCCATTTTTAAATATCCCGGCTTTTTTATATAAAGTACTAAAGCCATTACCTGTAGAATCTATGTAAATATATTTTTCATACCTGTCGCCGACCACCGCCAGACCTTCGGAGAAATCGCTGGCAGAGGCATACATGGGAGAGATAATTTCTCTACCGGTTTTGTCGATGTACCCATACAGGTTATTGATTTTTATCCTGGCCCGTCCATTGCGGAAACCATAGGCTTCGTCGTATTTAAATGGGATAACAATTTTGCCTGCCTGATCAATAAAACCATTTTTGTTTTTGAATCTTACCTGTGCCAGTCCGTCCGAAAAATCGGAGGCGTCTTCGTAAATGGCTGAAACGATTGTACTGCCTGTGCGGCTAATGAATCCGTAGGCACCACTTTGTTTTATACGGGCCCGGCCGTTTGAGAATGGGTACGCTTCTTCAAAGGTTGCAGCAATAACCTCTTTTCCGGTTTTATCTATAAATCCCCAGGTGCCGCCACTGCTGCTACCGGGGTAGGCAACCATGGGCGTTTGTACAGCTGCCAGGCCTTCTGTAAAATTGCGGGCCATTGTGTATTTGGCCGGGATCACTATCTGTCCGTTTGCATCCCTGAATCCATAGTTATAGAAATCCTTGTAGAGCGTATAATTTACCTGTTCCGGTTGAAGTATAACCTGGCGGCCTGTTTTATCGACATAGAACTCTGCTTCATCTGATGCTACTTTGGCCCGTCCATCTTTGAAATTTTCGGCTGAGGTATACAGCGCCGAAATGATCTCTTTTCCGGTCTTATCAATATAGCCATAATGCAAGCCGGACAATACCCTGGCCATATCATCCGAAAAATCGCTGATATAGCCGTATTCCGCAGACTTTTTGTTGCCTGACTGATCAATTAGAAAATAACTGTCTTTGAGCGCTACAATAGCGACGCCCTGGTCAAAATCCCTGGCCTCTTTGTATATTACCGGTATAACTTCTTTCCCTGTCTTATCTATGAATCCCCATTTTGCATCTTTCCCTTTGCCTGCCGAAATCCGGTACAGGCCATCTGCATATTTTCCTATATAATTATATTTAACGGGAGTTATCTCTTTTCCGGATTTGTCCAGTAGTCCCCATTTGCCATTTATTTCCACCTGGGCAATATCTCCTGAAAAATTATCCGCTCCATCATATTTTAAGGGTATAACCAGTTTTCCCGTTTTGTCAATAAATCCCCTTTTGTTGTTGAGAATAACAAGGGCCATGTCGCCTTCGAAAAGAAAAGCCATATCGTACTGTGGCTCAACGATGATCTGGTCGTTGGCATCACGGTAGCCCCATTTGCCGTTCACAACAAACGGTTTAAGCTGCTGGCTGGCTGCACTTAGTATGCCGGCAAAAAAAATACAGACTGTTATAAGTGTTGATTTAATCATTTTTCGGAATTAGGCCGGTGTCTTCTTATCATGGATTAAACAACCCCAATAATATCACATCTGTAAATGATTTTAATACCCTTTGCCGGGTATTTATACATGTTGTCCAAAGCTGTAGCCAGCCTTTATCTCCCAAATGCAAAATAAGGGGTCAGCAAATGCTTTTTACCCCTGAGCCATAAAGACACCATTTCCATACCCGTTGCCGAAAAGGTGATGCCGTTGCCGCCAAATCCGAGTACGAAGTAGGCATTTTTAAAGTCTTTATGTTCGCCAATATAAGGCAGGCTGTCAGCAGTGCTGCCAAAAGTACCAGCCCAGGCAAAATCTGAGCGGAACGTATGTGAAGGGAAATATTTTTCAAACAAGCGGATTAATCGCTGTTCCTTTTTTTCTATCAGCTTATCGCGCCTCACGGGATCTCGGAAAGGTTCATCTGCACCACCGATGAGCATGCGGCCATCGTCTGTCGACCGCATGTAGATATATGGATCGGCCGTGTTCCAGATGAGCAGATCTTTGTACTGCCGGCTCATGGCTGGTGCTATTTCTGATACAATGGCATAAGTGCTCAGGAGGTCGACAAATTTTTCCCTGATCAGTTGTGCACTCTCATAACCTACACAGTATATAATCTTTTTGCAGCGGATAGCTGCGCCTGTATGCACCCGGGCTTCGTTGCTGCGATGACCATGGATTACTTCAGTCAGCTCTGTTTTATCATATACCCGTAATCCTTTTTTCTGATTATAATGCAGCAGTTCATGCACAAACCGAAACGCATCAATACTGGCACCCTGGCGGGAAAGAATGCCACCCCAGGTTGCCTCCAGATCATAGGTATTTGCGATCTCATCGGGTTTCAGCCAGCGTACTTCAAAACCTGCCAGTTGCCGCGACTGCAGTTCCAGCCGAAGGCTTTTTATTTCTTTTTTACGGTCAGCAAAGTAAAGCGACATCTTTTTCCTGAATCCGGCCTGTGATCTTATTTTCCGTGCAATGGCGCCAATCTGGTCAATAGCCCGGTAGCAGGACTTATAGGTGGCAAGTGCAGCTTTTTCACCTATTGTTTCTTTAAGCTGATAAAGCGGTTTATCCAGCTCATACTGCAACATAGAGGTAGTAGCAGAAGAGCTGCCATGAGCAATCTCCCGTTTATCGATCAGTATTGTCTTATACCCTTCCGCAACGCATTGGTGAGCGATCAGGCTGCCGGTGATACCAGCACCTACTATCAGCACATCGCACTCCTTATTCTCGTGCAAAGATGGATAAGAGGTGAGCAGCCCGTTTTTTATTAACCAGAATGGTTCATTTGACTTCAGGTCCATGTAAACAATAATAAAAATGTATACTAATCTTACAGGCAACAAAGAAGCGAACAAATGGGACGCTTTTCTGTACCTGATAAATAAATCCTGGCGGCTTGTTTCTGCTAATTTTTGCCGGGCATTGCTTCCGGCAGCTACAGGTGGTTACCAAATATAGCGATAAAATGCTACCGGCGCGGTGACTGTGCCAGTGGTTTAGTCCCGGGCTGATTGTGCTGATCACGTTCAGTAAAAAGCCTGATGGCTGTCATTATATGAGCCTTCCTGTAGTTGTTACTTTGAATAAATAAAATCAGGTGTTTGGAAAATTAACCATAAGCGAGATCGATGAGTTGCTGGCAAAACAGGTGGTGGGTCGCCTCGGATGCCACGCAAACGGCGTGACCTATGTGGTACCGGTAAGCTATGCTTATGATGGACATTTTATTTATGTACGGAGCTTTGAGGGTATGAAAATAAAGATGCTGAGACAAAATCCTGGTGTTTGCTTCCAGGTAGACGATACCAGGGATTTTTCGAACTGGAAAAGTGTAATCTGCTGGGGTGTTTTTGAAGAGCTGGAAGATAAAAGTAACCGGGATGCCGCCATTGAAAAATTACATTCCCGGCCGCTGCCATTAGTGAGCAGCGAAACCATGCATGTGTCGCCGATCTGGCCTTTCACTGATGATACAGAACAGGTGCATGGGGTTGTATTCAGCATAAAGATTACAGAAAAAACGGGACGATTTGAAAAGAGTGCGGAAGTTGAGTTCTACGCCAGTTGATGAAAATGCCGGGTTGATTGTATTGAAACAAATTCAGCATCAATCCGGCACCGCTGGCGTCTGGGTGTTGTAAATTCAGTTTTTTACAGTAGTTCCGTTTTTACCGAATATCTTTCTCAGTACTGCTTTTGACACAGCCTGTATGGATTCTATCCCTGCAGCCGGACGGTAGTTTCGTGTTTGCAGAACATATTTGGGTCTCAGCTCGCGGAGGTCAAACAAAATACTTTCCCATTCGTACAAACAACTGCCAGGCCCGTCAATACTGCATAGGCCTTCCTGCATTTGCTGGTAATGCCAGATCCGGTCATAATAATAAACCCCGGTATATTCATTCAGCATTTTTCTGCGATCAGCTCTTTTCATATTCTTATCAATCATTGCCAGGATCAGTACAGCATCAATTTCCCTGTCACAGAGCTCTCTGTAGGTATTTTCTTCGCTTAAATTTCGTAAACCGTTTTCGCCAAACTCATCGGCGGCAGCAACTGCATGGTATCCCCGGCGATTCAATTCAGTCGTTATTGATCTCTCCACGGCAGGGCGTATTGTATCTCCCTGTTCTTTTACAATCACAGCGATCATTATTCTGCGATAGGAGACCGGATAGCTGTGTTCTGCTTTCCATATCACCCGCAGATGTTTATGGCTGCATCCGGTAAGAAAAAGGATGAGCGTAAAGAAGAGGATTCTGCGATATGCAATCATCTGAAAGGAGTTTTATGGTAAGGCCCGCGGGGGCAGGGAATGCCTGCAAAAACTGTACTACGCCCCTGATTTACCTGCAGCGATGTATACAAATATGGTGCAGATCCACGCTTTATCGGCTGAGAACGGTAATCTGGTGGTATGATTATCGTCAGCAGGCCTTTTTTGACCACAATCAGCTTTTTTTCTAATTAACGTCATGACAGGCGTTTTTTCGTACGGATATTTTTGAGAAAAGATTGTATGGAAAAAATACTGATTGCAGTTGACGCAGCGGGAATGGAGAAGAATGCCGTTGAATTTGCCTGTTATCTGGGTAGATTGACCCGGTCGAAGATTACCGGTTTATTTCTCGAAAACATGCTGTCAGCCAATGACAGGGTTTTGCAGGAAGCAGCAGATTATGAGCATCAAAAACAGCCATTAGGTAACCGGATAGAGAACTATGAAAACAGAAAACAACTCATCGAAAAAAATATAAGTTTGTTTAAGGAAAAATGCATCAGCGAAGAAACCATATGCCATGTGCACCGCAACAGGGGTGTGCCTGAAAAAGAGGTGGTAATGGAAAGCCGTTTTGCGGATTTGCTGATCATTGACCCGGAAACCTCTTTTACCCCGAGTTATCGGGGAGCGCCCACTGCATTTACCAGGTATGTGCTGAAGAATGCGGAATGTCCGGTAGTCATAGCCCCGAAAAGTTGCACGGAGGTGGAGGAAATTGTCTTTACCTATGACCGGTCTGCCTCATCCGTATTTGCTATGAAACAGTTTACTTATCTTTTTCCGCAACTTCATAGTAAAAAGGTCACTATCCTGCAGGTGAGCGAAACCGGGCAATGGCAGGATGAAGACAAATACATATTTTCTGAATGGCTGAAAGATCACTACAGGGATTTACATTTTGAAGCATTAAAGGGAGAAACCGATACTGCGCTGCTGGATTATTTGTTGCGGAGAAAACATGTTTTTCTGGTAATGGGTGCTTATGGCAGAAACTACCTGTCGCAGGTGCTTAAGCATAGCCGTGCCAGGCTGCTGATTGCCACTGTAAACCTGCCGATCTTTATAGCACATCGCTGATCATCGCCTCTCAAGAAGAGGCTGACAATTCCGGGGCGCTATCTGGCTTTCTTTTTTTGTCTTTCCTGTTTTCTGAAATAACCCCGGAAAAGGATATTGTGCCGGGCAGCTTCCAGCAACTCATTGAAACTAGTGGTTCCTTTTTCAATGTTTTGGAGACTATTGGCAATATTCGCTGCCATTACTGAGTCTTTCAGCAGAGCGGCAACGGGTCCCTTGCCGGTGTTGACTTCGTTGTAGAGGTTGCCGACAGTCATATTGAGGTTCCCGGCCAGTTCGTAAGCCTCATCGCCAACCTGCCTGATTTTTTCAATGGCCAGGTTGAGGTTGGCTGCTAGTGATGTATCAGTAATAAATGCTCCCAGCGATCCTTTTCCTGCTTTGATATCTGTTACCATCAAATTGAGCGCATGTGTCATATCCCGGGCGTGCGCCGTTGCCAGTTGTATGTTTGTTGCCGATGTTCGGATATTTTCGGGAAGTGATTTGTCCTCGAGCAATTCCCAGATCACTTTACTGTTGCTGATTCTGTGCATGGTTATTTTCAGGTCTGCGGCAATATCTGAAATGTCTTCACTGGTTTTCGCAAGTTTCTGCAGCAGTCTGTCGGTATCAAAGGTTTCCTGGCAGGCCAGGATGTCTCCGTCCTGTACAGTGGCAGCGTTTCCTCTCACGGGTATAATATTCACCACTTTGTTGCCCACCAGCCCATCGGTACCAATCGATGCCAGTGCATTTTTCCGGATATGTTTCTTTAAACTGCTCTTGATCAGCATCACCACTTCAATAGTGGTGTCGTTCAGCACAGTTATTTCCCGGACGGTGCCTGCCTGTATACCAGAAAACCGGATATTATTGCCTGCGGTAAGCCCCTGTACATTCGGGAACCGTGCGCTGAGCTGAAAGTTGTCGCCAAAAAGATTTTGATTTTTGCCGATTACATATAACAGGATGATTAAAAAAAGCAGCCCTGCCAGTACGAATACGCCAAGTTTGATATTTCTTACCGATGTATTTCCCATAATGTGATTATTCGAAAAATTTTTTCACTTTGGGGTCAGCAGATCGTTGCAATTCTTCCATTGTCCCCAATGCATAGCATTTGCCTTCTATCAGCATGAGCACTTTATCGCTGGCCATTTTTACGCAGTTCATATCATGCGATATGATGATAGAAGCTGACCGGTATTTTTTCTGTATGCGTATCATCAGTTCGATGATTTCTTTTGCCGTTATGGGATCGAGTCCCGTAGTTGGCTCGTCATAAAGAATGATATCCGGTTTCAGGATCAGTGTACGGGCCAGCGCTATCCGTTTTCTCATACCGCCCGATAGTTCGGCCGGCATCATATCGATGGTATGCTGCAGACCCACGTCTTCGAGCGCATTCATGACCAGCGTATCCACTTCGTCCTGCCTGAGACGTATGGAATGACGGCGAAGCGGAAACTCCAGGTTTTGCCTTACACTCATTGAATCATACAAGGCATTGCTCTGAAAAAGAAAACCGATGCGTACCCTGATTTTATCCAGTTCCTCCATCGATAACTCCGGTATGTTTTGTCCCAGTACCCTGATGGTACCGCTATCGGGTTTTACCAGTCCAATGATACATTTGATAAGAACAGATTTACCCGAGCCGGATTTTCCCAGTACTACAATGTTTTCTTCTTTATGCAGCAGCATGCTGAAATCAATCAAAACTTTATTACTTCCAAATGACTTGTACAGGTGCTCCACGGCAATAATCTCGTTGTCTTCGTCCGGCAGTGGACTATTGCGTGTGTTATTGATTGTTTGCAGCACTTCTTTTTTTAATTTAATCCCAGTATATCGGTGATCTGTACAGCAACCAGGTCGATAAGGAAGATGAGTACAGAAGAAATGACCACGGCAGAGTTGGCTGATCTTCCCACTCCTTCGGTGCCTTTTGTGGAATAATATCCCCTGTAGCATCCGATAAGACCAACAGCAAAGCCAAAAAAGAATGATTTTACGAAAGCAGGAATTACATCGCCAAAGGAGAGGTTGCCAAGCACCTGGTTCCAGAAGAGATCAAAACTGGTAGTGCCCCTGATATTTACTCCCAGGAAGGAGCCATACAGAGAAATTGCATCACCGAGCATCACCAGTACTGGAAGCATAACTGTGCTGGCAAGCACTCTGGTCACCACCAGGTACTTAAAAGGGTTGGTGCCCGACACCTCCATGGCGTCTATCTGTTCGGTTACTTTCATAGATCCCAGTTCGGCACCTATGCTGCTACCGATTTTACCGGCAAAGATCAGGGCCACGATTACCGGACCAATCTCGCGTACAATAGCAATACCCACCATTGCCGGCAATTGCGATTCTACTCCATAATCAATCAGCGAGGGGCGTAGTTGCATGGTAAGAACCAACCCCATAATAAAAGCTGTCAGACCAATCAAAGGCAACGACCTGTATCCGATAATAAAACACTGCCGCAAAAACTCGGCGATTTCATACCTGGGCCGAAAACATTGTGAAAAGAACCTGCCGGTGAACCTCAACAGGACACCTGTTTCTTCAAGAAAACTTTGCCAGGACCTTGATGGCGTCATAAATTCTGGTATATAATAATAGTTGGTTGCTGCAACAGGCAAATCGCTGATATATCCCGATGCTATTATGTAATTTTTCGTTCTGTAAGTTCTTTCGCTTATGTTATTTGCCGGCGGGCTTTTCGATTTCAAAGCTAATCTTTGCTGTGATACGGTAATCTGTAATCTTATTGTTTTTTACAGTTGCGCTGTGATCCTGCACATAAACAGACCGGATATTGTTCAGCGTACGACCTGCTTCTGTTACGGCCTTTTGGGCAGCATCTTCCCAACTCTTTTCTGAGTTGGCCATTACTTCGATTACTTTAAGAATTGCCATTGTTGTAGAGTTTAAGGTTAACTGATCAGCAATGAAGGTACCGGGCAGCGATTAGGGCAAAGATGACTATTGTTATGAAACCGGGTAATTGTAATCAGGCCGGTGCCAGCCCTGCTCCTGGCGTATGCAGGCAAGTGTAACGGCTCATTCCGGCAAAAGCAATGATTTCCAGTAAAGTACTGCGGTTTGGATTCAATTCCAGCACGACTGAATATAATAATGTGGCCACAATAACAATGCCATGTAAGCCGGAGCGGACTGGTCGCATTATTCCGTTTATTTTATACGTGATGTTGGAATGTCGCTTCTGCGCGAAATGAGTTCGGTCAGCGGTTTCGCTGATGACTGTCATTTATGAGCACAGGTGCTGCAGAATATATTTGTGCAGTCCGGATACCTGCCGGTAAATGATATGCTGTTTTACCTGCAAAGGTGATTGCAGCGGTAGCCGGCGGTCAGTAAACCTGTTTAATCATATTAAATTTCAGATTATGAAAAGCGATGTTCAGATTCAGAAAGATGTGATGGATGAGTTGAAGTGGGAGCCATTTCTTAATTCGGCAGAGATTGGGGTGGCGGTTAAAAACGGTATTGTTACCCTGTCGGGTCTTGTAGACAGTTATCCTAAAAAGCTGGCCGCCGAAAGGGCTGCAAAGAAAATAGCGGGTGTAAAAGCAATAGCAGAAGATATTCAGATTGGTGTATCTCCTTCGTTTCGAAAAAGAGACGACGAGATTGCAGAGGCGGTTCTTAATGCGCTGAAATGGCATGCCGGCGTTCGTGAAGAATTGATTAAAGTGAAAGTAGAGAATGGAATTGTTCAATTGAGTGGCCAGGTAGACTGGGAGTATGAACGCACCAGTGCTGCGACTGCTATCGAAAACCTGGGCGGTGTGAAATCGGTCATCAATCTTATTACGATCAGGCCGATGGTTACGGCAGCTGACGTGCATAAAAAGATTGATGCTGCTTTGCAGCGAAGCGCCACGATCGATGCAGGGCGTATTGTTGTAGAAGCCGTAGGCAGTAAGGTGATACTTAGTGGTTATGTTCGCTCATTTGCCGAAAAGGAAGATGCAGAAAGTGCTGCCTGGAATGCTCCGGGGGTTACGAAGGTGGAAAGCAAGCTGCTGATAGAAAGCCCTGAATATGCCTTTGAAGACTAATAAAACCCGCTTTAAAACCAGGTAAGGGTATAATAAAAGCTGTCTTCCGCAGGTAAGACAGCTTTTATTATGTACAGTAATACCAGGGATGATTGGGTAAGTCAACTTAATTCGGAAAAATGATTTTTAGCTTCTGCATGAGCTCGTCCGGAGTCCAGGCTCCTGAAATCATCAATCGTTTCAGTGTGAACAATGCATCTGCAGAGCTCGGTTTGCCGGTAAGTTGAAAGGCCGCTCTGAAATGGCGGGCTTTTAACTGGCTGATAGCTGAATCGGTCCAGCTGCCGTAAGGATAGGCGAAGTAATAAACTTGTTGGCCGGTAATTTTTTCGAGCTGTTGTCTGCTGTAGTCAAGCTGTTTATTCCAGTCTGTTTTTGCCGAAGCCAGGCTGGGATGGTCATAGGTATGGCAGCCGATAGTGTGTCCGCTGTCTGCCAGTATTCTTATTTCTTTTTCGGTGAGGTAATACTTTTTTCCAATAAAAGCGGTTGGAATAAAAAAGACGGCTTTAAACCCATATTTGCTTAGCAAAGGCGCAACCAGCGAAAAGTGCTGTGCATGACCGTCATCAAATGTAATGGTCACAGCCTTCTGCGGCAGAGGGATACCGCTGGTGAAATGCTGGTAAATATCTTCCGGCAGCACAGTTGAATAGCCGCTATCGCGCAACATTTTAAGTTGCTGCTCAAGATGGTTAACACTTATCCAGAGCTGATCTTCCTGCGGCGGCTTTACGTATATGTTATGGTAGCAGAGAATAGGTGGCTGATGCTTACGTGGAGTAAATGAGGTCGTATGCATTTTTTTGCTCACAACCATCGTACCGGCATTGTAAAGCGAAAAGATCAGGCAAAGCAGTAATCCACCTTTTATTGATTTGAGTAGCAGCATAGTTGTTTATTTTCTTCTGGTGCGGGCGGGCTGTCTGTGATAATCACATTTCGTTCAGAAAATTACAGGCAGGCAAAAGATGCAGCGCCCCAGAGAGTAGTGTCGGGATTGAGTATAATACTGACTGGTATGCGGTCGAGCAGGTAATTCATACGGCCTGCCTGGCAAAAGCTGGCATTAAAAGAATACTGATGTAATAATGGACTGATATGGGGTACAATACCCCCGCCAATAAAAATGCCGCCTCCTGCATTGAATTTGAGGGCCAGATTGGCAGACTCGCGGGCAAGGTATTTTGTGAAAAGCTGCATGGTTTGTCCGCAGATTTCGGATTCATCCGTATGCTGGCTTATTACAGCAGCCATGTCGGCATTTGTCAGCTTTTGCTTTAACCATCCTGGTTCTGCCAGTTTCTTTTTATCCCGCAGAAAGCGGTAAATATTCTGTATGCCCGGGCCGGATACCAAACGCTCCCAGCTTACATGCGAAAACTGTTCTTTTAGTGCGAGCAATAACTGATAGTCTACTTCGTCATATGGGGCAAAGTCACAATGCCCGCCTTCTGTTGCAAAGGGGTGATATTTTTCACCGTCCCGGTAAAGACCCGCTTCGCCCAGGCCGGTACCCGGGGCAATAATTGCGGCATTGCCGGCAAAGCCGTTGCCTGCATGCACGATCTCTATTTCATTGTCTGAAAGTAACTGCAGCCCATAGGCTGTTGCTTCAAGATCGTTGATGATACATACTTCACGTGCACTGAACTGCTGTAGTAATTCCTGGTTGTCGATTGTCCAGTTGATGTTGGAGAGCCTGGCTACGCCGTTTACTACAGGGCCAGCCACACCCAGACTGATGATGTGCGGATGGGGATATGGTTCCAGGAATTTTCGGATTATATCTGTTAACGCAGGGTAGGCAGCAGACGGGTATCTTGAAGTGCCAATGATTAGACAAGAGTCATGATCGGGCTGTATTAATACCAGCCTGGTATGAGTACCCCCTACATCGCCAGCGAGTACAATATCGCCCTGCCGGTGATTTTTTTGCTGTCCGTCTTTCAGCTGTAGTAACATAGTGTTACGGGGTATTAGGATTACAGGATTTTGCTCAGCGGCTGTGCTACCACCCTTGTTTTAAAAGCATCGAAGGCATTTTCTACAGGTTTGAGTTCTTCCGGACTCACTCCATCAAGATCTGTATTCATCGCTTTCTTTTTGCCGGGATCCTTTAATCTCATTCCCGCCATTTTCATCATAAGCCTGTCAGCAAACGACAGCTGGCTATGTATGAGCCGACCTTTCAGAAAATATATTTCTGACTGTAGGAGCAGGCTGTTGGGGATACTTACTTTTACAGACTTATTTCTTTCTATCTCTTCACTGTCAGATGTTCCACCTACAATAAAAAAAATCATTTTTTTTAGCCGCAGTTCAGGCTCATACTTCTTCAACCACTTTGCCAGCCGGAATTTTCCATAATAAACCGGGGTGCCAAGCAAAAGAAGGTCTGCCTTTTCAATCATAGCAGAAGTGACCTCTTTTGACTTCATAACCGGTGTGTGGAGTGCTGTACTTAACCATTCGGCATACTGGCGTGTGGCTCCGTATTTGCTGTCGTAAATGATAAGGGCGGTCATAGTCGTTAAGTTTGATTTTATTTTACGGGTGACTGCCATCTTTTTAGATACTGCAGCCGGTTTATGGCCGCTTCCAGGATATCGGGTGGCAACTGGTCTGCATCCATTCTTGAAATCATGCGGGTTTTCATTTCTTCGAGCGTAAGATCAGGATTGGTAAATACTCCGTGCTGATAGCAGAATTTGCAGTATTCCCTGTTTTTGCTTCCGTCTTTTTCTGTTCCCCAAAGTTCAGGACCGTCAAGCGGCATACTGCAACTCTGGCAATAGCTGGTGTTGTCCATTAGTAGTATTATTTTAATTATGTTTATGACAATAATTTTATCCTGTCTAGAAGGCCAACGGTTTCTTTTCGCCAGTCTGAGCCGCGATAACGTTTGCTTTCAGCATATCATTGATGATCATTTTACCATAACTATCTACCAGGCTGCTGCCGGGCGGGTCAAATGACTGGCTCTGCGCAGAATATAATAATTGCGTGGTGGTATTTATTTTATAGAGATTGCTTTCCCAGAAATATTTAGTGTCTGTAACATAGTAGCCGGGGGCATACACACGGTCATACATCGTAGAATAATATCCCCAGAAACGGTTATGATAAACGGAGTAGGGAGAATAGTAGACCCTGCCCGGAACATAATATCGTTCTTTTGTTTTATCAAGCAATACTATCGTTAATACCGCATCTATACCACTATTAGTAAGTTTGGTGAGCGCTTCCTGCTCTGTCATCTGCTGAAAGGCTTTTGGGCCAAACTCATCGCAGGAGCATACTGCAGTATATCCCAGTGCGGTTAGTCTGGATACAAGATTTGCTTCCATATTTTCCCTGATTGTTCTGTCAGGCTCATTGATCAATCCCAGTACGAGCACTTTTTTGAATTTTTCAGGGCTCACATTTTCTGCTTTCCAGGAGCTGGTAATCCGGGGAGCGGTACAGGTGGTGAAAAGAGCGAGTGAAAAAATCAGTATAAAGTGAACGGGTTTCATAATAATAAATTTGATTGAAAGGTATACGGGTATGTATCCGCAACTAATGATCTGGGTCATTCGCCATCCCGATTGTAGTCACTATTCTAGGCTGTAGTGCCCGGTTATTTATGTGCGATAAAGATGGGGCAGTTATGTTCTTTTATGACACTGGTCACAAAGCTCCTGTGCAGCAGTCGCGATAGCCCGGACCGGCCAAAGGCGCCGCTTACAAGAATACTTGCTTTGTTTTCGGTAAGCCAGGTCGAAAAAAACTTTTTGGGGTCAGGGCCAAAATGCAGGAGAGTGAGATCGGGAAAATGGCGTGCAGCCATTTCCTGAATGTTCAGTTCATCGGGCATGGGCTCGCTGATTTCCTCATTGGCATGTACGAGTGTGGTTGGATTGCCGGCCAGCTCCGGTAAAAGATAGGAAAATTGCTTAATAGCAAATACAGAGGCTTCACTGCCATCGTATGCAAGAATATTGCGCTGGGGAAATTCAACATTGTCGGGTACCAGTAGTACCGGGCATTCGATGCCATGAAGAACCTCCTTTAAATAGGCATTTGGCTCTTCTCCCACGCCCGCATAAAATGAATTACTGCTGATGATAAGCAGGTCTGCAAACCGGGTTTCATTCTTTAATTCAGGAATGGCAAAGTCAAAGTAATCTTTATGAAGCCTGTGTTCAATGCCATGGTCGATGCAATAGTTTTCGAAGTGGCGGATATTTTTCTTTATTATCTCCGCACTTTCATGCTCTACTAGTGGTATAAAATCATTTTCCGGTGAGCCTCCCGCATAGCTCCATAAATGAGAAATTGTAGTTTGCGGCATAAAGGCTCCCACAATGAGAACCGGATTTTTTTCATTCAGCCGGTTTGCAAATTCAAGAGCGGCGCCTGAATAGCTGGTGCCATCAAAAGCGATCAGTATCTTTCTCATGATATGAATATTTAATGCTACGAATCTATGCGTTCATAATAACTGGATGCCTGACCGCACGCAGCTCAGTTGCTGATACCTGTCAAGTCTTGGGCGCATAGAAACCCGGAACTGGAAAACTCAAACGATGCGCCCTGTTGTGATGACCGCCATCAAACTTTCTGATGACCGCCGTCAGTAGCCCGCAGGCCGGATGCATCTGGTTTTGATACGCTGTTTGAAAGCGATAGGGTAAAGTTTTATTCGGGGGGTGTGCAGTAAAGCTGCATGGGGATTAAAGGTTAGGGTGGAAAAGGGTAAAAAAAAGAAGCGCATACCAGATACTGTGTATATGTTTGGCGTGTTGGGTTACCGGTTGTTTTTCGCTTAACTCCCTGGGAATTAATTTTTAATAATGATCTGCTACGGCACTGACGCGAAGAAGGCGATAAATCAGTAACTTGTTAAGGTTTCTCCCCTCAGGTTATTCTCACTTAAATAGATACCGGTATGCCGATCCCCAGTCATGCTGTAGATATGTCAAAAAATGATTTTTTGACAGACTTATGCAGTTGCATAAAGGAGGGGTTGGTTGTAGTAGAAAAAGCTACCGGAAAAGTTGTTTTCTGCAATGAAACCTGGCTCAGGATGTTTGATCTTTCCGGCGCTGCTGAAATGGGCATGCCGCTGTTAATGGCATTCCGGAAAGTGAAGCTTTCTGAAGCCGAGATCGCGATACGTCAGCGAATGCTGGATGAAAGAGGCCTGTTTAATGAGCATATTGAATACATCTCCAGCAATGGCCGCTCGTTTTGGGGCGAGGTAACATTCCGGCAGTTGCAGAAAGCAGAATCCGTATACTGGCTGGCGGTGATCACCAAAATTGATAATGTAAGAAAAAGTGAACAGCAGGCAGCCCAGTACAAACAACGTTTCGGAGTGCTGGTAGATCATGCAAGTATGGGAATTATAGAAACAGACTGCCAGGCCTATATCATCAATATAAACCGGTTTGCTTTAAATCTTTTTGGATATAGTAAAAGGGAAATAATCAATAAAAAGATCGAATTACTTATACCGGAAAGGTTTCATTCCCATCATGTGCATCATAGAGGTGATTATATTTCGCAGCCCAAAAACAGGCCCATGGGAGTGGGGATGGATCTTTTTGCCATTAAGAAGGATGGCACCGAGTTTCCGGTCGAAGTAAGTCTGAGCAATTATACCCGCAATGGCAATCAATATGTAATTGCATTTGTAAGCGATATTTCTGTCCGGAAAAATTCCGAGATGGAGGTCAAAAAGCTGAATGATGTGCTGGAGGAAACGGTAGAGCAGCGAACAAAAGAACTACGGGTAGCGGTATCGCAACTGGAGCGGTCAAAGGAAAATCTTGCCAACCTGCTCAGGAAGGAAAAAGATCTGAGCGAGCTGAAATCACGATTTGTATCCATGGCCTCACATGAGTTCAGAACTCCTCTAAGTACTATACTGTCATCGGCCTACCTGCTGGAGCAGTACAATACCGGCGATGAAAAACCCAAACGCGAAAAGCACCTGAAACGTATTGTCTCGTCTGTAAATATGCTGACCGATATTCTCAACGACTTTCTCAGCGTAGGTAAAATAGAGGAAGGTAAAATACATGTCAGGTATTCCGAATTTGATATGCAGGAACTGGTAATAGCTGTAATTGAAGAAATAAAGAACAATTTGCGTAAAGGACAGGTTATCCGGTATGAGCATGAGGGCAAGTCGACCGTCTTTCTGGATGCTTCTCTACTGAAACATATTGTTATGAACCTCGTGTCAAATGCCGGCAAATTTTCACCCGAAGACAGCGATATCTCGATCCGGACAGTTGTAGCGGAAGGCTATTGTTCCTTTTCAATAAAAGACAGGGGGATGGGGATTTCAAAAGATGATCAGCAGCACCTGATGGAACGTTTTTTCCGTGGAGCAAATGCCAGCAATGTACAGGGAACGGGCCTTGGATTGCATATTGTATCCAAATACCTGGAACTGATGGATGGAACCATTTCGTGCACCAGCGAAGTGGAGAAAGGAACGGAGTTTTTAATAGTGTTCAATATAAAAGCCAGCCACCATGAAAAAGATACTGATCATTGAGGATAATGAGGATATCAGGAGTAATACAGCTGAGATTCTCGAATTGTCCAATTACCAGGTAATCGTAGCCGAAAACGGAAAGGTAGGTGTAATAAAGGCCCTGGAGACAAAGCCCGACCTGATTATCTGTGATATTATGATGCCCGAACTGGATGGTTATGGCGTGCTGCATACCATTCAGCGAAATGAGACGCTGAAGAATACCCCCTTTATCTTCCTTACAGCCAAAACAGAACGGGCAGACCAGCGAAGGGGAATGGAGATGGGCGCGGATGATTATATCACCAAACCATTTGATGGTACTGAGCTGCTCAATGCCGTCAGCAGCCGGATGAAAAAAATTGAGCTACTGAAAAAAGATTTAAATGCCGATCCGGGCGGAGTAAAAGAGCTACTTGCTTCATCAGGGATAAAAGACCTGGAGGCAATTACGTCAGACAGAAACATAAACCGGTATAAGAAGAAACAAATCGTTTATTCGGAAGGCAATCATCCCAACCGGCTTTATTATGTACTAAAAGGAAAAGTGAAAGCCTATAAGACTAACGAAGATGGCAAGGAACTGATCACCGAGTTATTCAGTAAGGGCGATTTTGTAGGGCATGTGGCATTGCTCGAGAAATCTACCTATAAGGATAGTGCCGAAACGCTCGAAGACACTGAGCTGGCTATAATTCCCCGCGAGGATTTTGATGAATTGATTGATAAGAATCCCGAAGTAGCGCGCAAATTCATTCAGTTGCTGGCTCGCAATATATCTGAAAAGGAGAACCATCTGCTTAAACTGGCCTACAGTTCCCTGCGCAAAAAGGTAGCTGATGCTTTATTGATGATTCAGGCAAAATACCGTAAAACTGCGGACGAACCTTTTTATATAGATATCAGCCGCGAAAATCTGGCAACAGTGGCTGGTACAGCAACCGAGTCGCTGATCAGGACACTGAGTGATTTCAGAAGCGAAAAACTGATTGATATACTGGAGGGGCGGATAGTAATCCTGAACCAGCGAAAACTGGAAAATATGCTCAATTGACCGGTGGAAAAAGCGACCCCGTACCGTCAATAGTCAGCAACATCATATGTTTTCCAGCAGGTATTCGTTGAACTCCAGTTTAAGCTGATCAAATTGTTTCTTTACAGTATTGATCTTAATCCGGATGTTTTGGCAAAAAAGCTCAACAGATGCTTCAAATAGTTCATCTGCCACCAGTTCGCTGACAAGCAGTTTGTCAAACTGGGAGACATCGTTTTTTAATAAGCCTATTAAAGCATCCTGTCTCAGGAAACTGGTTTGGAAATTTTCTGCATTTATAAGCAGGTCTTTGCCGGAATTTTCCTGTAGTATTTCTGAAAGCCGGTTTTTGAGGTGAATGTTTTCATCTGTCAGAAAGACAAGGGTCCGTTTCCAGCCATTACTTTCATATTGAAGCTGCCGTATTTTTAATGCAGGCATAACGCTCTTCTTTTCTATTTCCATAGTTGTGCACGGTTGTGATAAATAATTCTGCCAAAACAAATTTACCCCTGTGGTTATGCCATAGTGAGAACGATTGTCATAGGTTTTACTGATACAGATCAGGAAAGTTTTTTGTATCCGGTACTGCTAAAGGGATATACATGTGTCCTTAGGTGCAATGGCAAAGTGAGTGCTATTTTAAAAATTAATGAACATGGAGGGCTCCTATATTTTACCCGCGCTGAGCTATTGAAAAGTTGAACCGCGGCGGAAAAAGGAAAATCTGCTGATGGGTATCGGGGTGTTTTTAATGGGAAATTACGGCACCCGGATACTATCGGGCATCAGTGTAGTATGGAAAAAATTACCACTCATGAAATGAGATTACCGGAATCTTAATGTTACGCGCCTTATAAAGCTGGCGTAGAAGAATCGGTTTTGCAGATAAAATAGTATGCAAATAATTAGTTGTCAGAATCTGTTTCGGACGGCCTGTCACATTCGTCGATTTTTACTAAAAGAACCGGCACGTTTTTTACAGGCACTTACTGGCACAGTATCTGCGTACCAAGTGTTAAGGTTTGCTCAACTAGCTGATAAGCAGCTCCCCCCGGAGCTTTTATATCAGATTTTGGAGTAATTTTACGGCCGGCCATTATTGCCGTAATGCCTTTTGCATGAATCGTTCACAATAAAAAAATAAACATGAGAAAGTACCTGATGATTCTATGTTCGGTAGCTATTTTTTCCTGTACCAAGAATAACAACAATGACAATAACCAGGGTGAGCTCAGCGATTTTGATAAAGAGTTTATCTCGAAGGCAGGAATGGCTAATGTGGCCGAAATTCAGATAGGCGAGCTGGCCGTGGGGCAGGCAACAAATGTAAGTATCCGGAATTTTGCCCGTGATATGGTAAACGATTATACCCAGTTTCACCAGCAGCTTCGGGTTCTCGCCAACGCAAATGGCCAGACTGCTCCCGAGGCGATGGATGGCGACCATGAGAGTTTAAAGAACCGGCTCATGGGACTTAGCGGCCGCGAGTTCGATTCCACTTATATCAAAAACCAGGTGCTCGATCATCAAAATGCCATCGCTTTATATCAAAGCGAGGTGGATGCTGGTGCCAATGGAGACGTGCGCAATTTTGCTTCATCCATGTTGTCGCAATTGCGTACAAGACTTCAGCGTGCCGAGACGCTTGCGGAATTGTTTCCCTAAACAACATAAGCGGTCAAACATCGGGTCTCTTTTTAGCCTGATCTGAAACAAACAGGCGGAGATCGTTTTTACGCACCTATAAAAGTGAAACGCTGGTCATTGTCTGACCAGCGTTTTTTTATGCCCTTGATAATCTTTTTAATTAAAATCATATACTTATATATTGTTATTTTTAATATAATGTATGTATTTTTCGTATTATGCCGGCCCGTTGACTGCTGGAAATTCTGCTATTTTTCTGCAGGTTTTGTTCTTCAAGTGAAAATTTGAATACATTTACTACTAGAATAGAATAGGACAGATGGTCCTTCTTATTCCATTAACTAACAGGCTTGCGCACCACACATGCAGAATATTTACGAGCAGATTAAAGAGCTGGAGCACATCCAGGGTCTTTCGAAACACGAGCAACTGGTACAGGGAATTATCAATGCCATTAATGACAAACTGATAGCAAGGGGCGACATGCTTCCTTCTGTGAACAGTCTTATTAAGGAGCTGGGTTTTGCCCGGGAAACAATTGCCAAAGGATATAAGGAACTCATCAGCCGGGGCATTGTAGAGTCGAAGAACAGGATAGGTTTTTTTGTGGCAAATGAGAGTACGGAAAATGTATTACGGATTGTGCTGGTCATTTTTGCTTTTGACAGCTTCCAGGAAATATTTTATAAAACATTTCGTGACCGGCTGGGAAAGCGGGCCCATATCGATATTTTCTTTCATCACAATAATATAGATGTTTTTGAAAGCATCATCTCTACGGTACGCGGCAAATACGGTATGTATGTGGTAGCGCCGATTCCGCACAAACGCACAGCTGCAATTTTGAATACGCTGCCACTCAATAAATTTCTGATGATAGACCGCTATCAGGAGCTGGCGGGTGATTTTTCTTATGTTGTACAGGAGTTTGGCGAGTCGTCTTACCGGGCCTTTGCAGAGCTGGCACCCGCTATCCGCAGTTTTAAAGGAATGATTCATTATCACCGCCCGGCTTCGGATACGCCGATAGAGATTATTGAAGCATACAAGCGGTTTATAAAAGATTACCAGATCAACAGTGTTATTCGTACAGAATATATACCCGGTTCAATCGAAAAGGGGTTTGTCTATTTTACCATCAATAATGCGGAGTTGTGGCAGATGCTGAAAGATGCCAAAGCCAAGGGATATAAACTGGGTCGCGATGTGGGGATTCTTTCGCACAATGATGAGATTGTGAAAGAGATCATTTTTGATGGCATCACCACTTATTCCACCGATTTCAGCAAGATGGCCGAGAAGTCGGCCGAGTTTGTTGCAAAAAGGAAACCGATACGTGAAGTAATACCTACCGTGCTCCTGCGCAGGGGTTCACTCTGATTGGCAGATTATGAATGTAACGATACTTGTCAGTTTTATTCTGATGACGGCTACGGCTGCGGCGATATCTGTATACTTTACACGTAAGCAGAAGACTCAAACTGCTATCAGTTATTTTCTGGGCAACCGCAGTCTGGGTTTCTGGATGATCGGTAGTTCACTTTTTCTCACCAATATGAGTGCCAACCAGTTTATTGGTGAAAATGAGTTTGTCTATACAACCAATATGTCGGTGATGGCCTGGGGCATGAGTTCCATTCTCGCCATGCTGCTGGTGGCCGAGTTTCTTATGCCGGTATATCTGCGTATTGGTGCCGTCACTACTCCCGATTTTCTGGCCAGGCGTTTTGACAGGCAGACACAACGAATTGTATCCATCGTCTTTTTGCTCAGCTATTTTGTAAACCTGATTCCTTCCGTGCTGTATGGGTCAGCCGTGGCACTGAACGGTATCTTCCATATCGATCAGTTGCTGGGCTGGAGTTACTTCAGCACCATTCGTGTGATTGTGCTGGTGGTAGGAGTTATAGGCTGCCTGTATACCGTATTGGGCGGCTTAAAGGCAATTACAGTTACCGATGTGGTACAGGGCATCGGAATGCTTATTGGAGGCATCTTTATTGTGTATTACGGATTCGATTACCTGGGTGGGGGAGATGTGTGGCAGGGTGTGCAAAAACTTACGCAGGAGCATCGCGGGCACCTCAATGCCATCGGCGGCCCGGGCGATGTGTTGCCGTTTGGAACATTATTTACCGGTATGCTGCTTATTAATATCTACTACTGGGGTATGGAGCAGTATATCGTGCAGGAAGCGCTTGCTTCCAAAAACCTGGCCGAAAGCCAGAAGGGAATTTCGCTGGCCTGTGTGGGTAAACTGATTGCCCCGCTTTTGCTGAATGTACCGGGGCTTATTGCGGTGCATTTATACAGCGATCTGCCCAATCCGGCCACCGTTTTTCCCCGTATGGTCAGCGATGTGCTGCCGCCGGTATTTATCGGGTTGGTAGCAGCCATCGTACTGGGTGGCGCACTCAGCACCTTCAATGCAGGGCTGAATAGCACCGGTACACTTTTTTCAATGAACATTTATAAACCCTGGCTCGAGCGAAACGGCGATACAGCCAGCGAAGCTAAACTGGTGAAGAGCGGGCGCCTGCTGCAAATCGGCGTGACAATCGTGGCGATCATTTTTTCACCTTATATTATGCATTTCAGTGGCGGTTTTTATAATTACCTCCAGAAAGTAAGCAGCTTTTTCAGTGTGCCTGTTTTCACCATTATGATAGTAGGATTACTTACCCGCCGGGTACCTCCGCTGGCGGCCAAAGTGGGTATCGTGTTTTTTGTGGTACTCTATTCGGCTACGCAGTTTGTCTTCGATACCGGCCTGCATTACCTGCATGTACTGGCTATTCTTTTTGTACTCACCACCATACTCATGCTGGCAATTGGCAGGTGGAAACCGCTTGCCCGGCCTTTTGCCCTGCCGGTTGGCTCTACGCACCGGGTAGAGCCCTGGAAAAATCGTTATTGGTTTTTTGCACTCTTACTCATACTGATGGTGCTGATGTTTCTGGTATTCTCCCCGCTCGGTCTGGCCCGTTAATATATTTTAAAATAATCAGTCATGAACCTACGCGCCCTTTTAAAACTGTCAAAAAAGAAAATAGTCCTGACCTGGTTTCTATGTCAGCTGTTCGTTGCAATACCTTTTGCACAGTCTGCTGAAAAAATTATTCGTGTCGGCCACGATATGCGTATCCGCTACGATCTGGAGAGTGGCAGCTATGCCATTGACTGGAAAGGGCAGCAACTGATTGGACAGGCCCACGCACTGATTGGTGCTGAGTTGCCCATCGATAGCCGCCAGGCCGGAAAAGCCCGCCTGCGCAGCAGACCGGTAAAAACACCTCTTGGCCGTGCCACACTCTATACAGTATCCTTTGCGGGTCAGTCATCGCTGCAGCAGCTTTTTTATGTATTTAAAAACCGAAGCTACTTTATCACCTGCCTGCGCTATGCGGGAGGCGAAGCCATTGGTTATATGACGCCATTGCAGACCGATCAGCTGAAATGGACGGCCACCGGCGATAACCGGGCCCTGTATGTACCCTATGATAATGATATGTGGGCCCGCTACAATGCAGCCCCGCTGACCAGTGCCGATTTTACCGGCAGCGAAGTCACAGCTTTGTATAATGCCGGCACTAACGAGGGTTTTGTCATTGGTTCGCTTGATCAGCGGGTATGGAAATCGGGCATGCGGGTAAAGGGCAGCAACGGGGATGGGTATGCGAGTCTTTCTGCTTTTGCAGGATTCACAGACAGCGTTGTCACACACGACATTATTAAACACGGTAAGGTGCAGCCGGAGAGCGGGGTGTTGTACTCCCCGCAACTGTTGGTGGGTTGTTTTGACGACTGGCGCACTGGAATGGAGGTTTTTGCAAGTGCAGGTAATCAGGTGTCTCCCCGCGTGGTTTTTGACTGGGATAAAGCCACACCCATGGGCTGGAACAGCTGGGGCGTGCTGCGGGAAAAAATTCGTTTTGAGCAGGCCATGGGTGTAATTGATTTTTTTGCTGATAGCTGCCAGGGCTTCCGTAATGCGGATAATAAATTGTTTCTGGATCTGGATGCTTTTTGGGACAATATGACACCGGGCGGCCTGGATGGGGATGTCAGCAAACTCGAAGCTTTTGTAAAACATTGTAAGGCCCGGGGTTTCAGCCCCGGCATTTACTGGACACCATTTGCCGATTGGGGCAAGTGGGACCGTAAGGTGGAGGGAGCCGACCCGCAGTACAGCTATGCTCAGACCTGGACAACTCAGGCGGGACGTATGCTTGATATTGACGGAGGCCGGGCTATGGATCCCACACATCCTGCCACCCGTCAGCGCATTGTACATACTATTAATAAGATGAAAGCGCTGGGTTTTGAAATGATCAAAATTGATTTCCTTGGTCATGGTGCGCAGGAGGCTGATCATTTTTTTGACAAACAGGTTACGACCGGCATGCAGGCATTCAATCAGGGTATGGCTTTTCTTGATAGCGTTTTAGGTAAGCAAATGCTGATCTATGCTGCCATCTCACCCAGTATGGCTACTTCCCGGTTTGTACATGTGCGCCGCATTGCCTGCGATGCCTTCAGCAGTCTGGATAATACAGAATATACGCTCAACAGTACCGGATATGGTTGGTGGCAGCGTTTCATCTATAATTATATCGATGCCGATCATATCGTATTTGCCAGCGAAACCGAAGGTGTAAACAGAGCCCGGATGGCTTCAGCCCTGGTAACGGGTACCCTCATTACGGGCGATGATTATTCTGCATCTGGCCCGTGGAGTGCTGCAGGTAAAAAGTTGCTGCAGAACCCCGCTTTACTACAGGTAATCCGCGATGGAAAAAGTTTCCGGCCTGTTTTTAGCAATACCGGCAACAGGGGAGTAGAAGCGTTTTTCAAAACCACTGGCCAGTATCAGTATATAGCCCTTTTCAATTTTGGCAATACATCGCGGTCTTTTTCCCTGACGCAGGCGCAACTCCCATTACTACGGCAACATGACCAGGTGATGCAGAATCTTTTTACCGGTGAATCAATAACCCTTACCAATTCTACGCTGGCGTGGATACTGCCGGCTGGCGATGCTGTTATTTTACGGATTCAGGCTTCGGGCAAAGCGCAGTAAGCGGGTTCCGGCCTGAGTTTTCCAACTGTTGATAAACTCCTGAAAGGATTTTCGGCCATTTTTTGGCTGGAAAAAAATAAGTTAATACATTAGTGGAATAGTATAGTATAGTACAGATGAAAAACTGGCTGGCTATGCTATAGCACGGTTGCCAATCGTGTTTACCAAACAACAATTGCTTAAATATGATTATCCGATTTGCTTGTTATCAGGGAAGGAAATTGCTGTGTTCCGGTTTCCCTGGCTTTTCGCTTTTTCTGCTTTTTTTCATTGGTTTCGGTGCAGCTCTGTCTGCACAAAACAACAGCGCAGTGCTGAGCGGGGTGGTGTTGGATAGCACAACACGTCAACCCATCAATGCGGCATCAGTTGTTATAAAGGGTACGAAGCAGGGTACCAGTACCGACAGGGCAGGTGGTTTTTCGCTGGATATTTCCGGCAACCAGGCCATTCTCGAATTTTCATCTATTGGTTATCGTACGCAGTCACTCACGGTCATGAAGGGTCAGCCGGTAACGGTACTGATGAGCACCTTTGTAGATACGGCGGGTGCAGTAATCGTAACGGCTTTTGGCCGTAAAGAACGCCGTGAAGCGATTGTGGGATCGGTTACATCCATTGAACCGGGTGAGTTGAAAATTCCTGCGAGCAATTTAACTAATGCCCTTGCGGGACGAATATCCGGTGTCATTTCTTTCCAGCGCGGAGGCCAGCCAGGTCTCGACAATTCATCTTTTTTTATAAGGGGTGTGACCACCCTGGGGTATAGCAACAGCCCGCTTATACTGGTAGATAACGTGGAACTTACTTCGAGCGATCTGGCTCGTTTGCAGGTAGACGATATTGCCAGTTTCGCCATTTTAAAAGATGCCAGCGCGGCTGCATTGTATGGCGCCCGCGGTGCCAATGGCGTTATTCTGATTACTACCAAGGAAGGTAAGGCGGGAAAAGCGCGTATAGAAGTAAGGGTGGAGTCGGCACTGTCATCGCCTACCCGCAGTCTTAAACTGGCGGATCCCATTACCTATATGCAAACGTATAACGAGGCGCTGACTACCCGCAACCCGCTGGCTACTCCTTTTTTTAGTCCGAATAAAATAATAGGGACACAAAAAACAGTCAATGGCGAAGGAGGTATTTATCCCTATATCTACCCGGCTGTAGACTGGATGAAGGAGTTGTTTAAAGATCGTACCGATACCCGCCGTGCCAATTTCAGCATCAGTGGTGGAAATAACCTGGCTAAATATTATGTGGCAGGTTCTTATTCGCGTGACAATGGTATACTGCGTGTCAACCCTGTTAATAATTTCAACTCTTCGATGCGGTTTGAAAATTATCAGCTCCGCGCCAATACCAGCATCAAGGCAACACCCACTACAGAAGTGGGCGTACGGCTCTGGGGCAATTTCAATGATTATATCGGTCCTATCAGTAACCAGGGCAATAGTTTTGCAACCGATTTATACTCGCAGGTACTACATGCCAATCCCGTTGGTTTTCCTGCCTATTATCTTCCTGACAGTGCCAATGCCAATACGCAGCATATTCTGTTTGGTAATGCCATCAGTCAGACAGGAAACCTGCAAACCAATCCATATGCATCGTTGATGTATGGATACAAGACCTTTTCGGAGTCCAGAATGTCGGCCCAGTTTGAAGTCAATCAAAATCTGAAATTCATCACCCAGGGTCTTACCTTCTTTGGGCTTTTCAGTACCAACCGGTATTCTTATTTTGACGTAAGCCGCAATTATCTGCCTTTCTATTACGATGTACAAAACTTCGATGAGCAAACAGGCGATTACAAACTGCGCTGGCTGAACAGTCAGCCGGGTGCTGCGCAGGAATATCTCAACTACAATGAAGGCCCTAAATATCTCAACACCTATCTCTATATGCTGGGCCGCATCGATTACAGCCGCAGTTTTGGACTGCATGGAGTGGGAGCTTCGCTGATCGGTACACGCCAGCAAACACTGAGCGGCAATGCCGGAAGCCTGCAGGCTTCGCTGCCCAACAGAAACCTGGGTGTATCGGGAAGGGCCAGCTACTCTTATGCCAGTAAATATTTTGCAGAATTCAATTTTGGATATAACGGTTCCGAAAAGTTTGCACCCAAAAACCGATTCGGTTTCTTCCCCACTTTTGGTGCGGGCTGGGTGGTGTCGAATGAAAACTTTTGGAAGGGACCTGTCAGTGACGTGATCACGCGGCTCAAAATACGCGGTAGTTTTGGTCTTGTTGGTAACGATGCAATTGGTAACCCCAGTACGCAGCGTTTCTTCTATCTCTCCAATGTAGTGCCCAATGGCGGACCCGGTGCCAGCTTCGGCACCAACAATTCGGTGACGATGAATGGCACAGTGATCAATGCGTATCCCAATCCCGGTGTAACCTGGGAAACCGCCCGCAAAGCCAATCTGGCTGCTGAGTTTACATTGTTTAAGCATCTCAACATCATAGCAGAGATATATCAGGAGCATCGTTACAATATCCTCGTCTCGCGTGGTTATATACCCATTACTGTCGGTATCGAAAATACGGCTCTGGGCAATCTGCGGGCCAACCTGGGCAAGGCTAAGGCAGAGGGTTTTGACCTTAGTGTGAATTACAATCAGAGTATCACGGCCGACTGGAATATATCAGTGCTGGGCAACCTCACCCTTACCCGCAACAAGACTACGTATGTAGAAGAACCGGAATATCCTTATCCATGGCGTTATAGCATTGGCCGCATGATCAATCAGCCTTTTGGCTACATTGCCGAGCGTCTGTTTGTTGATGACCAGGAGGCAGCCAACTCTCCGCTGCAGTCATTTGGTAATTATCTGCCCATGGGTGGCGACATCAAATACCGCGATGTCAATAATGACGGGGTGATTAATCAAAACGACATGGTACCTATTGGTCTGCCTTCCACACCGCAGGTGATCTATGGTTTTGGATTTTCGGTGAGTTACAAAAATTTTGACCTGAGTGCTTTCTTCCAGGGATCGGCCCGCTCCTCATTCTTTATTGATCCAACCAGTGTAACCGATTTCAACAAGGGAGTATATGGTACAGCTCCATTAGCCAACAATGCGCAGATTTTAAAAGCATATGCAGATGATCACTGGTCTGAAGAAAATCAGAATCTCTATGCCCTCTGGCCCAGGCTCTCTGTTTATGATATTCCCAATAATCAGCAGCTCAGTACCTGGTGGTTGCGCGATGGTAGTTTTATACGCTTAAAATCTGTAGAAGCCGGTTACACACTACCCAAAAGATGGAGCCGCAAAGTGTATATGGATAATGTGCGTTTCTATTTCAGCGGACTTAACCTGCTCACCTTTAGCAAATTCAAGTTGTGGGATCCGGAGCTGGCGGGCAATGGTTTCGCCTATCCGGTTCAGAAAGTAGTCAATCTTGGATTAAAATTCAACTTCTGATATCGGCTAAAACAACTAATGGGAGAATCTTTAAAATCAGAAAAATGAAAATCAGTATAAAAATATTTTTAGTAGCCGGTATGATCCTGCAGCTTTCTGGCTGTAAGAAATATCTGGATGTAACGCCGGATAATGTGGCTACTCTCAATAGCTCATTCAGCAATGCCAACGAAGCCCAGGCTTATCTCTTTGGCTGCTATGCCAACCTGCAGGGGCTGGCCGATGTACGCCGCAATGCCGGTTTTACGGCTTCCGGTGAAGTACTTTTTCCGATCAACCTGCAGGACCAGAGTACACTGGGCGGCGCAGGTGGCGATGCAGGATTCGATCTGATGCGCGGTCTGCAAAACACGCTCAATCCCCTTCACAACTACTGGGATGGATACAATATGGGGCTCAAATTGTGGGAGTCGATCCGGATGTGTAATACCTTTTTGGACAACATCAATCTGCCGCGCGATGTACAACCGTATGATCGCACGCGATGGATTGCCGAAGCCAAATTTCTGAAAGCCTATTATCATTACTGGCTTCTGCGCATGTATGGCCCTATTCCGATTGCCGATGTGGCCATTCCTATCGATGCCGGTTCGGAGACCGTTCGCCAGAAACAACAAACTGTTGACTCCTGTTTCAATTATGTGGTTAAAACACTCGATGAGGCCATTGAAGATTTACCGCCTGCCATTCAGAATGCAGCTGCAGAAGCCGGACGTATCACTGCTGCTATAGCACTGGCTGTAAAAGCAGAGGTACTGGCTACACAGGCAAGCCCCTTATTTAACGGCAACCCCGATTATGCAGCTATAAAAGGCAAAGACGGGCAGGCTATGTTTCCGGCTACGGCTGATCCCGCCAAATGGCAACGTGCCGCCGAGGCCTGCCGGGTAGCTATAGAAGCAGCTGAGGCCGCGGGTGCAAGATTGTATGAACTGAATGTGCAGGGAAACATTGTGAGCATGTCTGCCCAAACCCGCCAGTTGCTTACGTTGCAGGGTGCATTTGTAGATGGCTGGAATCCGGAGCAGGTATGGACACTCAATCCGCATTTTGGCTGGCAGTATATGGCCATGCCACGGGTTACGGCCGACGCGGCTGCCAATGTGTTTGCCGTGTATTCCAATTTTTCTGTACCAATCGCAGAGTCAGAAATCTTTTATACTAAAAACGGCGTTCCGATCAGTGAGGATAAAAACTGGGATTATAGCGGACGCTATCAGTTGAAGACCGGCGATGAAACACATCGTTATTATATCAAACAGGACTATACGACTGTAAAAGGCAATTTCGAAAGAGAGCCGCGTTATTATTCCAGTGTGGCATTTGACGGAGCTACCTGGTTTGGATCGGGCAATACCAACGATAATAATCCCAATTTTGTAAATGCCGTAAATGGCTATGCTGCTCCGCCCGACCGGCTTCGGTACAATGCTACCGGATACTGGGCCAAAAAACTGGTACATTATCAATCGGTGCCCGGTCAGAATACTGTTTGGAAAACTTATCCCTGGACCTTCATGCGCCTCACTGGCCTCTGGCTGCTCTATGCAGAGTGTTTAAACGAAGTAAACGGTCCTTCATCTGATGTCTTTTTCTGGATAAATAAAGTACGGGACCGGGCGGGTTTGCCCGGAGTACTGGAAGCCTGGTCGCAGTACTCACGCAATCCGGCCAAACCTTCTACGAAAGAAGGACTGCGCCAGATTATCCATCAGGAAAGAAGAATAGAACTGGCTTTCGAAGGTCAGGCCGGCTGGGATCTGCGCCGCTGGAAAGAACTGCAGTCTGTACTGTCGGTACCATTTCAGGGCTGGAGTGTATTCAGCCGCTCCATAGCGGGTTACTATCAGCTCAACACCGTTTATCAGCCTTCTTTCGCTCTGCGAGATTATCTCTTTCCGATTCAGGAATATGATATGCTCACAAATCCCAATCTTGTTCAAACCCCTTACTGGTAAGAATCAAACACGAATTGCTTAAAATATGATTATGAGAAATTATATTAAAAAAGGCTTACACCTGCTCTGGTTAATTCCGGTTGTTGCCGTTGTATCGTGCAGCAAAGTGGCAGACTACAAAGAGGTGGTGTCGACCGATAAAACCAAACCTGCTGTTGTAACCGATATCCAGGTTCGTAACCTGCCCGGGGCAGCTGTTATCAAATACAAACTTCCCCTGTCGGAAAATATTCTGTATGTACAGGCCAACTATCAGATTAATGGTAAGACCAGCAGACAAACCAAAGTTTCTTACTACTCTGATAGTCTTCTGGTAAGTGGTTTTGAAAAAAGCCAGGAATATAAAGTAGTGCTGTATACAGTAAGCCGGGCCGATGTGTTTTCCGATTCGGTAGTGGTTACGGTGCATCCGGAAACACCCGCTTACCTCGCTGCATTTCCCAGCATCGTGGTGCGTCCCGACTTTGGCGGCATCAATATAAGCGTACAAAATACCGATAAGGCTAACCTGGGGATAGTGACTATAACCAAAGATGCCGTTACCAAACAGTTCGAAATCGTTAATCAGCATTATACCAATGAGGCTGCGATCTCGTATAGCCTGCGCGGTTATCAGCCCGTACCGGTAGAGTTTGGTTTTTATATTACTGATCAGTACAACAATATTTCCGATACACTCTTCGCTACTATCACGCCCATCTTTGAACAGCAAATGGATAAGTCGCAGTTCAGGTCTTATGCACTGCCTTCTGATGCCAGAACCGGTTTTGGCTGGGTCATCGAAAACCTCTGGAATGGCAATACCGGTTCACCCGGTTATCATACCGAACAACCGATTCAACCACTGGTATGGCCGGCAGTTATCACCTTCGATATGGGACAGGCAGCCAAACTGAGCCGGTATACAATCTGGAATCGCGGCATTGATGGTAGCGGCAACTGGCTCTGGCAGGCCGGAGCACCTCTCAAATGGACTTTATGGGGAAGAGAAGATACACCGGTCGATGAAACAATGCCCAGCGGCAGCAGCGCACCCGGACTGGGACAGGCATCACCAGCGGGCTGGATCAATCTCGGCACTTTTGATCTTCCGGCCAAACCATCCGGTTTACCCAACCCGCAATATACCAATGCCGATCTTGATTTCTGGAACGCCGGATTCAGCTTCAACTTTTCACTGGATCTTCCCAAAATCAGATATATCCGCTTTCAGTGCCTCGAGAATGCTTCGCAAACCAACAACTTTTTCAACATAGCCGAACTCAGTTTTTGGGGAGATCCCAGATAACCAATAAAAACGATCAACATGTCTAAAAACACTTTATTACTGCTGTGGGTCATTTGTGTGGTGTATCTGTTGGGGTGCTCACAAAAACCAGACGACTTCAAAGATTTTCTGAATGGTCAGGAGGTTAAATATCCCGGTGCTATCAACAACGCATTTGTGCGACCAGGCAACCAGCGTATCGGCATCGGATGGCTGGCCAGTCCCGATCCTTCTGTTACTAAATACCGTATTTTCTGGAACAACAAACAGGATTCAGTTGAAGTGCCTGCAGGTGCAAGCCTGGCTGATACGGTCTTTTCCGTTGTCAGCAATCTCCAGGAGTATACCTATACCTTCATCGTATATTCGTACGATGCAAACGGCAACCGTTCTATTCCAAACGAGATTGGTAATGCACGGGTATACGGAAGTACGTACCGGCAGTCGCTGGTAAACCGGCCTATTAATCTCACAGAACCTTTTAAGTTGCTCAATGATGCCGGCACGTCCGTTACACTTAATTTCCTGACACCCGATACCTCCAACACCATCACGTATGTGCGGTACACCAATACGAGTGATGAATTAAAAGAGGTAACCGTATCTCCTTCTCAAAATTCACTTACACTCAACGATTTTAAATACGGGTCAAAAGTGGCCTATCAGTCTTTTTATAAACCAACACGCGATGCGCTCGATTCATTTCCCACTACGGTGGTAGATACATTTCCGCGTATCGAATTTGGAATCGTGAATACAGATAAAGCGCTTTACAGTATTGTAAGATTACCTTATGATGTACAGCCCTACGAAGGGCAAACAGATGTAAACCGGCTTTGGGACGGGTCGGTAGGCCCTCAGGGGTATCCGAATATTTTTCACTCCAACGGTAACAGCCCACTGCCTCACCACTTCACATTCGACATGGGCATAGCTTATGACAGCCTGCGCACGATGGAGGTAACAGGCCGTAATTGCTGCCACAATCCTGTAGAGTACGAGGTATGGGGTATTGCCGATATTACCAACGCAGCTACGACTGTGCCGGGCAATGACCCGGGCTGGAAAGACGAGGCACTGGCCAAAGGATGGATTTTACTTAAAGAAGTGAGCCGTTCAGATGATGGTACAGGACCCTATACGCTTAACTTCTCAACCGATACCCCAAAGATCCGCTACATACGCCTGCGCATCAAACGGGTGGCGAGCAACGAAAGCAGCTACAGCAATCTGAGCGAACTCACTATTGGCTATAAGAAATAAACTATCGGCATGAACGGCAGGGAAGGTCCATGCCGTTCATTTTTTTTGACTGCCGTAAATCAGTAACAAATCTCTCCGGAAGGCAACGGACGAGTGTATGATCGTTTTCTATGAAACTTATAAACAGTCTTTTTTTTAGTCTCTTTCTGGTAACAGCCTCTGCGCAAAACCGGCCCCTGCAGATATGGTTTGATAAGCCGGCTGCACAATGGGAGGAAACACTTCCGTTGGGCAATGGCCGCCTGGGTATGACACCGGACGGAGGCGTGTTTAAGGAAAAAATTGTCTTAAACGACATTACTCTCTGGTCGGGCAGCAAACAGGATGCTAATAATTATGACGCCTATAAGCACCTGCCCGCTATCCGCTCGTTGATTGCCGATGGCAAAAACGATGAGGCTCAAAAACTCATCGATAAAAACTTTGTTTGCCTGGGACCCGGTTCTGGTGGTAAGCAGTGGGGGTGTTTTCAACTGCTGGCCGATCTTTCTATTCAGTATAAATATGCTGGTACTGCTACGAGCTATTCGGGTTATGAACGCCGCCTTTCCCTGGATAGTGCAATCGCTACTACCACTTTTGAGAAAGAGGGTGTACAGTACCAACGTGAATATTTTTCCAGCTTTGGCGACGATGTGGATGTGATCAGAATAACCGCCAGCAAAAAAGGGCAGATTAATTTTACGGTAGATATTAGCAGGCCTGAACGCGGTACGGCAGCGGTCATCGGTCAAATACTTCAATTGAGCGGCCGGCTCGATAATGGCACCGATGGTAATGGAATGCAGTACCTCACACAGGTGAGGGTGCTTAATACTGGTGGCAGCCAACAGGTCAGCGGCAATCAGCTTCAAATTACCGGCGCCGATGAGGCAGTGATTTTTATTGCTACCGCTACGGATTTTAAAAATACACGTTACCGTGAGCAGGTAGCCAGCAACCTGCGGGCCGCCTGTGCCCGATCATATCGCAGTCAGCGTACTCAGCACATTCGTAACTTTCGCCGTTTGTTTAGTCGTGTGCAGGCCGATCTCGGCGTGGGCAGCAATGAACAGCTGACTACCGATCAACGCCTGGCTCAGTATTATCAGCATCCCGAAAATGACCGGTCACTGCCGGCGCTCTTTCTGCAGTTTGGCCGTTACCTCAGCATCAGCAGCACAAGGGTGGGGCTTTTACCTCCCAACCTGCAGGGGTTATGGGCACATCAGGTGCACACTCCCTGGAATGGCGATTATCACCTGGATATAAATGTGCAAATGAACCACTGGCCCGTAGAGATGTCAAATCTCTCCGAATTGAATCTGCCGCTTACAGAACTTGTACGGGGATTGGTAGAGCCCGGGCAAAAAACAGCGAAGGCCTATTACAATGCAGATGGCTGGGTAGCACATGTAATCACCAATGTATGGGGCTTTACAGAACCCGGCGAAAGTGCTTCCTGGGGTGTGTCTAAAGCTGGCTCTGGCTGGCTGTGCAACAATCTGTGGGAGCATTATCTATACAGCAACGATGTGCGCTATCTCAAAAGCATTTATCCTATTCTGAAAGGTTCGGCTCTTTTTTATAAAAGTATACTGGTAAAAGATGCACGCACCGGCTGGCTGGTCACCTCGCCCTCCTCATCGCCTGAAAATTCTTTTATGCTGCCCAATGGCAATCACGCCAGTATTTGTGCAGGTGCAACCTTCGACAATCAGATTATTCGTGAGCTTTTTGGTAATCTGATTACAGCTGCACGCGTATTGAAAACAGACAGGGCCCTGGCCGACAGCTTGCAGGCATTGCTGCCACAATTGCCGCCGCCCGGTATTATTGCACCCGATGGCCGCATACAGGAATGGCTCGAAGACTATAAGGAAACGGATCCGCAGCACCGGCACATTTCTCATCTCTATGGCTTATATCCTGCCAATCTTATAACACCCGATGCCACACCCGATCTGGCGGAGGCAGCGAAGAAGACACTCGAAGTACGGGGCGATGACGGGCCCAGTTGGGCTATTGCGCATAAACAACTTTTTTGGGCACGGCTCAAAGATGGTAACCGGGCATTTAAGCTGCTGCGCGAAATGCTGAAGCCCACCCTGCGTACCGATATCAATTATGGTGCAGGCGGCGGCGTTTACCCCAACCTGCTTTCGGCGGGACCTCCCTTTCAGATCGATGGCAATTTTGGCGCAGAAGCCGGCATAATGGAAATGCTGCTGCAAAGTCATGCCGGCTATATCGAACTGCTGCCGGCTATTCCCGATCTATGGAAGAAAGAAGGAAAGATAAAAGGGTTAAAAGCGCGCGGCAATATTACAGTCGCCTTTGAATGGAAAGACGGTCAGGTAACCACCTATAAACTCACTTCACCTCAAAAACAGGAAGTGAAAATAAAAGTGAATGGTCAGTTGCATACTGTACAAACCACCAGGTCATAAGGCAAACGAAAAAAAATGATTACAGGTATAGAAATAGCCGACAGGCGGTTTGTGTTGGGACAAGGGCAGGGGAGCGATGCCATTCATCGTGACCCCGTTTATTCCTATGCCGTTACCCAATTGCAGGATGATAGCGGGCACACCGGTACGGGTCTTGCCTTCACACTGGGTGAAGGGAATGACCTGGTATGCCGTGCAGCAGCTTTCTATGCAGCACGTTTAAAGGGGCAGGATATTGAAACGATTATGCAGCAGTTTGGCCGGTTGTTTCATGAACTGGCCAATGAGCAGCAGTTTCGCTGGCTGGGCCCTCACAAAGGTGTAGTGCATCTGGCACTGGCTTCTGTCACCAATGCCTGCTTTGATCTGTGGGCTAAAAAAAGAGGTGTGCCTTTATGGGCACTGCTCAATAGCCTGGATGTGGATGAAATTATAAACCTGCTGGACCTTTCTTATCTGGAAGATGTACTCACGCCTGCAGAAGCCAGGCAAATCATTGCAGACAACAGCCTGCATCGCAGCAGCCGCCTGCAGGTTTTGGAAAAAGGATATCCCGGTTACGATACGTCTATCGGCTGGTTTAATTATACAGATGAGCAGGTACAGGAAAATGTGAAGCGGGCAGTGGGTAATGGGTTTACTGCTATGAAACTGAAAGTGGGATCTCCTGATGCTGCACGCGACATCAGGCGTGCTTACCTTGTACGGGAAGCAGCCGGTATGGAGGCTACGGTCATGCTGGATGCCAATCAGCAATGGAACCTTCCACAGGCTATTTCCATATGTAAGGAACTGAAAGGCATGAATCCTTACTGGATCGAAGAGCCTACCCACCCCGATGATGTGCTGGCGCATCAAACCCTGGCTGCCGCTATAGCCCCGGTAAAGCTTGCGCTGGGTGAACATGTACCCAACAGGGTGGTGTTCAAAAATTATCTGCAAACGGGGTGTGCCGGATTCATTCAGGCCGACGCTGTGCGGCTGGGAGGAGTCAGCGAGTTTTTGACCGTGAGCCTGCTCTGCCGAAAATACAATATTCCCGTAGTGCCGCATGTGGGCGACATGGGACAACTCCATCAGCACCTTGTCTTATTCAATCATATCACACTGGGGCATGAAGCCCTGTTGCTGGAGCATATACCGCATTTGCAGCAGCACTTTGTATATCCTGTAAAAGTAAGTGGGGGCGTATATCACATCCCGCAGGAGGCCGGCAGTAGTTGTGATTTAAAGTGAGATAAGTGAAAATAAATAACAGACGAACTGCTGCAGATTTTTAACCGGTAATGAATACCTGAAGCCTTTCCGTATGATTTCTACCATAGATATTATTATTGCTGTTTGCTACATCTTACTCATTCTGGCGGTAGGGCTATGGGCTGGTCTTCGCCAACGGCGCAGTAACCTGGCCGGAAGTGCCAGCAATTATTTCCTGGCAGGCAAATCGCTGAAATGGCCAGCCATTGGCCTGGCCCTGTTTGCCACCAATATTTCTACGGTTCACCTGGTTAGCCTCGCACAAAGCGGTTTCGATACGGGACTGCTAAACGGCAACTTTGAATGGATGGCTGCATTTACATTGATTTTACTGGCTCTTTTTTTCGCCCCTTTTTATATCAAATCCGGAGTAGCCACACTGCCTGATTTTTTAGAGCGAAGATATGATCGCGCCTGCCGCGACTGGCTCACGATCATCTCTCTCGCATCGGCCGTTATCATCCACATTGCATTTTCGATGCTGGCCGGAGGAATTGTGCTCAAAACGCTTTTTAATGTAAATATGTATACCAGCGTGCTGATCATTTCGGTAATTACAGCTATATACACTATTATCGGCGGACTGAAAGCTGTGGTGATTACGGAATCTGTTCAGACCATCGTTTTGCTGGCAGGAGCCATTGTGATTACTGTGGCGGCTTTTCATAAAATGGGCGGCTGGGACCCCATGGTCAATGCGTTGGCAGCCGATCACCAACTGGAAAGGTTGTCTATGCTGCGTCCGTCTGGCGATGCCAGTGGAATGCCCTGGTATGCGGTATTTCTGGGCTATCCTGTCCTGGGTATCTGGTACTGGTGTGCCGATCAGACGATCGTGCAGCGGGTACTCGGTGCCAAAGATGTCAATCACGCCCGTGTAGGAACACTCTTTTGTGGGTTTATCAAGATTTTGCCCGTCTTCATTTTTGTATTGCCGGGTTTACTGGCTTTTACGTTGTCCAGGACCGGCGCACTCGATCTCAGTACTATTCAAACGGTCAATGCAGACGGCAGCATTACTACACATTCAAAAGGCATCTATACGCTGATGATAACACAACTGCTGCCCAGCGGTTTGGTGGGAATCCTGGTAGCCGCATTATTATCCGGGCTCATGAGCCAGATATCGGGCGCACTTAATTCCATCTCTACCATGATCAGTTATGACGTGTATAAACGATATCGCCCCCTTACAGATGACCGCCGGCTTATCAGAGCCGGAAAGATTGCGGCCATGGTGGCACTTGTTTTCTCATTGTTGTTGCTGCCGCTGCTCAATCAGTATGAAAGTATTTTTAACGGGTTAAATGATATCATTGCTCATTTGGCACCACCCATCACCTGCGTATTTGTGCTGGGTGTATTCTGGGGCCGTGCTTCTGCAAAAGCTGCCCGCTTCACACTTTGGATAGGATCGGCACTTGGGGGCCTGGTTTTTACGGTCAATAAACTATGGCCGGCTACACCTGTTGGTAACATCCCGTTTATGATGATGGCCTTTTACCTGTTTTGTATTTGCCTGCTGCTGCAGGTAGTATTATCATTTATTTACCCGATGCAGCATACAACTGGCAGTCAGAACTTTTACTGGAAAAACTTCAGGGAGCCTTTGCAGATAAAGGGATGGAGGGGATTGGGAAATTATAAAACACTTACGATGATTTTGTTGCTGGTCATGAGTGTATTGTTTTACTTATTCAGTTAAATGCGCAAAATGAAACTATTGCAACATAAGGTGATTTTTCTTACCGGTGGGTCTTCGGGCATTGGCCTGGAATGTGCCCGAAAATATCTGCAGCACGGCGCCACCGTAGTGATTGTATCCAACGATGCCACATCGCTGAAGGCCGCCGGCGAGGCACTGGCTATACCCGCCACCGATTGCCTGCTCGCTGATGTGGCAGACCCTGCCGGTGTACAGCAGGCAATTGCGCAGACCCTGCAGCTGTATGGTCGTATTGATGTCATACACAACAATGCAGGTGTTGCCAACCCGGTATGCCCGCTGCATCAGACAAGCGATGAAGACTGGCAGCAGGTATTTGATGTCAATGTAAAAAGTATACTACTCACTACCCGCTATGGTTTGGAAGCCCTCAAAGAGGCAAAAGGATGCATTATCAATACCAGCAGCCTGGTGGCGGAGATAGGGCAGGAGAATCATGCGGCTTATGCTGCCAGTAAAGGAGCCGTTAATGCGCTTACCAAATCTATGGCGCTTGACTATGCACCGTTTAAAATACGTGTCAATGCAGTAGCGCCGGCGGGTGTGTGGACCGAAATGCTGCGTAGCTGGGTAGCCGCTCAGGAAGACCCGTCATCGATGGAAGCCTATCTCAATCATATCCATCCGCTGGGGTATTGTCCCAATGGCGATGTGATTGCAGATGCCTGTGTGTTCCTGGCTTCTAAAAATGCCCAATTTATTACCGGCTGCATTTTGCCCGTAAGTGGCGGAGCCGAACTCGGTTATCGTACTGTTTTGGAGTAAAGAATATGATGTACTGGAAAAAAATATCGGTCATGCTGCTAGTGTGCAGTCTGCTGCATCCGGCAAAAGCGCAGGTAATTAAACCGGCAACACGTCCCAATGCCACCCAGCAGGCCCTTCTTCAAAGAGGGTATGGGATGTTTATTCATTTTGGTATAAACACATTTGCAGATGTGGAATGGTCAGACGGCACCATTCCGGCTGCACGCTATCAACCCGATCAGTTAAATCCCGATCAGTGGGTACGCATAGCACGCGATGCCGGATTTCGCTACGTATTGCTAACGGTAAAGCATCATGATGGATTCTGCCTGTGGGATAGCCGCTATACGGACTACGATGTGGCGGCATCGCCGGTAAAAACAGATGTGGTAAAAGCAGTCTCAGATGCCTGCAAAAAATACGGATTACAATTTGCGATTTATTATTCGCTCTGGGACCGGCATGAGGCCTCCTATAAAGATCACCGTGCTTATGCGGATTACATGCTGCATCAGCTTACCGAGCTGTTTACCGGATATGGAACCATTGCCGAACTCTGGCTCGATGGCGGATGGGATAAGAAACCGGCAGATTGGTACCTCCCCGAGATTTATCAGCTGGTAAAAAAATACAGCCCGCATTGTGCGGTCAGTGTGAATCATACCATCGTAAACGAAGAAGATAAGCGCAACTATACTGTACCTGGTGATATGACCACCGATAACCAGTATTTCTTTCAATATTTTCCTGCCGACTTTCGCCTCTGGGATCCGCGACTTGCCAATTTGGCCGACAAAAAGCAGTATCTGCACGAGGGGCAGTCTTATTACCTCCCGTTTGAGCATACTATTTGCCTGAGCAAACGCTGGAACTGGTTTGAAAAATCAGTTGAGATACCTACCCGTGATCTGGACGAGCTCGAGGAGTTGTTTTATTGGTGTACATCGAATCAAAATACCCTGGTGATCAATGTTCCGCCTTCTTCAACCGGATTGATTCGTGACTACCAGGCCAATGCTGTGATTGCTCTCGGAAAACGACTGGGTTTAAAGAAGAGCAGGGCATTACCCCAAAATACCAAGCGGATCTCGTTGCTGCAGCCGGCAACCGCCAGCAGCAACTATCCGGATGCGTCTAACCGGTACACAGCATCTGCCATCAACGATGGCAATATGGAAACAAGATGGGCTTCTGCCGATACGGTAGCTCAGGTAGAGATGGTGCTTAATGATCGTGAGCCCTTTGACCGCATCAGCATTTTTGAATACCAGGATGTGAAAAACGATCCGGATGGATTTTCGCAATGGCGTATTCCCCGTATTCAGGCATACAGCCTGGCAGTGTATAATAACAAAGAATGGAAAACAATATATGTGAGCGATGAGCCTATAGGCGATTGCCGGGTGATCCGTTTTCCCCGGTCATATCAGGGTGAGCGGTTGCGGTTATCGGTAACCAGGGCATCTGCACCGCCTTCTATTTATGAATGGAATGTATATCACGCAAAAGAACAACAGCAGCGATGAGAATGATAGCCTATAAAAAAATGATACTGGTATTGCTGGTATTACACCTGCAGCATATGCTGCAGGCACAATTGCAATTGCCCGACATATTTGGCGACAGTATGGTACTGCAACGTCAGATGCCGATCCGTATTTGGGGCAAAGCCTCACCCGGACAAAGTATCCGTGTTGGGTTGCATGATCAGGAAAAGACAGCTCGTGCCGATGCGGGGGGTGAGTGGTCGCTGGCACTGGATCCGGAAGAGGCAGGCGGGCCTTATACGCTGATTGTAACTGCAGACCGGGAAATTCGCTTGCGCGGCATACTGATCGGTGATATATGGCTATGCTCCGGCCAGTCAAATATGGAGTTTCCGGTTCGGGGTTGGAGTGCAGTCGTAAATGCCGATGAGGAACTGGCAAACGCACATCACCCTGCCATCCGGTTGTTTACTGTTCAAAAAAAGGTGGGGGCATTACCGGAGTATAATACCGGTGGAAGCTGGCAAAGCAGCAGTGCCGAATCGGTAGCACCCTTTTCTGCTATAGGTTATTTTTTCGGGCTGGCGCTACAGCAGGACTTGAATGTACCTATTGGGTTGATAAATGCTACCTGGGGTGGCACGCAAATCGAGGCATGGATCAGTCGCAATGGTCTGGAGCAGGATGCTTATTACCGCTCACTGGTAAAGGCTGCACCTGCGCGAACCATGGAAGGCCTCTTACAGACGCGGAAGCAAAAGCAGCATCAATCGCTGGGCCGGTTGCAGAAACAGCTGACCGATGTAACCGATAGTGTGTTATGGAAAAATGCGGATTATGCCGATAAGAAATGGATGACCATGGTCTTGCCTGGATTTTGGGAGAAAGAACCTGCACTCCGGCGTCTCGATGGGATTGTATGGTTTCGCAAAAGATTATGGGTTCGTCCCGAAGATGCAGGTAAGGAAGCCAGGATTCGTATCGGTAAAATAGACGACAATGACATAACCTATTTTAATGGCACACAAGTGGGGGCTACCCGCGGATGGGATGTTGATCGTATGTACACCATTCCTCCAACGTTGCTGAAAGCAGGTGAAAATGTAATAGCCGTAAGAGTAGAAGATGGTGGTAATGGCGGGGGTATATATGGCGATAGCAGTGAGTTGTACCTCACTGCAGGTAATAGCCGGTATACGCTGGCTGGCTCATGGTCCTATCGCATTCAGCAGGTCATGTACAGCAATAATGCTATTGGGCCCAATGATTATCCTTCCCTGCTGTACAATGGTATGATACATCCTGCAGAAAGATTGTCGGTAAAAGGTGTTATCTGGTATCAGGGCGAACAGAATGCTTCCCGGGCATACGAATACCGAAAAGCTTTACCTGTATTGATTCAGGACTGGCGACGAAAATTTGGCCAGCCGCAATTGCCATTTTACTTTGTGCAGTTAACCAGTTTTAATGCTGCCAACGGCAACAGCAAGCTAGGCAGTACCTGGGCCGAAATGCGTGAATCGCAGGCTGCTGCACTGTCTCTTTCCAATACCGGTATGGTTGTGAGTATTGATCTTGGCGATGCACATGATATTCATCCCCGCCGCAAAAAAGAGGTAGCGCAGCGCCTGGCTGCGCTGGCCCTGCAGCAGACCTATGGACGAAAGGTGGAAGCCGGTGGGCCCCGCTACCTGTCTATGTCACCTGCGTCAAATTCGATCCGGCTTCATTTTTCTTCGGATAATGGCCTTGCCATAAGACCAGCCGCATCATCCTTACAGGGTTTTGAAATAGCAGGAGTTGATCAGCTTTTTTATCCGGCCACGGCTGTAATAGATGGTAACAGTATCCTCGTTTCGGCAGCTGAGGTAAGAAAACCTGTAGCCGTGCGGTATGCCTGGGCTGATGATGCAGGTAATGCCAATCTCATTGATAGAAATGGTTGGCCCGCTGCTCCTTTCCGTACCGATCGCTGGCCCGCTATTACTCAAAAGGAAAAGTATAATCCTTTTCAAAACTGGTAGACCTTTTTTATTAATCAACCGAATTACAGAAGTATGAAATATAGTCTGAAGAAGGGTACAACAATCACCCGGATGCTGTGTACTGGGATATTGTTTTTTTTGAAACTGGCTGTTGCGGGGTCGCTCTGCGCCCAGGTGGTTACAGTGCCCCTTCAAACAGCGGCGAACGCACTGGTGTTACAGACCAACGAGTTTAAGAATCTTTCTATTATTTATTTTGGGAAAAAACTGCACGATGTGCAGGAGTACGGCCTTGCTCCGCAAGTGTATAGGCAAACCAGCGATTATTCCGGTATGCTCAACTCGGCTTATACCAGCGCAGGTTCACGCAATTTGATGGAACCCGCTATCACCGTGACTCATGCAGACGGAAATAACTCGCTTGACCTGCAATATATCAACCATACTATAAAGCAGGAGAATGAGAACGTAACACTGTATACATTTACATTGCGCGATCCTGTCTACGATTTTTCGGTGGATCTTTTTTATAAAGTCTATTACCGGCAGGATGTAATTGAACAATGGTCGGTGATCCGCCATCAGGAAAAAGGAAATGTATTGCTGCATAAATATGCTTCGGCCAATTTGTATCTGAAATCGGATGCCTTTTGGCTCCGGCAATATCATGGTGACTGGGCCCGGGAAATGAAACCGGAGGAAGCGCGGGTGACGCATGGTATCAAGACCCTCGATTCCAAACTGGGTACGCGCGCCAATCTTTTTCAGCCATCCGTGTTTATGATATCCATGCACCAGCCAGCTACCGAAAACGAAGGAACCGTGCTTTTTGGCGCACTGGAATATAGTGGCAATTTCCGAACCGATATTGAACTGGATTATCAGAATAATCTCCGTATCGTGTCAGGTATCAACAACTATGCGTCTACGTATACATTAAAGAAAGGCGAAGAGTTTGTTACGCCTGGTTTTCTTTACACCCTGTCACACCAGGGAAAAGGGTATGCCAGCCGGCAACTGCAGGATTGGGCACGGCAATATAAGATTCTCGATGGCAATGGCGACAGGCTTACCCTGCTCAATAACTGGGAGGCTACCTATTTTGATTTTAATGAGGAAAAATTAAAAGCCCTGCTTAAAGATACCCGCAAACTGGGTGTTGACCTTTTTTTGCTCGACGATGGCTGGTTTGGACAAAAATATCCCCGCAATAGCGATCATACCGCATTGGGAGACTGGCAGGAAAATAAAACAAAACTCCCCAATGGTATCAGTGCGCTGGTGAAAGAAGCAGCCGGCAATCAGGTTAAATTCGGGATATGGATCGAGCCGGAGATGGTGAGCCCCAAAAGTGAGTTGTATGAAAAACACCCCACCTGGGTCGTAAAGCAGCCCGCTCGCCCGGAATACTATTTTCGCAATCAGCTGGTATTGGACCTCAGCAATTCCGAAGTACAGGATTTTGTAGTAGGGGCAGTGGATCAACTTTTTACCAGCAATCCTTCGCTGGCATATATCAAATGGGATTGCAATTCTGTCATCTATAACGCTCATTCGCTTACGCTTAAGAACCAGTCGCATTTCTATATCGAATACGTGCGGGGTTTGTATAATGTACTGAAGCGGATTCGCAGTAAATATCCAACTGTGCCGATGATGCTTTGTTCGGGCGGAGGTGGCCGGGTCGATTATGCGGCACTTCAATATTTTACAGAATTCTGGCCCAGCGATAATACCGATCCGCTGGAACGGATATTTATGCAATGGGAATATTCCTATTTCTTTCCGGCGATTGCAACAGGCAGTCATGTGACCGATTGGGGTAAGCAGCCAATCAAGTTTAAGGTCGATGTGGCGATGATGGGTAAACTAGGTTTTGATATTGTAGTCAGTCACCTTGCCGAAAAGGAATTGCAGTTTTGCCAGCAAGCCATACGCGATTATGAGCAATGGAAAAAGGTTATATGGCAGGGTGATCAATACCGGCTGGCCAATCCCGCTGAGGGAGACGTGGCTTCAGTAGCTTATATAAGTCGTGATAAATCGGCCGGCATCGTATTCAGTTACCTCGTGAGCAATCGGTATGCGGCAGGATCTGCGCTCCCGATCCGGTTAAATGGATTGAAGTCTGATAGCCGTTACCGGCTGCGTGAAATCAATCTTTATCCGGGAACCTCTTCGCCGATTGATAGCACAAAAACATATTCCGGAGATTTTCTCATGACGGTTGGTTTTAATCCGGAAGTGAATGCGGGCCGTAGTAGCGTAGTGTTGACTGTGGAGGAAGTGAAATAACTGGTGCTGTTTACCGTTTCGGGCAGTGCCCGCCGGTCATTGTTATACATTCTGGTGTGATGGTCATGCTGATAAGCCGTGCCGTCACACCATTTTTTATCGATCTCCTGCTCCTGTTATCAGCCTTTAAACTGAAAGTAGAGCAGGGCAATAGCCGCAATAGTCATTAATAAAAGCGTGGCGATACCCAGTATATTTGAACCGCGCGAATTGGTAAATTCTTTCATGACCTTTTTGTTGTTGCAGATATGCAGGATGATCGCAATAAGCACAGGTGCAGTAAGCCCGTAAAGGATGGCCGAATAGATCAGTGCTTTTACCGGATTTATGCCCAGATAGTTCATGGAAAGTCCCGCAATCAGCGAAACTGCAATAATGATATAGAAGGGGCGGGCTTCATGAAATTTATTATCCAGTCCTTCTTTCCAGCCAAAGGTTTCGCAGAAAATATAGGATAGGGAGCCGCTCAGTACCGGTATGGCCAGCAGGCCGGTACCAATTACGCCAATTGAAAATAACCAGTAAGCATATTTTCCTGCCAGCGGCTCCAGCGCTTTCGCAGCCTGCTCCACTGTATCAATCTGATGAATGCCTCCTTTAAACAGTACGGTACCGGCTGTGAGGATAATAAACCACATGACGAGGTTGGAGAAGAGCATGCCCACGGTTACATCATTTTTCATCTCGCTGATGTTTTTCTTATCAACGATCACCTGTTTTTTCTTATGCTTCATGTCTTCCACTTCCATGGTAGCCTGCCAGAAGAAAAGATAAGGAGAAATAGTAGTGCCCAGTATGGCAACCAGGATGCTGATAAATCCGGCATCGAAGGTGAAACTGGGAATAAAAGTGGCTTTGGCGATGGCGCCCCAATCCTGCTCCACCAAAAATGGTACGATGATATAGACAAGCAGTGCCATACAAAGATATTTTAGTACAGCTGCCATTTTCCGATAGGGGAGGTAGATAATCAGTATCAGGAGAATGATGGTAAATAATACGCTGAAGTAGGATGCTTCAATATTAGGGAATAGCAGGTTTCCCACAGCACCCATACCGGCTATGTCGGCGCCGATATTCATCACAATTGCCGGGAAACTAAAAAGCAGCATCAGGTAAAGCACCCACCGGGGATAATACTTTTTAAGTGTACCTGTAAGTCCTTCTGAGGTTACCATGCCAATACGTGCGCACATTTCCTGGATGGCGGCCATCAGCGGAAAAGTAATTAAGGCAGTCCATAGTGTAGCCAGGCCAAACTGCGCTCCTGCCTGCGAGTAGGTAGCAATACCCGATGGATCATCATCGCTTGCACCCGTTATAAGCCCCGGACCCAGTTTTGACCAGAAACGTATTTTTATTTTGCCTTTTTTCATTACAAAGATTTGAGAGCGGAAAAGATTATTTTTTCACTTTTGCAACAAGTTTGTCGAATTCCGGGGATTTAATAAAATTCTTTTTTTGTTTGGTTACCTGTATTGTTTCAAGATATCCCATCGTTACCAGTGTTTTCAAATCCATCCGAGCCGTAAAATTTGAAACATTAAACCTATTCTCTATTTCTTTTGTAGTCAACACCCTGTCCCCATCGTCGTATACTATTTTTAGTATTTGAGCCATCCGGTCGTTTACTCCGGGTATTTTCATAAAACTGGCAGCCTGTGACACTTCGCGTTGTTTTCGGTTGATATATTCCTTAAGGGCTGCATACGCTTTGTCCATTGTCTTCAAATGGTAATGTACAAAGTATCCCAGATCATTATTATCTGTTTCCGTATAAAGAAAGGCTTTTTCGTATTGTATTTTGCTATCCTGAATAATGCGCGAAATGGAGAGAAACTCTGTTAACCAGTAACCGGCCCGTAACATATACCAGTAGAACAATGCTCTTGCTGTACGGCCATTCCCGTCTGCAAAAGGATGGAGCCATCCGATCATGAAATGAATGACACATCCTTTTATGATCGGATGTATAAAATGTGATTTATTGTCAGAATTAAAAAAGGTACACAGTTCATCTATTATTTGCGAAAGCTCATTGTGTGGTGGAGGAGTATGTACTATTTCACTTTTCGCATGATCGATTACATGTATGTCATTATTTTCACGAAAGTTTCCTACATCACCCGGATTGTCTAATGTACCAGCAGAGATGAGTTTATGAATTTCCAGAATACCTTTTGGCGTGAGTCGTTCCTGTTTATGCTGAACAATATGTTTCATTGTTTCAAAATTGTTCAGGATCATTTGTTCGGATTTGTTGCGCGGTTTTTTTTCCTGAAGAATCATTTCCTTCGCCTTTTTCCTGGTTGTGACAGCTCCTTCTATCTGGCTGCTGCTGATCGCTTCCTCCATAATAGAACTCACTATAAATTTGGTCTTATCTGACTCGGCAATCCCAATATTGCTTCCGAGGTTTCCGCCAATATGGAGGTCAAATTCATGTAGTAGCCGTTGCATGCTATCAGTGATCATGAACGCGAAAGAGTATTTACCAAAGGATATTTGAGAATAGCGTAGACGGCGGAATAGTTTTACTGATGCCCATAAATCTTCCGGGGAACAAGTAGATACCCTGTACTTTACTTTGTCCCAGAAAAGATAATCATTGATAATGGGTATAAGGGTGCCATTCAATTCCAATTCTACCATCAGTGGAATTAGCTCGTCGGTGCTTTTTTCTGTCTTTGGAGCCTGCTCCAACATGTATAATGTTTTTCCGAAAATAAGTCAAAACTGCGAGATTCGCGATAAATCTCGCGGTTTTTACTTGTGGAAGAACTGTGGTTAATTCGGGTGGAGGTATTGTTATTATGTATAATTGTTATGTATCAATATTTGTATATTAATTATATTTATAGATAGTTATGCATTTTTCCTGTCCTTCTACCTTTCACCCCATCTCTTCCACCTATCTACATCAATATATTATTCACCGGTACCACCGCAGCCGGCAGGTTAGGTTCATCGATCATTTCTTTCAGATCGGTCTCGATCATCTTACTGATCTGCGTGATGGGCACATCATTGGCACTGCCTTCAAAGGGATTGATCGAGCTGTCGCCTACTGCATCGAGTGTTACGAAAGCCCAGCCCACTATGGTCGCAAAGGGGATGATGAAATAAATAGTATATCCTTCGAGTAGGGTACCATCGCCCAGGCGATTGAATTCTTTTAGCAAGCCAAACGGCAGTAAGATTACAAAGAGGTGAAGGAGGTAAGTGGTGATGGAGGAGAAATTGCGGGGATAAGGGAAGTTCTTGATACGCTCAGCCTTACCTTGCTGTTCGTAAAAACTATCGATTCCTCTTTGCAACTGCATCTGCTGAAAGTCAGTCAAAATACCTTCCTGATGCAGTTGATTGATGGCTTGTGATTGAAGCGCCAGCGTTTGGGTGGCGCGATTCTTCTTGCTGAGCAGATAAGTCAGTTCTTCCTGGCTCAGAAAAGGCTGTACGGCGTTTTCGAGCGCTTCGGAACGTTCCGGAATAGTATATACACCCGACATATATTCTTTATAGCGGGCTTCATCCACTGTTTCCCACTTACGCGGTTCACGCAGCTGGTAACGCAGAAAAGTGAGCCAGGCAAAATGGCGGTCAAAAAAATGACGGGTCTGTACACTGGATTTACCACCGAGGAAATCACGGGCCTTCACGGCAAAACTCCGGCTTTCATTGATGATGGAACCATAGATCTGCCGCGCTTCCCATAAGCGGTTATAACTGGAATTGTTTTTAAAACCAACAATAAAAGCAACCGCAGTGCCCAGCATGGCTACCGGCATCCAGGAGATAGCGATGAAGGTAAGACCTGCACTGTACAGCACGGTAGGCACAATAGACAGGATAAGGCATTTATAAATATCTCTCCGGCTCCAGATGATAAACTCTTTTAAACTATACCGTTTGCCTGTATTCATAGCAACGTAATGGCAGGATTTGACCTGTTTTCTAAAGATAATTATTTATTGCTACCAGCCATTATCTGGCCAATTGCAGCAGAGCGACCAGGCAGGCTTCTATGCATACATCAATAAAACTGAACACAAAGACCAGGACAGACGATTTTTAAGCACGTCTGCCCTGGCCGGAAATAGCAGTGATAAAAACTGAAGAATTAGTATACCGTAATCACCTGTCCTGTTCCTGCTCCCAGTATACTTTTGAGATAACCATATTCTACCTCTTTCATAGTGGCGGGAATATGTCCGGGAAAATAGGGGAAATAAGCGGGAGAGTTTTCTACAACGGTGGGACTAACCGCATTGATGCGCACGCCATTTTCCAGTTCTATAGCAGCTGCGCGTACAAAAGCTTCGATTGCTCCGTTGGCAGCCGAAGCGTTGGAGCCGCTTAGCACCGGATCTTTCGACAATACGCCTGCGGTAAGGGTAAACGAGCCTTTGGGATTAATAAAATGCTGGCCGATAAGCACCAGGTTTACCTGTCCCATCAGTTTACTGTCTATGCCGATCCGGAATTCTTTATCCGTCATGGTTTTCCAGGGACCAAAATAGGCATCGCCTGCGGTACTAACCAGGGCATCGAAGGAGCCGGTTTGTTTAAAAAGATTTTCAATTGATTCAGGTGAAGTGATATCTGCCTGGATGTCTCCGCTTTTGGAACCTACTCTGATCAGCTCATGATCTTTTTCCAGTGCGCTGGCTACCTGCCGGCCAAGTGTACCGGATGCGCCTACAAGGATGATTTTCATTGTTGATTTATTTATTAATGGAATGATTGAATAACTGGTTTGCAGTTTCGAAGATGAACAACAGCTGGAAAAGGTTTCTGGTTGTGTGGCTGTCAAAACTCTTCCATGATCAGTTTCCGGCTCACTGCAGCTCCGGCCATGGTACCGGTAGCCACGGCATTGGCAACCGAACGAAAACGACCGGCATTATCTCCACAGGCAAATACACCCTCTACGGAAGTTTCCTGCATCATATCCGTTTTTATAAAACCTTCAGGAGTAATCTCGCAACCCAGCATCTCCGGCACGGTACAATGTTGTTCAAAAGGGATCTGTACGTACAGTGCTTTCAGTTCCAGTTCCTCTCCGTTGTTCAGTATAATTTTTGTAAGATGCCCGTTGCTGTGTACTACGCGCTCAATAGAGGTTTCAACAATGGTGATTCCTCTTTGTTGAAGTGTGTTTGCCTGTTCGGCGGTTAATACGGAAGGTCCGTTGGTGAAAAGAGTAAGCTCTTTTGTCCAGTTGGCAATCATTTTGGTATGGTCAAAAGTGATTTCTCCGTTGCTGAGCAGACCCGTTTTTTCGTGTCGCACTTCATAACCATGGCAATAGGGGCAATGTATGACAGATATGCCCCAGCATTCTTCGATACCGGCGATGCCGGGAAACAGATCGCGGATGCCGGTAGCGAAAATCAGTTTTTTGGCAAGAATCTTTTTTCCTCCGGCGGTTTCCAGCTCAAATGCCTTCCCGGTTTTTTGACCGCTTATAACTGTATCTGTGAGAAACTCAATAGTATTATATGCGCTTACCTGCTGAAGGGCCGTTTGTAAAATCTCCAGTGGAGGTTTGCCGTCCTGTGTAAGAAAGTTATGCGAAAAGGGTGTCTGTCGGTTGCAGGGTAAACCATTGTCGATAATCAATACCTGCTTCAGCGCACGGCCCAGGGCCATTGCGGCGGCAAGACCCGAATAACTGCCACCTGTAATGATTGCGTCATAATATTTGTTAGTTGCCATATAGTTTCTTTTTAAGGATTATATCAAGAAAAGGTACAGCTATAAAAACTACCCAGGGTACCAGTATCATGGTGAGAATAAGTGTCTGCTGGTATAAAGGCAGTGTAGCCAGTGGCCGGCCAAAAAAATACAAGAGGGCGGTGATGGACGGATAAATAACGATCCAGATTTTTATAGCGGTAATAAGTCTTACTTTTTTCTTCATAGCTGTGAATTGTTTTCAGGAGAACCAGTTAATACTGCAAAGATATTTGCTGGTAAAGCCATGGAGGTAGGACAAAAATGCAGTTGTATAGTACTTTATGCGTGGCTGCGCCGGAAGGCGTCGGGAGTATAGCCGGTATGTTTCTTAAAGAAACGGATAAAATAAGAAGCGTCTTCATATCCCAGTTGATCAGCTATCTGGTTGATCTGGTGCGATGTAGCTGTGAGGTAGCGTTTGGCTTCCAGTATGATCGCCTCATTGATCAGGGTCGAGCAGGTTTTGCCCAGGGTACTTCTGGTAATGGCATTGAGCTGAAACGGAGTAAGGTGCATCCGGTCTGCATAGAAAGCTACCTGCTTATGTGTTTCGATATGTGTTTCGATCAACTCCTGCAGTTCTTCGAGCCGGTCCTGTGCATACAACTGTGCGCTTCCTTCACGGCTACCCGGCGTACGGCTATGCCGGAGCAATTCAATAAAGAAGATATCCAGGATTGACCGGATCGCATCTTCAAACCTGTCCTGTTTACGGGTATACTCATCAATGATATAATCCAGCAGGCAAAAGAGCTTGCCTGATTTGTCGCGCATCAGCTGACAGAAGTTTTTGCTGCTTACTTTGCGCAAAACCTCTTTGGCAGATGCCGTGGCAGGGATATAAAAATCCGGTCCGAAGCCAAGCAGATAGCCGGTGCTGCCACTTTTGAGGACAAGCTGATGCACCTGTCCCGGTCGCATAAAGAATACGGAATTATTCTTTACAGGATAAGAAGTAAAGTCGATGCTATGCGCACCGGATCCTTTTTTCAATATAAGGAGGAAGAAAAAGCTATGGCGATGCAATTCCTGCACCATGTCTTTGCCCGCCAGCAGGTGTTTGATATCCCTGATATGAAAACCTCCGGAAAGGTTAGGCTCTTTGGTGGTAGCCTTAATATGCCTGACGGGAATTTTCTCCATTACAGTTTACAGATAACCGTGACTAATGCATGCAGCAGCCAAAGGTACTCAGATTTTCCGACAGCCGGCAAAACGCGGTCAGTCAGTGATAATAAGAAATAATACAATAATAATTCAGTGTGTATTTACCGCTTTGCGCATCCTGCTACATTTGTTTATAGTCTGCCGGACGGGCAGGACTGGTACAATTAAACGGCTTTTAATCTATTTACTTTTTTATGCACCGATATCTGTATTTTCTTATAATGTTATGGTCTGTTGCTGTTCACGCACAGCCGGTTCAGTACTCTACAGCGCAAGTGCATTCTCACAACGATTATGAACAGGCTTTCCCGTTCTGGCTGGCCTGGCGGCAGGGCCTTGGGTCTATTGAAGCCGATATTTTCCTGGACCGGGGAGAACTGATAGTGGGACATGATGCTGAACAGGTAAAACAACACCGCACCCTGGATTCGCTTTACCTGAAGCCCCTGCTTCAGTGCCTGCAGCAGAATGGGGGATATGTATATGCGGATAAATCCCGCCAGCTGCAGTTGATGATTGATATCAAAACAGCCGCTGAACCCACGCTTGATAAACTGGTGCAGGCTCTGCAAAACTATCCTCAGTTAACCGCTTCTTCGTCAGTCAAAATTGTGATCAGCGGCAATCGGCCCCAACCGGCATCCTATGCATCCTACCCGCACTGGATAAGATTTGATGGAGATCTGCAAAAGACATACACAGCCGAACAACTGACACGAATAGAAATGCTCAGTGACAACTTTTCCCGCTATTCAAAATGGAATGGAAAAGGCAGACTTCCGGGAAAGGAACAGGATACATTGCAAAAGCTGGTAACACAGGCGCACATGGCTGGTAAGAAAATCCGTCTCTGGAATTCACCGGATATCATGAATAGCTGGTATGCTTATATGCGCCTTGGGATAGATTATATTAATACAGATGATATAAGTGGGATCAGCACTTTTCTGCAACAGCTGCCTGACAGGATATACACCAGCGACAGTGAGTATGTACTGTATCAGCCACGCTGGCGAAATGATGGTGCTGATAAACCGGTGAAAAATATTATCCTCATCGTCGGCGATGGTACGGGATTGCCTCAATGGTATGCCGGTTACACCGCCAATAAAGGAAAACTGAATGTTTTCAATATGCGTTATACAGGGTTTTCGAAGACCAGCTCTTACGATAACTATATCACCGACTCGGCTCCGGGGGCAACGGCATTTTCTTCGGGTACGAAGACCAATAACAGGGCGGTAGGTGTAGACCATACAGGCCGTGCGCTCACATTACTTCCCGAAATACTCCGCCAAAAAGGGATAAAAACAGGTATTATTACCAGTGGCGATCTGCGCGATGCCACACCTGCCGCCTTCTATGCACATCAGCCTGAGCGGAGTAACTATCGGGAGATCATCAAAGATCTTTTGTACGCAACGGTGGACATAGTGATGGGTAGTGCAGATATGGCACTCAATGACAGTATAACCACCAGACTGTATACCAAATTCCAGGTACGGAGTTCGGTCGATAAGCTGGATCAGTTAGACAGCAGGCCTTTATTGCTGATTGATTCCCTGGCGAGGCGTTCTGTGTTGAATGACCGCGGTGACTGGTTGCAGAAAGCACTAAAAAAATCGATTCAATTATTAAGTAAAAATAAGGCCGGATTCTTCATCATGCTCGAAGGGGCCCAGGTAGACCATGGCGGGCATGCCAACAAATTGCCTTATGTGGTTACCGAACTACTGGATCTCGATAAAGTGATAGGCCAGGCTATGGAATTCGCCGACAGTAATGGCGAAACACTGGTGATCGTTACCGCCGATCATGAGACCGGCGGCCTTACCCTTACAGGTGGAGACTATATGCAGGGCATGATCAGTGGACAGTTTTCTACCGGCGATCATACAGCTTTACCCGTGCCAGTCTTTGCCTATGGTCCGCGTTCGTACCTGTTTGGCGGAGTGTACGAAAACACGGAGATTTTCCGGAAGATACTGGGCGCTCTGTCGATTAAGGAGCCTGTAAAAAGTAAATAGAGCAGATGGCCAACACAAATGCTGTTATCCTTTTGGTGCCATAACCTTATTAAAGTTGGATTGGTTACTGATAAAGGCATCCGCTACTCAGCCTGGTTAAAAGGCCCTGCTGCTACTATCAATTTTTAATCCGCTTTTGCGGCCCTCTTAATCACGTTCATCCCCCTGGTGCCAGCGCTCCTGTACATTCATTTTTTTAGCCGGGTACTATTTTGTTGGTTTGTGTGGTAATCATACCTCGAATGCCGCAAAACATACGATTAAGTCTTTACTGGAAGTGTCAGCTGATCGGCTGGGCCGTGGCTTCGCTTTACTGGAGCTATCTGGGTTTTACAGGCACTCGTTTCAGTTATGTTGTGGCCGTCATTCATTTCGTAGCGGATATGGTGATGTATATCGGGCTCACTCATTTATTCAGGACCATCTCTAAACATTATGGCTGGCAGCAACTGGCTCCAGGTCCATTGCTGGTGCGGATCATTCCTGCCACCGTACTGCTGAGTTTCGGGTATTTGTTTCTTACAGTGGGAAAACTATACCTGATAAGAAAGATATTTGAACCCGATTTTGCAGACTCCTGGAGCAGTTATTTCAATGCACAATGGCAGGTGTTACTGGTTACCGGTATTCGCCTGATGGCCATCTGGGTGCTGGCTTATTACCTGTATCAATATGCTCAGCGGGAAATAAGAGCCACACGGGAGAGTGCCCGGCTGGCATTAATTGCCAAAGATGCCCAGCTCGATAATCTGGCAGCACAACTCAATCCACATTTCTTTTTTAATTCACTCAATAATATCAAAGCACTGGTGCTGGCCGATCCGCAGGCAGCACGCAGGGCTATCGACCTGCTTTCTGAGCTGTTGCGTACATCGCTATATCGGAGAGATGTAGTGCAGATACCGCTGCGCGATGAACTCACATTGATCAACGACTACCTGGAGCTTGAAAGGATGCGTTTTGAAGAGCGCCTGCAGGTAGAGATAAACGTAGATGAAAGCCTGCTGTCTGCACCGGTATTGCCGCTAAGCATTCAGGTGCTCGTAGAAAATGCCATTAAGCATGGCATTGCTCAGCGAAAAGACGGAGGCGTGATCCGGATTGGGGTTGCCAAGTATGGTGCAGACCTGTTGATCAGCGTTTCCAATCCCGGGTATTTATCTGCCGGGCCGGCTAACGGACTTGGATTGAGAAATCTGCGGGAACGCCTGCAATTACAGTATAATGGGGCAGCGGTTTTCCGGTTAAAAGAATTGCCTGAAGGAATCGTGTGTGCTCAAATAAAATTACCCCTGCATGCAAGTATATCGAATCCTGATCATTGACGATGAAAGACTGGCCAGGGAAGAGATCAAACAATACCTGGCGGATTATCCCGATTTTGTCGTGGCCGGCGAAGCAACGGATGCAGATACCGCCGAAGGCCTGATCAATGAGCTGAAACCCGACCTTCTTTTCCTGGATATTCAAATGCCCGAACGTTCGGGTATTGATTTACTCGAATCACTCGAAACTGTTCCAGAAGTAATCTTTACTACAGCTTTTGATCAGTATGCTGTAAAAGCATTTGAGCTCAATGCGCTGGATTATTTATTGAAACCCATCCGCAGTGAGCGTTTTGATCAGGCGGTTGCCCGGGTGCGTGCACGCTTTACTTCTACTGCAGCCACACCCAGCTTTTTTGTGAAAGAAGGAGACCGGTATCATTTTATACGCATCAGCGATATTTATTTAATAGAATCTGCCGGCAACTATGCCTGTCTGTTTAGCGGCAACCGAAAGTTTTATCTTAAACGATCGCTTAATCAACTGGAAAAAAGTCTGGGTACTCATTCGTTTTTTCGTATCAACCGTACAGAATTGATCAACACCGGTTATATCAAACAGCTCCTGGCTTTGCCAAAGGGTAAAATAAATGTGGTATTACAGAATGAAAAGATACTCGAAGTTTCGGGGCGACAGTCGAGTGCGCTCAGAGGTAAATTGGGTATCTGACTTCTTTATTTAAAGAAGAAGCCTGCCTGACAGGTGGTAGTGCTTTTTCTGTTCCGGCAATCCTGCTGCCGGGCGCTTAATTTTTAAAATAAAAAATGATTTTATGAAATCGATGATTTTACTGGCTCTGCTATGCCTTTTTGCGAATACATACAGCCAGAGCCAATCGTTGGTAGACAGTATTAAAAGAAATCCGGAGTATATTGTTGAAGACAGCATCCTGATCGGGACCCGCGATGGTGCACAGGTTTCTGTATGGGCTATGCGCAAGCGAAATGTAACTGCGCCCCAGCCCACTATTATGCAGTTTACGATTTATGCGCGCCAGACAGATATCCGGAAAATGAAGGATGCTGTAGACCGTGGCTATGCGGCGGTGATGGCCTATACCCGCGGTAAACGGTATAGCCCCGATGAGCCGGTGCCTTACGAAAAAGATGGCCGTGATGCCTATGATGTCATTGAATGGATTGCGCAGCAGCCCTGGAGCAATCAGCAGGTGGGTATGTATGGCGGAAGTTATAACGGATTTGCACAATGGGCGACAACTAAAAACCTGCATCCTGCGCTGAAAACAATCGTCACATCGGCGTCTGTTGCACCCGGACTCGATGTGCCTATGACGAATAATGTGGCAATGAGCTTTGTGTTTCCCTGGACATACTACGTATCTAACAACAAGTTTCTGGACGAAGCAGATTACCGCGGGCCTCACTGGGGCGATCTCTACAATAACTGGTATGAAAAAGGGAGCAGTTACCGCTCACTGGATACGCTGGCTGGCCGCCCGGGCAATCACGTTTTTCAACGCTGGCTCGATCATCCCACCTACGATGCCTACTGGCAATCGATGATACCGTATCAAAAAGAATTTGCACATATTACCATCCCTGTATTGAGTACTACAGGGTATTATGATGGAGGACAGATTGGTGAGCTGTATTACTTCAACGAGCATCTGAAATACCTGCCAGATGCAAAGCATTACCTGCTCATAGGGCCATATGGACATTTCGGTTCGCAGGGCTACCCCGATTCGGTCTATAATGGTTACAGGATCGACGATGTGGCCCGCATTCCCATTCATGCAATCATTTTTGAGTGGTTTGATCATATTTTCAAAGGCAGGCCATTGCCGGCCATCCTGAAAGATCGCGTGAATTACCAGGTAATGGGCACCAATACCTGGAAGCATGCCCACGACCTGAAATCGATGAGCAATAGTAAGCTGCGACTTTATTTAACGGATAAAAATAAGGAAGGAGGGTACGGGCTAAGCAGTCAGCCGCAGGCGAAGAGATTTTTGGAACAGCAAATTGATTTCAAGGACCGTAGTACCCGCAACAGTTATTATTATTTTAATAACGTTATTTATGACCGCCTTTTTGCCAACAATGGACTGCTGTTATGGAGCGATCCGCTTACAGAAGATTTGGAGATAAACGGGCGGTTTACCGGTCAGCTGAAAGCTATGATCAGCAAAAAGGATATGGATTATAGTGTGGCCTTATTTGAAGTACGGCCCGATAGCAGTTATTTTCTGTTATCTTACTTTATGGGCAGAGCCAGTTATGCAAAGAGCCTGCAGAAGCGCAGCCTGCTGACACCAGGAAAGAAAGCAACCATTCCTTTTTCGAATACCTATATGGTGAGCCGCAAATTGTCGAAGGGCAGCCGGATTGCCATAGTGCTCAATATTAATAAATCACCTTTTGAGCAAATCAACTACGGTACTGGTAAAGATGTAAACCTGGAGACAATAGCAGATGCCGGAGAGCCATTACGCATCAAATGGTTTTGCGATAGCTATATTGACTTACCGATATCCAGATAAAACAACAAAGCTGCCCTTCTCAGGCGGCTTTGTTGTTTTCATATGATGGAATCACTGGTGTCCGGGAACATAAGTGCGACAAAAAAGAAGTTTGAAAATCAGATTTATGCAGATGCGTTTGCAGGCTTTCGGAAAAGCAGGCTAAGGACGCAGAAGGTCATTGCCTTACTGGCACATCAGCACATCAGCACATTTTCCAGGATTTCCCCTGACAACAGCGATTACCAAATAGGTTTATTCTGCCCGCATATCTGTTGCCGGATTGCGGATGACTGCTTTATAGGTCTGCGACATAATCGTAAAGAGCCCGATAGCCAGGAAGAAAAGAAAACAACCCAGTGGCCACAATAAACCAAACCCGGCTCTCAGCGGGAAGTTTTGCAAAAACAAAAAACCTGCTGTATAGCCGACTGGCACAGCAATGCAGCCTGCAATTAATAATAAACGGAAGAATCCCTTTGATAAAAGGCGGATTAGTTGTTTTTCGCTGGCGCCAATGATTTTGCGGATGCTGATCTCTTTTCTTTTCACTTCGACCGTATACATCACAAGGCCCAGCAGTCCCAGTGTGGCAATGGCCATCGCCATAAAGGCCAGGTATCCCAGCAGCGAAATGGTGGCTTTTTGCGAATAGCTTTTATCCCATTCTTCAGAAAGCCATTCTGGCCGGGCAGGTATCGTGTTGGCTGGCAGCAGTGCTTTCATCAGATATGCTACTTGTTGCTGGAGATTGGCTGTATTGATTTCCGCGTCTGTTGTCAGATAAAGATAATTGTAGGCGTGGGCCTGCGAACGGAAAGCGAGTGGGCGTACGGGTATGGCAGCACTTTCGTAGGTAAAATCTTTCAGTACACCGGCAATAGTAAACTTTGTGGAATCATTCATCCGTAGTATTTGTCCAATAGCCTGATCATCTGTTTTTAATCCCAGCGCTTTTACTGCCTGCTGGTTGACCAGTATGGTTGATTCGTTGCCAGTGGTTGCAGTCGCATCAAAATTTCTGCCGGCCGTTACAGTAAGTCCCATCTGACGGATAAAGGCGGCATCTGCATAATAATAATTCAGGTTAAGCGCATTTTTTTGATCGCTGATCCATACCGGTATACTCATACCACCGGTGCGTTTGGTAAAATGAATTGATGCTGCACCGACAGCGCGTACACCATTTATATTACTCAATTGCTGGAGAGCCAGTTCTTCATTGACATCCTGCAGTGGTACGACCAGCACATGATCTTTTTTGAATCCGGGATCGGTAGCGGCCAGGTACGAAAACTGGCGGTAAAAGGCTACCAGGAAAATGATAATGACCAGCGAAAGGCTGTACTGAAATACGATCAGCGCTTTACGGATATTGATCCGCCCCATGATACGCGCTGTCGACATACTTTTCAGTACACGCAAGGGTTGAAAAGAAGAAATGAGCCATGCGGGCGAAGCTCCAGCCAGTAACCCAGTCAGCAACGCAAATACGAACGAGCCAATCACCAGTGGCGGGTTGTAGCGGAATGTAGACGGAATGAATTCGTAATCGTCGTTAAAAGGTGCATAGCGGATAATGAAGGTCAGCAATATCCAGGCAAACCCCAGTGCAAGCAGGGCCATAGCTATTGCTTCGGTAATATATTGAGTAAATATCTGGGCACGGCTGGCACCTGTTACCTTTCGTACACCCACTTCTTTGGCCCGGGTAAGCGAGCGGGCAATTGAGAGATTGGTATAATTGAAACAGGCAGACAATAAAATGATGAGTGCAATACCGATTTCGAAGTAAAACTTCGTCCACGAACTGCCGCCCGACATTTCATTCAGCAATAACTCACTGCCCGGGTTTATTTTACTAATCGGCTGCGAGGTGAAATGAACAATGCCATCTTTGTTTTTGCTATTGAGTGTGGCGGCAAAATTGTTGAGCGTATTGCGGAAACTGGCTTCGCGATATCCTTTTTTCAATAAAGCATATGTATAACCGCTGTTAAACGCAAACCAGTCAGTTGTCTTTGGATCGAGCAATTTGGCTGCTTCCAGTTGTTTTACGGTGGCATACGAAGCAAATGCATCAAACTGGATGTGCGATTTGGATGGTGGCTCTGCCAGTACACCGGTTACGGTAAAACTTATACCATTTTCCATTGTAAGCAGTTGACCAATGGCATTGGTTTTCCCAAAATATTTTTCAGCAGTCGCCTGGCTGATCACTACGGAATTGGCTTCCTGCAGTGCGGTGGCTTTATTGCCGCTGGCGAGTGTAAATCCAAATACTGTAAAGAAAGAAGGCTCTGTATACGCTCCGTTTACATACAACTCCTTGCCTGCAGCTGTGGCTTTGCCATTGAAGGCAGGATAAATAGTTACTGCCGATTCAATGCCTTTGTCTTCCAGTACCAGCTCCTGTTCGAGTGGCAGGGGAGTGCTGGCCATTTTCCATTGCTCACCCGTTTGTTTTTTATAATCGGTAAGTATACGATAGGTACGATCGGAGTTGGGATGAAAAGAATCATATGAAAGCTGATCCTGCAGACGGATCATGATCATCATCCCTACCGTCATGCTCAGGCCAAGGCCAAATACATTGATGAAGGTGATCAGTTTGTTTTTGCGGAAATTGCGGAAAGCAATTTTTAAATAGCCAGCTAGCATAATACGCAGGTGTGTGATGATAACAAATTAAGCACAAAGCTGGGTTCAAACCCAATGCCTGACTCGAGGCTATTGATTACCAGTAGAATAGATATTCTTTTTGCTGCCCGGTGTTCGTTTACGTTACAATTAGATGTGCGATTGCGGACAAATGCTGTACAGAATATTCCCTGCTGGCGGAAGCTGCGCCTGCTATTTCTTCCTGGTTTTCTGATTCCACATCGGTTTCTGGCGGATTACTTTCTGATGAATGGGGCAGTCGGGGCTATGTGCACCGGGCAGGAAGCCCGTGCTCATCAGAAATTCATTGACGATTTCGCCACCTGTGAACCGGAATGTTTTTTTAAAGAGTTTTACCCATTCTTCTTTCGTTTTGGGATGGTGGTGTTCCAGCCATTGTTGAAAAGAACCAAACTCTTTTTGCAGCAGTAGTATCACTTTTGCATTTTCAATAGCTGCATTTACCTTAAGCCGGTTGCGGATGATGCCGGCATCACTAAGCAGCCGCTCACGGTCTGTATCCTTATAGGCGGCTATCTTTTTTATATTAAACTGGCTGTATGCTTTACGAAAGGATTGTTCCTTTTTCAGAATCGTTTCCCAGCTAAGTCCTGCCTGGTTTATTTCCATGATCAGTCTTCCAAAAAGTTCATTGTCGTCGTGTATGGGAAAACCGTAATGGTTGTCGTGGTAGTTTTTGTGGAGCAACCTCCGCTCTTCGGGCTGCATGCTGTCGATATAATTGCAGTAAGACATATGTGAATAGTAAAAATGTAAATGAAGCTGCTGCCAGCAGCGGGATTGTAAAAATAAGCTGGCAGCAACTAAAAAAGCAGGTTCTGCCTGCTTTTTACTATCTATATTTTACCGGCGATTAAAAATTCGTCCAGCTTCCGCCTGTTTCTGCATCAAACCCATATTTATTACTGACTACATTAGCACCGCTCCGGTTTTGCTGATAATACGTCCAGCCTATCCGTGTTGCCTGCAGGCCGATGGTAGTAACCAAACCGCCGTTGCATCCAGCTGTTTCAGACACGCTGCTGACCTTTATTTTTTCCATTTTGATCGTGTAGGCTGGTTTTGTTGTAGACGGCTGCAATACCGTTATCAGTCCGGTCGACAGAAAGGAACCGTCCATCATGGCTTTGCGCAGGTCGGCGCTGGCGCCCGAAATATTCATCGTAAAACTGATGGCCCTGTTGTCTTTACCACCTGCATTGACAGTTTGTGCTTCGATCGTGTTTTCAAAACCACGTGCTACGGCTGTGCCATTAATGCTGCGACCGGAGGCATCGGTAAGCTTGATATAAATCTGCTGCTGCCGTGCCAGCGAAACGAGGGGAAACAGAAGAGCCAGGAAAAATAATTTTTTCATGTTCCAAAAGTTTAAGAGTGTTTTTTCTTCTAATAAAAGTAGCAGTCGGGGTAATGCTGCTTATTTGTAAAAATGCATCCGCTACCCAGGTAAGGCAATCCCCGAAACAAGGGGTTCTTGTATCCGCATACACGTGAATAAGGTTGAAACATGGAAATAAACGGCTGATTGATCCGGGTCAAACCGGTTAAAAAATCTGGAGATATCGCCGGTTGATGCTGATCAAAATGAAAAATGAACAATACGGGTAAATGGCAGTGCTGGCTGTCATTCTCGCCAGTCAAAAATTAATATTTCATTATTTTACCGTTAATTTAGCCACCAATTCTGATTGTAGCTGCTTGTCTGATACTGTTTTACATAATGAATCTGAATATGTTGCAGCCATGCAACGCGGGGATAAGGATGCTTTTACCATTCTTTATCGCCACTACAGTCCGCGTTTATACACCGGCATTCTTCGTATCGTAAAAGATCCGCTTTCGGCAGAAGAGATCATCCAGGAATTGTTTACACGGGTATGGATGAAGCGTGAGTTGCCCGGGCTTCAGGAAAATTTCACCGGTTATATTTATCGTATTGGCCAACGGCTGGTCTTTGATTTTTTCAGAAATCTGAAAAAAGACCGTCAATTGCTGGCGCGGTTTCGTAAACTGGCCGAGGAGCAATATGATCCTGTTGAAGGTGAGCTGCTCCGGAAAGAGTCATCGAAACTGCTTCACCGGGCCATTGAGCAACTCTCACCCCAGCAGCAACGTGTCTATCAGCTTGTAAAAGTGGAAGGGCATACGTATAAGCGTGCCGCCGAGATCATGGGTATATCACCGCTGACGGTAAAGGAATACCTGGTGGCTACTAAAAAAGCCCTGCAGCATTATATGATCAATCACATGGATCACCCTCTCTTAATAGCCGGATTGCTGGCCGGTAGCATCTCATGGTTCTGATAGGGATAAATGCCCGGACTTAGCAGCGACTTTTTAACTAAATTTCTCTGAATTAATTTTTTTTAAGTTATATCCCCCCATTTGCTGGCTTGCCCCGTTGATTGTAGAATAAACTCCAAAGCGTGGCTTATACACCAGACCAGTACAAAGAACTGTTTCAACGGCTAATCAACTCCAGTCTCTCGCCCGGAGACACACAGCAGTTGCTCGACTGGCTGGGTAGCAACGATCACGATCCGGTAGCTGCCGAACTGATATTGAAACAGTTGGCGGTAGCCGATGGCCGGCCCGATGAGGCTGCCATGCAGGCACTTGAGGCCAGGCTGCACAACATTCTTACCCTTGATAATGGGGAGCAGACTGCGGAGGTTGCAGTTATACCTTTTTACAGGAAAACAGGGTGGCGTGTGGCCGCGGCAGTAGCGGTATTATTAACAGTAGCCGGTCTGTATCTGCTGATAAACCGTAAGCCAGCTACTCCGGCTCCACTTGTTCAGACCAATACGCCCGCAGATATAGCACCCGGCAGGGAAGGGGCCATTCTGGAGCTGTCAGATGGCCGCAAACTGGTGCTCGACAGTCTGGGCAATGGAATGGTGGCCACCCAGGAGGGTTCTGCCGTTGTACTCAACAATGGAGAGTTGCAGTACAGGTCTGCCAGCAATGCCAGCGAGATTGTATATAATACTGTTTCCACTCCCAAAGGACGTCAGTTTCGCCTGCAGCTGGCAGATGGTACAAAAGTGTGGCTCAATGCCGCTTCCTCACTGCGCTATCCGGCGGTTTTTGCAGGCAATGAAAGACTGGTAGAGGTTACCGGTGAGGTTTATTTTGAAGTAGCGAAACAAGCAGATGAATCAGGCAAACGAAAACCTTTCAGGGTAAAAATAAATGATCAGACACAGGTGGAAGTGCTGGGTACACATTTCAACATCAACTCCTATGCCGATGAAGCATCTATCAATACCACGCTGCTCGAAGGAAGTGTACGCATTGTAAACGGTCAGCAAAATACATTGCTGCAGCCGGGGCAGCAGGCGCAGATCAATGGGAAAAGTGCCGGTACAAAGGCTATCAGGGTAGTCAATGATGTGGCGCTCGATAAGGTAATGGCATGGAAGGACGGACTATTCGATTTTCAGGATGCTTCGCTCGAAGAGGTCATGCGTCAACTGGAGCGCTGGTACGATCTGGAGATTGTATATGAAAAAGGAATTCCAAAGCTGGAGTTTGTAGGAAAAATGGGCCGTGACCTGAGCCTGGCCAATGTGTTGCGCGGACTGGAAATGTCTAATGTTCATTTCAGAATTGAAGAAGGTCGCCGGTTGGTGGTCTTCCCCTAAATAAGTATAAATGTTGTCGTAAAGGACTATCAATAAAAAGCCGCCTCGGACGGCCATCCGGGCGGTAAGGTTTGATGGTCCAAATGTCAAGTTCTGGTAAACTTTAATTTTTAAAAATCAAACCGATGCGAATTTATGCAAAAAAAAGCTCTTTGTGATCCGGGCACTGCTGACCGGTTCCCTTACCCGGGGACATTAGCCGGTATTAATCCGGCAGGGAAACGGCCACAGTGGCTTCGTGATCTGACCAAAATGCTGTTCATTATGAAGTTAATAGCCGTATTATTACTCGTGGGCATGCTGGCTGCCAGTGCTAAAGGCCGCTCTCAGACCATCACTTACTCCGCTAAGAATGCGAAAATAGCACAGGTATTCAAGGCCATTGAGACACAAACTGGTTACACGGTGTTTGCCAACAAAGACTTATTAAAAGGAGTAAAACCAGTTTCTGTTTCTGCCAGGCAAATGCAGCTTGCTGAATTTCTCAATGCCATACTGGCCGACCAGCCTATTGGCTATGAGATCCACAACAAGACAATTTTTATTAAAAGTAAACCTGCTTCGCAGATCATTGTGTCGCGACCTGTTACAACTGTTGTGGCAGAGCCGCCACCGCTTGAGTTAAGCGGTGTTGTACTGAGCGAAGACGGTAGCCCGCTGGCCGGGGCTACGGTGATGATAAAAGGCGGGCGCACTTCTGTGATAACAACTGCCGAAGGACGTTTTTCGATCAATGCGGATGCCGGCCAGGTGCTGGTTATTTCATATATCGGACACCAGTCGCAGGAAGTTACCGTAGATGGTAAAAACCTTAACCTGTCGGTTCGCCTGAAAAAACAGGCCACAGAAATTGAACAGGTGGTAGTGACCGCTCTGGGTATTACCCGCAAGTCGAAAGCACTAACCTATAATGTACAGGAAGTAAAAAGTGAAGAGATCAACCGGGTAAAAGACGCCAACTTTATAAACAGTCTGAATGGTAAGGTAGCGGGCGTGACCATCAACTCCAGTGCCGGTGGTATCGCCGGATCTTCACGTGTGGTGATGCGTGGCTCCAAATCACTTTTTGGCAATAATAATGCGCTGTATGTGGTAGATGGTATTCCGCTGCCCAGCCTCACAACAACCCAGCCCAACGATATCTTTACCGGATCGGGCGTAAGCGGCGATGGTATTTCCAATATCAATCCCGACGATATAGCTTCTGTATCGGTGCTTACAGGCCCCGCTGCTGCAGCATTGTATGGCAGTGCGGCTGCCAACGGTGTTATTCTCGTTACTACCCGCAAAGGAGAAAAAGGAAAACTTAATCTGAGTGTGAGCAATACAACCAATTTCTTCAGCCCATTTGTATTGCCCCGCTTTCAGAATACCTATGGCTCAGATGAAGGAAACTTTTACAGCTGGGGCCCCAAACTGGATAAGCCAACAGATTACGATCCGGCCGACTTCTTTCAGACTGGCGTTAACGTGATGAACAGTATCTCACTTTCTACCGGTACAGATAAAAATCAGACTTATTTCTCTGCCGCATCTACCAATGCGAAGGGAATTATTATGAATAATAAACTGAACCGTTACAACTTTTCTATCCGTAACACGGCCAGCCTGCTCGAAGACCGGCTCAACCTCGATCTGAGCCTTATGTATATCACACTGCAGGAGCAAAACATGCTTTCGCAGGGCCAGTATTTCAATCCGCTGGTTCCTGTTTATCTGTTTCCCCGTGGTGATGATATTGAGAAATATAAAATCTATGAGCGCTATAATCCATCACGCAATTTCAAAACCCAGTTCTGGCCTTTTGGCGACATGGGCTTTCAGATGCAGAATCCCTACTGGATTACACAGCGCGATATGTTCAACAATGATAAGGAACGCTATCTCATGAGCGCCGGATTGAAGTACACACTCAATGACTGGATCAATCTTACCGGTCGCGTAAAATATGACCGCAATACAACAATTGCCGAGAAACGTTTTTATGCATCAACAGCCGGTCTTTTTGCTTCCGACGCCGGAGCTTATCATCACAACAGCATGGGCACAAAACAGCTCTATACAGATGTGCTGGTAAATATCAACAAAAACCTTGGCCGCGATTATGTACTCTCTGCCAATGTGGGCGCCAGTCTCATCGATGATCAGTTTGATCAGGATAGTTATGGCGGCAATCTGCAGAGTGTTCCCAACCTGTTTACATTCAGCAACGTAAACAATACACAGGCTACCGCTACACAAACAGGCTATCATGATCAGACGCAATCCGTTTTTGCCAGTGCGCAGTTGTCTTACCGCAACCGGATTTTTGTAGATGCAACCGGACGCAATGACTGGTCATCGGCACTCGTCAATACAAATGCCAAATCGATCTTTTATCCTTCGGTAGGGGTATCTGGTATTGTAAGCGATCTGCTCAACATGCACTCCAGGGCGGTTTCATTTATTAAGGTACGTGGCTCTTACAGTGAAGTAGGTAATGCACCACAGCGGTTTGTGACCATTGCTACCTATCCGATCATTGGCGGATTTCCTGTTACCAGCTCTTATCTGCCTGCTTCCGGACTTCAGCCCGAGCGCACCAAATCTTTCGAGGCCGGTTTTAACATACGCTTCCTGCGCAATAAAATCAACCTCGATGTAACTGCTTACAGATCGGTTACCTACAACCAGCTGTTTAATCCAACACTGGCTCCCAGTACCGGTTATTCCAGCTTCTATGTGAATGCAGGCGAAGTAAGCAATAAAGGTATTGAGGCCACCCTGGGTGTCAATCACAACATAGGTCCCGTTTTGTGGAATTCAAACGTTGTCTTTACGCTCAACCGCAACCGCATCAACAAATTGCTGACCAGCAACACCAATCATATCACCGGGCAGACGGTTACGGTAGACAGTCTGAGTGTGGGTGGTACAGGCAGCTATATGATGGCACTGGTAAAAGGTGGTCAAATGGGTGACATTTACGTAAACACCCTTGTGGTGGATGAGCATGGCTTTATTGATGTAGGGCTGCAGACCCAAACGGTAACTGCTGATCCAAACACTTATATCAAAGCCGGCAATGCCAACCCACGCTATAATCTTGGTTTCCGGAATGGATTCAGCTATAAGAATTTTAATCTCGACTTCCTGGTGAGCGCCCGTATCGGTGGAGTGGGCGTATCGGTTACCCAGGCTATCATGGATCGGTTTGGTGTATCAGAAGCATCTGCACTGGCGCGTGATAATGGTGGTGTGATTGTAAATGGTCAGAAGATTCCTGCACAACCTTATTATGAAGTAACAGGTGGTGGTGTGGCTGGTGTTGGTTCTATGTATGTATACAGCGCTACCAACGTAAGGCTGGCAGAAGCCTCTTTGAGCTATACCATACCGGCTCATGTATTTCATAATAAAATCAAAGGAATCACCGCATCTGTAGTAGGACGCAACCTGTTTATGTTCTATAACAAATCACCATTCGATCCGGAGCTTACTGCCAATACAGGTACCTATTACCAGGGTATTGATTATTTCATGCAGCCCAGTCTGCGCAGTATAGGCTTTAGTGTGAAATTCCAATTCTGATCATTCTTAATGTAATTATATCATGAAAACGGTGAAACAACCTTTTTATACCTATTGCGGCTTGCTGGCCGGGCTGCTGATTCTGTTCAGCGCCTGTACCAAAAAGTTCAGCGACTATAATACCGATCCTTCTGCTGCCACGGAAGAGATGCTGGGGTACGATAACCTGTCTACCGGCGTATTTTTTCCACAGATGCAGCAAAATATTTTTCCTGTGGCGCAACCACCGGCATTTGGTGACGAAATGTACCAGATCGTACAAAACCTGGCTGGTGATGTTTACTCGGGTTATATGGGTGCCAGCAATAACTGGTTCGGCTCGGCCAACAATACGACCTATGCCATGATCCCCAACTGGTACAATGCTGCTTTTGGCCGCGCATTTCTGAGTGTGATGCCCGCCTGGTTGTCTATCAAAAAGCGCACAGAAGGTGTTGCAGCCAGCCAGCACGTATTTGCCCTGGCCCAGGTTATGAAAGTAATGTCTATACATCGTACCACGGATATGTACGGTCCATTGCCGTATTTCAATTTCGGTAATGGAAGCGTATCCACCACTTACGATAGCCAGGAGAGTATTTATAACTCGTTCTTTGATGATCTCGATTTTGCAGTGACCACACTGGCCGACTTTGTGGAAAAGAATCCGGGGCAAAAGCCTTTGGCTCCTTATGACCTGATCTATGGCGGCGACTATGTAAAATGGATAAAATTTGCCAACTCACTGCGTCTCCGCCTGGCGATGCGTATTGCCTATGTCAATCCCGATAAGGCTAAGCTGAATGCCGAGGCTGCTGTCAATAATCCTTATGGTGTCATGACAGCCAACGACGATAATGCCCTGCTCAGAAGCGGTACAAAAGTAAATTTCAATAACCCGCTTTATATCATCTGTTTCAACTTCGATGATATCCGCATGGGGGCAAATATGGAATCGTTTTTAAAGGGTTATAATGATCCGCGTATTTCTTATATGTTTAACCGGGCGCCCGATGGAGAGTTTCATGGTATCAGAAATGGTATTGTGATCAATAACAAATCGGCCTACTCCCTTCCTTTTTCCACGCTGAATGTAGCAGCCTCCACACCTATTGTATGGATGATGGCAGCAGAAATGTATTTTCTGCGTGCAGAAGGAGCATTACGGGGATGGAATATGAATGGCACGGCTCAAAGCCTGTATGAAACTGGCGTTCAGACCTCCTTTAACTACTGGGGTGCAGGAGGCTTCAGCACTTATATAGCAGATGGCGCCAGCCGGCCTGCTGCTTATACCGATATTTCCAGCAGCAGCAACAATGTAGGCGGTTCCAGCACACTGCTGAGCACCATCACTATCAAATGGGATGACGCCGCCAGTTTTGAACAAAAGCTGGAAAGGATCATGACCCAGAAATGGATTGCCATGTATCCCGATGGGCAGGAAGCCTGGTCGGAGTTAAGAAGAACACGTTATCCGAAAGTGTTTCCGGTAGTCAGCAATCAGAGTGGCGGCATCATAGCTTCCGGTGGGTTTATTAAACGTCTGCCTTTCCCTCTGACAGAATACCAGAGCAACGCAGCAGGTGTAGCTACCGGTGTATCCGCACTGGGTGGTATCGATAATATTGCTACGGCACTCTGGTGGGATAAAAAACCTTAACAGCCTTTATCAACAAATAGCCATAAACGAAGTAATAATATGAGAAAAATTATTAAACCGCTATTGCTGTTACTGCTCCCCCTGCTGGTTGTACAGTGCAGCAAACAAAATACGCCGGAGCCACTTTCTTTACAGAATCCGCGCAAATACACCGATGAATATTATGCCAATCTGCGTGCGTATAAAAAAACGGATCACCAGCTTTGCTTTGGCTGGTATGCCGATTATTCGCAAACCTATTCCTATGGTCAGCACTTTATGGGTCTGCCTGACAGTATTGATATTATCAGTTTATGGGGTGGTATTCCTGATAAAACAACAGAACCCGGCACTTATGACGAAATGCGTTTTTGTCAGCAGGTAAAAGGAATGAAGATGGTAGTACCCATTATCGTTGAGCTGGAAAGCAGCGGCTTTCCGGTAGATGATGAAGGGCTGAAGCAGTATACAAATATGCTGGTGGATATGGTACTCGACAACGATCTCGATGGACTGGATATGGACTGGGAGCCCCGCTCAGGCACTTACCTGGCCAGCGCCAGCAATTTTGCCAAAATGGTTGAATATGCCAGCGAAAGACTGGGCCCCAAATCCGGTACCGATAAACTGCTGATTGTAGATTATTACAATCATACACTGCCTACTACGATCGAGCCTTTCCTGAATTATGTAGTCAACCAGGCTTATACGCAGGGTACTACATCCAATTCGGGAACCAATCTGCAAACCCGTTACGACCGGGTAAGCAGCTGGTGCCCGCCCAACAAGTTTATTGTAACGGAAAATATTGGCGACTGGTGGCAGAATGGGGGATCGCCTTTTACCGAAGTAGGAGGCAATACGGTAAGCCCGGTAGACGGACAACGTATGTATTCGCTCGAGGGAATGGCACGCTGGCAACCACGCCAGGGTACCAAGGCCGGATTCGGCGCTTTCTACTTTGGACGTGACTATAACTCAAATCCGCCCTATAAATATATGCGCCGGGCCATTCAGGTAGCTAATCCGGCTGTGCACTGATAGCAGGCAGGTGTTTTATCGTTACTAAACTATTCAACAATGAAAAAAGTAAGTTATATACTATATGCATTGCTGCTCATCGGGACGCTTACGCCCGGCTGCCGCAAAGCAATCAATTTTAAGGACGCGATTTATTTTACGGGCACTGAGCAATCGCCGAGTACTAAATTTACCATCGAAGGGCCATCCAGTATGGGTGTATCTGTGACCTATTCGGCCAAAGCATCGGCCGATATCGGGGTAAATGTAGATGTAGTGCCGGCTCTTGTAGAGGAGTATAATAAGAAATATGGCACTACCTACCAGTTTCTCCCCGCCAATAGCTACGATCTGGAAACAAAGCACCTGGTGATAAAAGCCGGTACGAATATTTCCGATGCCGTACGCTTTTCGGTTACATCGCTCGACGATTTTGCAGAAGGAGTCACCTATTGTGTACCCATTACAATCACCAATGTGGACGGTGGTCAGGATGTGCTGGAAGCATCACGTACGCTGTATATCATTATTAACCGTACGATCATTACCCAGGCCACGGCGCTTTCGCCCAATTATTTTACAGTACCATCATTCCTGACGGCTACATCACTTGCCAGTGTGCCGCGGCTCACCATGGAGTGCCGGGTATATGTAAACCTGTTTCAGACAGCCAATCCTTTTATCAGCTCTGTAATGGGTATTGAAGAAAACTTCCTGCTGCGTTTTGGTGATGTAAGTATTGCCAATAACCAGTTTCAGCTGGCTGGTGGTCTGGTAAATGGTAAGAAGTTTCCAGTCAACAGTAAAGCCTTCTTTTCTACCGGACAATGGTATCATGTAGCTATCGTATACAACGGTTCTACCATGAGCCTGTATATAAACGGGGTGTTAGACAACTATACCGATGCAGAATCTGGTGGTGTTAACCTGACTGATAGTTACTCCGGCGGATTTCATATTGGTTATTCGGCCGGCGGTCGTTTGCTCAACGGTTATGTGAGCGAAGCCCGTGTATGGACAAAAGCACTTACCGCAAAAGAACTGCAGAATAATCTCTGTTATGTGGACCCTACTACCGATGGACTGCTGGCTTACTGGCGCTTCAATGAGCTGGATACGGACGGTACTGTGCCCGATCTGACCGGTCATGGGCATAAGGCCGAACCAGCCCGTGCCGTCAGTTTCGTGACTGGTGTAAGATGTCCATAATGAATTCTAATCAAGTAAAAAGCAGATTATGAAAAAAAGATTCAATCAATATAAAAATACAGGTCTTTCGGCCTTGCTGGCGCTGATCCTTTTTTCTGCCTGTAAAAAGGAAGAGCTGCGCTCAAAAGAGCTGGTCGTCTATATGCAGGGCGATAAGTCTTCGCTTACCAAATCCACTCTGATGCCTTTTGTGCATACACCACTCTCTGTAGAAGGCAACACCACTAAAGAGTTGTATATATATGCTACGCGCGAAGTAGCCGCGGATATTATGATCAATGTGGGAGCCGATCTGTCGGCAGTAGATGCCTATAATGCACAAAATGGTACAAAGTTTCTTCCCATGCCTGCCACCGCATTCCGTATTGTGAGCAGCGGACCCTATACAATACCTGCCGGTGCAACCCGCTCCACCAGCCCTATACAGATCGAGATCACCGATGCCGCTGCGCTAAATGATCCCAAAGGATATATCCTGCCTGTTGGTATCACTAAAGTGGAGAGTAAGGATAAAGGAGTGCAGACCAGTACAACGCATCGGTTGGTATTTGTAAATGTGACTTATGAGTTCAATAATATTCAACGCAATCAGACCGCTTCTGCCAGTACACCGCTGGCACGTACCGGCTGGTCGGTAACCGTCAGCAACACCACTTCAGGTGCACCGGCTACCAATTTGCTGGATGGAAGCAACAGTACAGTATGGCGTTCCAGCAATAGCAGCACTGCGGCTAAATGGGTGATCGTAAATATGGGTAGTGCACAAACTGTAAATGGTTTTGTCATTTCACCCAATTACACGTCTACATCCGAAAATGCCACCAGCATGCTCATTGCCACCAGCAATGATAATGTGACCTGGACAGAGCAGGGACGCTGGACAGGCACGGGTCCTGCCACTGGCACTTCGGCAGCTGCACCGGATTTCAAAGGGGTTAATTTCATTTCACCCATAACGGCACAGTATGTACGGTTTACCATTACCGCACAGACCAGTACCAGCCGTGTAGGTATGGCAGAAATTAATGCGATACCATAAATAACCGGCCTGCAGAAAGAGGACCCCGGCAGGCAATCGTTAATGGCAGGCAGCATATTACTGAGGGGTAATATTCAATCGTCCGGGGTTCCCTCTTTTTGCCAGGCTTTACCTTCGTTCTTCTTCAAGCAGTCAGGAGAAAGCATCTGCCATTTAATAATGGCGGGTGCTTCTCCATTTTGTATTTTGCTGTATTAATCGTTACTAAAAGATCAGTTATGTATACACGTGTAGTGGGTAAAATTGTTTCGCTGTTTTTATTAATGACCGCTCTGCAGGCGGGAGCCCAGGCGCCTGTGTTCAGAAACAGCCAGGCACCAGTAGAAGCCCGTGTGAGCGATCTGTTGAAACAGCTTACACTGGAAGAAAAGATATCGCTGCTGGGATATCGCAGCAGTGCGGTACCCCGTCTGCAGATTCCTGCCTACAACTGGTGGAATGAGGCCCTGCATGGCGTGGCACGGGCCGGACAGGCTACCGTGTTTCCACAGGCGATTGGTATGGCAGCTACTTTCAATGACAGCCTGCTGCGCGAAATAGCATCTGTGATCTCAACCGAAGCGAGGGCTAAATACAACCTGGCCACAGCAGCCAATCGCCGAATTCAATACATGGGCCTCACCTTCTGGTCTCCCAATATCAATATCTTTCGTGATCCGCGCTGGGGGCGTGGACAGGAGACCTATGGTGAAGATCCTTTTCTGACAGCTTCTATGGGTGCGGCTTTTATAAAAGGATTACAGGGAAACGATCCCCGTTTTCTGAAAACAGCAGCCGCTGCAAAACATTTTGCCGTACATAGCGGACCCGAAGCAGGCCGCCATTCCTTCAATGCCAGAGTAGATGAAAAAGACCTGCGCGAAACTTATTTATATGCATTCAAAAAAATGGTGGATGCAGGCGTTGAGTCAATCATGTGTGCCTATAACCGGCTCAATGATGAACCCTGTTGTACCAGCAACGAACTATTACGGAAAATACTCAGAGAAGAATGGCATTTCAAAGGTCATGTAGTCACCGATTGCGGAGCCATTGATGATATTGTCAATTTTCATAAACTCACTGCGAGCAATGCAGTGGCTGCTGCCAATGCGGTGAAAGCAGGTGTAAACCTTGATTGCTCCAATATCCTGCAGCAGCACCTGATGGATGCCTTCCGCCAGGGACTTATTACGGCAAATGATGTGGACTCTTCGCTGGCGGGATTGCTCAGAACACAGATCAAACTCGGATTCTTTGATGAAGCAGCCGCTTCGCCCTATGCCGGTCTCGGCGCTGCACAGGTGCATTCGCCACAGCATGTGGAACTGGCACGTAAGGCAGCGCAGCAGAGTATGGTATTACTCAAAAATGATAAAAACCTGCTGCCGCTTGATCTGAAAAAATACAGTTCCATTATGGTATTGGGTCCCAATGCAGGCGCCATGGATCCAATGGTAGCCAATTATCATGGCATGTCGGGCAATGTAGTTACCGTGGCAGAAGGTATCACACAGGCTGCAGGCCCCGGTGTGGCGGTGCAATATGATCAGGGTAGCGACTTTACAGATACCACACGTTTTGGTGGCATATGGGCGGCCGGTGAAAGTGATATCAGCATTGCTGTTATTGGACTTACGCCGGTGTATGAAGGCGAGGAAGGCGATGCATTCCTTGCAGCAAATGGCGGCGATAAGCTGTCGCTTGAATTACCCGCTGCACATATCGCCCTGCTACGCGCATTGCGCAAGAAAAATAAACCGGTAGTAGTGGTGGTGACTGCTGGCAGCAACGTAAACATAAAAGCTATTGAACCCTATGCCGATGCCATATTGCTGGCCTGGTATCCGGGTGAGCAGGGAGGTACGGCCGTGGCAGATATCCTGTTTGGACAGGTATCGCCTGCCGGACGTCTGCCTGTCACTTTTTATGAATCGCTCAGCGATCTGCCAGACTATTCCAGTTACGACATGCAGGGCAGAACCTACCGGTATTATAATGGCCGGCTACAGTATCCATTTGGCTTTGGCCTCAGCTACACCCGTTTTGAGTATACCTGGCTACAACAACCGGCTGTGCTTCGCACACAGAAAGATACCTTGCGTTTTGCCATAAGTGTGAGCAATACCGGATTGTATGACGGCGATGAAGTAGCACAGGTGTATATAGAATATCCCAACGCAGAAAGAATGCCGCTCAAAGAACTCAAGGCATTCCGAAGGGTGTATGTGGGAAAAGGACAGCAACGGGAAGTCCGTTTTGAGATTCCACTGGAGGAATTGAAAAAATGGGACCTCAAAGAAAATAAATGGAAACTCTACCCCGGAGGTTACAAAATAAATATTGGCAGTCACTCAGCAGATATCAGGCTGAGCACAGCATTTGAAGTAAAAAAGAATCTTAAACCATAAGCAGGCAGTTCCCGGCAGGGTACAGCTGTTTTTATTTAGTAAAAAAGCATGATCCGATTTCTGGCAGGAGCAACTATGCTCACGCTGCTGGCATGTACTGCCACGCATAAAGAACAACAGACGCAAGACTGGAGCCGTTTTGTATCGCCTTATATTGGCACAGGCTCACATGGTCACGTATTTCTTGGCGCCAGTGTGCCCTTCGGTGCAGTACAACTGGGGCCCGTAAATATGACAGAAGGGTGGGACTGGTGCTCAGGATATAACTATGCCGATTCCACCATCATTGGTTTTTCTCATACCCGCTTAAGTGGTACAGGCATTGGCGATCTCGGCGACATATTATTTATGCCCGTTACCGGCCATGTTAAACCGGTAAAAGGCGTACTCAACGATTACAACAGCGGATACTACTCGCTGTTCAATCACGACAGCGAAACAGTTTCACCCGGTTATTATGCCGTGTTTCTGCCACGTTACCAGGTAAAGGCTGAACTGACTGCCACCACCCGTACCGGTTTTCATCAGTATCATTTTCCCCAACAGGCAGATGCAGGAATTATTATTGATCTGAAAGAAGGAGTGGGCTGGGATAAAGTAACAGCCACATCACTGCGACTCGTGAACGATACCACGATTGAAGGATCACGGCTTTCGACCGGCTGGGCCAAAGCACAGCAAATTTATTTTTACGCCGTGTTTTCCAAACCCATTGCCGATATCCGGTTTTACGAAGACACCGCGCTGCAGGCCGGTACCGCACAGGAAGGAGTAAAACTGAAAGCACATCTTCGGTTTGCAGATGCAGGTACTGTACAGGTAAAAGTAGGCATATCGCCCGTGAGCAGCAGCAATGCGGCTGATAATATAAAAAGCGAATTGCCCGGCTGGGATTTTGCCGCAGTGGCGCAGGCGGCCAGAACTGCCTGGAATAATGAATTCAATAAAATAAGGATTGAAACGAATGACAGTGCGCGCCTCCGTACTTTTTATACAGCCATGTATCATACCATGATGGCGCCGGCAGTATTTAATGATGCAAATGGAGCTTATCGTGGTGCAGATGGCAAAGTTTACGACGATCCCGGTCACACCAATATGACCGTATTTTCTTTGTGGGATACTTATCGTGCTGCCAATCCTTATTACACGTTGATACAACAGGAGCGCGTGCGTGATATGGTACAAACCATGCTGGCTATTTATAAGCAACACGGAAAATTGCCGGTGTGGCATCTGGCCGGCAACGAAACCAATACCATGCCTGGCAACAGTGCGGTGCCTGTCATAGCCGATGCTTATCTCAAAGGCATTAAGGGCCTCGATACGGCGCTGGCCTGGGAGGCAGTAAGCAGCACCATGCTGCAGGATGAGCGCGGATTGAATTATATAAAGAAATATGGATTTATTCCTGCCGACAGTATGATTGAATCCGTAGCTATGGCCATGGAATATGCGATTGATGATGCCGGTGTGGCGCTTATGGCCAGGAAAATGGGCCGGGAAAATGACTGGAAACAATTTTATCAGCGGGCCAACAGTTACCGCCGGTATTTTGATCCGGCGGTACAGTTTATGCGTGGCAAAACGGGTGACACTTCGTGGCGTACACCTTTCAGCCCCTTTGAAGCAAGGCATATGAAAGACGATTTTTGTGAAGGAAATGCATGGCAGTATACCTGGCTGGTACCACAGGATGTGGAAGGCCTGATGCAATTGCTGGGCGGCGAAGCTGCATTTATCCGTAAGCTGGATTCGCTCTTTACAACACAGGGCCAAATGGGAAAAGACGCTTCGGCAGATATCACCGGTCTTATAGGTCAGTATGCGCATGGCAATGAACCGGGGCATCATATCCCGTACCTGTATGCCTATGCGGGGCAACCCTGGAAAACAGCTGAGACAGTACGTTACATACTGGATAGTTTATACAATGATACGCCTGCCGGCCTTTGTGGTAATGAAGATGCCGGACAAATGTCGGCCTGGTATATCCTGTCTGCACTTGGTTTTTACCAGGTCAATCCTTCTGATGGAATATTTATTCTGGGTAGTCCTGTTGTAGATGCTGCCACGATTGAAGCAGGTGAAGGAAAGCAGTTTCGTATTAAGGTAAAAAATAACAGTGCAGCGAATAAATATATTCAACAGGTACGCTATAACGGACAACTGCTAAACCGGTCTTATTTCACCTATGCCGAATTCAAAAAGGGTGGAGAACTGCTGATAGAAATGGGACCAGTGCCTTCGCCTGTTTTTGGTGTTGAGCCTGCTGCCAGACCTTATTCGGCATTGCATATAAAACCCTGAGCGGAAATATAACTGTACAATCGTTGTCGTAAACTTCTTTTCTTTGTAAATGAAATAATACACTATGCCCAGCAGAAAACAATTTATTCAAACAGCCGGTGTGCTGGCTGCAGGAATGCTCATCGATATAAAACCTTTGCGTGCTGCCGGCAGGCTGGAGTCGAAACGGCCGCCGTTAAGCAGCCGCCATTTTACGAGCCAGGCGGTGGAAGAAACCATTGCGCGGTTAAAGAAAGGGTTGAAGAACGAAGAACTGGCCTGGTTGTTTGAGAACTGTTTCCCCAACACACTGGATACTACTGTTGATTTTTCCATGCAAAATGGCCGGCCCGATACCTATGTCATTACCGGTGATATAGATGCCATGTGGTTGCGCGACAGTACGGCACAGGTATGGCCTTATCTGCCACTGATGCGCCAGGATAAGAAGCTGCAGGAACTGATTGCAGGTGTTATCAACAGGCAAACCAACTGTATTTTGCTGGATCCCTATACCAATGCATTTTATAAAGACCACTCCAAAGTGAGCGAGTGGAAAGAGACGGACTATACCGACATGAAGCCTGGTGTACATGAACGTAAGTGGGAGGTCGATTCATTGTGTTACCCCATCAGGCTGGCCTACCATTACTGGAAAACCACCGGTGATACCTCGCCATTCGATGCCGACTGGAAACAGGCAATCAGTCTTACGTTACGCACCTTCAAAGAGCAGCAACGTAAGGATGGTCCCGGGCCATATACTTTTCAGCGTAAAACACACTGGGCTACAGACGGTGTACCTATTTCCGGATATGGTTACCCCGTAAAACCCGTGGGACTCATTTGTTCGATCTTTCGTCCCAGCGATGATGCCACCATATTTCCCTTCCTTATTCCTTCTAATTTTTTTGCCGTAGTATCATTACGGCAGGCAGCTGAAATGATCAATACGATCAGCAAAGATGCTGCCCTGGCCAAAAGCTGTGCTGACCTGGCTACTGAAGTAGAACAGGCATTAAAGAAGTATGCAGTAGTGCACCATGCCGGATGGGGGCAGGTATATGCGTTTGAAGTAAACGGTTTTGGCAGCCACGTATTGATGGATGATGCAAATGTTCCATCGCTGCTATCGCTACCTTATCTGAAAGCAGTAAAAACAACGGATCCGATCTATCAGAACACACGCAAACTGATTTTATCTACCGAAAATCCTTTCTTCTATAAGGGCAAGGCCGCCGAGGGAATCGGTAGCCCGCATAGCGGCATGGAAACGATCTGGCCTATCAGCATCACCATGCGCGCCATGACGAGTGTGCAGGATACAGAGATACGACAGTGTGTAAAATGGCTGCTTTCTACCCATGCAGGTACAGGCTTCATGCATGAGTCTTTCCATAAAGATGACCCTGCTAAGTTTACCCGCAAGTGGTTTGCCTGGGCCAATACGCTGTTTGGTGAACTGATACTGGATTTGTATCAGCGTAAGCCGGATTTGCTGAGTTTATAAGAATCAATTTACCTAAGTATAAAGAGTTTAAAGGGTATAAAGAGTTTAAAGGGGGCAATTGTAAGGTTTTCTCTTTAAACTCTTTATACCCTTTAAACTTTTTAAACGTTTCCTCCCCCCGCTTTTTGTCGCTATCACACCCCCTGCGATCAGAAAATGTGATCAACTTTGGGTAGATCAAAATCTACAACCATGGAAAATTTAGAATTTGTCAAAACGATCAATGCTCCGCGCGAGAAGGTATGGAATGCACTTTGGGAAGATGCTAATTACCGGGAGTGGACATCGGCTTTTGCTGAAGGCTCACATGCTGTTACGGATTGGAAACAGGGAAGTAAAATCCTTTTCCTGGATGCAAAGGGAGAAGGAATGGTTTCGGAAGTGGCCGATATACGCCCCAACGAGTTTATGTCGATCCGTCATCTCGGTATCGTAAAAGATGGTGTGGAACATATCAGCAGTCCCGAATCAGGTGAGTGGTCGGGTGGTTATGAGAATTACCTTTTACAAACTGAAGACGGGCAGACAAAGCTTACCGTGACCATGGAATCTGTGTCGATACCAAAGGATTTTATCGCTTATTTTCAGTATACGTGGCCCAAAGCGCTGGATAAGCTGAAACAGGTGGCGGAACGCCGGTAATGCCTGTTACAGATTATTTTCTTCCGCATCTTGCCGGGCATTCAGGAAACGATAGCTTTGCCGTACAATTTATTTTCATCGGTTATGCGTTTTCTGCCTGTATTGCTGCTACTGGTTGTGTCGCAAAATCTGCGGGCACAGGACCTCGTATCTGACTCGGTTTTAATTGATGATCACTACCGGAGTTTTCATTATATAAAACCTGCGCCCGGGCAAGTGCGCAGCAACCTGTTGTTTATCCTGCACGGGTCAGGAGGAACAGGAGTGGGGTTCAGGAGAAATGTACTGAGCTTCGAGCCTAAAGCTGCTGCTGCCGGAGTATTGCTGGTTTACCCCGATGGATACAAACATTACTGGAATGAATGCCGGCGTTATGCTACCTCCGCAGCCAACAAGGAGAATATCAGCGAAGAGAAATTCTTTAAGGTCATGATCCGTTACTTTTCTGAAAAGTATGGTATTCGCACCGATCATATCTATGCAGCAGGTTTTTCGGGAGGCGGACATATGGCTTATAAGCTGGGTATGCAAATGCCTCATTATTTCCGTGGCATTGCGGCCATCGTTGCGAACCTGCCTACCGATGCTTCGCTGGATTGTACGCCCCAGGGCAAGCAATTGCCGGTATTGATTGTAAATGGCACAGCCGATAAGACAAACCCTTATGCAGGTGGTGAGATGTTTGTAGACGGACAAAGTTATGGTGCGGTTCGTAGTACAGACAGTACGCTGGCTTACTGGGCAGGCCTGGCTGGTTATACCGGTTTACCCACACGTAAGAAATTACCCGATGCAGATACTACCAATAACCAGTGGCTGGAAACATTTACCTATGATGTGGCAGACAAACCCATTGTACAACTCGTAAAAGTAAATGGCGGTGGGCATATGCACCCGGCCGACCTGGATATCTATACATACATATGGGATTTCTTTGCCCGTCAGCAAAACCGCTCTTTTGCAGTTGGTAAAAAGAACAGAAGAAAACCTTTATATATTCTCGACGCTGCCTGCGGTATTTGCCAGTTTGATATGCGCGGCGATGATTGTGCACTTGCCGTGCGGGTAAATGGTATTGAATTTTACGTAGAAGGAACAGGTATCGACGACCATGGCGATGCGCATGCCAAAGAGGGCTTTTGTAATAGCATCCGCCGCGCGGAAGTACAGGGATCGGTAGTTGATGGACGGTTTCGGGTTACGTATTTTAAGCTGGTGAAGTGAAAAGTATAAAGGGTATAAAGAGTTTAAATGTTTAAAGGGTAAGTGCAATAGTTCGAACCTGATCTTACAAACAGTGTCAGATAAACTTAACCCAATCATACAGTTTTGAACCTTATAATATTTTCTTCGCAATATTCTCTCACATTGAAAAGAGGACTAGCCAGGAAAACAGTTGACCCGACAGAATCAATTCATCTTAATCAAGATTACATGTCAGGTCAAATACTGAGTTTTACCCTTTATACCCTTTAAACCCTTTATACTTTTACACCATCCACCGCCCACTATCTTACACTTAAATAGCCAAATCATACACTTCACTCAGTTATGCTTGACTGGTTGGGGCTGCATGCTGATTTTTGCGGATCAAAAAACTGTATGCAACTGACAACTGAACAGGTAAGGCTGATCAGGGAAACCTGGGAGGTTTTACGTGGAGTAAACCCCTACCTTGTGGCTGATGTATTCTATCGAAGGCTCTTTATGGAGCATCCCGGCCTGCGCCGGTTATTCCCCGACGAAATGGATCAGCAATATGGGAAGCTGATGGATATGCTGAACATGCTGGTGGAGCGGCTCGATCAGCTGGATGATCTGGCAGACGATATTGCCGATCTCGGCCGCCGTCATGTACACTATGGTGTAAAGCCCGAATACTACAACGCAGTAGCCAGGGCATTGCTATGGACACTGGAGCAGGCGCTTGAAGACTCGTGGAGCGGGGAGGCGGAACAGGCCTGGACAGACTGCTACCTGCAACTGGCAGGCCAGATGCAGGCAGGTATGTCGCATTAGCATCAGGGTACTATCAGCGAGGCTGAATCCAGCGTATGTGCGCTGAAATAACCCAGTGCCCCCCCCTGTATATTGGAAAGGGGGTTGGAAGGTGTGCCGCTCTGGCTGCCACCGGTAGAGCCCCGGAAAAGGCTGTACCAGAATTTGTAATTGGCGGCATCTATACACTGAAAGTCGATCTTTACCAGGTCGCCTGATTTGATCTGACGGTCTTCCTCGTCATCATCTCCAAAGAAAAAAAGCTTGGAAGTTACATTGCGGCCATCTATATAATCATCGTTCTGCACCTGTATCTGTGTTTCTTTATTGCCATTCACAAACTGCACATATCGGTAATTGTTGCCCCGGCCTGCCGGATCTTTGAATGCTACGTTTACGATCTTGCGGGTTTCGCCAAACAGAAACTCATCTGTCACGAAAATGCTGTCAATTCCTACCCGGACGGGCATTGCCGATGTAGCGGTAAACACCTGTCCGCCGATGGTTACTTTCAATGAATAAGTTTTACCTGGTGTGCCCTTATAGTTGGTCAGACTATAGATGCCGGGTACCTGCTCAGGAAAAATAACGGTACTGCCACCCGCTTCGGTTACTTCGACTACTGCATTTCTTACGCCGGGATAGTTATTGTCTTCGTCAAAGTTTTTTGTTTCAGTAATGATCACTTTGGCTGTCTGCTCCTGGTCTGTAATGATGGCTTCAATGACATATTTTTTCTCGGCTGTATTGAGATCAACGTCAATTACTTTTTCACAGGAACTAAACAGTACCAGTGCTGTAAATAAAGAGAATATGGTAAGATTGAATCGCATGACTCAGAATTTAAAGTTGTAGGAAATACTGGGAATGAACTTGAACAGGGCAAAACGTACGGCTTCTGTTCGTGAAGGATCGTCTGGATTGTCCTGAAAGTTGATGGCATAGGCGTTTTCGCGGCCATATGCATTATACAGACTGAATGTAAGTTCCGACGACCAGCGTTTTTTCTTTTTCAGTTCGCAGGTAGCGCCCAGATCGAGACGGTGATAGGAGGGCATACGATAACCATTGCGTTCGGTATAATAAAAGATAGTCTGATCATCTATGCGGTATTTTCCTGCAGGGAAGGTAACGGCATCGCCGGTATAGTATACCCAGTTGGCCGAGATAGTCCATTTCGATGTAAGCTGGTACGAACCTACTATAGCTATTTCATGCGTCCGGTCCTGGCGGGCATTGTACCAGCGGTTATTATTGATACCGTTGATCTTTTTTTCCGTTTTGGAAAGTGTATAGCTTACCCAGCCGGTAAACTTGCCGGCCTTCTTTTTTATCAGCATTTCTATGCCATAGGCACGACCCTTACCAAACAGAAGTTGCGATTCTATGGCATCGCTGTTGGCAAAAATATCAGCACCATCGCGGTAGTCGATCTGGTTTTGCATCGTCTTATAGTAGGTTTCCACACTCAGCTCCCAGCGCCGGTTGGCCAGATCGCGGTAATAACCAATAGAGACCTGGTCCGATACTTCGGGTTTGATAATATTGGTACTGGCAATCCATTTATCAGTGGGATTGGAAGAGGTAGAGTTGGATACCAGGTGCAGATTCTGTACGTTCCTGACATAAGCGGCTTTTACGGAACTGATAGGTGAAAGAACATAGCTGGCTGCCAGGCGGGGTTCAAGGTTTACATAGGTCTTTACAAACTCACCGGCCCGATAAGAAAAAGTATCGGTTACATTGCCATCTGCATCTATCTGGAAGTAGTCGCCCTGGCCCAGTATACTGAAGGATGTGAGGCGGGCGCCGTAAGTGAGATTCAGCTTATCTGTTGCTTTCCAGGTATTGGAAATAAACAGTGCATTTTCCCAGGAATAACGTTTCTGAAGTGCGGCATCATTTACACTCACTGAGTTTTTAGCATCCACCTCACCGGGAGTAATCCGGTGATAGATGGTGTTGAATCCAAAGCGCACACTGTTGCGCGAGCTGGCATTCCATTGATATTCCTGTTTGAGGTTCCAGTCCTGAATCTGCGAAAAAATATCAAAGTCGTCTCCGCCGCTACGGATAGAAATTTTGTATTTATAATTACTGAAGATGAGTGAGGTGTTGGCAAAAAGACGGTTGCTGAAAATATGGTTCCAGCGCAGGGTACCTGTTCCGTTGCCCCATTCAATACCAAAACTTTTACCCACTCCCAGCACATCTTTGCCAAAATAGCCCGACAGGAAGAGACGGTCGCGTTCGCCAAGCTGGTAATTGAGTTTGGCATTCAGGTCATAGAAATATAGTGTATTGTTGTTGACGGCGGAGTCTTTAGACAGTTTCAGAAACATATCTGCATAGGTGCGCCGGCCGGTAACGAGAAAAGAGGAGCGGTCTTTCTGAATAGGACCTTCCACATTCAGTTTGGCCGAGATAAGCCCCACGCCGCCACTTACATTATAATCCTGGTTATTTCCATCATTCATTTTTATATCCAGTACCGATGAAAGGCGACCGCCGTACTGTGCCGGCATTCCACCTTTATATACTGTCATGTCTTTTATCGCATCCGAGTTGAATGTGCTGAAGAAGCCCAGCAGGTGAGAAGCATTGTACACGGGAGCTTCATCAAGCAGTATCAGGTTTTGATCGATGGCACCTCCTCTTACGTAGAAGCCACTGTTGCCATCCCCGGCCGATTTGATACCGGGCAGCAACTGAATCGTTTTAAGGATATCTCGCTCACCCAGCAATACGGGGATATTTTTGATCTCGCGGGTCGAAAGACGTTCCACTCCCATTTGAGGACTGCTGATACTGCGTCCGCGCGACTGGGCATTGACGACTACGCCTTCCAGGCTTTTTACTTCATCCTGCAGCGAAAAATTGATTTTAGTGTCGCGCGTCAGTTCTACTTTTTGCTGTACAGACTGTAAGCCAATTGCGGTTACCTCGAGGGTGTAGGTGCCGCGGGGCAGAGTTAATGAATAAAAACCGTATTCGTTGCTGCTGGTTCCCCAGTTGCCTGCTCTTACGCTGGCGCCAATCAGGGTTTCGCCTTTGGCTGCCGAGCGGATCGTGCCACTGATCGTAAACTTTTCAGCAGCCGGGGGCTCCTGCCGGCTGTAGCTCCAGTAACTCAGTAAAAGAGAAAAAATCAAAACTGCACTTTTCTTCATAAGTAGGTTTTGTGTCATGCGCTGCAAAGATACCCGCCGGCAGGCAGCATCTTTATGCAATGAGTGTTAAAATAAAAATAAGGCCGGCACAGTCATGACAACCGCCGGCCTCAAAATGTTTGCTGAAATTAAAAAAATATCAGGGCAGGTAGGTATAAGTATATTCGATGCGCCCGGTTAGCTCTTTTTGTTTGTTGAAAAGAGCCTCCTTGCTTTTAAGGCCTTTACTGTCATAGGCAAAGCGCCAGATAATATAATCACGGGTTTTAGCAGACAGGGTTGCTATTTTCTGTATGACGCGGTCATTCTCATCATATTCAAACATGAAATCGGGCAGTAGTTTTTTCAATTGTTTATCGTAGCGTACAATATCGGTAATACGATTGTTGTCATCGTAATAATAATAGACCGGATCTACACCAACATTGCGCCGGTAAAGCTGTTCATCGGCTATACGTCCGTTTTCGTCGGTAGTTAAGCGATATTCGGTAGTGTCTTTTTTGTTGAGGATACGCCACATGCGCTGCGGTTGTCCCTGTGCATTGTATTCCCAGGCATGTGTTTCAGTTTCGCTGAAGTCCTGCAGCGAGTCATTCACAACCGTTTCGATACGGGTGATGTGCTGGGCTGCATCGTACGTATAGGTAGTGAGGCTGCGGATGGTGCCCGATGTGTCGGCGATGCTCAGCAACTGCCAGGAACTGTTGAAGCGATAGGTCTGTTTGGCTACATTCATACCATTGCGGGTGCTGATACGCCAGGTGAGAGTATTCGCATTCACTTCCTGCCATTCATTGAAGTCGGTATTACGGGCGCCGCGGGCATCAATGCCGGTTGCTGTAACCGTCCGCACCTTTCCATTGACCAGGGTTTGCATGCGGGCAGACAAATCCTTACTGCCAATAAGGTCATTGTAATAATACTGGCTCATGGCCTGCAGGCCACTTAAAACACAGGATACAAACAGCAGAATCTTCATGCCTGGTTGGTAGTTTTTAAAGAACAAAAATAAGCCAAATGCGGCGAAGGTCATTTTTAAACGAAAACGCCGCTGAAATAGTACGTGTGTGAGGAGGCAAAGGCAGAAGGTCAAAGGTTTAAGGGTTTAAAGGGTATAAAGAGTTTAAAGGGGCGTCGATATATCTATCCCTTTACCCTGAACCTTATACCTTCATCCTTTTATGCTATTTTTAGCCCAAAAATTCCACATGTCACACCGCCCCCAACGGAAGGAAAAAGACTGCCTGAATTGCGGAACCATTGTGCAGGGTCATTATTGCCAGAATTGTGGCCAGGAGAATACTGAGCCCAAAGAAACCTTCTGGGGCATGGTCACCCATTTTTTTTATGATATCACGCATTTCGACGGTAAATTCTTTGTAACGCTTAAAGACCTCTTTTTTAAGCCGGGCTTTCTGTCGGCCGAGTATATCCGCGGACGGCGGGTGGCCTATCTGCATCCCATCCGCATGTATATTTTTACATCGGCTATCTTTTTCCTTGTTTTCTTTGCGGTACAGGGTGGGTCGGATGATATTATGAAGGTGTCGGGCGACGAAGCCTATACCAGGGCTCAGCAGGACTCGGCATTACGCCGGCTCGATGAGGAACTGGCAACAGACAGCAGCGACAAAAAACTATTTGAATTAAGAGCCTTACTGGCAGATACAACCCGTCCGTTTCACCCCTCAGATATGCTGCCTTATATGGGCGAGTTTACGATGTTGTCAACAATTGGAAGCAGAAATTACCGTACCGTACGGGAATATGATTCGGTACAGAAGGCATTACCTGCCTCCGAAAAGGACGGCTGGTTCAGGCGTTTATGGAACCGGAAATCAGCCGAACTGAATGAGAAATATCCACGAAATATAAGTGATAAAGCATTCCGCAATAAGATGGGTAATGTATTTCTTCATAAACTGTCTTACCTGCTCTTTATATCGTTGCCGCTTTTTGCCGGATTGCTGAAGCTGCTTTATATCCGCCGTAAAAATTTCTATTATGCCGACCATGGCGTTTTTACCATACATCACTATATACTGAGCTTTATCCTGTTGTTGCTGGTATTTCTGTGGAATGCGCTCGAAGGTGCCACAGATAGTGACATATTTGGTATTCTGATTGCGATCACTATTCTGGCCTGGCCTGTATACCTGTACAAAGCCATGCGCCGTTTTTATGGACAGGGACGCGCCAAGACCCTTGTAAAGTTTCTGCTGTTGAACCTCATGGGAGCCATTATGCTCGTCATATTGTTTACAGCGCTGCTGTTGTTTTCAATCTTCCAACTTTAAACCCGGATTATGTCAGATACGTTGAGTAGTGCTTTTATGCGGCTGGTAGGTATTATGGATGAATTGCGCGAAAAATGTCCGTGGGACAGGAAACAAACCATACACAGCCTGCGGCAGATGACTATTGAGGAGACCTTTGAACTGGCTGATGCTATTACCGACAATCAATGGCAGGGCATAAGAGAGGAACTGGGTGATCTTATGCTGCATATTCTTTTTTATGCCCGCATAGGAAAGGAGCAGGAGCAGTTTACACTGCAGCAGGTCATAGAGGGGATCAGCGAAAAACTGATAAGCCGCCATCCGCATATTTATGGCGATGTAAAAGTGGAAAATGCGGAAGACGTTAAGAAAAACTGGGAGAAGCTGAAACTTAAGGAAGGAAAGACCTCTGTGCTAAGTGGGGTGCCCAGATCGCTGCCGGCAATGGTTAAAGCCATGCGCTTGCAGGAAAAGGCCAAACAGGTGGGATTTGAGTGGGACAACAAAGAACAGGTATGGGACAAGGTCGAAGAGGAGACAAATGAGCTGAAAGCCGCCATGGACAGGGGTGATCAGGAGCAAATAGAAGAAGAATTTGGCGATCTCCTGTTTTCGCTGGTCAATTATGCACGGTTTTTGCAGGTGGATGCCGAAAACGCATTAGAGCGAACCAATAAAAAATTCATCCACCGCTTTACTCAGATGGAAAAGGCCGCACTCGACCAGGGCCGCGACCTGGCAGGTATGAGCCTGCAGGAGATGGACGCCATCTGGGACAGCATTAAAAAGCAACGGGATCAGTGAAAGCATTTCCCCGAAATAATCTTATCTGGAAGTTTGGATTGCTTTTGCTGGCAGTAGTACTGTTTGCGCTTTCCTTTATTTTCAACCGCTTTTATACCAATAAGGCTTCTCTCCGCGAAGAAGTGAAGAAGGCCGAAAACTACTTACATACCCATCAGGAAGACTTTAACCGTTTTTTGCAGGATACGGCGCTGATTGGCCGCCTGATGCATGACCGCGAATCGGCCGCTGAGTTTGATAACGTAGTGGCAAAAGATTACGGTATTTTTCTGTACCAGGTCAAAGAAACGGGTACACTCTCACTCAATTTCTGGAGCAGTCAGCTGGTGCTTCCCCCCTCAGAGACATTTCCGCGACCCGATATTGAAGAGACCATGCACCTGCCAAACGGATATTATCTGGTAGTGAAAAAGACAGTGCAGCTGCGCGATGAGACTGTTATTGCCTACGCCATCATCCCCATTCGTTCTGTATTCTTCCAGGAAAAAGCCTACCTGCCTCAGAAATTTGTGTACAGCAGCCGGGTTGACCCGCGGGTTTTTATCAGCCAGGGAAAAACGGCGTTTGCCGTACATGCACTTTCCGGCAAAGAGCTCTTTTATATGGACCGGGAAGAAGAGCTGGCCATCCCTGTCAACGATGGACTGACCATTGCCCTGCGTTTTGGCGGACTGCTGGTATTGTTGCTGGCGGTACATCTTTTTGCCGAAACACTGGCACAGCGGCATGTGGGTCGGGGTATTCTTTTCCTGGCACTGGTACTGCTGGTTATCCGGCTGGCAACTTACTGGTTTCCCGATCTGCTCAATCTGCGTCAGTTCAATTTGTTTGACCCTTCTGTATATGGCTCCAATATTGTGCAACGCTCGCTGGGCGACCTGCTCATGAACTCAGTATTCTTTTGCTGGCTGGTGGTGTTTGCCTGGTATAAAGTGCAACATCAAAAGGATCTTGTAGCGCATACGGGACGGGCTGCACGCTGGATTCTCGCTGTGACAGCCGTGTGCCTGCTGATCTATTCCACCTTTATCCTTTCCAGTGTTATCCGAAGTATAGTAGCGGATTCCAAGATATCTTTCGATGTCACCAACTGGTTTGGACTCAGCTGGTATACGGCCGTCGGTTTTATAGTACTGGCCACGCTTTCCTTATCATACTATTATTTTACCCAGTTATTATTCCGGATCATCTTCCCGGTATTTGGAAAAAATACCTGGCCGGTTTATTTCGCTATTGCCTTTTCGGGTCTCGTATTCCTGACCTGGCGCTCCGGCGATGCCACTGTATTGTTTTATCTGCCTGTGCTGGCCTGGCTCATCCTGTATACCTGGCTTATTCACCGGGAGGGAGCCATCCTGAGTCGTATCCGCATCAATATTGCCGGTATCCTGTTCTGGATATTTGTGTTTTCCGTGTCTATTGCGGCCATTATGCTCGTTGAAAATAAGCGGGCAGAATGGGAAAAACGAAAGTTTTATGCCGAGAAGCTGGCGGTTCAGACCGACCCATCCAGTGAAAGGCTGATGAATATTGCACTCAACTACCTCGATGAGGATTTCCTGGAAAACAATTTCAGCCGGCTGGCCGACAGTGCCGATAGCCGTGTAGTACGCGATAGTATACTTACACAGAACTACAGCGTGTACATGGATCGCTTTGATACCAAACTCTACCTGTTTGACAAAGCCGGTCAGCCACTCTTCAATGAAGATGCTACTACCTACGATGCCCTCAACCGCATCGTGACCCTGCAGTCGCATCCTACCATGAATCCCGATCTCTATTATTACGAAACCTCCTTCGATAAATTCATCTACATCACCCGGCGCCTGGTGCGAACAGAAGCCGGTGATACGCTGGGGTATTTTTTCATTCTTTCCAATCCGAAAAAATTCAGTAGCGATGAGCTGTTTCCCGAACTCTTCCGGCAGTACAAGGAAAGCTCACCCGAAAATTCGCCGATCTATTTCTATGCGGTATACAGCCAGGGTAAACTAACCGACAACTTTTCGCATCGTTATCCATTCCCTACCCAAATGGAGGACCGCCGGATATGGAAAGGCAATAATGAATTTGAAAGCCGAAAGAATGGTTCTTACGACGAGTTGTGGTATCGTGCCGTCAATCAGAAGGTGGTGATCATTGCCCGAAAGCGTGACACGATCATAGAAACGATTACCTTATTTTCTTACCTGTTCTGCTCCTTTATCCTGCTCGTATTCGTTGTGCAGATTCTTTCACTACTGCTCAAAGCGGTCAATAACTGGGCGGAGTTCAAGCGGTTTTTCCATTTCAATATCCGCAACCAGGTGCACAGCACTATCATTTTCATCAGCATTTTCTCCTTTATCATTATCGGATTTGCCACGATCAACTTTTTCAAAAACCGGTACAACCGCAACAACAGCGACCGGTTGAGCCGTACCATGAGCATTATGGTCAATGAAATGGAGAAGCGGATCGACATGCATGACACCTTTGATGACGTAGTGAAAATCTACGATTCCGTATCGACTTTTGACCTGCAGGCGCTCGTTGATGAGGTGGCCGAGATTCATGGCGTAGATGTGAATGTATATGATCTGCATGGTACCCTGCGCGAATCGTCTGAGCGGGATGTTTACTCCAAAGGTATTATCAGCGAAAAGATGGATCCCGTCGCTTATTTCCGTCTTAGCCGGTTGCATCAGATAGAGCACGTGCAGCAGGAGCGTATTGCCGACCTGCCTTATCTGAGCGTATATGCGCCCGTGCGTGATAAAGACGGACAGCCTTATGCTTATCTCAGCATTCCCTATTTTACTTCTCAGCCTGAACTGGACCAGGAGATTTCCAATTTTATCGTGACGGTCATCAACCTTAATGCATTTATCCTGCTTATAGCGGGTCTTATCGCCCTGTTTATCACCAACAGGATTACGCGTTCTTTTGCCGTTATCAGTGATAAAATGAAGGAAGTAAGTCTGGGTCAGGTCAATGCCGCCATCGACTGGAGCCGCGATGATGAGATTGGCGACCTGGTAAAAGAATACAATAAGATGGTGGCCAAGCTGGGAGAATCTGCTGCGGCACTGGCCAAAAATGAACGCGAAGGTGCATGGCGGGAGATGGCCCGGCAGGTGGCGCATGAGATCAAGAACCCGCTCACGCCCATGAAGCTGAGCATTCAGTATCTGCAGAAAGCAATCGACAGCAATCAGCCCAATGTGAAAGAATTATCGGGCAATGTAGCACGTACACTGGTAGAGCAGATCGATCACCTATCTAAAATAGCCGCCGATTTTTCTCAGTTTGCCAATATCAGTTATACCAATGTAGAGCGTTTTGACCTGCACGATGTGATTCGCTCATTGCAGGAGCTCTATCGCCCCAATCCCAATATTGAATTTGTCTGGAAACCGGTACACCGGCAGGTGATGGTGAATGCAGATAAAACACAGATGAACCGTCTCTTCACTAACCTCTTCGCCAATGCAGTAGAAGCCTGCGAAGGACGCCAGTGCCGTATTGAAGTGGCCGAGATGGTGCTGGATGGCAAATTGCGCATCAGCATTACCGACAATGGCGATGGTATAGCCGAAGAAATGCAATCACGCATTTTCATTCCCAACTTTACTACCAAATCATCCGGTACTGGTCTGGGGCTGGCTATGTGTAAAGGCATAGTAGAACAGGCAAGGGGAAATATCTGGTTTGAAACACAGAAAGGAGTGGGGACGACGTTTTTTGTGGAAGTGCCGGTGGAGGAACAGGTGTAAAAGGTTTAAAGGGTATAAAAAGGTATAAAGGGTATAAAGAGTTTAAAGGGTGTAGTATGATTTAAACTCTTTATACTCTTTAAACTTTTTAAACTCTTTATACCCTTTATACCTTTTTCACAAACGCTTCAAACTCCGCGAGACTCTTACTGCTTAAGTTAAACCGTTTTTCCAACCCGCCTTTCTGCGCAGCCAGTACGCCATAACGGATATCTTCGAACCCTTCTATGCTGTGTGCATCGGGATTGATGGAGAGTAATACATTTTTTTCGAGTGCATAGGGGATCCATTGCCAGTCGAGATCAAGGCGGCGCGGATGTGCGTTGATCTCCAGCACCACGCCATGTGCAGCACAGGCATCGATGAGCATACGATGATCTACAGGATACCCGCGGCGGCTTAACAGCAGGCGGCCGGTGGGGTGTCCGAGAATAGTGACTGCAGGATGACTTACCGCCTTTATGAGGCGCATCATGGCTTTTTCTTCGGTCATTTTCAGATTGCTGTGCACAGAAGCGATGACAAGGTCAAAGCTGGCCAGCACATCGTCTGTATAATCGAGGCTGCCATCGTTGAGGATATCACATTCGATACTTTTGAAAATGCGGAAGGGGGCCAGCTGCTGATTGAGCCGGTCAATTTCTTCGTGCTGCTGACGAATACGTTCTTCGCTCAGCCCTTTGGCATAAGCAGCTGCTTTGGAGTGATCGGAGATAACCAGGTATTCAAACCCTTTATCCATGCAGCCACGCGCCATTTCTTCGAGTGTATTGCTGCCATCGCTCCAGGTACTGTGGCTGTGTATGATGCCTTTGATATCGCCCGGTTGAATTAAATCAGGAATTGGTTTGTCTTTTGCCAGATCCAGTATGCCCGGCAATTCACGCAGGCAGGGCGGTATATGAGGCAGGCCGGCTTTTGCAAATACATCTGCTTCCGTCTTACTGCCGGCTAAAGCCTGCGGATAACGGCTTTCAAATGCTGCAATGAAATCAGCCGAGCCAGTATGACGAAACTGCGCTTCGGCCATATTGGTCTCTCCGGTATACAGGCGCAGTTTGAGGCCATTCCTGAGTTTGTACAGCAAACTGTGTTCAGTATCTTCCAGCAACTCGGGAGGTTGCGCCGAAACAAATTTTGGTTTTACTTCCGTAGCGGGAGCCAGTACAATGTACTCCAGTTGTTCGAGTGTGAGATCCTGCCGGCGATAGGCGCCGGTAACAGCTACGTTGTTTTCTCCAAACAGTTTCCGGAGATAACCATCTATCTGCGGAAAGAATACTTCCATTTCTGCAAACAGGAAGTGTCCCTGGTGTTGCATGTAATATTCTATTCCCTCGCGGATGTTTTGTTGTGTCTTTTCGCCGAATCCTTTAAAGCGCGTCAGCCGGTTTTCATCGCAGGCATACAGCAGTTCACCTACGGTTTCAATTTCCATTTCTTTCCAGATGGTATGGATCTTTTTGGGACCGATGCCTTTTATATGAAGCATTTCGATAACACCGGGAGGAGTGCTGGCGATAAGTTCATCCAGTACGGAGAGTTTACCCGTATCCAGCATTTCAATCACTTTTTGTCCGATGCTGCCACTGAGTCCCCTGATGCCGGGAATGAGTTCGTGTGGCGTATCGCGAAGGGGAGTGTCGAGGTTTTCGATATGATAGGCCGCAATAGAATAGCTGCGGGTTTTGAAAGCATTTTCTCCGTGTATATCCATGAGTTTGGATAGCAGGGAAAAATTATCGGCGATCAGTGCATTATCCATGACTGCAAGTTATGAAGGGATTTTTTACAGGGAAAGTGGCGGAGTTGGTATAAAGAAAAAGTCCCGGATGAACCGGGACTTGCTCTATTAGTTTCTGTAAGAAGAAGAAACTTATTTCTTTTTAGCTGCTTTCTTCTTAGCTGCTGCTTTCTTTTTAGGAGCTGCTTTTTTAGCGGCTTTCTTGGGAGCTGCTTTTTTAGCGGCTTTTTTCTTTGTTGCCATTTTTTGTGAATTTAATGTTTAGTAAAATGGGTTATCGGTAGTAAAAATAATAATTATTTTATACTACCCAAATTTTTTTCCACAAAAAAAGCAAACCGGGCAATTCTTAAGCTTCAGCGATGTTAACTGAAACGAAAGTTTTGTTGTTTCTTCCTTTACGGAATTCAACAACACCGTCATTGAGTGCGAACAGGGTAAAGTCTTTACCTACGCCTACATTTTTACCGGGATGGTATTCTGTACCGCGCTGGCGAACGATAATATTGCCGGCCACAGCAGGCTGACCACCGAAGATCTTAACGCCAAGACGTTTGCTCTGTGAGTCGCGACCGTTCTTTACACTACCTTCACCTTTCTTATGTGCCATGATATAGAATTTTTATAATGGTATACTTAAAACTTATTACTTAACACTTAACCCGTATGATTAAGCGATGCTGGTCACTTTGATCTGAGTATAAGCTGTACGGTGACCTTTCTTTTTGTGAAAACCTTTTCTGCGTTTTTGCTTGTAAGCAATCACAGTGTCGCCTTTTACATGATCCAGGATCTCTGCCTGAACTTTTGTATTAACAACAGAGCCTACGCTCAGTTTGCCACCAGCGTCTGCCAGCAGTACTTCCAGTTCTACTTTATCGCCCGCTTTACCATCGAGGTGGGGAACATACAAAGTCTGATTTTCTTCCACTTTGAACTGTTGGCCGGCTACTTTTATTACAGCTATCATAATCTAAAATTAGGGATGCAAAGGTAAGGGGAATTTTTCAACCCGCAAACGGGAAATCCAAGTTTTATATAAGCTAAAATAACCCGCTTATGCCGGGGCATGCTTTATCTTTGTTATTCGGCCCTGGCCACCCCCTTTTGGAGGGGGACAAAACCGGGGGCGAAATTAGCCAGTTTTTTTCATTTTCCGCAACGGATCAAAACGTTAGAACTTGAAAATCAAATCGTTTTTAGCAAAGCCATTTGCTTCATATATATATAAAGGTATTCGCAAAGGCATGGCCACCGCTGTGGCCGACCAGGAGGCAATCCTGAAGCAGCTCATCAAAGTAGGGCAAAAAACAGAGTTCGGAAAACAGTCCCGCCTCGACCAGGTAAATAGTTATGAGGAGTATAACCAGGCCGTGGCCATCAGGGATTATGAGCAACTGCGCCCTTTTATCGACCTTATCAAGGAAGGACGGCATAATGTGCTCTGGAAGGGACGTCCTATCTATTTTGCCAAAACCTCCGGTACAACCAGCGGCACCAAATATATTCCTATTACAAAGGATTCTATTGGTAATCATATAGATACAGCTCGCAATGCGCTGCTTTGCTACATGGCCGAAACCGGTAATACCGCTTTTGCCAACGGCAAAATGATCTTCCTGTCGGGTTCACCTGTGCTGGAGCGGGTGGGAGGAATACCTACCGGCCGGCTCAGCGGTATCGTTAACCACCATGTGCCCCGCTACCTGCGTACCAATCAGTTGCCTTCTTATGAAACCAATTGTATCGAAGACTGGGAAACCAAGCTGGGGCGTATTGTGGACGAAACCATCAATAAGGATATGACCCTTATCAGTGGTATTCCGCCATGGATGCAGATGTATTTTGATGAACTGGTTCGCCGTAAGGGCAAATCCGTTTCCGAAATATTCCCTCATTTCAGTGTAATGGTACAGGGCGGGGTCAATTTTGAACCCTATAAGTCTAAATTATTCGAAAGCATCGGTAAGAAAATTGATACTATTGAGCTGTTTCCTGCCAGTGAAGGCTTTATGGCCTTCCAGGATTCGCAGTCTGCCGAAGGGTTATTGCTCAATACCAACAGTGGCATCTTCTTCGAGTTTGTGCCCGCCGGAGAAATTTTCAATGAAAATCCAACCCGCCTTTCGCTCAAAGATGTGAAAGTAGGAGAGAATTATGCATTGATCATTAACAGCAATGCCGGTCTCTGGGGATATAACCTGGGTGATACCGTGAAATTTGTTTCTACCAACCCCTACCGGCTCGTGGTAACCGGCCGCACCAAGCATTTTATTTCTGCCTTTGGCGAGCATGTAATTGGCGAAGAAGTCGAGTACAGCATGCTCAAGACGGCTGCCGAAGAGAATGTACGGATCACCGAATTTACCGTAGCTCCCTTTGTGAGTGAAGGAGAAGGTAAATCCTATCACGAATGGTTTGTAGAGTTTGAAAACAGGCCCGAGGATATGCAGCGGTTTGCGCGCAAGCTGGAAGAAAACCTGCGTGATAAAAACGTGTATTATGATGATCTCATAACCGGTAATATATTGCGTCCGCTTAAACTCACAGCAGTGAAAAAGAATGGTTTTATCGATTACATGAAATCAATCGGTAAATTGGGTGGACAAAATAAAGTACCCCGCCTCAGCAATGACCGCAAAATTGCGGATGAACTGGTGCGGTGGACCGAAAACTAAGACTGCTTTTCATTTATCATAGCGAACAGACGGAAATCCATGAATGAAAAACATACATCCCATCAATCAGCAGGTGCGCCTCATGGACATTTGCGGCGGATAGCCATTTTTGGCTCCACCGGCTCTATTGGCACACAGGCGCTCGAAGTGATTGCTGCCAACCCCGACCGTTTTACGGCCGAGGTTCTTACTGCGCAAAGTAATGATGCCCTGCTGATACAGCAGGCAAAGCAGTTTAATCCCAATATCGTTGTTATCGGCGACGACAAAAAGTATCAGAAGGTAAAAGAGGCATTGTCCGGCACAGATGTCAAAGTATTTGCCGGCGCAGCTGCACTCGAGGAAGTGGCCGCTATGGACTGCTATGACCTGATGCTGGCAGCCATTGTGGGGTATGCCGGACTGCGTCCCACACTCAAAGCGATCCGCACAGGCAAACCCGTAGCACTGGCCAATAAGGAAACACTGGTGGTAGCGGGCGACATCGTGATGCAGGAAGCATTGAACCACCGTGTGCCGGTGATACCTGTAGACTCCGAACACAGCGCCATCTTTCAATGCCTGGTAGGTGAAACACGCAACAAGATCGAAAAGATCGTGCTCACCGCTTCGGGTGGCCCATTCCTTGGGCGCAAACCCAACTACCTGGTCAACGTAAAACGCGAGCATGCCCTGCAGCATCCCAACTGGAGTATGGGGGCTAAAATATCGATCGACAGTGCCACCCTTATGAATAAGGGCCTGGAAATGATCGAGGCCAAATGGTTATTCAACCTCAAACCCGATCAGATACAGGTGGTGGTACATCCGCAAAGTATTATTCATAGCATGGTGCAGTTTGAGGATGGCAGTATTAAAGCGCAAATGGGGCTGCCCGATATGAAACTACCTATTCAGTATGCCCTGGCTTTTCCGCGGCGGATTGCCAATAATTTCCCCCGGTTCGATTTCCGCAAATACAATACACTCACTTTCGAAGAACCTGACCTGCGCACCTTCCGTAATCTGGCCCTGGCCATCGAGGCCCTCGAAAAAGGAGGCAACCTGCCGGCAGTGATGAATGCGGCCAACGAAATTGCGGTCTATGCCTTCCTCCGCAACCGTGTCAACTTCCTGGATATGACGGATGTGATTGAAAAGGTGATGCATAAAGTCCCTTTCATAGCCACGCCCACACTCGAAGAATATTTTGAAAGTGATGGCGAAGCGAGGAGTTATGCGGCGGATATTATAAAGCTCTAGGTGATCGGTTAAAAGGTATAAGGGTTTAAAAGTATAAAGGGTTTAAAGAGTTTAAAGAGTATAAAGGGCGGGATATGTAACTACCGGCCACCGACAGCCGACCACTGTTTCCTACCTTTCACCCTCTACCTTCCACCTCACCTAAAACTTATTACTTACAACTTTTAACTCCTCTCTTTCGTATATTTCTGGCTTTTAGCTGATATTTGCGGTTTCCCGGGCCCTGCAGCGGTTTTCGGGGCGACCATTAAACGAAACGAATGACATCATTGTTATTAAAAATAGATTGGGCCGGAGGGGCTGTGCAGGCCGGACAGTTATTGCTTGCTTTGTCGATCCTGATCATCCTGCATGAGTTTGGGCATTATATCACAGCCCGCTGGTTTGGCTGCCGCGTAGAAAAATTCTTCCTCTTTTTTGATCCCTGGTTTGCCCTGGTAAAAAAGAAGGTGGGCGATACTGTGTATGGTATTGGCTGGCTGCCGTTGGGTGGTTATGTGAAAATATCCGGCATGATCGATGAGAGTATGGATAAGGAAGCCATGAAGCAGCCTCCCAAACCCTACGAGTTCAGGAGTAAGCCGGCCTGGCAACGCCTGATTATCATGCTGGGCGGTATCATTATGAATGTGCTGGTGGCGTTTATTATTTATGCGTTTGTACTCATGATATGGGGTGAGAAGAAAGTGCCGTCAGACTCTCTTAAATATGGTATTGCCGTGGCAGATAGCAGTGTGCTGTACGAGATAGGGTTGAGGTCTGGTGATAAGATCATTGCCATTGACGGAGAACCTGCCAATGATTTTGAGAAAATTTTGCGGCGAATGATCGTGTCTGAAGATACATGGACGATTGAGCGAAATGGTCAAACGCTTGAGCTGAAAATACCCCAGAACCTCATAGGTAAATTAATCGAGAGCAAGCGGAATGGGCGAATCAGCCTGATTGAACCACGTATCCCTACTATCGCGAAATATATGCCGGATAGTTCGAATGCGTACAAAGGAGGTCTCAGGGTAGGTGATCGGATTGTGGCTATTGATTCCGTCAAAACCGACTACTTCGATGAATTGCGTTCACAACTGGAACGGAAAAAAGATAAAGATGTGAATGTAACTGTCATGCGCAATGGAGCTCCGCTGCAACTGACGGTACATGCGGATAATAACGGATTGCTGGGTTTCATTCCATACGGGAAAGGCGATTTTACGGAGATGGACAGCCTTGGCTGGGTGAAATTAAATGTGACTAAATACGGATTTTTCCCTGCCTTTCCTGCCGGAGTACGTAAAACCGGTGAAGAACTGGTTTATTATATTGAGCAGTTTAAAAAGATCCTCAATCCCAAGACAGAGGGCTATAAAGGATTGGGTGGATTCAAAGGTATAGGAAGCAACTTTTCTAAAATCTGGCACTGGGAGTCGTTCTGGACTTTTACCGCCTTTTTGTCGATCATCCTGGCCTTTATGAACCTGTTGCCCATTCCGGCACTGGATGGCGGCCACGTGATGTTCACGCTCTATGAAATGATCAGCGGCCGAAAGCCCAATGAAAAATTCCTGGAATATGCACAGATCGTTGGCATGATTTTGTTGCTGGGTCTGATGTTGTATGCCAATGGGAATGATTGGTTTGGCTGGGGGAGATAGACAAGGTATAAGGTCAATGGCAAAAAGTGGAAGGTGGAATGAGGATAGAATATTGTTTTACCAATCGCCTTTAACCTTTGACCATAAACGGGGCTGTACCGGTTTTGACAGCATAGGTCTTTGAAAGTGTAAGCATGCCGTGCGTTGGATAATTAGCACGTAAATCTGAATATTCAAACATTAAATGGCAATACTCAGTATGCCATGGCTGCCTAATCAGTGATTAGTTAGTCATTTGGGCCGCCGGGCCGGTTGTTCTGTTACCATGCCCCGCCGCCGACTCAAAAACAAAACAGGATGCTGCTGCTGAAGGCTGTGACAGTAGCATAAGACTATCCAGCTAAGCAATAAATTGGTTTGTTCATTTCCGGTTTATTGCCGACAAGCAATAATGAAATAAGCATGTAGAAAGCTTTTGGAGAATATGTTTGGACGCGGGTTCGAATCCCGCCAGCTCCACGAAGGGGATGATCAGGTTTGATCGTCCCCTTTTTTGTTTTCATTCAGTTCTAAGAGACCGCACGCTCATGTTGGGATTGAACAGAGAATGGATTAAAAAACAAGGTGACTTCTTTGTAGAATCTCCCATCAATTTTTTGACTTCGATTATCTGATATCTCCGAAAATATCAGGGTGGAGAATAGGCGCTCGTTGGCCGACTATGTTAATTCCGCATTTTTTAAGAAGATAACAGGGGTGTTTAAAACGAAATACAGTACCCAAAAAACAACTAACTTTCTCTCGTATTAAACCGAAGTCAATGAGCAAATGACATGGATGATAAATCAGTGCAATTTGTCAGGGATTCCGCCCCTTTTTCGCCTGCTCAAAAGGAAGCGATGAGAGAAGAAATAGTTAGACTGGTTGTACGAACACAGGGCTACGAACAAGAGATACGGGACAAAATGACCCAATTCTCCGAAAGTAAACTAATTCTGATCCGGAAAGGGCAATGGATGCTGTCACGGCAGTAGGAGCAGAACAAGGTTACGTTTATGTCCTTGACGAGAGTAGCAATGTCATTCTGGTGCGACCTTCGGGTCACGACCTGTTGCCAGCGGCAAAACTCAGGCTTGGTATTTAGTAAGCCAATTTATATTTCAATTACGCAATAGTTAACTTGCATTATAATGTTAAAAAGCCTGACCATGAGAATTCCCTCCCTCAGTATAATTTTTATCATAGTATGCGCCGGGTGTAAGTCGCAGAAACTGGAACCAAAGCAGTTGCTGGACTTAGTGAACTCCGCAACCAGCAAGATCGAAAACGGATCCTATACGCTGCACAATAACTACTACCGCTCGGTCAATGGAGAGGATACGGTCTTTAAGAAAAACGTCATTCAGTGCAGGTTCAGGAAAAACGCCATCGAAAGATCGGTTGGCTTCCAGTTATATTCCAGTCGGGACGATAACTACCAGCAACTTTTTGATGGAGAATATTTTTATTCCCTGACTCCCTGGAACCAGACATTGGAGATATCATCTGTGATCACTTCGCCGGGAAAAATCAATGATCTTAAAAGCGATTATACCATTTACCCGTTTTTCAAGTATCTCAATGATGGCTTGCAATATTATAATACAGATAGCATGATTGGCAAAGTAATTATATTAGGTGAGGAAATGTTCAGAGGAGAGAAATGTTATAAAGTGGAGACATTACCAAGAAAGGCCCGGAACAAGATGAGGTCAGCACATTACTATTATATTTCCGCAAATACGTTCCTTCCTGTACGGAATTATGTCACATTCGAAGACAGCACTGGAAAGGCCAGGGAAGTACAGGTGTTTGACGACTGGATCGGCGAGGTAAAATTTGACATTCCATCATCTGGGGGCTTCTTGAAATCTTCGCTGGGAAGTTATAACCGGGAAGTGAATGCAGATCTTCCCGCAGATAAACCGGTTAGCCTTCTCGCAATCGGAACCTATGCACCTGATTGGGAGTTGCCCTTGCTGGATGGAAGCAAATTGAATCTCTCGGGTTTGCGGGGAAAGATAGTGATCCTCGATTTCTGGTACAAAGCCTGCCTGCCCTGTCAGAAACAGATGACTTCCCTGCAGGCCTTGCATGAAAAATATAAGGATAGTCCTGTGGCCTTTATCGGGATAAATACGAAGGATGACCCCGCGAGGGATAAGTTGTCCGCATTTCTAACCAACAGAGGGATAACCATGCGATCCGCTTATCAGGGATCAAAAATTGAAGCAGACTATCATGTGACGGCATCTCCAGCCCTATTTGTAATCGATAAGACGGGAAAGATTGTTTATAATCTGGATGGATACTCTGACAAATTAATCGAGGATTTGAAGAGAGTCATTGATGAGCGACTTTAACTTTCTTCCGCCACACAAGAACCGAAATATTATGGCAATCACCGGCAAAGTAGAGAGCATTTCTTCACATTGCTCATTCTTCCTTACTTTTCATTCAGCAACAAGCCAAAAAAGAAGGAATCCTAACCGGTGGCCCTCTCGGTATTAAGCAAATTGGAGTGAACCAATCCGCTCAAGCATTGAAGCAATTTCAGTAAGGGTTCAATTGGATGACAATGAACTCCACAAAAGGAATGATCAGGTTTGATCGTCCCTTTTGTGTTTCCCTTGCAACAATTTTGTTATCTGTGACCATCCGGTCAGCAGCATGCTGTAAGGCAGGCCCTCTATGGTTTCCAACCTCACCCTTAATACCTTTTGCAAAAACTATTTGTTTAGCAGTTTCAAAAGTCGGGGGTATAGCTCATCAATTTTTACATCCGGAGCTTCCGCCCTTACTTTTTCCAGGCTCGATATGAAAGTCTCCATTTTCGGGAAGCCGCGGTCTGTCATCAAACTGATCACACTGTTGCGCGTTTCTTGAAATAAAGCATTATCATAGTTGTCTTTGCAGTAGAGCAGGAATACACCAAAGGTCATATACTCATCGAAGACCTTTAGCGGGGCAGGGTAGGCATAGGTGCCTTCAGTCTTTTCGTTTACCCAAACCGCTCTGTTGCTGAGTGCGCTATCTATGCCCGCTTTATGGGCTTTTGAGGGCGGACCAACATAATTATGGTCGATTTCTGTAAACATTACCCTTGTATTGAACACATCGTTCTGGATTTTTGAACGGCCAGGGGCGTGTTCCAGCGGGGGAAGTACCATGAGAATCTGCCTGAATCCTTTATCATTAAACTCAGTGGTATAGTTAAGTCCGTTGATCAGCGGTGAACAGAGAATCAGATAGCTGTTTATTCTGGTTTTGAAATTCTTTTCGAGCCATTGCCACTGCCTGCCCAAATTTGCTCCGGACATATAATCGGAAATAACGCTGGCATAATAGGCCTTGTGCCGGCTATAGAACTTTTGGAACTTCGATTTTTTGGCGAATGCTTCGATTTCTTTCCTGTAAGTTTCCAGCGGATTGGTACTGATCACCATATTGGCTACGCCCTGAGCCGTGAAGATATAGTTTCGGTTGGGCTTCAACTTCGTTTTGGAAAGGTCATAAGTCATGGCATTTCCGGAAATGAAAATGTAGTAGTATAATGAAACGTTCAGGAGTGAATCAAAGGTTTTGATGATAGGCTCATCTGCAAAAGGCCGGAAATGATTCAGGACGTCCTGGTAGTACTCAGTTTTCTGGTCAACCATGTCGTCGTTGCCTAGACCAGTTTGGGTTATGGCAAGCATAATATGCAATAGTTCTTTGAGCGGCGGAATTTCTACACGGGGCTTACCCTGGTTGGACTTTTGGAAAGCTTTGTCAAAGTTCACTTTTTCCTGTGCATCGACATGCAATGATCCTATTACAAGAAGCAGGATCAGAAGAGATTTTTTCATCTGGGAACGGCGTGTTTTAAAAGTATAACGAGCTGATTTTTGCAAAGATAAAAATGTTCAGGGAGTTAAAGTAAGGAGACAGCATAAACCTTTGAAAGTGTAAGCAAGCCGTGTGTTGGATAATTAGCAAGTAAATATGAATATTCAAAACATTAAATTAAATAACTATACGCAGCCGTTGAAGCTATTCTGAAATGCGGGTCGAGAACACTGGGTAGCCGGTACCTGTATAGCCCCAACGGCAATAAACGTTTCGAATTACAGCGGTATGATTTGCAATAACTAAGGTTTTTTTTGCCAAATGACAAGTGTATGGCAAACAACAATTTCTAACTTTGCTAAATGGACACTTTTATTGAATACGTTTTGCAGTTTGGTAATTTGAACAAACAACAAATTGACCTGATAAAAAGCAAGGCGACAGAAATCGAACTTCACAAAGACGAGTATTATTGGGAAGCAGGGAAAGCTGTTAAGCAAATCGGGTTTCTTACAGACGGTATTCTTCGTGTTTATTATTACAACAACAAAGGCGAAGAAATTACGCGCTACTTTATTGACGAAGAACATTTGATTTTGTCTGGAAATAATGTTGATGAGTTTTTTATACCTTCCGAGTATTTACAAGCGATTACAGATTGTAAAATGGTTGTTTTTTCAAAACAGGACTGGAAAGATATTTCGGAAACTATTATTGGCTGGGACAGTATTGTTCAAAAAATAATCACCAGACATCATACGGAAAAAATTAAAAGAAGAAGTGATTTGATATCGCAGGACGCTACTGCACGTTATCTCGACTTTATTGAAAAATTTCCGAAACTTGTTAACCGTATTCCGTTGTCATACATCGCTTCTTATTTAGGTATCACCGCATCATCTTTGAGCAGAATAAGGAAAAATATCCGCTGAATAGCTTTTTTGTCATTTGGCAAGTGGTTTCATTTTTTATTGAACAACCTTTGCGGTATCAAATCTTAAAGTCAATAAAAATGAACAAAAGAAAGTTGGGGAAAAGCGGATTGGAGGTGTCTGCATTAGGTTTCGGGTGCATGGGGTTAAGTTTTCCCAATGCGCCAACAAAAGAAGAAAACATACAGTTGCTGCGTTCGGCAGTTGAGCTCGGAATTACTTTCTTTGACACGGCACAAGCCTATGGCGACAACGAATTATTGGTTGGCGAAGCATTGCAACCACTCCGCAAAAAGGTTATAATTGCAACAAAATTCGGTTTCAAAGATGGCAGTATTCGATTAGGGGTAGACAGCCGTCCGGAAAATATTATATCTGTTGCCGAAGCATCTTTGAAACGATTAAGAACAGATGTAATTGATTTATTTTATCAGCACAGACCCGACCCGAATGTTCCGATTGAAGACGTAGCAGGTACAGTAAAAGATTTAATTCAGCAGGGAAAAGTAAAATATTTCGGACTTTCAGAAGCCAACGCAGATACCATTCGCAAGGCTCACGCTGTTTTGCCGGTGACGGCTTTACAAAGTGAATACTCCATGTTTTGGCGTGAACCCGAAAATAAAATCATTCCCACAGTGGAAGAATTGGGTATTGGTTTGGTCTCTTTCAGTCCGTTGGGGAAAGGATTTTTGACAGGAACCTTAAAGGAAGCAGAATTGAATATGGGATTTCCACGTTTCAGCAAAGAGAATAGAACCATCAATCAACCATTGGTTGATTTCGTTGCTTCCATTGCCGCAGAAAAAAAGGTCACACCTGCGCAAGTTGCATTAAGTTGGTTATTGGCTCAAAAACCATTTATCGTTCCAATTCCGGGGACATCAAAGTTACACCGGTTACAGGAAAACATTGCTGCGGCAAACATTTCGTTGACAAATGACGAACTAAACAAAATAAATTCAGCATTGGCAGCAATTAAAATTGTTGGCGAACGCTATCCTGCGCAAATACAAAACGTGGTGGAAAAATCGTAATAACAAGAAAGCAAATTCCAGAAAACGGCTATTAAAACCGGTATAAACTGGTTCAAATGAAGTATGGCTATTTAGCTTATAGGGTTGATCATTTTTGATCAGCCCTTTTTTGTTTCCCTTAATTCAGGAAAAACAGTATGCGCAGCAAATAAATTTCAGCATAAACCCCGCCTTTACCTTTTTAACCCTTTTTCCCGCCTGCTTAAAACTTTTTGCAGCAGGCCAGGTTTGTAGATTATAAATTTATTATATATATTGTCGGGCGATTAAACCATCCTTATGCCCGATTTCTCTGATAAAGCTATCCATGATTGGCTGCCCCTGTATAATACGCTATTACCTTTTTATACGGGTATGGACGTACTTATTGAGGAGGTACGGAACCATTTAGCGTATGAGGATGCCGAAAAAAGTACCCCTAAAAACATAAGCGTTTTGCTCGCAGGTGATATTCCTTTCATAAGGGCGAAAGACGTATTGCTGAAAACTGCGTCATACCCAGGATCACCTGAAATGCCTCAACCTGTGTTTTATACAAACCAGGCGTATCCGGGTTGCAGTATAACAGGCGACTATACTGATAAAAACATCTTTTCAAAAACACCATCATATCTGCCATCTAAATTTTAACAATGAGAGGACAAATTTTTAAAATAGTAACGGCGTCATTTTTTTTGTTTTGCTTAACGGTTACGGGATATGCCCAGGATTATAAGCAAGAGTTGTTGGCACTCAACGGCTATTTGAAAAAAATAAATGGTGCCGGTTTTGATAGCATATCTATTAAAGATGGAGAATTGACCAGGTATTACCGGCAGTACTACTATAAGGTAAAAATAAAAGATTTAGCGGGTGGAGAACTTTTGAAAAAGGAAAAAGAGTTTAAGGTTAATTGTGTTGATGGAACTAACTGTGTCTATAATTCGTTCAGTGAAAGAAACGATAAACAACTTAGATTTTCTTATAAGTTCGAACAATTAGATACTATCAGTGTGTTGTTTGCTAATCTTATAGAAGCTTACAGGGGAAATAAGCCGGTTGTGAATAATAATGCTTCAATACAAGCCAAAAAACAGGATCGGTTAAGCAGGGAAGAAGCGCTTAGTAATCTGAATCAATATTTAACAACGTTTGATAATGACCGGTTTTCTGGAATTGAAATTAAAGATGAATACTTGTATAATAATTATAAAACGGGAAAATACGAAAAAGTAAAAATCACTGATCTTGGAAATATTGTGCTGCATGAAAGTCTAAAAAGTATTACCTGGGGATGCAAGGGCAGAAATTGTATTTATGTTTCTGACAATAAGGATTATCGCACTTCCATGTATTTCCGTTCCGGTACCGGTAAGGATATTAAGAAACTGAAAGAGTTGTTGGACGAGCTGGCTGTAGCATTAAACGTTCAAAATACCAGTGTGAGTAAATACGCATCAAATAATACGGATGCGGGAAAAAAACAGTCCGGTGATAGTGATGAGGATTTTTTGGGATTGGCAGTCGATACGCCTAAACAAACCACCAAAGAGGCAGCTACTCCGCAAAGTCAACCTGGTAATAATGCAATTTCTCAAAACTCTGAAATAAAAGCCTTATTGTCTAAAATCAATAATTACCTCAGCGAAAATTCGGTGAAATTGAAAAGTGTGGAGATGAAAGACGGTAAAGTGTTTTTTAATTTTAAAATGGGTTTACGTACCGAAAGCCAAAGTATAAGCGTAAGTGATTTTGCAAAGCAGGTTAAAATTGAAGACGTTAGTATTTTTTCGAATAAAGAAGTAAGAATGAGCAGCATAGACAAAAAAGAAATCTTCTTCAGCTCATTTTCAAATCAGTATATGAAGTTTGTCACACTTTCAAATGATGCAGAAGATAATCAGATACAGCTCAAAAAGCTGGTGACTGACCTGCAAACTTCAATAAAATCCAAACTATAATAAGAGCCAGGCAGCCCCGGCCTGGTGCTGTCTGTGTTATAAGTACCAGCCATAGTTTTGGCCTGTTATACAATGGTTGACCTTAGTGCCTGATTTCTGCAAATTCAATACGAAGATTACTGTTGAAGGCATTATGTCCGATTGGCTGCTGGGATATAAGCTTTAGAGGCTTCTCCATTTATTATATTACTTCATTCTCTTTCAATTAAGATTACCTGTCAGGTCAAATAGTGAGGTTTACATAGTGGGCAACCGGGTTCCTGGGTTATATTTTAGCAAATGATTATATTTAGCGTAATAACCTACCTGTCCTGCATATGCGCCGAACTATTTTTTTGTTGATGCTGTGTTTTTTTTGTCTTGCAGGGCTAAGCCAGTCTGTGGTGCCTTTATCTCCGCCGTCACCCGCAAAGATTAATACGCTAATAACTGAATTGTCGAAAGCGGAAACAAAGGGCAGCAAACGGGTAGACCTGCTAAATGAACTGGTTGATGCGACCGGCAAGCGCGACCTGGAAAAAGCTGTCTCACATACGCAGGAAGCAAAAGCGCTTGCCTCACAAATCGGATATAAATCAGGCCTTGCCAGAAGCACCCAAAACCTGGCAGATTTACGTATGGCAGAGGGACGCCAGGAAGAGGCCATTTTACTGTTTAATGAAGCCGCTGTTATCTATCGGGAGGAAAAACGAATGCTGAATGCTGGCATATGTTATCATGGTCTGGCCAGTTTGTACAATAACATGAACCGAAACAAATTGGCCACTGAATACTTTTTGAAGGCTTTGGATATTTTCAGCGGACTGAACGAATACAGGAGGGCAGGAGCGGTGCATAACAATATAGGACGTATGTTTCAGGCCATCGGAAACAAAGAAAAGGCAATTGAACATTATAAAGAATCACTCCGTATAGCTGAGGCGAACCGTTTTTTTGATATGGTAGTCATGTCTCAGAACAATATTTCTTCTTATTATACCGACAGAAAAGAATTTGTTCAGGCAGAGCAAACATTGTTGCGTGTATTGAAGGACACCGCATCCAGGAGTTTTGAGCCGCAGCTTTTTCAGGCGCTGGCAATTACTTACAGTAAAATGGAACGGGTTAATGATGCCCTGTTTTATTTTAACCGGATACTGGAGCATCCGCTGACGCGCAGGCCATCGCCTGAAGAAATGATGGCTCATGGCAATATGGCTACTCTTTACCTTCAATCCGGTCAGCTTGAGAAAGCGGAAGAGTATGCATTGAAAGCGGTAACATTTGCAAGGAGTATACGTCAGCCACATATAGCGGCCTTTCAGCAAATCAGGTTGGCGGATATTTATGCAGCCCGGCAAAAATTGCAGGAAGCCATTGTTCTGTATGAAGAATCCCTGCCACGGTTGAACTACGCACAGACTGATCCTTTTACAGTAGAAAAAATGCACAGGAATCTTATTGATCTGTATGGCCGTGACAACGATTCTGCAGGAATGCTGCGTGCGCATCTGCGACTGACACAATTTAAGGATAGCATTACGAGTGCCGATGTGAGAAAGCAGATCGCAAGCCTGCACATTCAATATGAAACGGAAAAAAAGGAACAGCAGATAGAAATCCTCAGCAAAGATAAGTTGCTTCAGCGTGCACTGTTTGATCAGCAACAGTTAGCATTTCTGGCCCGGGAAAAAGAAGATGATCTTGTTCTCCTCCAGACCAGCAATGAACTGCAATCGGCTAAGTTAAATGAGCAGGCCGCACGGTTTGCAGCGGAACAAAAGGCCAATGACCTGGCGACGCTTAGCAGTCAAAAGGAAATTGTTGAAAAGAATTCGATCATTCAGCAGGAAAAGCTGAAACAGCACCGGATCATCAGCTATTCATTCATCGGACTTGCCGTGCTGCTCCTGGCGCTGGGTATGGTTTTGTTAAGCCGATACCGCCTGAAGCAAAAGGCAAATATAGAATTGAACCGGAAAAACGAAAAGATTGAATTGCTGATGCATGAGGTGCATCACCGTGTTAAAAACAATATGCAGTTGGTCTCAAGCCTACTAAGTCTGCAGTCTATGCGAATGCCCGATAGTGATGCTAAAGCAGCAGTACAGCAGGGGCAACAACGGGTAGAGGCGATGGCCATGATTCACCGGGATCTTTATATGCAGGATGAAATTGCCAGTGTAAACGTTAAAAAATACCTGAACGACCTTATCCAGAACCTGGTTCAGTCAAACGATCATACTGGTATCAGGCCTGCATTGAAGTTGGATATTGCGGATGTGATACTGGATGTGGATACGGCTGTTCCTTTGGGATTAATTGCGAATGAACTGGTGACAAACTCATTAAAGTACGGGTTTAAAAATAATGCCGGCCCTTTGCTTGAAGTCAGTTTAATTCAAACAGGGGCAGGGGGGCTTGTAATGACTGTAAACGATAATGGTCCCGGATTTATAGCCAAAGACACATCCAACTCCTTCGGCTTGCGCATGGTTCATGCGCTCACACGACAATTGAAGGGCGTAATAAGCACCACTGCAGATAGGGGTACGCAACATACGCTGACAATCCCTTTTACACATCAACCTGGTAATAACTGATTATGGACCGTATCAAAATACTAATTGTGGAAGATGAGCTCGTAGTAGCGGAGGATATTGCAGGGCGGCTGGAGTTATGTGGCTATGAAATTGCCGGAATTGCGGATTCTTCTGAACAGGCGGTAGAAATTGCCTGCCGGCAAAAGCCGGATCTTTGCCTCGTTGATATCCGTATCAGGGGGGCGGTTGATGGGATTGATACTGTTTTATTGTTAACTCAAAAGCTGGGAACCGGAGTACCGGTTATCTATTTAACGGCATTCTCAGATGCAGCTATTCTCAATAAAGCAAAGTTGACCTATCCGGCTGCATTCATCGTTAAGCCATTTCGGGATCGCGAACTACAAATAGCAATTGAGCTGGCCCTTCAGAATGCTGAGCGTATGCATAAGCGTATTGAACCGGATGGCGATAGTAAGGAATTATTCAGGCTGGATGACCGGTTTTTCCTTAAAATCGGTAACCGGTTTGAGAAGGTTTATATCGCGGATGTAGCCTGGCTGGCGGCCGAACGCAGTTACTGCGAGATCGTAACCTCCCGCAAGCGATACACCGTAGCCAGCAATCTGAGCCAGCTGGCGGCCAAACTGGAGCATCCATCCCTGGTTAGGGTTCATCGCTCCTTTATGGTAAACCTTGAGCACATCGACGCGTTTGAAGGTAATAGTGTGCTTATTCGGCAACAGGAAATCCCGGTGAGTTCCAATTACAAAGATGATTTTCTAAAGCGCTTCCGCTTTCTGTAAGCCATACGGCCGTATCGGTCTATAATTCTTCTCTTTTTTGTTTGGAGAACAAATTCCCGCACAGGCAAAGAAAATGCCCTCGGCGGGAAAACAGACTTTTCCTGGCAATTGAAGCCAGGGAACTTTAGCCTGTTAACCCTCGCTAAAACAAACCTAAAAAGAGAATGATGGCAAACCCTGGCAAAAACCTGGTATTTCTTCTGTTGCTGGCTGTAGCCGGATGCGGGAAAGACAGCTCCGGTCCGGACGGAGGCGATAACGACAATCCCGTAACGTATAGTTTTACGAATCCGGTGAACGTAAGGACCGAATCTATCGTGTCTAACGGAAGCGGGAACAACATGCTATCTAAAACAGAGATAAGAGGGAGTTATATTTACTCTATACTGCCACGTAGCGTTTCCAGTAATAACTACCCGGAAACCCTGAAAAAGACGATCATTGGAGTGAGCAATACATCCAATACCGGTTTCACGATAAACCCCGGCAGCTATGTGTTTTCTTATGCCCCCGGCGGTGTAAATAAGTATCAACCACTTCCCGTTATCTCTTTATTTACAGTTGACAACAACGGTGAATACATATATCGTTTTAATACAAAGAGGGCAATATATATACCTACAGATCCACCAGTTCTGGGACAGGTCTATAAGGGAAATCTTTCAACGGGAACAAGTGCCGCCATGATAGCAGCGGGTGATTTGGCTCAGATGGACTTTTTGCTGGGATTTGACCTCAAGGCTATGCGTGCAGATGATGCGGGTAATGTATATATTGCCAGCCTCGCCAGTAATGGGTGTATTGTTAAGGTGTCTGCTACCGGTCAGATCAGCGTTTTGGCTTCGGGTTTAATAAATCCCGGGTACTTTACCATTCATAACGGATTTCTCTACGTTCCAATTAATGTTGCATCGGGTGGAAAAGTAATCAGAATAGATATAAACGACGGTACGGTTTCAACCAGTATCAGCAATCTTACCAATCCTGTCAACCTGGCCATCGACAGGCATGGAAATATAGTTGTTCGCAGCCTCACCTCCGTCAGCGGCGCCAACTATCATCGCTATGATATTTATAAACCCGATGGTCAGCATATTGCCAATATTAAAGACGCAAATGGGATTTCACTGCTTTCAGACATCTACGAGAATATGCCGATGTACATAGACGGCGACAATAACCTCTATTTCTATCACGCAGACGGAGTCTCTGTCAACGGAAGCACCTCTAATAACCCAACCGGTCAGAAGGGGATTTATCAGATTGCATTAATAAAAAACTAGACAGGGTCTGGTTCAGGTATTCAAAATTATATCAACTTAAAAAGAAGTAAAATGAAAATGTTTATCATTTTAGCAGTTTTTTTTAGTCCGTTTTGTGCAAAATCACAAAACTGGACCAGCTGGCAGCCTTTGGGCTATGGGCTTGAGATCAGTTATAAATACTCAAAGTATAATGATTGCAGCTCGTATCATTTCGTGAGAATAAGAAATAATAGTGCTAATACGTATTGCTACGTAAGGGTGTCATTTGATACATACTGCAGGGGCAAGAAAAATGAATACCGGGAGACGGTTTCGCAAAACAGGATGAAGCCGGGTGAGATACTGGAGTCACGGGGCAATTGGTTTCTGGGAACCGGTGGTGCGAGTGATGCAAAAATTGATCGGCTTACCGATTATAACTGCAAGAAACTTATTGGTCAGTGATATTACTGAAATCAAGATTTTTTGTATAAAAGCCGGACCTATCGCCAGCAATTTTTGAATCTGGAAATCTGCAACACAAAGGATAAGTGGTTCCGTTGATGTCGGGGTAAACTATTGTCTGTTATGGTTGATCGGCAGCAAACTTTTTTGTCCAGCCTGGCAGGACTTTATTTTAACAGAATATCGTTAGGAGGCTACTGAATATGCCTGTTCGGGGTAAGCACATACTATTTGAATTTTAGAAGGTTGACCGGTACAAAAAAACTAAAGCTTTGAAACGCCTTTTTTTTCTTTTCGTAGCCATTTGGGTAATCTACAACCCCGGCTACGGGATAGTTGGGCGAATATTGTGCGGTAAGTGCGGCCAATCCAAACCGGAGGGTTGCTTCGAGACAGTATACCTGTTGTGGGATCGATTTGTGGAAGGAAACGTCCTCTTTCCAGGCCGTCAGTTCAGCAGAGATTTCGGGGCCGTCTATCTCATAATACATACCTATTCCGTATCTGATGGTTGAATAATCGTAAGACATATTCTGTTTTGATGAAATAGTTCCCAGATCGGTTTCGCTGTATATTTTGCCTTCTCTTTGCATATAGTTCAATTTCGGAATTACCTTAAACCTGCGCCCGAATCCAATCTCCGCATTTCCTCCGTAATGGAAGTGCTGGCCGGTTTCCTCGTTGCCTGCTATAAAGCTTAAATTTTTTCCGTAGGTAAATATTGGCTGTAGCCGGAAGCTTATGAATTTGTAGCTTCTTAATGCCAGTATAACTGATCCGGTAAAAGTTAAAAACGAACCGGATGAAGATTTACTGCTGTAACTGGTGCCGTAGCCGCTATTGGTTGTTATTTCATTGGATACACACGGCAGATCCATGTAGCCGAAGCCAAAGGTGCCCTGCAGGTAATTGTTGCCCAGGCTGTCTCCCAACTGGCGGAGATTACGTTCCATCAGCGTGCCTGCCAAAAAGGTTGCATCTCCCAGGTCATCTCCGTGTCGTGCACGTGTTTCATCAGTTGCTTTCTGAATAAGACGCATTCTATCCACTTCGCCCTTTTCTTCATCCAGCATCCCCCTGATTTCAGGGGAAGAGATATAGCCGAATGGCAATGAGTCAACACGATTTTCTTTTTTTCTTAAATCATTTTGAATTTGAGTACGTCTTATTTGTATAAACTCATCCAGGCTGTGTCGGCGGGAATATGTAGTAAAATAGTCGTTTGTAATAATGGTAAAAAGTCTTGTAGTGCCGGGATAGGCCTCCTGGATCGTTTCCTGCCATTGCTTTTTCATATCTTCTTCAATCTTTTTGTTGAGCTCGTTGTTCTTATAGCTCTGGTCTACATCAATCTGAATACTGGAATACACCGTAATTTTATGTTCATAGAGGGTAGTTTTCAGAAAATATGAACGGGATGTGCTTTCAAGTATTTTGTTGTAGCCGACGTTCGCTTTTTGTTGTGATTGAGCCGATAAGACGGGCATGATAGCCAAAGTCAAAAAAAGGTAGCGCAGCATAAGCAGTTTTTAATTGGTATATGTTAGTAAGGATTCTTTTTGGTAGTACAGCGGGCAGCTGATACAGAAATAAAGTTCAATAAGGCACCGGTAGCGGAAAAGCTTTGTTTCCCGGACAAGCCTTATTGTTTCCGGCTGCCAGTGTTTGGTTTCCGGAAAGTAAAAGGCCTGTAATGCCGGTATTGAAGATGTAGCCGGGAGTAGGGGAAATGCAGAAAACACATGCGGGGAATTGCCTGATATTCCCCTCGTCCCTCCGATATTATCAAAATCAGGAACAACCGGCTATCGCACTGGGGTGAAATTAATGTGACGAATGAGTAAATTGCCGGTAGATAACGCACTAACTTCCTGTCAACTGTATGAATATTTTTTACCTTTTTATTGGCACATACATTTCTGTGGCTTATATCTGCCCGGCAGAGAACAGGTCTTTGGCAGACTTGACATTACCTGAAAGTCCGGGTCACACTACTGCTGCTATACATGCAGACAGCAGTAAATGGACGGCTGATTTTCTTGAGTTACAAAAAGCAATAACAACGGGAAACAAGAGCGCGCTTAAATCGTTTATCGACTTTCCGATTAAAAATAAAGGGAATGAAATTTGGTACATAGCCGACTCAAGACTTGTGATGGAAATAGATCCTAAAGAAATTAAGCCGTTTACGGAAGCTGACTACGACAAATACTTTAGTTCCATTTTTGCTATGGACTTAAGGAAAACTTTTGAGAAACTGGATGCAGAAGAGTTCTTCAGGACAGGTAAAAGCACTGGCCCCGAAATTGAAGTTGTAAAAGGCTCAAAAAGTAAGTTAAAAGCAATCTATGATAAAGGCAGGAAGAAAATAACACTTTCCTTATTTTCTACAGGAAAGGATTTTTCGGCCTATGCAATTATGTATGAATTTGACATAATGCCGGACCAAAAAATTAAGTTTAGACAGGTTTATCTTTCGGAGTGATAATACAGTAGCAAATATTCTGCGCTGTTGCCAGTGGTACTGAAATACTACGGCGAAACTCTTAATGCGATCGCTTTTCCCTGTACAGTGCCGGTGATACCCCCATTACTTTACTAAACAGCCTCGAAAAATAATAGGGATCCTCGAAGCCAATAGCTTGCGCAACCTCCCTGATGCGGAGGCTTGTAAAAAGCAGGTACTGACAGGCTTTTTGAATCTTCAGGTGGTTGAAATACTCCATTGGCGCATGCCCTGTTTTCTTTTTAAACAACGCAGAGAAGTGAGAACTGGAGAAGTTGACCTGTTTGGCTACTTCTTCGAGCGTTAAAACCTCACCGATATGTTTACTCATGTAATCGATTGCCTGATCAGAGGGATCCTTTATCGTCAGCGGAGAGGACGCATGAATTTTATGGTTGAACAGAAACAGGGTCATGAAATGCCAGAAGCACATATTGGTATAGGCCAGGTTGTCGATACTGTACCCTCTTTCCAGTTGGTGGTACATTTCGTCGAACAGGCTGACGATCTTTTCGCTGGCACGGATTGCACCTTTATAGGTTCCCGTTTGCTTTTCATAATTGGAAATGATCGACTTTGATACGGAACCTTTAAAATGAATCCAGTGAATAGTCCATGGGTCTGTGTCGTCGGCTTCGTATACATGCGGTGTTTTTTCGGGTATCATGATAAACTCGCCTGCTTCAATACTATATTCAGCGTCCCTGATACGCACGCTGCCGCGGCCTTTGATACAATAGATCAGTATATGCTGATCGGCGCCATGCTTTCTCTCACGGAAATGATGCTTTGCTTTGGGATAATAACCAATATCTGTTATGTAGAGTGGACTGATGATATCATTATCTTTGATCACGGCCGCCAGTACTGACCGCGGCAGGATGATCGCTTTTTGCCCCTGAAATCCTTCCTGTTTTTTGATCGTTGTATCCTGTTTCATCTGCCAATTATAATAAAAAAATCCATCAAATTGCGCAATTACTCCATCAATGGTATAAGCGGCAGGTAATATTTTTACTGGTAAGAAATCAGCTGTATGAAAAAAGATGTGTCCGTCTGGCAGGAGCAAGTTATTATTCCCACTTACCCGGTTGGAAAGCCGGAGAAAAACCCGATGTTCCTCGAGAACCGGGTGTACCAGGGCAGCAGTGGGGTGGTGTATCCGCATCCCGTTATCGAAAAAATTTCGGATGAAAAAACGGATCAGTCCTATACTGCCGTTTTCCTCGAAAATGAATTTATAAAAGTAATGATCCTGCCCGAACTGGGCGGTCGGATACAGATGGCGTATGATAAAGTGAAACAACGTCATTTTATCTATTACAACCAGGTGATTAAGCCGGCATTGGTTGGCCTTACAGGCCCCTGGATATCCGGCGGTATCGAGTTTAACTGGCCACAACATCACCGTCCCTCCACATTTCAGCCGGTAGATTTTACGATCAGCGAAAATGAAGACGGCAGTAAAACGGTTTGGCTCAATGAAGTGGAACGTATGTTTCGTACAAAAGGGCTGGCCGGCATTACCCTGCATCCCGGCAAAGCCTATATCGAAATCAATGGCCGCCTGTACAACCGGACCCCTTTCCCGCAAACATTTTTGTGGTGGGCTAACCCGGCAGTAAAAGTGAATGATCATTACCAGTCGGTATTTCCGCCGGATGTATATGCGGTTTTTGACCATGGCAAACGTGATGTATCTTCTTTTCCCATTGCCAAAGGTGTTTATTATAAAGTAGATTATTCTCCCGGTACCGATATTTCCCGGTACAAAAATATCCCGGTTCCCACCTCGTATATGGCGATCACCTCGCGATACAATTTTATCGGCGGATATGAACATGATTCGCGTGCAGGACTGCTGCACGTGGCCGATCACCATATTTCGCCGGGCAAAAAACAATGGACATGGGGCAATGGTGCATTTGGCCAGGCATGGGACCGAAACCTGACCGATGAAGATGGGCCGTATATTGAGCTGATGACCGGTGTGTTTACCGATAACCAGCCCGATTTCAGCTGGCTGCAGCCATTTGAACAAAAAGAGTTTACCCAATATTTCATGCCCTATGCAGAAGTAGGAGTGGTCAGCAATGCAACCAAAGAAGTGGTCGTTGGTATTGAACTGAAGGGTAAACAGGCAGTGCTGAAGGTATATGCCACCTGTATTTTTCCCGGTGCTGAAATAGTGGTACAATATAATAGTCCATCTGGCCCGCAGATTTTGTTTAAAGAGCAAACGAATCTTTCACCGGCTCATCCTTTTAGTACTTCATTAGAGGCAGAAGACCAGATAGCCCAGCGCGATCTTGTTATATTAATCTTTCACGAGGGGCGTCAACTGATCGAGGTTAAACAGCAAGAGATGCCGGAGCAGGATATTCCGCCGGCAGCGCAGGCTGCAAAACGTCCGGAAGAGGTGGAAAATAATGAGCAGCTTTTTCTCACAGGTCATCACCTGGAGCAATACAGACATGCCACCTATAAAGCGGCAGACTATTACCTGGAAGCTCTCAGGAGAGATCCCAAAGATATCCGGTGCAATAATGCCATGGGATTGCTGAAACTGAGGCAGGGCCATTTTGCAGAAGCCGAAAGCTATTTCAGCAAGGCGATTGCAACTGTCACGCAACGCAATCCGAATCCCTATGACGGGGAAGCCTTCTACAATCTTGGATGGGCGTTGCAAATGCAGGAAAAATATGATCAGGCTTTTGATGCATTTTATAAATCAACCTGGAACCAGGCCTGGCAGCATGCCGGTTTTCTCAATCTTGCCCGGATCGCCTGCCGGAGAAAAGATTTTTCCGAAGCACTTTCACTCGCCGGGCAGTCACTCGTTCGGAATTACCACAGCCATACAGCCCGGCATCTCAAAGCAATTGCTTTGCGCAAGCTGGGCCGGGTGAATGAGGCTATGGTGTTTATCGATGAATCGCTGAAACTGGATCCGTTCAACTTTGGATGTATTGCGGAAAAAATGGCGATGTCGGCGAATACACCGGCCGCGGAAACTCTGGAAAAGGAATTGCTGACCTTAAGCCGCAACTGGGTGCATAATTTCATAGAGTATTCGCTGGACTATGCGCATGCCGGACTTGTTGATGAAGCAATTGCCCTGCTGGAACTTCACCTCCGCCATGCAAACGACATTTACCCGATGGCCTGTTATACCCTGGGGTGGTTGTATCAGCAAAAAGGAGATACTGCCCGGGCCGGCGAGATATATGGAAAAGCTGCTGCGCTGAAACCTGATTACTGTTTTCCCAACCGCATCGAAGAGGTGGTTATTTTAAAAGCGGCCACCAGCTTCAGCGCTACCGATGCAAAAGCTTCTTACTATCTCGGCAATTTCTGGTACGATAAAAGACAGTATGATGAAGCCATTCAATGCTGGGAAACATCGGTTTCCATTGATGATGGTTTCCCCACCGTACACAGAAACCTTTCGCTGGCCTATTATAATAAACGGAAAAATGAAGCGAAAGCCCTGGCATCCTTAACAAAAGCATTTGAGCTCGACACAACGGATGCACGCGTTCTCATGGAACTTGATCAGCTCCGGAAAAGAATGAACCAGGATCACGGCGCACGCCTCCGGTTTTTACAGCAATATACTACACTCGTAGAAACAAGAGATGACCTGTATCTCGAATTAATCACTTTATACAACCAGCTTGGCGAATTTGAACAGGCTAAAGAATTGCTGGCTTCCAGGAAATTTCATCCCTGGGAAGGCGGCGAAGGGAAGGTGGTAAATCAATACCTCATCTGCTGCATCGAACTGGCGCGTAAAGCAATACAGTCGGCAGACTATGCACGGGCACTTTCCTTGCTCGAAGAGGCGGCCGAATACCCCGATAACCTGGGCGAAGGCAAACTGCCCGGCACCGCAGAAAACGACATTCATTATCTGAAGGGCATCATTTTACAGCGAATGGGAGATAAAGTGAGTGCGCAGGAAATGTTTGAACACGCAACCCGGGGAAACAGCGAGCCGGCACAGGCAATTTTTTATAATGACCCGCAACCCGATAAAATTCTTTATCAGGGCCTGGCATGGATAGAGCTCGGCGAGAAAAATAAAGCCGACGACATCTTTACAAAGCTGATCGCTTTTGGAAAGGAGCACATGGATGATCAGATTGCCATCGATTATTTCGCGGTGTCATTACCAGAATTACTGGTGTTCGATATTGATCTCAACCTGCGTAACCGCATACACTGCCACTACCTCATAGCGCTTGGCGAACTGGGACTAAGCATGAGTAACGGCAAAAATACAGAAGGCCTTTTCGGGAAAGTAATTGCACTGGATAAAAATCACCAGGGAGCGTTGCTGCATAAGAATCTCGGTAAACAATTGAAAGTAACGTTAAAACATTCCACACCATAACCGGATCGTTCTGTTAAAATTTTAATCAATAAACTGGCTATTTATATCATCATAAAATAATCCATCTTATTCGCCCGATTATCCATTTTCTCGCTTTACCGATCGGAATAAATTTGGGTTAGGTTCTGGATTCACTTCTTCAAATAAACTTGCGTATGAGAAATTATCTGAATGCCTCCCGGCATAAAGCACTTCTGGTGCCAACTATCATTTCCTTTCTTTTATTATTCGTCAGTATGGATGTTGCAGCTCAGGCGCGACTGATCAATGGCCGTGTAGTAGGGTCAGATCAGGTGCCGCTGGCTGGAGCATCTGTTGTTGTTAAAGGTGTCGAAACAGGCACTTCCACCGACGCAAATGGCCGCTACTCAATAATGGCTTCGCGCGGTGACAGTATTCTTGTTACTTCTATCGGTTATGAACCAGCGGCACTGGTAGTTGGTGCCGGTTCGGAGCTGAATTTTACCATGTTCAGCAAGGCAACCAGTCTCAGCGATGTGGTTGTTGTTGGTTATGGTACCGTACGCCGTTCCAACCTTACCGGTGCGGTTACACAAATCGGAGCAAAGGATATTACCAAACTGCCTGCGGCCAATCTTGACCAGGCATTGCAGGGCAATATTCCCGGATTGTACACGCAACAGAGCGACAGAAGTCCCGGTGCCGGTGTAGCATTGGCACTTCGTGGTAATAACTCTTTTTCTGGTAATGCTCCTTTATTTATTGTAGATGGTTTTCCTATTGCCTCAGGTGGAGGTGTAAACGCGATCAACCCCAACGATATTGAATCTGTATCAGTATTGAAAGACGCTTCTTCTGTAGCAATCTACGGAGCGCGTGCAGCCAATGGTGTTATTCTGATTACAACTAAATCAGGAAAAGCCGGAAAAAATTCATTTGATGTGAACGTATGGACCGGCTTTAAAACATTTAACAACCCTATCGATTTCATGACGGGGGCTCAGATTGCTGAACTGCGCAAAGAAGCTTATCGTAATGATAATGTAAATGGGGGCAATGCCGTCTTCAGACCAGAAGAGGAGGCGATGCTGCAAAGCGGTAAATCGACCAACTGGCTCGATGAGGTTACCGGCAGCGGCAGAATTACGCAAAACATACAACTTGCCTTCTCCGGAGGTACCGAGAAAACGCGGGTTTTCGTGAGCGGCAACCTTTATAATGAGCGTGGTGTAATTAATAATTCAGATTATCTCCGCGGAAGCTTACGTTTTAACCTCGTGCAGAAGATTGGTGACCGGCTCACGCTGATGTCAAACAACAACCTCAGCCTCCTCACCGGACGTGGTGTAACCGGCCCCAGCATTTTGTATCCTGCTTATGTAGGCAATCCGCTGGCGCCTATCCGCCAGTCTAACGGACAGTTTTATACCATGCTGATTGGTGTAGGCAACACCCCCTGGGCCAACCCGGTAGCTTATACCGAGCTGATCGATAACAAATATGTGCAACCCGTCATCACAAGCTCACTGGCGCTCGAGTATAAAATCCTCAACGGATTGAAGATTCGTACACAGATAGGCGGTGAACTGGATTCATGGAAAGAAAACTTTTATGTGCCCATCGCACTTTCTGCCAACCACGAGGAAAGCGGTCGTGTAGCCAATGGTTTTGCACGCATTACCCACAACACCAATTATAACTGGATATCAGAAACAGTGCTTTCGTATAATAAACGCTTTGGCAACCGCCATGAAGTGGATGCTGTGGCGGGTTATTCAGCACAGCAGAATCGCTGGGAGCGTACCCAGGCTTCCGCCTCGGGATTCCCTTTTGACATTTATGGCACATGGAACCTCGGCGCCTCAACAGGTACACCCCGAAAGCCTTCTTCTGACCTGCAGATATGGACCATGAACTCTTATATCGGCCGTGTCATCTATACATTTGATTCGAAGTATATTGCCACAGCCAATTTCCGTGCAGATGGTTCTTCGCGCTTTGGCTCCAACAACAAGTGGGGCTTCTTCCCCAGTGCTGCCTTTGCATGGAGGGCTTCTGAAGAAAGCTTTATCCGCAACCTTAATATGTTTGATGATCTGAAGATCAGGGCCAGCTATGGTTTGGCGGGTAATGCCAATGCCCTGGGAGTATATTCCACACAAGCCAGGATGTCTCCGGCTTCATTCAACTGGAATGGCATTGAAGCACCCGGATATTATCCTTCTCAACTTTCCTTCGACAACCTGAAATGGGAAACTACCAAACAGTTTGATATCGGTGTTGACTTCTCGATCCTCAACCGCAGATTGAATATCACCGCAGACTACTATATCAAAAACACACGTGACCTGATCCGTCAGTTGCCGATCCTGGCTGTATCCGGCTTCCAGTCTGGCTGGGCTAATCTCGGTAACCTGCGCAACAAAGGTGTGGAAGTAGCGGTGAAAGGCCTGATCATCGATCGCGAACTGAAATGGAATGCCACCCTGAACCTCGCTTCCAACTCCAATAAACTCACTTCGCTTGGTGATGGAACAGAGCGTATTGGTACCACACACTTCGTTGGTCAGCCCATCGGTATCGGCGCCCGTTATATGATCGAGAAAATCGGTATCTGGCAAACCAATGAGGCAACTGCAGCTGCGGTATACGGTGCCCGCCCCGGCGATGTTAAATATCTTGATCTGAATAAAGACAATAAAATAGATAACAACGACCGCGCATTTCACGGCCAGCTCTTCCCTGATTTTTATGGATCTCTCACCAACGAGCTATCGTATAAAGGTTTTGACCTGAATACCTTCTTTACATTCGAAGCCGGAAGAACGATCTATAATGGTCTTAATTATAAACTGCTGGGTGGTGATGGATACGACAATCATCGTGCTGAAATGCTGGACAGATGGACGCCCACCAATCCTACCAATAAATATCCCCGTGCAGCACTCGGTTATTCCAATCGTTCAAGCATGGTTTCTACCGAGTTTCTGGAAAAAGCCGACTATATCAAGCTGAGAAGTATTACCCTGGGATATACTTTCCCCGCGTCAGTAACCCGTAAAATCTCCAGCAATAACCTTCGGGTATATGTAACCGGATTGAACCTGTTTACTATCACCGGTTACAGCGGCATGGATCCTGAAGATGGTGACCTGGGCAATACAGCCAGATCAGCTCCTTATCCCATTACCCGCACGATCATTTTCGGATTGAATCTCGGTTTTTAATCCATCACACAATTTAAAATTACTTGTATGAAATTTAGTTGTTATATACTGGTTCTCGTAACACTGCTGATATCTTCCTGCGGTAAAAAATTTCTGGAAGAGGATCCCCGTACTTTTTTGACTCCGGGCAATTTCTATAAAACAGAAGCAGATCTTCAGATGGGATTGAACGCGGTCTACCGCACTCCCCAGGATCGCTATTCCAATATGTGGGGCGCGCCCTGCTGGTTTGGCTGGGCCACGGATCTGGGGTATTTAACACCTGCCAATGGCCACGCCTTTCACAACCAGCCGGCGCATCTGCGTGCAGATTTCAACGCGGCATCCGATATGCCCTGGTATATGTGGGATTATATTTACCGCCATGTAAAGGATATCAATTTCCTGCTGGCGGCCGTAGATCAGGTAGATGCTCCGGCTGCTGCTAAAACCAGCATTGCCGCACAGGCACGCGCATGGAGAGCTCATCTGTATTTTGATGGTGTGCGCATCTTTGGTGCACTTCCCCTGATACTCGAACCAATATCGGACGTAAAAGTGCTGAACAGCCTCAGCCGTACGCCCGCAGCTCAGGTATATGAGCAGATCATCAAAGATCTGGAATTTGGTATGGCTAACCTTCCAAACAGTTATACCGCTGCCAATGATAAAGGCAGGGTAACGGCAGGTGCATGTGCTGCCATGCTTGCCCGCGTCTATATCACCATGGCCGGTTATCCCCTTCGCCAGACCGACAAATGGGAAAAAGCCCGCCAGGTACTGAAAGAATTTGTAGACGATAAAAAGTACGGAAGTCAATACAACCTCTGGCCTGAATATAGCCAGGCGTTTGCAGATGCAAACATCCAGGGCGGTCAGGAAGCAGTATGGACGGTAAACTTCACCCGCGGAACATTTGGCCAGGGCAGTCAGGTGCATACAGACTTTTCTCCCATCGAGCTGTACTATGATTCCAGGGCTGGTTTGACACGCGGTGGCGGATGGAGCAACGAGTTGCCTACCGAAGCATTCCTGGCATCTTACGACCAGGCCAGAGATAAACGCTATGCCTTTACCTACTGGAAATCTACAGCCGATCTTCCTGTCGAATATGCCGCCATCAACAGCAGCCCGGGTGGCCCCGTTGTATTTGCAGCACCACATGTAAAGAAATTCCGGGAAACATCGCCCAACGATAACTCTCAGGGTTCAGGCCTTGATCACTACATCATCCGCTACGCCGATGTATTACTGATGTATGCCGAAGCTATCAACGAAACAGGTGGTGCAAATGCAGCAAACTATGTGAATATTGTGCGAAGAAGGGCCGGTTTGGATGATCTTCCTGCAATGTCGCAGGCCCAATTGCGTAATCACCTGTTACTGGAACGCGCATGGGAATTGTGTTTCGAGGGTGAACGCAGGTTTGAACTGATGAGAACCGGTACTTATTTCTCCAGAGTGAAAGCATGGAACCCGCAGGCCGGCGCAAACATTGTAGAAAATAAACACGAACTGTGGCCTGTACCACAACGTGAAATCGATATTAACCAAAATCTGTTGCCTAATAATCCCGGTTATTAATTCTCTCTTCTAAGCAGTCTGGCAAAAACCCCGAAAAAGGTTTGTATCGACCAAACCTTTTCGGGGTTATGCATAAACTTCCGGCAGGTTACACATCAGTAAAGCCGTATTCAAACGGTTCGTTATATGACCAGCGATGTGTTTGCTGTCATCATAGAAAATCAACTGAACGGATAGAGGGTAGTTGCAGACGATTTGCCTGCAGAAATAAGACACCGTTCTATGAAAAGCAGCTAAATTGTAAAAAAATGAATGACGTGACAACTCCCAAGTACAATAGCTCCTATATCGTGGCCATTTCTTTTATCTCTGCTTTAGGAGGATACCTGTTTGGGTTTGATTTTGCCGTGATAGCAGGAGCTCTGCCATTCCTCAAAACAATGTTTGACCTTACACCAGTGCAGGAGGGTTTTCTTACAGGATCGCTGGCATTGGGTTGTATCGCCGGAACCTTACTGGCAGGATCGGTGGCTGAAAAATATGGACGAAAGCCCGCACTGGTGAGTGCTGCATTGATTTTTGCGTTATCGTCTGTAGGGATGGCTTTCTCTCACAGTCTGCCTGTTTTTATCAGCATGCGGTTTGCTGCCGGCGTGGGAGTAGGCATGGCCTCGGTTTTAAGTCCGATGTACATTGCCGAAATATCTCCGGCCAGTGTACGTGGCAGAAACGTCTCCATCAATCAGCTCACTATTGTAATTGGTATTCTGATTACTAATCTCGTCAATTACCTGCTGGCCGACAATGGTCCTGATGCCTGGCGCTGGATGTTTGGTCTTGGGGTGGTTCCATCACTATTGTTTTTTGCAGGAATATTCTGGCTGCCCGAAAGTCCAAGATGGCTGTTGAAAGCCGGGAAAAAAGAAGAATCAGCAAAAGTTTTACGAAAGATCGGTAATGAGGCCTATGCCTCTTCGGTAACGAAAGATATCACGGCTTCGCTTATAAATGTAAAAAAACAATCCTGGCGAATGCTGCTGGACAAAGCTGTGTTTCCGGCGCTCGCCGTAGGTATTGGCCTGGCCATGTTTCAGCAACTTTGCGGTATCAATATCATCTTCAATTATGCATCCACGATTTTTGCATCCGTAGGTGCCGGCATTGATCAGCAGCTGCTCGGTACAGTCGGTATCGGCGTTGTGAATCTTATCTTCACCCTGGTTGCTATGTGGCAGGTAGATAAGCTTGGCCGCAGGCCACTGATGCTGATGGGGTCAATCGGACTAACGGTTTTGTATATTATACTCGCACTGGCATTAAAAGCACAGATGAGCACTGCGTGGATTGCCGTATTTGTATTTCTGGCTATTGGCATGTACGCTACCTCGCTGGCTCCGGTGACCTGGGTACTCATCTCAGAAATATTTCCCAATAAAGTGCGCGCCATGGCCACATCAATGGCAGTTGTATTTTTATGGATCGGTTACTTTATCCTCACATTCACCTTTCCTATTCTGATTGAAGCAATGGGTAGCACCTATAGTCCTTTTATTCTGTATGCAGTCATCTGCCTCATCGGATTTTTCTTTGTTAAAACAAAGGTGAAAGAAACGAAAGGAAGAACACTGGAGGAACTGGAGCAGGTGATGACAGGCCATTAGGTCAACCTTTCTGTTTTCTTTCATGTTCTTACTGCAGGCGGAAGGTTGGCACTTGCAACACCTGTATTTATCTGCCGGCCGCTTCGCTGTAAATAGGTTTTATGAAAAAAATGAGCAATGTAACGGACAGTGCGTTAAAAACCATTACACTCGATAATGGTGTCATCAGCGTTGGGATTACCAATTACGGTGCTACGATTATGCATCTCCATATGCCGGATAAAACGGGCAGGGTTGGCAATATCGTTGCTGGCTTTGCCACGGCGGAGGAGTACCGGGGCAATCATCCCTATTTCGGATCCATTGTAGGCAGGTTTGCCAATCGTATTTCGGGGGCGAAATTTGAGTTGGACGGACGTATCTATTCCCTTTCTCCCAACGAAAAAGTGAATCACCTGCATGGTGGCTGGGAAGGCTTTGACCGGAAAATCTGGAGTGTGGAAGACGTAAATAAACAGTCAGTCACCCTTTGTTATACCAGTAAAGATGGGGAAGAGGGTTATCCCGGCAATCTGGCCGTGACAGTTCGCTATTCGCTGGGAAAAAATAATAAGCTGCTTATTGCATATAGCGCGGTAACCGATCAGCAGACCGTGGTGAGTCTTACCAATCACAGCTATTTCAATCTCTCAGGATTTGAGGATGCCACGATCTATGACCATACACTGCAAATAGCTGCAGAGCGGTATACGGTGAAAGGTATCCACAATACCCCCAATGGAAAAACAGGAAGCGTGGCTGGTACCCCGCTTGATTTTACCACAAGGAAAAAACTGGAAAAAGATATTGATCAGCTCCGGGATGATCGGGGCTATGACCATAATTATATTCTGCATGAACATCCGCCGGGCCTTTATTCTCCGGAAGAGCCGTTGCCGAAAGCAGCAACGCTGAGGCATGAAAAAAGCGGAAGGGTGATGCATGTATACACCGACCAGCCTGGTATGCAGGTGTATACTTCCAATTGGTGGGATGGATCCATAACCGGGGCGCAGGGCATCCCGTATGTAAAGCATGGGGCCATAGCGCTCGAAACACAGGCCTGGCCCGATGCCCCGAATCATCCTTCTTTTCCTTCAGCCGTGCTTCGGCCGGGCGATGTATATAAAACTTCTACGGCCTTTGAGTTGTTGGTTGATTAACCGTCAAAGGTATTTACCCATAAACACGAAATATTATAAATCATGAGTATGTTACGATTGTTCACACTATTGGGTTATTGTTTTTTCTCATTGGCATCGGTTGCCCAGCAAGTGATTCCTGTACTTACTAAAAGTAATGCGCTGGTGCTCGGGGTTGATGCGAAGAACAACCTCTCGTCGGTTTATTTTGGCCAGCGATTAGCAGACGAAAGGGAGTATACGAATGTATTATCCATGTACCGCCAGACAGAAGAGTACAGCGGTGTGGCAGATGCCGCCTATAGCTCTGCCGGCTCCAGAAATCTGTTTGAACCCGCTATTTCGGTGGTGCATGGCGATGGCAATACCGGTCTTGAGCTGGCTTATGTTTCGCATAGCAGCCAGACTATGCCAAAAGGAGTGACCCTTACCACAATTATACTCAGGGACCGTGTGTACCCGTTTCAGGTAAAATTGTTTTATAAGACATACGCAGAGCAGGATGTAGTGGAGATATGGAGCAGCATCAGCCACACAGAGAAAAAACCGGTTACACTTACCAAATTTGCTTCTGCCAACCTGTATCTCCGCGCTCCTGAGTTCTGGCTGAGAAATTATCATGGAGACTGGGCAAGGGAAATGCAGCCGGATGAAGCCCGGATTACGCATGGTATTAAAACCCTTGATGCCAAACTTGGCACCCGGGCCAACCTCTTCCAGCCTCCTTTATTTATGGTGTCTATGGGAAAGCCCGCTACTGAAGATGACGGTAATGTATTGGTAGGTTCTGTTTCCTGGACCGGTAATTTTAAAGTAGACCTTGAGCTGGATAACCGCGATAATCTGCGATTGATTGCCGGTATCAATAATTTTCAATCCGCCTATACGCTTAAGCCCCGCGAAGAGTTTGAAACAGCCAGGTTTCTGTACACGTTTTCTTCGGAAGGTAAGGGACTGGCGAGCCGCAATCTGCATAACTGGGCCAGGGAGTTTGGGATGGTAGATGGACATGGATCGCGCATGACCCTGCTGAATAACTGGGAAGCAACCTATTTCGATTTTAATGAACAGAAACTGGCGGAGCTCTTAAAAGACACCAAAAAACTGGGTGTCGATCTCTTCCTGTTAGATGATGGTTGGTTTGCCAATAAATATCCGCGCAACGATGACCATGCCGGCCTGGGCGACTGGAAAGAAAATGCCACGAAACTACCAAATGGTATTTCATACCTCATCAAAGAAGCAACAGCCAATGATGTAAAATTCGGTATCTGGATAGAACCGGAAATGGTGAATCCCAAAAGTGAGTTGTATGAAAAGCATCCCGATTGGGTGATCAGGCAGCCGGGAAGGGAAGAACATTATTTCAGGAATCAGCTGGTACTTGACCTCACAAACCCCACCGTACAGGATTTCGTTTTTGGCGTGGTAGATGATCTGCTCACCAAAAATCCTGCGCTGGCATATATCAAATGGGATTGTAATGCGGTTATCTATAATGCCCATTCGGCGTTTCTCAACAACCAGCAGCATCTGTATATCGATTATGTGCGTGGTTTATATAAAGTGTTGGAGCGCATACGGGCCAAATACCCAACCATTCCCCTCATGTTATGCTCCGGTGGTGGTGGCCGCGTTGACTACGGTGCCCTGCAATATTTTACGGAGTACTGGCCCAGCGATAACACCGATCCGTTGGAGCGCATTTATATGCAATGGGAGTATTCATACTTTTTTCCGGCCATGACGTCTTCCAATCACGTAACGGAATGGGGTAAGCAGCCGTTGAAGTATCGTATTGATGTGGCCATGATGGGTAAGATGGGTTTTGATATCGTGATAGGTAAATTGCCGGAAAAAGAACTGGCGCTGGCCCGGCAGTCCGTAAAAGTATATGATTCGGTAAAGAATATTATCTGGCATGGCGATCAGTACCGCTTGTCTGATCCGTGGAAAGAGCCCGTAGCCTCGGTCATGTATGTGGACCGGCAGAAAACAAAAGCCGTGCTGTTCAATTACCTGGTCAACAACCGGTATGGCCAGGGATCTGTAGGCCCTGTAAAACTAAAGGGATTGAATGCGGGTGATAAATACCGGGTACGCGAAGTGAATCTTTTGCCCGGAACCAGATCTGCGATTGATGCCTCAAAGATCTATACCGGTGAATTTCTGATGAAGGTTGGGTTTAACCCGGCCGTAAGACAGGGGAGGAACAGTGTAGTACTCGTGCTGGAAAAGATGTAACAATCCGCACCCATTTTGGCTATTTGCTGATGGCTTTACAATACAGAGGGGCTGATCAACCGATCGGCCCCTTTTTTGTTTAAAAGCCCGCCCTTTGTGGGGGCTTCGGTTAAGAAAATAATGACAGCCTCGTTGGTACGGGTTGTATTGTAGTAACGGGAATATAAAATGTACAATTTCAATGCGTTGATTTTCAGGGATGGGTTTGTATAAAAGAATAGAGAGGGTGGCGTATATTTATGTGTTGCCCGTAATATTTAAACCCGACATCACATAATTAAACATGGACGTAAACAGTATTTTTTCACAAATTGCGGACTTTTGGGATAGAATCTCAGTTCCAATATTCTTCCATATACTATTTTTCGTCTTATTCTCCTTCATATTTGGAAAGTTGAATATTAAAAAGGCAATTGAGAATTATATTCAAAGTGAGGGTTTTAAAAGAACCAAAGGAATTTTGACTGAATTTGAATTATGGAAAAAGCTACCACTTTTGCTTGTTATTGGTGCTTTAATCTATCTGACATTGTTTAATAGCATAACAGGGCTGATGGATTCTGTTCGTGTATTTCCATTTAATGTTGCGTATTCTAACCCAGACTTTATCAAAGAATATGAACCTAAAGAAAATTTTTTTGAAATAGCTAAATATAGCGGTAATTTAAGATGACGAAAACCGACAAATCCATACATAACATTTGTATTGCTTCAATCAAAAGAAGTACAATGAAGCCGTATGACTTTAAATGGACGAAGTTTTATGATTCCGACACAGCCTTTCCTTATACTGGACTTTCTCTTGACTTGGCAGAAAATGAATTAATCATTTGTTCAACAGTTATCGACCAGGACAATTACAGTATTCTTACTACGAGACAACTGATGACGAAGAAAGAAGGACAATTAAATATAGGAAACATTCAAGGAGCGACGGACAAACTCTATGGTGACCTTAAAGGGTATAAAGACAAGTCAATTACGTTAGGACAAGTTCAATTGAAAAATGGAAATGAATTGAAATACTTCATTGAAACTGGAAAAGCCTCAATGGTAATGATACATGGTGTTCGGACATTAATCGGGACAACCCAAATGACGAATAAACAAATTGACAATGTGACAAGGATTCGTGACAAACAAAACGAAAAATAAAATACCGCTAACACGGGTTTTGCGTCAGGCGGGCTGACGTGTAGACTTGGAACTTTGTGCTTCTAATAAACTTTAGTAAAAAAATGAAGATTTGTGCTTCGTAATCCCGCCCGAACGCAAAGCCCCGAACCGTTATGTGCCATACTTCCCAACTGTTTTACCAGCGTTTTGGCGACAGTAAAAATGTTGTTTATCATTTAGGTTTGACTTGACCTCAAGCCCACATCGGCTTGGCATTCTTTGTTCATCTTTTGAATAAATTTTGTTCTTTGGTTTTTCAATTTAGCTTTTGGTTCGGGTGGACTTTTACTCAAGTCATAAGCGAGTGGACGCAGTACACGGTTCGACAATCACTACAACCTTGACCAAATTGTTGGGCTGCGCGACACATAACATTTAAGCACATATGAAAAGAGGTGAGTACAAAATCAAACCAATAAATTAATGATATGAAAAGGCTAATGTTTTCAATACTTACTTATTTGGTATCAATTACAACTTTTGCACAGAGTTCACCTGATATCCCTGTTCAAAATATTTCTACGGACAGCGCAGTTGTATATAGACTCTTTGCTACACGTAACATGTATACATTTATCAAATTGAATACAAGGAATGGGCAAATGTGGCAACTGCAATGGAATATGGAAAGCAATAAAAGATTTGAGACTACGCTATCGGACATATCTCGTATAAATGGGGATGAAGAAAAGAATGGTAGATTTTTCCTATATCCAACGTCAAACATTTACACCTTTATTCTACTCGACCAAATAAATGGCAGAACTTGGCAAGTGCAATGGGGAAAAGAAGGAGAAAGATTGGTTCTGCCGATATATTAAAATTTCAAACTGACCCATTGCCGCAATTTACAAACGACGAAGTACGGCACATAACATTGGTATTGCCAATAGTGGGGCTTGACATTGAAACAATCAGCAGTGGTAATTCTGCTGTGCTGTGGTTCGGGGCTTGACGAATAAAGCCCAGCTTTAGTTCTTACTATTTAACTTTATCAAAAAGCCAGGCAGCAGTTCCTGTAAGCTCCCCTTTTTTTAGTGCCGTTGTCAGTTAGAGCTTTCAAATATAATTTTCTTTTCAGTATTTCCCGCTTTATCCACTACCGGCTGCGCTTCAATTTGTAAATGATTTTCGCTTGCCGGTGTGGATAAAGCTGCCTGCTTGTTTTGCAGGTAGGCCAATGG